>WNFK01146791.1_pt1 | contig 10943 bp, 7 predicted proteins | sample 5400281 | NCBI WGS metagenome assembly WNFK01 (sample SAMN13153350, study PRJNA577476) | soil metagenome | isolation source: 20 cm soil on Douglas fir-dominated hillslope | place: USA:California | collected 2013-09-17
TGCCGCGCTCCACGACCTCCGCGATCCGCCCCCTGGAGGCGCCGGTCATCATCGACGGCATGGCAGCCCGGATCGCCGGGCGGACCAGGGCAGGCAGCCAGGTGACCGGGTCGATGGTACCGGCCGCGGTGCTGATCAGTACGGTCCCGATGACCTTGCTGCCGAACAGCTCAGGGTGCTGGTCCGCCAGCGCCATGATGGTCATGCCGCCCATCGAGTGGCCGACAAGCACCACTGGCGTGTCACCGGGCGCCGTGGCCAGCATCACCTCGTGCAGGTCGGCCCCCAGCTGGTCGATCGTGACCAGGTTAGGATCGGAGCGGCCCGACCTGCCATGACTGCGCTGGTCCCAGAAGACCAGCCTGGCCAGGCGACCGAGCCCGGCCGCCTGGTAATACCAGACGTCGGAGTTCAGGGTGTAGCCGTGGCAGAAGATCATCGTGACCTGGGTCGCGGTTGCGTCCGGCTGCGTCGAGGTCCCGCTGACCTCGACGTGCAGCGGCAGCCCGTCATCGGCCCGCACGGTCATCGCCTCGCCACGGATGTCACCGAACGGCTCGCCCGCCGCCGGGTCAGGACGCAGCCTGATCCGGCCGACCGCTATCTTCTCGGCCATCACGACAGCGCCCGCTCCGGCGGCGATCGCGCCGGCAGCGAGCCCAGTCACGCCAGTGAGCCTGCGCCAACTGACCATTAGACCTCCTGCCCGCGCGCCGGTCCTACCTCGGCGTGGTCACTCGCGTCCCGGACGCGGGCCGCAGCTGGCGGCACGGCCGTGACCCCCGCCCCAGCGACCGCAGCTTCTGCTCCGCCAGTCTCGGTTACTCCACAGTAGCTTCTCGGGATCTTTCCGGTAAACCTCGTCACGATGTCATAGGACACGGTGCCCATCAGGTCGGCCCATTCCTGGGCGGTGGGCTCGCCACGGTCGCCGGGACCGAACAGTACGACTTCGTCGCCTGCCTCGACGGGCACGTCGCCGGCATCGACTACGCACTGGTTCATGCAGACCGTGCCCGCGACGGTGAGGCGCTGGCCGCGGACGAGGACGGCCGCCGTGTTCGTCCCGGTTCGGGGAATGCCCTCGTTGTAACCGAGCGGAACCAGCCCGAGCGTGGTCTCGGTCCCGGTCACGTACCTGTGGCCATAGGAAACTCCGGTTCCTCGAGCGACCCGTTTGACCTGAACAAGATGGGTTCTGACGGTCATGGCCGGCCGGAGCCAGCCGGGCGCACCCCCGGGCAGCGTGCACAACCCGGTTACGCCGCCGCCCGGCCTGACTAGATCGAACCAGGTATCAGGCCTGGTGAGCAGCGCCGGCGTGTTGGCGAGGTGCCGCACCGCTGGCCGCGCCCCAGCGCGCTCAGCCTGTCCGAGCGCGTCGCGGAAGGCCGCTATCTGCGTGTCCACGGAAGGATGGCCTGGTATGTCCGCGCAGGCCAGATGGGACCAGATGCCGATGATTTCGCACCGGCCAGCGGCCTGCTCGGCGAGGGCCGCATCGAGCAGCTCAGGCCACCGCGCCATCGGAGCGCCGCCGCGGCTCATCCCGGTGTCCGCCTTCAGGTGCACCCGCGCGGCCACGCCGATGGTCCCGGCCGCGGCGCTGATCTGCCTGATCAGGCTGGCGGTACCGGCGCTGAGGTCCACACCGACCGAGATGGCGTCGCGGTGCGGCGCGTCGGGCGAGGCCAGCATGCACAGCACCGGCGCGGTGAACCCGGCCGCGCGCAGCGCGAGTGCCTCTTCGATGTGGCCGACGCCGAGCCAGGTCGCGCCGCCTGCGAGCGCTGCCGCCGCGGTCCGCACCAGCCCGTGCCCGTAGCCGTCGGATTTGACCACGGCCATGACCTCGGCGTTTCCCACATACTCGGCCAGCGCGGCGACGTTCGACCTGACCGCGGCGAGATCGACGATCGCTTCAGAATGCCCGTCCATGGCCCTCAAGTGTGCCAGCAGCCGCAGATCGCGCCGTCGATCCCCGGATCGACCCGGCCGGTAAGTTGCCGACTGCCGAGCCGTAGCGCGGTTCGCAGCCGCCGCCGGCACGTGGTTAGGTAAATCCATGGTCGAACTCATTCCCAGGAATGTCCTCTTCGGCAACCCGGAGCGGGTCAGTCCCCGGCTTTCACCCGACGGGACCAGGCTCGCCTGGATCGCACCCAAGGACGGCGTACTCAACGTCTGGCTGGCTCCGGTCAGCCCGCAGACTGGCGTGGAATGGGCGGAGGCCGAGGTCGTGACCGACGACACCGACCGCGGAATCAGGCAGTTCGCCTGGGCACACGACAACAGGCACCTGCTCTACCTGCAGGACACCGGGGGCGATGAGAACTGGCGGCTGCACGATGTCGACCTAGCGACGATGCAGCGCCGCGACCTCACTCCGTTCGACGGCGTGCAGACGCAGATCGTCGCGATGGAGCGCGACTTCCCCACCGAAGTCCTGATCGGCATGAACAAGGACAACCCTGAGCTGCACGATGTGTACCGGCTCGACCTGGAGAAGGGTGAACTGACCAAGGAAGTCGACAACCCGGGCTTCCTGGCCTGGATCGCCGACTCCAAGCTCGTCGTCCGCGGCGCGTTCGCGCCGGAGCCAGACGGCGCGATCGTTGCGATGGTGCGGGACAGCGCCGACGATGACTGGCGCGAGCTGCTGAGGATACCGGCCGAGGACGCTCTGACCACGGACCCGGTGACGTTCAGCGCCGACGGGCGCTCGCTCCTGATGGTCAGCTCCGTCGGCGCGGAGACGGCGAGGCTGGTCAGGATCGACCTGTCGACCGGTGCCGAGGAAGTGCTCGCAGCTGATCCGCAGGCCGACGTCAGCGGCGTGCGGATCGATCCGGACACCAGGGAACCTCAGATCGTCGTCGTACTGCGGGACAGGTCCGAGTACATCGTGCTCGACCCGTCAGTGGCCGACGACCTGACAGCGATTCGCGCGCTGCATCACGGCGACCCAACCTTCGTGAGCGCTGACGACGCCGAGAGGACGTGGCTGATCGCCTTCACAAACGACACGGGCCCGGTGCCGTACTTCGCGTACGACCGGGCGAGGCGGCAGGGTAGCTTCCTATTCGAGCACCAGCCCGCGCTCAGCCAGTACACGCTCGCCCCGATGGTCCCGTTCTCGCTGCGGACCCGAGATGGCCTGGTCATTCACGGGTACGCCACCTTCCCGCCTGACGGCCAGAAGGCTGGGCTGCCGACGGTTCTCAATGTGCACGGCGGCCCGTGGGCCAGGGACGCCTGGGGATACGACCCTGAGGCGCAGTGGCTGGCCAACCGCGGCTACCTCTGCCTGCAGGTCAATTTCCGCGGCTCAACCGGCTACGGCAAAGCATTCGTCAACGCTGGTGACCGTGAGTGGGGCGCCAAGATGCAGGACGACCTCACCGACACGGTCGCGCACGCGGTCGCCGAAGGCTGGTCCGACCCGAAGCGGGTCGCGATTTACGGCGGGACATCGTCGGGCCCTCCAACCTCAAGACCCTGATCGAGACGGTGCCGCCCTACTGGGCTCCGATGATCGCCCAGTTCCACCGCAGGGTCGGGAATCCGGAGCAGGACGTCGAGTTCCTCTGGTCGCGCTCGCCGCTATCGCGCGCCGATCAGATCTCGATTCCGCTGCTGATCGCCCAGGGCGCCAACGACCCCCGGGTCAAGCAAGACGAGTCGGAGCAGATCGTCGCCGCGCTCAAGGAAGCAGGGATCGAGCACGAGTATCTGCTGTTCCCCGACGAGGGCCACGGCTTTGCCAAGCCGGCGAACAGGATGATCTTCTACGCAGCGGCGGAGAAGTTCCTGGCGCATTACCTCGGCGGCCGCGCGGAGGACTAGGGAGTGTCTCCCTAGCTGCTCACCAGGCAGCCGCTGGAATGACCGGTCGCCGGGAATGCGCGGGCCAGGGCTTCGGCGATCATCTGCGCGCGATGCTTGTAACCGAGCGAGGTAAAGTGGGTCCCATCGGAAATATACCATTTAGTCCTGACTTCTGCGGCCCAGTTGTATACCCGCATGTTCGGGTATTTCGGACACGCCTCGACCAGCGCTTGATCCCAGTGGAGCATATTGGCTTCCGCGTACGGGCCGCTTGACAGCAGTGATCTGACATTCACCCACATCACCGGCTCGCCACCCGCTGCCTGCATCATCCGGCTGATCCTCGTGGCCAGGCCGACATTTGACCCGGCTGCCACGTCCGCGGTGTCGTTCGTCCCCAGCGCGATCACCCAGCAGCCCCTGAACCCGCCGCGGATCAGATTCCGCGCCGCATCGTAGCCGTTGACCTGGCCGGGCAAGACCTCGACGACCGAGCGTGCACCCGAAATGTCAGTAATGACCGACTGGACGCCAATATCCTCGTACTGCGCAGCGATGCGTTCAGCGGGCTTGGGAAGGTAGCTGGGCGAAACAAGACCTTCCGAGGTCGAGTCGGCAAGATGCACGACCGCGCGGCACGACGTTCGCAGCTGACCGCCGGCCGCCGCACTCGCGGCCGGTGACGGGCCGGCGCTCCGGTTGCCGTGCTTGTTTGGCGCCTTGACCACTGTTCTCGTGATAGGCAACTGGAGCCCGCCCTGCGACGCCACCGACCCGACCCGGGCGCCCGCCTTGGCCCGCACGGCTCCAGAGAGCCCGGCGACGGCCACGACCATGACGGCAACCGTCCCGGCTCCGGCCGCGAGGCTGGCCAGCTTGATCTGGCCCAGATTCGCCCGCCAGGCCGTTGCGCGGACCCTGGCCCACGCCCGCCCGATCGCGCCGTGCCGGATTGGCTCCTCGATGAGCTGCCAGGACAGCGCTGCGAGCAAGATTGAGGCGGCGATCTGGAGACCAGCCAGGAGCAGGCCAGGCTTCACATTGGGTTGCGAGGTCATGACGATGACCGGGAAGTGCCATAGGTAGATGCCGTAGGAACGGACCCCGATCCAGCGCAGCGGGCGCCAGCCGAGCGCGCGGCCAACGATACTGGCCGGATACGCGGTCGCGGCTACGACCGCGGCTGTGGCGACAGACAGCAGCACAAGGCCGCCACGGTAGGCGAACGGCGAGTATTGCCCGACGCGCCAGATCATCAGGCCGATGGCGGCCAGCCCGGCCAGGCCGGCCGCGTCGAGCAGCACCCGCATCCACCGGCTGGCCGGGCGGGTCGCGCTGTCCGTGCCGCGCTCGGCGCCTTTGGGCCAGGCCATGGCCAGCATGGCGCCGATCAAGAGGCCGAAGGCGCGAGTGTCGGTTCCCTCGTACACCCTGGTCGGGTCCAGGCCCGGGTGGTACAGGGTCAGCATCGCGTACGCGGATGCAGCCGTGAGGATACCCGTCGGCACGATCAGCCACCTGGTGGCCGCGCGGAGCTTGCGCGCCGCGATCAGCCCGGCGACCAGCAGCAGCGGCCAGAGCAGGTAGAACTGCTCCTCGACGGCCAGCGACCAGAGATGGTCGAGCGGGGCTGGCGGGGCGAACCTCGCGAAGTAAGACTGGTTCCTCGCGATGATGTACCAGTTGCTGAAGTACGCCGCCGCAGCGCCGACGGCGGTGCGCAAGCTATCGAGCCTCGCCCGGTCAGCCACAGTGACCCACGCCGTCACCACGCCCAGCATCACGAAGAGAGCAGGCAGCAGCCTCCTGGCGCGGTGCAGCCAGAAATCGCCGAGCTTGATCCCGCCCAGCCTGGCCCACTGGCTGATCAGGATGCTGGTGATCAGAAAGCCGCTGAGCGTGAAGAACACCCCGACACCGAGCAGCCCGCCTGGCGCCCACGCGAATTGCTCGTGGTACGCGATGACCGCGAGCACGGCGAGCGCCCGCAGACCATCCAGGCCAGGCATGTAGAGCTGACCAGAATCCACTGGCCTCGGCATGTTCCCCCCTCGCCCGGGGACTCTCGCTCCCGTCTCGCCGCCGTCGCGCGAGATCATCGGTCCGCACCGGGCACGGAAAGGACTACCCGCAGGGCTTTAATGACTAGGTATCGCGGTCGGCAAGAATTGGAACCCGAATGGTCAGCCGGTGATGGAAGAAGGGCCGGCTCTGGCGACAGCCCGGGTTTGCGTCCTGCTGGCGCTCCGGTGCCCCGTTGCTAGCCGGCGATTGCGCGGCCTGGCTCAGTCGGCGTCTTCGAGCAGACCCAGGGCGGCTGGCAGGCCGCGGCGGGTAACAGGACCTCTTGGCCGCTGGCAGGTCAGGGTGCTCCAGAGTGCCGACGTGGAGACCTGAGCTCGACTTCAGCGTCGACGGTGGCGCGGTGGTCTCGACGGCGCTGGCTGCGGGAGGCGCCTGGGGTGTGATCACTAGCGGCAGGCACGGGAAGCTCGATGGCGCGCTAGCGCGCGGCCGCCCCGGCGATGGCGTTGTCGCCTGGAATAACTTTCCCCTAACTCCGCCGAGTCCCGGTGCGACGCTGGTGCTCGGCTCGGGTCCGACCATGGCCACGGCGCTGGCGCCGGGCTCGCATGCGGTAGCTGTCTGGGAGTCATCGGGTCGAGCTCGTCAGAGTAGCGCAGAACTCAGCTGATCAGCGTTCCCAGCGGGCGCTAAGCGTGAGATCACGGACACTTTTCTGACGATATCGTAGAAAAGTGTCCGTGATCATGGTCGGGCTGGGTGGGGTGGCGTCCGGGTGGCGTGGGGCGGCGCGCTTGGTGACCGCTACCGGACGATCTGCGCGGCGCTCGGGCCGTGCAGCGGGAAGGCCATGGCCAGCGCGTCGGCGATCGCCTTCGCCCGGATAACGCAGCCGAGCGAGTTGTAGTGGATCCCGTCGGGTTCGAACCAGGCCGGCCGCGCGACGCCAGACCAGTCGAATATCCGCATGTTCGGGTACTTGGCCAGCGCCCTGACCAGCGTCTTGTCCCAGGCGCGCTCGTTCGCGCTGGCGTAAGGGCCGCTGGAGAGCAGCGTCCTGGTGTTGACCCACATGACCGGCTCGCCGTGCGCGACGGCCATCATCTGCTCGATCCTGGCCATCATCCCGACCGTCGAGCCTGCCGCCACGTTCGCGGCATCGTTCGTGCCCAGGGCGAAAACCCAGCAGCCCTGATATCCCCGGGCACGCCACGCGCTGGCGACCTGGTAGCCGTTGCGCTGGCCGGGCAACTCCTCGACTATCGAACGGCCGCCTGACGCGTCGATGGAGAGGTGCCTGACGCCGACCTGGGCGTAGCGCGCGGCGATCCGCTCGGCCGGGTTCGGCACGAAGGCGGGCGAGATCAGGTCGACCGAGGTGGAGTCGCCGACGTGCGCGGCCGACTGGCATGACGTCCGCGGCGCCCCCAGACCCGCCCGCGGGCCAGCTGCCCTGCCAGCGACAGCCAGCCCGTGCGGGTTGGTCACGCCGGACTGTGCGCCAGCGCCAGCGATGCGGCCCGTCCTGGCCGCGGCGCCGTGACGAGAGGCCGCGGCCCGGGAGGTTCGGGTTCCTGCGCCGTGGCCGGCCGGAATGACACGGGCCGCCGCCACGCCGACGACCGCGCCGACCAGGGCTATTGCCGCGCCAGCTCCGACGGCCAGCCGGCGTGAGCCGAACCGACCGTGGCGCTGCATCCCGGCTAGCTCCTCGGCACCGTCTGTCTGGCCGGGACTGCTGTCGCTAGAGCGCATCTAAGACTCCGTTCGGAACGAGAGGGCAAGCACCCGGTGGCCGACCAGCGGCAGGCCAGCCTGGCCCGCCTGCTCGGGATCAGGACACGAGCTCAGAGCCCGGCGCCGGCCGGCGGTCCGGCCGGTGCCCTCTCTCCGGGGCTTTGACAGCGCGCTGCACCGTCAGGACATGCCGTCGACGGTGACCGCATCGTGTGCTGTGCGCTACCAGGCTTTGCCGCTGGCCCAGCGAACACAACCATGACCAGCGATGACCGCTCTACGTAAACGAACGCCAAGGCGGCGGCCACGATTCCGTAACCTCAGTCACACCGGCCAAGGGAGTAGCGCACGGGCCGGGCCGCTGAATCAGCCGCCTCAGCTTGGCCGCACGTGTATGGCCGCACGAGCCCGGCGAGGCGATCCTGTGACGATGGGGACCTACGTCACCGATGGGACTATTGCCGAGCTTGGGGCAGTCAGCGGTGGCTTATCGGGCGGTCAGCAGTTACTAACCGAGCCGAGCGGGCGATGTATCGCCGGCCCAGGCGACCGGGACCCGGCGCGGCGCGACCGTAGGCTTACCGGCGTGGACCAGCCATACGTCCTGGTGAGCTGCGCGATGTCGCTGGACGGGTACATCGACGACGCGTCGGCAAAGCCGCTGCGGCTGTCGGGTGACGCCGACATAGACCGGGTTGACGACGTGCGGGCCGGCTGCGACGCGATCCTCGTCGGCGCTGGCACGATCCGCGCCGACAACCCTGTCCTGCTGCTCAGGTCACAGGCCCGCCGGGACGCCAGGATCGCCCGCGGGCTCCGGCCAGACCCGGCCAGGGTGGTGATCAGCCGAAGCGGAGACGTCGACCCGGCGGCGCGGATCTTCACGGCAGGCGCGGACCGGATCGTCTATGTCTCGTCAGCAGCAGCGGCCGGCACCAGCGACAGGCTCAGCAGCGCCGCCGACGTGGTCGACGCCGGGGACCCGGTGCGGCTCGACCGCGTCCTGGCCGATCTGGCCGCGCGCGGTGTCGCCAGGCTGCTGGTCGAGGGCGGGGGCTCGGTACATACCCAGTTCCTCGCCGCCGGGCTGGCCGATGAGCTCCAGCTGGCTGTCGCACCCTTCTTCGTTGGCGACTCTGCTGCCCCGCGTTTCGTCAGCGACGGCCGGTTTCCGTGGAACGCAGGGCACCGCGCCAGGCTCGCGGCGGTGACGCAGGCCGGCGACATGGCGGTGCTGCGCTACGCGCTGTCCGGACGGTACGACGGCTCGCCGCCTGAGCTGGTCACCTAAAGCCGCGGCGGCTGCATTCCCGCAGGCGCGGCTACGGCTCGCCGTCCCACACCGTGCGGATGGCCTCGGGGATGGCCGCGAGCACGTCGGCCGCGCCGATCGGGGCATCCCGGGCAGCGAGGCGGCCAGCCAGCCCGTGCACGAACGCGGCCGCCCCAGCGGCCGATCTGGCGGGCAGTACGCCCTGCGCCAGCAGTGCGCCGGCGAGGCCGGACAGCACGTCGCCCGACCCTGCGGTGGCGAGCCACCCCGTGCCGGTCGGGTTGACCAGAACAGGCTCATCGGCGTCGGGGGTCGCGATCAGCGTGGTCGAGCCCTTGAGCAGCACGGTCACGCCGAGCTCGGCCGCAGCCCGCCGGGCCGACTCGAGCCTGTGGGCCTCAATCTCGTTGTGGGCGCCGTTCATCAGCCTGGCCAGCTCGCCAGCGTGCGGGGTAATTACCGTGGCCGCCCCGGCCCGGCCCGCTAGCAGGTCCCTGTTCCTGGACAGCACGGTCAGCCCGTCGGCATCGACCAGCACGGGAAGCGGCGATGCCAGCACCTTGGCGAGCATCGCCGCCGCGTCGTCGCCGGTTCCGAGACCTGGTCCGGCGGTCCACGCCTGGACCCGCCCGGCCGCCTCGATCGGCGCGTGCCCGGCGGACTCGATCACCGTGATGACAGCCTCAGGCCAGTGCTGCCTGACGACATTGGCGGCTGCCCTCGCCGACACGAGCCTCACCATGCCGGCGCCGCCGCGGATCGCCCCGCCGACGCTGAGCACGGCAGCGCCGGTGTACCGCTGGCTGCCTGCGAGCACGCCAAGCACGCCTCTGCGGTATTTATCCGATTCACCGCCGGGCCGCGGCAGCAACGCGGCAACGTCGGCTGCCTGGAGCGCAGCCGCCACGGGCGGGGCGGTCAGGTATGGCCCGAGACCGATGTCGACGATCTCGACCGTTCCCGCGTAACTCGCGCCTGGGTCGACGAGCAGCCCGGGCTTGACCGCGCCAAATGTGACGGTCACGTCCGCCCTGATCGCGGCTCCGGCGACGACCCCGGTGTCGGCATCTACCCCGCTCGGCAGGTCGGTCGCGACGACAAGGGCCCCTTCGTCGGCAGCACTGGCCGTCAGCGCGGCGAGGGTGGCCGCGGGCTCCCGCAGCCCGCCCCGGCCGCCAATGCCGAGGATGCCATCGATGATCAGGTCGCCAGCGGCGATCGCTTCGCCAGCCGCCTGTCCGGTGACATCGGCCAGCCTGCCGCCTGAGCCGCGCAGCGCGGCCGCGCCGGCCTCATGCAAGCGGCCCGTGCTGGCCGGCACGGCGGTGACTATGGCGCCGCGTCTGGCCAGCCGTGCGCCGGCGAAGAGCGCGTCGCCGCCGTTATCCCCGGTTCCGGCCAGGACGACGACCTGCGAGCCGTAGACCTGGCTGAGCAGCCTGGCGCAGACAGAGGCCAGCCCCGCCGCAGCGCGCTGCATGAGCGCGCCATCGGGCACCCGCGCCATCAGCGCGCGCTCGGCCGCCCTGACATCGCTGACCGCATAGGCGTTTCTCATGCTCGGCCCCGCTCACGTCGCTCGTCGTGCCCTGGCGCTGCAGTCGCCGATGACCATCGCCACGCACAGGCCACCATCATGGCTCAGCGACAGATGCCACGCTCCGACGCCCTGTGCTCGCGCGGCCGCGGCCACGGTGCCGCGCACGGTGAGCAACGGCCGCCCCGACGCATGCCGCAACACGTCGGCGTCGGTCCAGCGGTAGGTGACGCTAGCTCAGCCGACGCCGCGGACGACGTCCGCCAGCCGGTCGGCAATCTTGTGCGCCTGCGCTGAGTCCACCGCCTCGACCATGACCCTGACGGCCGGCTCGGTGCCACTCGGCCGGACGAGGACCCGGCCGGACTCGCCGAGCTCCGCGGCGGCGTCCGCCACCGCGGCCGCCAGCTCGGCCGAGTCAGCGACCCTGTCCTTGCTGACGTCGCGCACGTTGACGAGCACCTGCGGGAACCTCGTCATGACCGCCCCGAGCTCGGCCAGGGACTGCCCGCTCACGGCGGCGGTCGCCAGCAGCTGCAGGCT
>WNFK01184083.1_pt1 | contig 10941 bp, 15 predicted proteins | sample 5400281 | NCBI WGS metagenome assembly WNFK01 (sample SAMN13153350, study PRJNA577476) | soil metagenome | isolation source: 20 cm soil on Douglas fir-dominated hillslope | place: USA:California | collected 2013-09-17
CCTGGTCGCCCAATCGCCAGAAGCTCCAATGGACTGCGGACGGGACGCGACTCGCGTTGCTGCAGGGCGCCGAGGCGAAATTCAACGCCTACATCATGGATAGTCTCGCGGTCCTCGAGGTGAAGTCCGGTGAGGTGCGCCCACTCACCGACCGGTTCGACCGCGCGGTCCTCTCACCGGCGTTCGCAGCCGACGGCCGTTCACTTGAATTTGCCGTCGAGGACGACGGCAACCAGTACCCGGCGCGCGTCACACTCGCCAGCGCGGCGATCGAGCGGCTGGGGGGTCCCATGGTCGTGCACGAGCTCGCCGCGGCGGCCGGCCACACGGCCGTGTTGGTTTCCAGTGACCGTGCGCCCGTAGAGGTCTATGCGCTCGAAGCGGGGCAGCTGCGACCCTTGAGTGCTCACAACCAGGCGCTGTTCGGGGAGTTGCAGCTGGGATCGGTCGAGGACATCTCTTTCAGGAGCCGCGACGGCACGGCCGTGCACGGACAGCTCGTCAAGCCACCCGACTACGTTTCCGGACGTCGCTATCCGACGATCGTGTGGATCCACGGCGGACCCAACGGCCAGGACGACCACTCCCTCGAGCTGCAAGGGTACGGGCCACCGCTCGAGCGGCAGCTGTTCGCGACCCATGGCTTTGTGGTGCTGGCGATCAACTATCCGACTGGGGCCACAAGGAAGTCGAGGACCTGCTCGCCGGGGTCGATTACGCGGTCGGCTTGGGGCTGGCCGATCCGGCACGCCTGGGGGTCGGCGGCTGGAGCTACGGCGGTCTGCTCACCGACTACCTGATCGCGAGTGACACGCGCTTCAAGGCGGCGATCAGCGGTGCCGGCAGCGGCAACCAACTCTCGACCTACGGCGCGGACCAATACATCGTGGAATACAACGCCGAGCTCGGACCGCCGTGGCGCAATCCCGCGCTATGGCTCAAGGTTTCCTATCCCTTCTTTCACGCCGACCGGATCCGCACGCCCACGCTCTTCCTGGGCGGGGCCAAGGACTTCAACGTGCCCGTCGCGGGCGGTGAGCAGATGTACCAGGCGCTGCGCACGCTCGGTGTGCCGGCGCAGCTCATCGTCTATCCCGGCGAGTACCACGTGCTGACCCGACCGAGTTTCCTGGTCGATCGCTTCCGGCGTTACCTCGACTGGATGGACCAGTACCTCAAGGACAAGCGCTAGCGCCGGACCAGAGCCCTGGCGCGCCGCGCAGCGGCCGCACGCCTCACCGGGCGCGGCTGACGAAAGTCTCATCGGTGAGACTGTCCAGGAACGAGATGAGCGCGCCGCGTTCGGCACTCGAGAACCGGACACGCGGCAGACGCCGATCGGCACGCGCGGCCTGCGTCGCCAGGGACGAATAGTGCTCGAGCACCGCCTCCAGAGTGGCGAAACGCCCATCGTGCATGTAGGGGGCGGTCAGGGCGACGTTGCGCAGCGTCGGCACGCGCATCGGCTGCGCGCTCGTGCCGTTGTTGGCGAAGCTCGCCGCTCCGGTCTCATCCTGCGCATCGCGCCAGTTGCCCGAGAAGTTGAATCCGGAGTGACACGCCGAGCAGCCCGCTCGCTTTGAGAAGAACAGCACCATGCCCCGCTTGGCTTCACCCGACAGGGCGTCGTGCTCGCCATTGAACACGTAACGATCGAAGGGCGAGCCTCCGGAGATCAGCGTGCGCTCGAAACTCGCAATGGCCTTGATGAGATGCTCGAAAGTCACGGGCGCGGGATCGCCGGGGAAGGCGGCGGCGAAGGCCGCCGCGTACGCCGGATCTGCCGCCAGCTGCGCGCACACCGCCGCCTCACGGCCCTTGAGCCCGAGCTCCACGGGGTGCTCATTCAGCATCGGCTCGAGCATCTGTGCCTCGAGCGAGCGCACCTGCGGCTTGGTCCAGCCGAAGCTGATGTTGTAAGCGACGTTGACGAGCGCCATCGCGTTGTGCGGCAAGGCCTCGCCGGTGGCGCCGATCGCGACCGGCCTCGCTTGCGCGAAGGAATGCGCGGGGTCGTGACAGCTCGAGCAGCTGTACTGGCCGGTCACTGACAGACGGCGTTCGAAGAACAACCGCTCACCGAGCGCGGCCTTGGCTTCGGACATGGGATTGTCAGGCGGTACCGCGGGCGTGGGGAAACCCCGCGGCAGGTGCCACGCAAACTGTTGCGCCGCCAGCGGGCACGCGGCGGCGAGCAGCACCATGGCCGCCGCAGCCAGGCGCGCCGCCGCGCGCTTTAGCGCCAGCTGGCCGCCGTCCCGGCGCGCGTGAGCGCCGCGGTCTGGCCGGCGATCTGCGCACGCTCCTGGATCCACTTATCGAGCTCGTCGAGGTTGGGGGCATTGCTGCCGGCCGCAGTGGCGCGCTGGTCCGCGACCCAGCTCTTCATGGCGGTGAGGAGTTTGCCCGCCAGCGCCCGGTTGCCGGCGTACAGATCCAGGTAAGCCTGCTGCGCGTCGGGGATGCGATTGAGCCCCAGGTACGCCTCGCCCCGATACTCCAGCGCATCCGCGTAGCCGGGCTTGAGAGTGAGCGCCTTGTCGTACGCCGCGAGCGCCTCGTCGTAATGGCCGAGCTTGCGGTTCGTGTAGCCCAGGTAGTTCCACGCCTCGTGCAGCGTCGCGTCGAGCCCGGTCGCCTCCCGGAACTTCGCCAGCGCCTCGGCATAGCGGTCCTGGGCCTCATGCGCGGCCTTGTCCTTCTTGCGGGCGTCGGTCGCCTGCGCCGCGGCGCCCTGCGCCTTGTCGGCCTTCTTCACGTCGTGCACGCCGTCGTTATAGGCATCCTTCGCCTTCTGTTGCGGCGTCTGCTCGCGCGGCATGGGGGGCGGCGTGGGCATGGACATTCCGCCGCCGCCGTTGGCCCAGCCCGGGGACAGACCGCTGGCCAGCAGGCAGGCCGACAACACCTGAAGAGCGATACGCATAGAACCCCTCACTTCGGTGGCAGGACATTGGCTGCCTATGCTGCAATGTTCGCGCCGCATGCGGCAACTGCCTGCGCGCGCACCGCCGGCCGACGGCCGTTCCCGCAGGCTTACGGTGCCTTCGGCGCCGGTGCCGCCACCGACCAGTGGGCATTGCGGAATTTCCACCGGCCGTCGCGCCGTTCCGCCACGGCCGTGAAGTAGCCGCGGTCGGTGACCCGACCGCCGTCGGCGGCGACCCGCAGCTCGGACCACGAGCTCGCCATCACCGCCAGATCGGGTGTCAGCGGGTCGACGCGCAGGTCATCCCCCCAACGCAGCTCGATGGACTTGATGGTGCGCGTGAGATCGTCGATGCCGCGCGCCGCGGACGTGGCGTTGGAAAATACCAGTTGCCCGTCGGAGGCCATGAAGAACGAGGCGCTCGGCGAGAAGTAACGGTGCCACGCCGCCGGTCCCTGGCGCGTGACGTCGTGCGCGACGTCCTGGGCGAACTGACGCACGCCGTCGCTGACGGCCGCGCGCGTCGCCGGGCTCAGGGCGGCCGGCGCTGCGCCCGCTACGCCGTGCGACCGCTCGCAGCCGCTCGAGGCCAGCGCCGCCGCCACCAGCACCGCCATCAGAACGCGCATGCTCACCAGCGGTTGCGCAGCTCGCGCAGCTTCACGAACACGGTGCGCGCATCGGGATGCTCGCCGATGTCCGGAAACGCTTCCCGCAGCCGCGCAATGACCGTGGGATTCTGCAGCCGGAAGAACGTGTTGATGCGCTTCTCCTGGCCGAGCGTGGTCACCAGCGCCGCGGCCGGGTCGTGGTGCGCCTGCCCGAGCAGCTGCGCCGCATCCTGGTTGGTCGGTTCGCGATCGAGCGTGAACTCGAGGTTGCGCGTCAGGTACTCATGTCCCGGGTACACGCGCGTCTCATCCGGCAGGCGCGCGAGCTGCGTCACGAAGGTGTCGTACAGCTTTTCCGGGTCCCCACCGTTGAAACAGTTGCCGGCGCCCGCGTTGAACAGCGTGTCGCCGCAAAACAGCGCCGGCTCCTGCGTGCGCGCCAGCAGGCAGATATGCGCCAGTGTGTGTCCCGGGGTGTCGAGGCATTCGAGCTCCACGGTGCGCCCGACCTTGATGACGTCCCCCCTGGCGAGGCCCCGATCCACCCCGCCGATGCGCGCGGCGCCAGCCGCGTGCGCGAGCACGGGCGCGTGCGTTGCCGCCTTCAGGCCGGCATTGCCGCCGGTGTGGTCGACGTGCTCGTGCGTGTTGAGGATCTGCGTGATCTCCCAGCCGCGCTTGCGCGCCGCCTCCAGGCACAGCCGCCACTCGAGCGGATCGACGGCGAGCGCCTCGCCGGTCTCGGCACAGGCGATGAGATAGTGAAAATTCCGTAAGCTGTTTCCCGACCAGATGCGTTCCGTCAACATAAGGGCGCCTTTGGCTGTCGCTTAGTGGCAACCTACCCCGAAACGGGCCGTGGGCGCCATAATGCACCCATGGCGCATACGTTTCTGTTCGAACCGGCGGTATGGACTTCGAGCGGAACGCTGTGGCGCGCCGACGGCGAGGCGCTGGAGGCGATCGGCCGGACCGAGATCGCGCATCGCCCGCAGTGCTGGCTGCTGTCGGGCACGCTCAAGGTGCTGGGGTCTCCGCCGGCGGAGTTCGTGCACGCGTACTGGATCGAGCCGCCCGGCCCCGACCGCGCCAGCATGAAATGGACCTTCGAGAGCGCGACCTTCGGTACGCTGCGCGGCCGGTTCGCGGTCATCGGCGAGTCGATCCTGTCGGTGTACGCCTGCGAATCCACGGGCTATCACGGCGCGGAGCACCTGGGCCAGATCGACGCCGACACCTACCGCACCGCCGGTGTGCTGCTGTTGAAGGACCAGATCATCTATTCCTGGCGGATGATGCTGCAGCGCACGGAGCGCAGGCCATGCTGGAAGTGCGCCGCAGTGCCGAGCGTGGCTATTTCGATCACGGCTGGCTGAAGAGCTACCACACGTTCTCGTTCGCCGATTACCACGACCCGGCCTGGATCGCCTACGGCCCGCTGCGCGTCATCAACGACGACCGCGTCGTCCCCGGACAGGGCTTCGGCAAGCACGGGCATCGCGACATGGAGATCATCACCTACCTCCTCGAGGGCGAGCTCGAGCACCAGGACTCCATGGGCAACGGCTCCATCATTCGCGTGGGCGACGTGCAGCGCATGAGCGCCGGCACCGGGGTGACCCATAGCGAATTCAACCCCTCAGACACGCAGCCAGTGCATCTGCTGCAGATCTGGATCCACCCCGAGGCCACCCGCCTCGCGCCAGGCTACGAGCAGAAGCACTTCGCGGTCGCCGACAAGCGCGGCCGGCTGCGACTCATCGCTTCCCACGACGGCGAGGACGGCTCGGTCGTCATCCACCAGGATGTGCGCCTGTACGCCGGCTTGTTCGACGGCGCCGAGCGCGCTGACTTCCCGGTTTCGGCCGGCCGGCGTACCTGGCTGCAGGTGGCGCGCGGCGCGATTGCCGTGGACGGTACCCGCCTGCAGGCCGGGGATGGCGCGCGCACCGCGGGGCCTGCGCAGCTGCAGCTGCACGGCGGCGCGCAGGGCGAGGTTCTGGTATTCGATCTGCCGTAGCGCGCACCCGCGCTCACGGTCCGCTGCCGCGCATCGTGGGCAGGTAGTGATCCACCAGCAGCGCCGCGAACAGCCACATGAGATAGGTCACCGAGAAGCGGAACACGCGCATCGGCAACTCCTCGCGCGCGCTGATCTTGAGCGCCAGCGCGTAGTAAAGGAACCCGGCGTTCAGCACCAGCGCGGCGGCGAGGTAGATGAGGCCGCTCATGCGGGTGAGGAACGGCATCAGCGTCACGACCACCAGCAGCACGGTGTACAGCAGCACCTGCAGCCGCGTGTGGGCGACGCCGTGCGTCACCGGCAACATCGGAATGCCGGCGCGCGCGTATTCATCGCGGCGCGCGATCGCCAGCGCCCAGAAGTGCGGCGGCGTCCATACGAAAATGATGAGAAACAGCAGCAGCGCATTCGGGTCGACGCCGTTGCTCACCGCCGCCCAGCCGAGCACCGGCGGCGCCGCCCCGGCCGCGCCGCCGATGACGATGTTCTGCGATGTCGCGCGCTTCAGCCACACCGTGTAGACGACCGCGTAGCCGATGAGGGACAGGAAGGTCAGCACCGCGGTCAGCAGGTTCACCAGGAAGGCGAGGATCGCCATCGCGCTGACGCCGAGTACGGCTGCGAACACCAGCGCCTGGCGCTCGCTCAGCTGCCCGCTCGGCAGCGGCCGCGCGCGGGTGCGCGCCATCTGCGCGTCGATGCGCCGGTCGAGCACGTGATTGAGGGTGGCCGCGCAGGCGGCGGCGAGCGCGATGCCGAGATTTCCCCACACCAGGGCCTCGAGCGGCGGCGCCCCGGGGCTGGCGAGCAGCGTCCCGACGACGGCGGTGAAGGTGATGAGCGCGACGACCCTGGGCTTCGTCAACTCGAGGTAGCGGCGCCAGAGCGGCGGCGCGCCCGGCGCGTAGTCCGATGTTGTCGCCACGGGATGCGCAGCCTAGCAGATCGCGCTGCGGCACAGTCGCGGGCTTGGTTCACCGGGCGCTCAGCGATCGCAGCAGCGCCAGGGTCGCGAGCAGCAGCAGCGCGGCGCCGGCGGTGTGCGCCGTGGCGAGCCACAGCGGGAATGCCTTGAGCACCATGGATATGCCGATGAGCAGCTGCAGGCCGAGCGCCCCGAGCACCGCCCAGGCGCGGAATCGCGCACCCGACAGGCCGCGGCGCCGCAACACGAACAGCGCCGCGAGCGTCAGTGTCACGGCCGTCAGCAGCGCGCCCAGCCGGTGCGTCACATGAATGGCGGTGCGCGCCGGGTTGTCGAGTACGCCGCCTTCATAGTCGATGTTGAGACCGCGCCAAAGCACGAAGGCGTTGCGGTAATCGCCGTGCGGCCACCAGGCGCCCTGGCAGGTCGGAAAATCCAGGCAGGCGACCGCGGCGTAGTTGCTGCTGGTCCAGCCGCCGAGCGCGGTCTGCACGGCGAGCGCGGCAAGACCCGCGAGCGCGAGCTGACGGGCAGTCGCAATCGGCGAGGCGCCGCCGCCGCTGATCGCACGGCGGGTGCTTTTCAGGGCAGTCGCACCCCAGGAGCTTTTCGGCAGCGACAGCATCAGCCACCACAGCAGGCCGAGCGTGGTCATGCCGAACAGCAGGTGCGCCGTCACGATGAGGGGTTTCAGCTGCCAGGTGACGGTCAGCATCCCCAGGATTGCCTGCACGATCAGGGTCGCGAACAGCGCCAGCGCGAACGGCACACTCACCGGCCGCTGGCGGCGCGCGCTGATCACGAGCACGGTGAGGCCCAGGATCACCAGCCCGAGGGCGCCGGCCGCATAACGGTGGATCATCTCGCGCCATGCCTTGCCGGGCACCAGCGGCCGGTCGGCATAAGCGGCTTGCGCAGCGGCGCTGTGCTCGGCGCCCGGTGGCGTGATGTGCCCGTAGCAGCCGGGCCAGTCGGGGCAGCCGAGCCCGGCCGCGGTCAGGCGCACGTACGCGCCGAACACCACTACGGTGAAGCACAACAGCACGCCTGCAACGGCCAGGCGACGCATCCAGCGGGCAACCTGCATGATGGAATGGACTCTCTCGCGACTTCAGCCGATGTGCGACAGCTTCAGCAGCTTCTTCAGGTCCCCGAGCAGCCCGTGAGGATCCCGGCGCGCATCGTAGCTCATCATGAGGTTGCCGAGCGGATCGACCACGAACAGCGAATGCTCGCGCCCCGGGGAGGGAAACTCGCGCAGCAGCGCCGTCCCGGCGGGGCCTGCCGCGTCCAGGACCTCGAGGCCTGCCTGCTCGCGCGCGAGGAGTTCGCGGGCGCAGCAGTCGCCGCTGGCGAGGAACACCCGCTCGAGGCGCGTCATGTCGTTGTTGAGCGCGAGGCGCGTCTGACGCATCACGTAAAGCGCCTGGCGGCAGGCGCTGTCGCAGGCGCCGTTGCCGATGTACACCAGGGACCAATGCCCGCGAAACGGCGTCCCGCGCGCCGCCGCCGCACCGCCGGGCTCCGGCGCCCCGGTGGCGGGGGCGAGGCTCACGCGCGGCAACGTGACAGGCGGCAGCGGCCGCGCCGGCGTGATCAGTACGCCGTGGTTGACGCGGCCCGCCGGGCGCCAGCCGCTGCCGTAGTAAGCGAAGAACGCGATCGCGAGCGGCAGCCCGAACAGTGCCGCGAGCCCCGCCAGGGTGCGCAGGTTGCGGGCGCGCAGGTGGCTCGCGGGGGTGTTCATCCCGTCGGGGCAGCGTGGTTTCTGCGCGTGCTCATGACCGCCCACGCGATGAGCGCCAGCGCCGCGAAGGTCCACCACTGGATGGCGTAGGAGAGGTGCCGCAGCGGGGCCGGGCCGGGCGGCTGCCAGTCGCGCACGTAACCGAAGGGTGCCTGCGGGTCGAGCAGCAGAATGCGCGCCGCGAGCGGCGCGCCGATCGCGGCGCCGAGCTCACCGGCGCTCGGGTAACTCGTGACCTTCGGCCACGGAGCGCGCGCATCGGGGGCCGCCCGGCCGCTGGCGAGCCCCGGGCTCGGAAGTTCCGCGATGCGTCCGCTCAAGGTCACGGGCGCGGCGGCCTCGAGGGCGATGTCCGGCAATCGCGCCCGACTGCCGGCGAACGGCACCCAGCCGCGATCGACCAGCAGCACGGCAGCGCCCGCGCGCGTGAAGGGCGTCAGCACTTCGTAGCCGGAGCGCCCCCGGTAAGTGCGGTTGTCGAGCAGGAACTGGCGCGCGGCATCCAGCCGACCCGTTACCCTCACGCGCTGGAACAGCGGCACATCGCTCACGGCGCGCGCGCCGAGCGCGATCACCTGGTCCGCGCCGCGCGCGAAGCGTGTCCACTCCTGCTGGCGCTCGATGCCCTTGTGCCACTGCCACGCACCCAGGCGCACGAACAGCGCGCACAGCAGCAGCGTCGCGACCGTGAAGGCGGCCGACGGGGCGAACACGCGTCCCCCGAAGCTCAGTCCCCGCGACATGGGTAATTGCTCCGCGGCGCGCCGGCGATACACTGCACCCCATGCGAGCGCTCGTCTGGCTGCTGATCCTGGCCAGTCTCGCGGGGATCGTTGCGAGCCTCGGCTTCGGGCTGTTTCATCTGTCGCGCGGTGGTGCGGACGATTCGCGCAAGATGGCGCGCGCCCTGACCATTCGCATCACCGTGTCGCTCGTGCTGTTTGCGCTGTTGATGCTGGCCTGGTACCTGGGGCTGATATCGCCCCACACCCTGCAGTCCGGCAACGCCCCGCCGCATCCGTAGAAGTCGCCTCCCGTCCGCCTCCCGGTGCCTGCCGGCGAGGTGAGCGCTCACTACAGCCAGTAGACGAAGATGAACAGGGCCAGCCACACCCAGTCGACGAAGTGCCAGTACCAGGCGACCGCCTCGAATGCGAAGTGCCGGTTGGCGGTGAAGTGGCCGCGCAACACCCGCAGCCAGATGACCGTGAGCATGATCGCGCCCAACGTGACGTGCAGGCCGTGAAAGCCGGTGAGCATGAAGAACGTCGAGCCGTAGATGCCGGTCGAGAGCCGCAGGCCCAGCTCCCGGTAGGCCTCGCCGTACTCGCGGGCCTGCAGGCCGACGAAGGTGAACCCCAGCAGGAACGTCAGCGCCAGGAACAGCGCCAGACGGCCGCGCCGGCCGGCGCGCAGCGCCAGGTGGGCGAAGGTGACCGTGAGTCCGCTGGTGAGCAGGATCGCGGTGTTGAGCGCGGGTACGCCGATCGCCGGAATGGTGCCGAAGGTAGAGTCGGCGCGGCCGCCGACGTGCCCCGGGCCGTTGGTCGGCCAGACGGCCTCGAACTGCGGCCAGAGGATGAAGTTGCTGAACACCTTGACACCCTCGCCGCCGAGCCACGGCACCGACAGCAAGCGTGCATAGAACAGCGCGCCGAAGAAGGCGGCGAAGAACATCACCTCGGAGAAGATGAACCACATCATCCCCATGCGGAACGAACGGTCGACCTGCAGGTTGTAGATGCCGTGCTGGTTCTCATCGATCACGGTCGCAAACCAGCCGAAGAACATGTAGGCGAGCAGCACCGCGCCGGGCAGGAACGACCACGCGCCGGTCCAGTCATTCAGGTAGCCGATCGCCCCGAGCATGATGGCGAACAGCGCGATCGAGCCGCGGATCGGCCACGGACTGTCGTGCGGGATGTAGTAGTGGCTGCTGTCGGGAGCGTGTGCGTTGGCCATGTCGGTGCCTAGGGTTGGCGGGTGACGCGCGAGGATTCGTCGTAGAAGGTGTACGCCAGTGTGATCAGATCGATGTGGCGCGGCAGCGCCGGGTCGATGAAGAAGCGCACCGGCATGTCGCGCCCCTCGTCGAGCCGGAAGTGCTGGGGCGAGAAGCAGAAGCATTCGGTCTTGTGGAAGTACGCGGCCACTTCCGAGGGCGCGATATTGGGCACCGCCTGCGCCACGCTGTCACGCCCGGAGAGGTTGTGCGCGTAGAACTGCGCGGTGTAGAGCTGGCCCGGATGCACGTCGAGGGTGCGTACCACGGGGCGGAACTCCCAGTTGCCGGCGCTGGCGACGTCCGCCAGGAATTCCACCTTCACGGTGCGGTTCACGTCCGGGTGCTCGACCGCCTGCACCCGCTCGAGCAGCTTGGCCTGATCGCCGTAGCCGGTGACCGAGCACAGCACGTTGTACAGCGGCACCAGGGCAAAGCCGAACCCGAAGCTGCCGGCCGCCATGGCCAGCAGTTGCCACAGCAGACGGCGGTTTGCGCGCCGTGGGTCGCTCATGGCCGGCCGCGCACCAGTGTCACGACGATGAAGCCGATGTAGAAGACCGCCGCGATCAGCGCGAACAGCAGCGCGCTACGCCGGAGGCGCTGGCGGCGCCAGGCCTCATCCGGCGTGTGCGGGCTGGTGATGTGCGGCTGCATCAATGCTCCGCGCCGCGCGCGATGACCGCATCCGACGGCGGCGTGGT
>WNFK01190962.1_pt1 | contig 10939 bp, 14 predicted proteins | sample 5400281 | NCBI WGS metagenome assembly WNFK01 (sample SAMN13153350, study PRJNA577476) | soil metagenome | isolation source: 20 cm soil on Douglas fir-dominated hillslope | place: USA:California | collected 2013-09-17
TTTCGAAGCGCAGGCCTGGCGGGCGATGTCTCTTTGGACCAGCCCATGTAAACGGACTGGCACGATCAGACCAGATTGGATCGGTCAGGATGTTCAGGCTGCCGGTTTGAACCAACACCGTGGCGTGGTTGACAAACGTGATCCTTAACTTCTCTCCGTCTACACGCCTGGGCGGTGGCGCGCCCGGTTGAGAGTCATTCCATCTATGCCACTCGCCATGTTTACCAGTTAATTTCCAACGCAAAAAATCGAGAAACCCGCGTCGTGCGGGACCTTCAAGATGGTGAAACTTCCGGCCATCAAAGTGATCCGTGGTTTGACCGCTATACCGAGGAGCAGATAGAGCGCGATCAATGAGCAGATAGATTAAAGCCGCACCGCCCAACGCACCCACCATTATCCAAAGGAGTAGCAATTGATTCTCATTCGAAACTGTCTGATTGAATCATTAGCGCAGGCTCCAATCGAACAGCGTCGCCCAATACTGGAACGACTGGAGCGAAAAGCCGACCAGTATTAACGCCACACCGAAGACGCCCATGGATTTTTGGGGGACATGATCGGAGCCCCATTCGATGAAGGAAGTAAATGCACTCAAGACTGCGACCACTAATCCGATAGTCAATCCCACCCGGAGTGCGACGCTGAATGAGTTCGCCCTTTGCCCGGCAGCCAGCGCGCTCAAGTATCCTGCAACTAGGTAACCAATCGTTCGATTGATTGCACCTAGGCCTTGATTTCTAGTCAAACGGGGACGAGCGACTGGCTGGTAATCAATGGTGGGTCGCATTCCAATGCGATATGCGAAGACTTGACCAGCTGTGCTCAATATGCCGAATACGATTCCAAATCTGGGGCCATAGACGTAGGAAACCCCGAGCCCATAACCAACTGCGCGAATCCCACTCATAGCCACGTCGTGCCAGAAACTTGGTTTTGGTTGGTGCTTCGCCGCCCGCGAAAACTCCCAGCCTAGAGTGATACCTGCCGTGACTCCCGCCGCTAGACCAAAGACCGCCCCTAGACCGAGTCCATAGCCTATGCCGAACAGCACGCCATACGTGATAGCTCTGGTCAACGTTCGCAGCGGACCGTGTTCGCCGCCTAGAAGATCATATGCGAGATATAACGTTCCGAGCAGATCCAGCGAACAACCAATGATGCTGATCAGCGCGATGGTGTGCTTATCGATCATTGTAGCTTAATGGCAGACAAGCGAGATGCCTTGTTCGAACTGCTGATGCAGTTTCGCTTTAGAGAGTTCAACTAATAGGAGCGAACGATACCGCTTGCCAGTCGGATGGTAAAGTGCCTTGACGACTGCGGGTGAGATCTCGGATGCAGGAGGCCTCACCACAGCCACTTGGCGCCTCATTACGCGGAAAGATGTGCATATCGACAGCAACGTGACGAATCGAAGAGGCTCAGGTGGAAGCGCATTCAATCATTCGATTTGGGATGAACCGATTTAACGATTGCTCTGATGTCACGGTTCTCAAGAACAACGCTTCGCGGTTCTTGCCCAACGCGGACGACGACGTCCAACATTGCCCGGGCCAAGTCGTCGGCCCGAATGACCTGATTGGGAAACAGCACACTAAAAGCCGGGTAGATCGCGCGCAAAAGGCGATAGCTCAAATTCGGTTCCTTGCGGGGCTGCACAGGATAGATATACGCGGGTCTGAAGATATAAACGCAGGGAAAACCCGAGGCAAGTAGGGCTTTCTCGGCCTCTCCCTTATATCGTGCGAAAGCCATTCGACTGCGTCCCGTCGGATCCGCTCCACTCCCGCTCAAGAATGAGAAAGCCGCGGTCGGGCTGCTCGTGCGAAGAACTCGTGCGAACTCGATTGTATAACCTGCAGTTATTGTGCGAAGTTCCGCGTCCGCCACCGACCCTGTATACGTGCCCAGGCAAAAGACGGCAGCGTCTTGGTGAGAGAGCACGTCGGCGAGCGCGGAGCAGTCCCCAAAGTCTTGATGAAGCACCTCGTTTAGCTTCGAGTGCAATACGCGGCCGGGAAAATGGCGAATACGGGGCCGAGGCGTTTCTAGAAACCGTTGATATGTATGTCCGGCTCCCATTCAACCTAATTTGGAAAAAGGACAATTCGTCGCCTTTGCTGCAGAGATTTGTGGCTCAGGTAGAAGCGTTAGAACGAAAAAAATCAGTACGAGCTGACGCCATCAAGAAATAGGCAAACACCGTGACGACGGCCCAGGCGTGAAATCGACGTAAGGCTGAGGCTATCGAGCAGGCTTTGTTCTTGGTGCCCTCCACTCGGCCTCGACCGAGGCAGGTAGATCCTGTGAGTTCTTAAGTAGACTTACGATCTGCCAGATCTCCTGGTCTGAAAGCATACCTCCCCAGGCTGGCATGCCCGTATTCCTTGTTCCATGCTTTATGAGCCAGAAGAGTTGCCCATCGGTGTATTGGGACATTCCATCGGGAAGTTGTGGCGCGGGCGGATAAAACGATTGTCCATAAACACTCGCCTGGCGCTCAGGGCTGCTGTGGCATCTTGCGCACATCGTTTTGTACGTATCGACTCCGGCCTTCAGGTTGTCTTCATTGAGGGGTACAGGATTGCTCTCTTGAGAGGCACGACGGGCAATTGAAGCGTGGAGCACCGCGGGCATGATCCAAGCTTCAAGGCGTGAATGAGTTCCGTCAGCGCTTACCGGCATCAAACCGAGCCTAGCTACTACAAGCGCTGACAACAGGAGCAACGGCAGCGTCAAGCCCGCACCTAACAAAACTTTTCTCACAGCTCTCCTCGTCCGCTCGGTTATCTTGGTTATCTTGGGTGTCCAATGCGCTTCTAATGCCAACAGGTGAACTCAGCGAATGATTCGACGCGCGAGTCGGAGAAGCCCCGCCTCCTCATATCTCCAGCCCGCGCGCCGATCAACAACATCCACTATTCTTCTTGCCAAGACCGACCCCACTTCGGCCTGTGCGCTTTTTATGGACGTTGGAATTGTTAACCAGAGTCACTCAGTCACGATCACTGTGCCCGTCATCTCCTCATGGCCATCGCCACAGAACACGTCGCATGAGAAGGTGAACTTGCCTGTCTTGTCCGGCGTGAATCGAATCCTGCTAACTTTCCCAGAGGACACGTTGGTGCGAACACCGAAGGCTCGCAGGTTAAATCCATGTTCGCGATCAGCGGAAGAGATTTCGAACACAACAGGTTCGCCCTTTTTCAAGGTAATTGAGTCAGGGCTGAAGTCGAACTTCTTCGCCGTGATGTGAATTACTCTCTCTGCCGGCACCGCTTCCGCTCTGCTATGAATTAATAAGCCCGACAGAATTGCGCTCACCAACAGCGTTCCGGTTATTAGAATTCTCTTTTTATGATTCATCGGTTCACGCTCCAGTAACGTTGAGTTCTTTGATTTCATACTTCGCTTGCTTGAGTTCAGCTTCGATACTCCTCAGGCCCAGACCTTTGTAGGGCGCACTCGCATCCCACGGTACGGGCGACTTCTTTGGCACTGAACCCGGCGCCGGCAACGGAAACATTAAAGACTTGGCCGAGTGATGGGCGATGTGACCCGTCATGTGATGGTTCTCCTGGTGAATGTGCCCGTAGAACACGGTTACATTCTTGTGCGGCATTAAGGCATCGATTACCGCGGAGCCGTCCTTCGTTGACCAGTCCCATCGGTTTTTTGTTGCTTCAAGTCGGCTTTGAGCCAGTTGAGTTGTGATTCACCAACGATGGCTCCCGGATCCGAGACGTTATCGACGACAATGAAATGCACACCCTTGTGATCGAAGGTGTAATTGAGTTTGCCGAATGCCTGCTGGTAGGCGTCGCCACGATCAAGCGAAGCGTCGTGTTCGCCCGCCATAAAGTGAACCGTTGGGACTTTCAGTGCGCCGACAATGTCTTTGAACTGCGACATGCGGTCTTTGCGAACTTGCACGTCGTCGGTGGTGTGAGTGAGATCGCCGGTAAAGACTATGAAGTCCGGCTGTTCTTCCAAACTGTTCACGGCTTGCACCGCTTTCTTTAGGGTGCCCTCCGCATCAGGATTCACCTTTGGGCCGGCAAAGCCCCAGTGGGTATCCGAAAGTTGGACGAAGTAAAAGTCGTTTTCAACTTTTCCATTTGCATGATCCAGTATCGAGCCCAGGGCGTTAAGACCCAGGCAGTGGCCCAGACTTGAAGCGAAAACGATTCCACCTCCTAAACCGGCGAGTTTTATGAAGCCGCGCCTGTCAAACTTGCTCATTCGTATCCTCCCAAACTAAAAGTACCGACTCTCGAAGCATCCACTATTAGCCATTACCGAACGAGCTTCGGAAATATTCCCGAGGTCCTTCGATCAAATACTGCGTGAGAGTAAATGTGAGTGCTTATAAGCTTGACGGAATTTTCCGCGGATGGCGTAGACTGGTTTTCCATGAGCAATATTCCCGAATAAAACAATTGATCGATGGCGGGAATAAAAGAGAGCGAAAATCGGTCTTAGAGTTGATGATGTGAAGTAAGCAGGAAGATAGATTGCAACGGCAAAACAAACTCGCCAGTTTTGAGACAGCAGTCTTGCCGCACCTCGACGCCGCCTTTAACCTGGCGCGCTGGCTGACGCGCAATGACGCGGATGCCGAAGATGTGGTGCAGGAGGCCTATCTGCGCGCGTTCAGGTTCTTCGGCGGATTTCATGGGGAGAATGGGCGCGCCTGGCTGCTGGAGATCGTCCGTAATACGAGTTACACGTGGATGCAGCGCAATCGCTCGCCGGAATTGAATATGCCGCTGGATGATGAACCGCGCGAAGTTGAGGGCGATGATTTGAATCCGGAGGAACTCTTGTTGCAAAAGGCCGATGCCCAAACTCTGAGACAAGCTGTGGAAGAATTGCCGTTGGAATTTCGTGAGGTGTTGGTGCTGCGCGAACTGGATGAAATGTCTTACAAGCAGATTGCGGCGGTAGCGGATCTTCCGCTCGGCACGGTGATGTCTCGTCTGGCGCGCGCCCGTAAGCGACTACAACACATTCTTGTGGGTCACGCGCAAACGGAGGTCTTAAGTTGAGTTGTCAGACAACACAGGAGTTTATTCACGCATACGTAGATGGCGAGCTGGATCTGGCCGGAAGTTTGGAGGTCGAGCAGCACCTGCAGGAATGCCAGGTCTGCGCCAGTGCCTATCGCAATCAGACAGCACTGCGCTCCGCTTTCAAAGACAGCTCGCTCTATCATCCCGCTCCAGCGAGGTTGGAAAAGCGCATTCGCTCTTCCTTGCGACGCGAGGCAAAGTCTGAACTCGGCCGCCGCTCGTTTGGCTGGCGTTGGCTTCCAATTGGAGTTGTAGCGACCCTTGTACTCTTGATGGCTCTCGTGATCTGGCGCACGCTCCCAGGTCTTCGTCCTCCGACGGATGAGCTTCTGGCACAGGAGATCGTCTCCAATCACGTTCGCTCTTTGCAGTTGGAGAGTCATCGCACGGATGTGATCTCTTCCGATCAGCACACAGTAAAACCATGGTTCGATGGCAAACTGGATTTTGCGCCACCGGTCAAGGATTTCTCCAGTCAGGGATTTCCTCTTGTCGGCGGCAGACTCGAGTACCTAAATAACAGAGCTGTCGCCGCGCTGATCCACCAGCGGCAGAAGCATTACATCAATTTGTATATCTGGCCGGCTGAACAAAGCAATGCTACCGAAGTCGCTACGAAACGTCAGGGATATAACCTGCTGCATTGGACCAACTCAGGCATGACTTATTGGGCCATATCCGATCTAAACGCGGTTGAATTGCATGAGTTCGCGCGGCTGGCGCAGGAAGCGCAGTAAGCGAATGGTCCCGCAATTCGCCGGTACATCGGTCTTAGTTGTTCTCCTAATTATATGAAGCAGAGACTTGGTGTGCCGGCCCGCCTGAGGCGAACGCCAAGTCGCCTCGTCATTTCTTACTTCCTAAAGAATGCTAACCACGCTCTTCGTATATGTCTGCACGACTAATCGCATTTTCAGAAAGAGTCGCCGTGCGAACGGTGTGGCCCGCCGCCCGTTTTCGCAACAAGCGAATCCGCTCTTTCGAGCTGAGACAGTTCCTTCTTTCGGGCTCAGTTCCTGTCTGATCGATTAGTTCACGCAAATGCACGTCTACCGAAACGCCGCGCTCTCGTGCTCGCGCCTGAATCTTGGAAGCTACTTCTGGCTCAACTTCAAGCATGGTCAGCCGACCTCCGCGCGCACGCGGAGGACTATTGCTGTTTAGTGCTGAGCAATAAAGATGCCTTGAAGCCCGAAAAAATTGGTCACGTATTGGTCATTTCAGGAAACGACATCCAAAAGAGACGGGGCGCACAACCTTTGTTATCGCGCACGGCTCTCCACAATCCGAAGCGTGATCAGATCCTGGTTCTCGAAGGTGGAGAAATTGTCGAGCGAGGTACGCATGAGGCTCTGTTAGAGGCTGGCGGAAGATACCGGCAACTCTACGACAAGCAGTACAGCCTCGAACGCGATCAATTTATCAACCCGGGGGAGAATTTCACGCCCGCCCTGCCCAAACCATTACGCAATCGTCCTCCCGGTCTTACAAATTTGTGAAACTCATCAGGCGTTACCCTGACCACGTTTAGCAGTCGTAGGTGTAATCCGGTAGGCACAACGCCTGTCTCCTGCGACTATGTGTTCCACGCGTTCTACAGCGACTCCCCGTCCGAGTACGGAGCGAAACAGATCGAGTTCCGTTGAGCAGAAGCCCTGACAGGCGTTGGCGGCCGCGCAAATTGGACAGTGATTCTCGACTAATAGATAGCTGCCATCTTTCTCACGTCTTACCTCGGCCATATAGCCTTCCTCAGTGCGCACTCGCGCCAACTCCTTGAGCTTTTTATCCAGCGGGGCACTTCCGCGAATTCGTTTCGCGTAGTCCTGTCGCTGTTGAGCACACCGCGAAACGAGAACCTGGCCCAGCCCTTCTTCACCAAACGTATCTCGCAGAGCTTGAATGAGCGACACGTTCAACTCGGCATAGGCTTCCGGGAAAAGTTGATCGGCCTCGCGAGTCAGTCGCCAGTGCTTCGCGGGACGACCGATGGGAACCGGTCGCTCCTCCGCTTCGACATGCCCCTCACTCTGCAAGGCATAGAGATGTTGACGCACAGCCATGGCCGTCAATCCCAACTGATCGGCAAGCTGGGCCGAGTCGAGCGGGCCCTGCGTCTTCAGGATTTTGACTATTGCTCGGCGCGTCTTGCGCTCGCCTTGCTGACGAGAATGGGTGGCCATACCCTCTTTCTAAAGACTTTACTTTACAAAGTCAAGGCGGGGTGGTAAGCTTCGACTTAATAAAGGAAGTTCTTTAGAAAGTACGGGTGATAGTAATGGCGAATCCTAATGAAGCGATGAACAATTTAAGAGGTGTTCGTATCGCCATCACAGGCGGCACTTCCGGATTAGGGCTGGCACTGGTTCGTGAATCCCTGGCGCGTGGTGCGCTGGTCGCATTTGTGGCCCGCACTGCTGAGCGGGTCGAACAAGTCGCGACAGAGAATGCAGGCGCGCATGGGATCGTTGGCGATGTCTCGAGGAAAGACCACATCTATCCAATAGCAATGCAGATCACCGGTGAATTGGGTGGCCTGGATGTGCTCATCAACAACGCGTCCGACCTCGGACCAGTTCCCCTCCAAATGCTTTCCGACACGGAATGTGAAGACCTCGTTCGGGCGTTCGAAACGAACCTCATCGGTCCGTTTCGACTGACGAAAGCATTGATGGGAGCACTGGCTGCATCAGCGCGTGAAGGACGCGGTGCAGCGGTGATAAACATTTCGAGCGACGCCGCCGTCAATCCTTATCCGGGTTGGGGTGCCTATGGATCGAGCAAGGCCGCGCTTCATCACCTGACGCGGATCTGGGGAGAGGAACACGCGAGCGACAACGTCCACTTTCTGTCGCTTGATCCGGGCGACATGGACACGCCGATGCACGCGGCGGCCATTCCTGACTCAGACCCTGCAACCCTCAAACGACCTGAAGACGCTGCTCGCGAACTGCTAGACGCTATTGCTGAGTCGCTGGCCGTGCCGACAAGCGTTTCCAGTTTCTAAGGAGCAATTCGATGATTGCCGCAACTCAACCTATTCAGCGTCCGGCTAACGCAAGGCTTCTGATCGTGGATAGTAATGGAAAATTCGATCACATTTTGCGTACTTCGTTAGTTGAATACTTGCACGCCGGTGACCTGGTAGTCGCCAACGACGCCGCGACCATGCCCGCAAGTCTGCAGGGAATTCACCTTGCGACCGGAGACTCGATCGAGGTGCGACTCGCAGCGCGGCCATCTATTCATGCCGAAGACATAAACCGTTTCAGCGCCGTTGTTTTCGGGGCTGGAGATTTTCATACACGCACAGAAGATCGCCTTCGTCCGCCGAACCTTGATGCCGGTGACTTAATCATTCTTGGACCACTGCGCGCAACAATTGAGAAACTTCTCGGTCACCGACGCCTCGTATTGCTTCGCTTTGAGGGTTCTCCTGATTATGTTTGGGCAGGCTTGGCCCATCATGGAAGGCCGATCCAGTACTCTCACGTTGCCTCACCGCTCGCGCTCTGGGACGTATGGACGCGAATCGCTGGACCACCTGTTGCCTTCGAACCGCCGTCGGCAGGCTTCGCACTCGATTGGCATGCGCTCTCCCAAATGCGAGAGCGAGGGATAGACTTTGAGACGATCACCCACGCTGCCGGTATCTCTTCAACCGGTGACGCTGAGCTCGATCGTTTGCTTCCCTTGGAAGAACCATATCGCATCCCCGAAGTAACTGCGCACGCGATTCAGCGCACCCGAGAAAGCGGCGGGCGCGTGGTTGCTGTGGGAACAACCGTGGTACGCGCGCTGGAGCACGCTGCCACTCAAGACGGCCACGTGCGCGCGGGAGAGGGGGTTGCGACACAGCGCATTGGTCCATCAAGTCATCTGCGTGTAGTTGACACAATTCTTTCCGGCACGCACGAGGCCGGAACGAGTCACTACGAACTACTGCGGGCTTTTCTAGATGATGCAACGCTCGAGCGTGCTAGCAAAGAGCTGAACGAAGGCGACTATCTTACACATGAGTTTGGAGACTCCGTACTGATTGAAAGGTCCGCTGTATTGATGTGATATTTCATTCTGATCCGGCTTCACTGCAGTGTGTTGCAAGGGTCCGAGCACTACCACGCGGCTGATCTGTCAGCAGGGTAACTCACTGCTGGCCGACCCTCGGGAACACCTACTTATGGTGTTAGACTACCGCTACGACCGGTCGTTTCGCAGCGCGGCGGCGTAGCGATGCAAACGAGTTATCAAGAAGCGTAATCAATCGAAGGAGGTGCAGATCGGGGTTTTGAAAGGCGATTCCCTCAATCAGACTGGAGCCTCGGCGGTGAGTCTTGACTCGTTGCCGGTTGGCTCATCTGATCACTTCGATAGCGTCGCTCAGAAGCGCCTACCGCTGGGCCCAGAATTACAGCTCGCTCTTAGTCTGATTCCGGCGCATACGTGGTATGCCGTCCCATCAGGCGCCCTTACGTTCGTGAATGAACGAACCGCAGATTACCTTGGACTACCGAAAGACCATCCTCTCCGTTTCGGCATCGATACTGGCGCAGAGTGGGATTATCACATCGCTTTATTGCATCCGGACGATCACGAAGATTCACGTAAGGTGTGGTCAACTTCCTTAAGCACTGGCTGCGCCGCTGAGGGGACTTTTCGAGTTCGTAACGCCGAAGGCGGGTATCGATGGTTCCTCAGTCGTGCGGACCCTGTCCGGGATGCGAACGGAACCCTTCTGTATTGGATTGGGGTTAATCTCGACATTGAAGAACGGAAGCGGGCCGAGCAAGAGCTTCGAGACATCCTCGATACTATTCCGGCTATCGTGTGGGTTGCGCTACCTGATGGGTCTAATACTCACGTAAACGGCCGATTCGTGGAGTACGCGGGCATGACGCCGGCACAAACGGCCGGGTCAGCGTGGCGAGAAGCGATCCATCCCGATGATCTTCAGGCACATGAAACCCGATGGCGCGCGGCCATTGCGACCGGCGAACCTCATGAAAGCGAGGTTCGTTTTCGCCGCTCGGACGGGGCATATCGATGGCATTTGGATCGCGGCCTTCCATTGCGAGCTGAGGATGGAAACATCATCAAATGGTATGGCGTTGTCACAGACATCGAAGACCGAAAGCGCGTCGAGGAAGCCCTGGGGCGTAACGAGCATTGTCTGGCTGAAGCCCAACGACTGAGCCACGTCGGCAGCGTCGGAATGGAAGTCAGTACGAAGAGGATATTTTGGTCCGAGGAATCGGCTCGGATTTATGGATACGCACCCGGGACGAAACCGACGCCCGAATTGATTCTACAGCGAGTTCATCCCGAGGATGTGGGTCTTGTCACCGATGCCATTGAGCGCCATTGAGCGCGCGGGGCTGGGAGGAGATGACTTTGACTATGAGCATCGGTTGCTGATGCCGGACGGTTCGATAAAGCATATTTACAACCTGGCCCATTGCTATAGGGATGACGCAGGCAACGCGGAAGTTCTCGGCGCGATAATGGATATCACAGAACGCAAAGTTGCGGAAGAAGCGATCCGGCGAAGCGAGGCCTATCTCGCCGAGGCCCAAAGGCTGAGTCACACGGGCAGCTTCGGATGGAAACCGGACGAAGTAGAGATCGTCTGGTCAGACGAAACCTATCGCATCTTCGAGTACGACAGCACAATAAAGCCAACAGTGGATTCAGTGGTACAGCGCGTACATCCTGAGGACAGGGCCCTCGCACAACAGGTCATCGATCGCGCATCCCAGACTGGCACTGACTTCGAACATGAGTATCGCTTGTTATTGGCCGACGGGCGAGTCAAGCACGTCCAGGCGATAGCTCACGCTGTACAGAGTGCATCCGGTAATCGCGAG
>WNFK01204003.1_pt1 | contig 10939 bp, 13 predicted proteins | sample 5400281 | NCBI WGS metagenome assembly WNFK01 (sample SAMN13153350, study PRJNA577476) | soil metagenome | isolation source: 20 cm soil on Douglas fir-dominated hillslope | place: USA:California | collected 2013-09-17
CAGGACCGTGAGGCCCAGGCCCAGGGTCGCGGCCACGAGGCCGGCCAGCGCCGCGCTGTCCTCGTACAGGACGGTCCGCAGAGCCGGGTCGCGCAGCTGCTGGAGGAACCGGCGCACCGGTATCCGGTCCTCGGCCGCCGCGTGCCGGACCTCGCGCACCGCAACACTCAGGGAGAAGGTCTCGAACACCATCGAAAGTGCAAGCACGAGGAAGCCGACCCATACCGCGCCGAGCTCCTGCGGATGCGTGAAACGCTCGTAGGCCTCGTACATCGAGAAGATGCCGCCGCCGAAGAACAGGAAGAGGGCGACGATCAGCGCCCAGAAATAGCGCTCCTTCCCATGACCGAGCGGATGCTTCTCCGTGGGAGGCTGCACGCTCCGTCGGATGCCGACGTAGAGGAGGATCTGGTTCACGGAGTCGGCGATCGAGTGCGCGGTCTCCGCGACGAGCGCGCCTGATCCGGTCAGATAAGCCGCGATCGCCTTGATGATCGCGATCGCCAGGTTGCCGGCGAAGGCCGCAAGGACCGCGCGCGTCGTGCCTTCGGACATTTAGGAGCCGTACGGTAGCGAGCCGAGGAAGCCATCGACGATCCGGGTGACCTGTGCGGCCGTCGCGCGCGCGCTGTGGGGGCTGTGCCCGCCTCCCTCGATCATCTCGATCCGAGCGCCTCCGACCTCACGGCGGATGCGGTCGAGCTCGCCGGGTTCCGTCCGCGGATCGTCGGCCCCGTGCACGACGAGGAAGGGCACCCGCATCTCGTGGAGACGATGTTCGTAGAAGTCTTCCTTCGGCGTTGCCGCGATCTGGACCCACGCGCGGCCGGCGGCGCGAATGATCGTGCGCCAGTAGTCCTCCCCGTGCTCCTCCGCGAGCTTTCGCGTTACTCGCTCGCCGAACGCGTCGGGGTCGTTGACCATCTGAAGGAAGAAATCCCGCGAACGCGGCTTCTCCCGATCGAGGTGGATCGCCTCGACGATGATTCCCGCATAGCGCCCAGGGTCTCGCAGCGCGAGGATCGTCGCGATCACGGCGCCGTCGCTGTGGCCCCATAGCACGGAACGCTCGATGCCCAGTTTGTCGAGAAGCTCCTCGGTCTCGATCGCCGCGGCGACATGGAACCTCGCCGGTAGCTCGGCGATGTGGGGAGAGCCGCCGTAACCGGTGCGGTCAGGTATCACGAAGCGGCGACCGAGCTTCGCGATCGCATCGTCGTGCGGATAGAACTCGTAGCCCCAGCCACCGTGCAGGATGACGATCGGCGCGCCCCGGCCGCCATCCCGATAGTGAAGCTCGATCGGTCGCGTCCCTGGCAGAAGCGGAGAGCTGTCGATCGCCGCCGTCAAGGACGCGAGCTTCGTCAATTTCCTTTGTAGTTCGGCTTCCGCTTCTCCACGAAAGCGGTGACGCCCTCTTTGGCGTCCTCGCTCTTGAACAGCTCGATGAGCAGCTGGCGCTCGAGCTTCAGGCCTTCATCGAGACGCATTCCGAAACCTTGGACGACGGCTTTCTTGATGCGTCCGATCGCGAAGGTCGGGCCCGTGGCGTAGGAGCGAGCACGTTCTACGGCCTTGTCGACGAGCGCGGCCGCGGGGACGACCTCGTCGACGATGCCGGCGGCGAGCGCATCCTGCGGCGGCATCGTCGTGCCGCGGAGCATGAGATCGAGCGCTTTCTGGCGCCCAATGAGCCGCGGCAAACGCTGCGTCCCGCCGGTGCCCGGCAGAAGGCCGAGCGTGACCTCCGGAAGCCCGATGCGATATGTGCCCTCCGCGGCGACGCGGAAGTCGCAGCAGAGCGCCATCTCGAGACCGCCGCCAAGGCAGTGCCCGTTGATCGCCGCGACCACGACCTTGGGCGTGCTCTCGAACTTGCTCATCGCCTGGTTCGCGCGGGCGACGAACGCGCTCTGCTCGTCGAGACCGCTCTTCGCGAAGACCGAAACGTCGGCACCCGCGGAGAAGAACTTTTCGCTGGCGCTGCGCAGAACGATCGCCTTCACGTTGTCGTCGCGGCCGGCGTCGTCGATGACCGCCTCGAGCTCGTCCATGAACGCCTTGTCGTAGGAATTAGCGGGCGGCCTATCAAGCACGATGTGCCCGATGGAGTCCTGCTTCTCGAGACGAACGGCCATCAAACCCCCCGCGCGGAAAGTTCATAGACTTTAGACCGACTGGCGAATGACGCGCGCGCTAGCGCGTCGTGGGCGTTCCGCCCACCGCACGGGAGGACTTCTTCATGGCAACGATGCTGATCGACGGCCAGACCGTCGCCGCTCAAACGGGAAAGACCATCGAGGTCAGGAATCCCGCGAACGGCGAGGTCGTGGATACGATCCCGAAGGGCTCCGCGTCCGAGGTCGACGCCGCGATCGAGGCGGCGGCGAAGGCGCTCCCCGCATGGGCATCCCTTTCGGGCACCAAGCGCGCAGCCTTCATGCATGCCGCGGCGGTCAAGGTGAAGGCCGCCGTCCCCGAGATCGCGAAGCTCCTCACGCTCGAGCAGGGCAAGCCGCTCGCACATGCCGTGATCGAAGCGACGAGAGTCGCCGAGAACCTCGAGTTCTTCGCCGGCTTCGCTGACAAGCTCCGCGGCGACTACGTGCCGCTCGAGGAACAGAACAAGTTCGGCCTCACGATGCGGCGGCCGGTCGGTGTCGTCGTCGCGATCACGCCGTGGAACTTCCCGCTCACGCTCATGGCGAACAAGGTGTGCCCTGCACTCGCGGCCGGCTGCACCGTTGTGCTCAAGCCTGCCTCGACGACGCCGCTCGCGACGCAGCGGACGATCGAGATCATCAACTCGGTCGGGATCCCGGCCGGCGTGCTCAACACCGTACACGGATCCGGTGCCGAGATCGGCGATGCGCTCGTCTCGCATCCGAAGGTGAACAAGATCGCCTTCACCGGGCAGACCGAGACGGGCAAGCGGATCATGAAGCTCGCGGCGGACCACGTGACGCGTGTCACGCTCGAGCTCGGAGGCAGCGACCCGATGATCGTCTGCGACGACGCCGATATCCGCCGCGCGACCGCGGCGACCGCCATCGGACGCTTCTTCAACGCGGGTCAGGCCTGCCTCGCGGTCAAGCGCGTCTACCTCTTCGAGCAGATCGCCGAAGAGTTCATGACGAAGATCGCCGACCGCGCGCGCAAGGAGTGGCCCGTCGGCGACGGCATGAAAGAAGGCGTGAAGATGGGCCCCATGCACACCGAAAAACAGCGAGCCGAGGTGGAGTCGCAGGTCGCCGATGCGGTGAAGCGCGGGGCGAAGGTGCTGGCCGGCGGCAAGCGCCCCGAGGGCAAGGAGTTTGAGAACGGCTGGTACATGGAGGCGACCGTCCTCAGAGACGTGCCCGAGGATTCGCGGATGTCGACGGAGGAGGTCTTCGGCCCGGCGCTGCCGATCTTCATCGTGAAGGACCTCGACGAGGCGATCGCGAAGGCGAATGCCAGCGTCTACGGTCTGGGGTCGTCGATCTGGACGAAGGACCTCGCGAAGGCCCGCAAGGCTGCCGAGCTGCTCGAGGCCGGCTACACGTGGATCAACGACATCCAGGTCGCGTACGACCAGCTTCCGTTCGGCGGCACGAAGCAGTCCGGCTTCGGCAAGGAGCACGGGATCGAGGGCCTCGACGGCTACCTCGAGAAGAAATCGGTGGTGCTCGCGTACTGATGGTCGACCCCAGGGTTCTCATGACCGAGGCCGAGGCGATGGGACTCTTCCAACCGCATGGGGCATTCGAGGTCCACTGCTCGCACTGCCACGCGCGTCTCGACGGCCGGGGGGATTGCGCGACGTGCGGTCTGATCGGCCGACCCGCGTCCGAGCTCGAGCGCCGCGCGCAGACGGACCCCGAAGGCACGAGCAAGCTGCTGCGCGCGGCGATCGAGAAGCGGAAGAATTTCAAACCCGTCGGGGCCAAGGGAGAGAAGTCGCAGGAGCGCTAGGCGGGAACTTTCCCTTCGGCCTCTCTGCGGAACGCTTCGTCCGACCACTCGAGCGCCTCGCCGTTCCGTTCCGTTGAGGGCAACGCGAGATAGGCGACGGCACGCGCCGGCTCTTTCGGATGCTTCAGCTTCCCCTCGCGTTGCGCGGCGCGGTATTCGTCGCTGCGCGGGAAGTCCGAGGTCGACGTGCGCCGGATGCGCTCCTGCATGTCGGTGTCCATGTATCCCGGGTTGAACGCGTTGGCGGTGACACCGGTGCCATCGAGCTCGAGAGCGAGGCTGCGCGTCATCATCACGATCGCCGCCTTACCGGCCGCATAAGCGGTCCATCCCGCGGAGGGACGCGACGCCGCGCCCGACGAGATGGTCACGATGCGGCCGTACCCGCGGTCGAGCATCCCCGGCAGCACCGCACGCGTCGCGAGGTAGGTGCCGCCGACGTTGATCGCAACGCTTCGCAGCCACAGCGCGGCGTTCGACCGCGCGAGCGGCACGATCGGGTCGACCATGCCGGCGTTGTTCACGAGGATGGTCGCGGGTCCGACCCAACGCTCGGTCGCGAGAACGAGCTCCTGGACTTGACGCTCGTCCGCGATGTCCGCGGTCTGCCCGAGCGCTTTCCCGCCCGCGCGCTTGATCACCTTGGCGACCTCGTCGAGCTCGGGCGCATTACGTGACGCGAGCACGACCGCGGCTCCCATCGCCGCGAGGCGCTCGGCAACGGCGCGTCCGAGCCCGCGGCCCGCTCCGGTGACGATCGCGACGTGCCCGGTCAGCTCGGCCATCAGCGCACGCCCACCATCAAGGTCCGGGCGAATGCCGCGGCCAGACGATCGATCTCCTTCTCCGTGTGCAACGCCCAGAACGAGAGCCGGATCGCCGGCGCGACGCCGGGCTCGTCGATGAGCTTCACCACCATGCGCTCCTCGTCCCACATCCGTTGTACCAGTGCGGCGACGTCGCCGCCCTTTGGCTCGACGACGACGATGCCGGTCGGCGCTGCCGGCGTCGATCGCACCGTAAAGGGTAGGTCCGCGAGGCGTTCGAGCAAGCGCCCGCGCAGGGCGCGCACCCGCTCGGTCACCCACGACCCCAGCAGGCGATGCACGCCAAGGGTCTGGCGCAGCCCCACGAAGGCGGCGGCATCCACGGTGCCCGTCTCGAAGCGCGTCGCGTTGGGGTTGTAGTCGCGGCTTCCGGTCGGAAGGTCCAGGCGTGAGCGCCACCCGACGCGCGTCGGACCGAATAGCGCGAGATCGCGAACCCAGAACCCGCCGGTGGCAAGCGGTCCATGCAGCCACTTGTGTCCGAGCGTGACCACCGCATCGCCTCCGAGATCCGCGACGTCGACGGGGATCTGCCCGAGCGCCTGCGACGCGTCAACGATCGAGATCGCCCCCGCGTCGCGCGCGAGCCGGCACGCCTCGCGGACCGGCAGCACATCGCCGGTCTTGCACGACACGGCCGATATAAGGAGCGCCCGCGCGCCGTCGCGCATCGCAGCGCGCACTTCGTCCAGGAAACGGTCCACCTCGCCGTGCCAGGCGATCTCGCGCAGATCGTCGCCGAGCTCGGCGCGCCGGCGCATCGGATAGAGCGCGCTCCCGTGCTCCTCGCCGGTCGTGCGAGCGCGACACGGGCGGCGCCGCCTGGATCGCCGAGCGCCATCGCGAGGTCCGCGCGCGTCGCGTCGAGCGCCTCGTTGTATGCGGCGTATCCCAGATGACCGAACATCCCCACCTCGTTGAGCCACGCGCGGAACCGCTCGGCGGCGCGCTGCGCGACAGGGAACGTGGGGCCGGAGCCCGCGACATTGAAGTAGAGGAAGTCGCTGCGCAGCGCCTGCAGCGCCGCCAGGGACGTGTCGGGACGCTCGTCGATCGCCGGCGCGATGTCGGTGGTCATGCGGTGATGATGCCCCTGATCGCGAGTCCCGCGGTGAAGAGCGCCGCCAGGCCGAGGGCGACGGACTGCCCGCGGGGAGCGCGGTCGCGGACGAGCGATGCGGCGAACGGCATCGCGAGCGCGAGCGCGAACCCGTACAGGATGTGGAGAAGCTCGGGAGGAGGGTGCATGAAGACAAAGACGAGGAACCCGAGCGCGCCCTGCACGACCGAAGCGATGACCGCGATCGCGACGGCGCCGCGAAAGCCCGGGGTCGGACCGCTGTTACGAGCGCCGAGGAAAAGGCCCCAGAGACCCACCGCCGTGTAATAGAGGACGAGAGCCGTGGCCGCGCGCCCATGGAGCGAAAGAACGACGTCCACCTCGCCGTGCCAGGCGATCTCGCGCAGATCGTCGCCGAGCTCGGCGCGCCGGCGCATCGGATAGAGCGCGCTCCCGTGCTCCTCGCCGGTCGTGCAAGACGACCGCCAGCCGGATCATCGGGGGGATCCTCGCGCCGAGCCAGGGCGAGGTGCTCGTCGATGGGATCTCCGTTCAGAAGGACGCGAACGCGGTGCGCGCCCGCTGCGGCTTCGTCACCGATCAGCCGTCGCTCTACGAGCGCATGCCGCTGCGCGCGTATCTCGGCTTCTTCGCGCGACTCTACGACGTCGCGCAGCCCGACGTGCGGGCCGCGGAGCTCGCGAAGCTTCTCGGTCTCGACGACGTTTTCAACCGGAGGCTCGCGACGTTCTCGCGCGGCATGCGACAGAAGGTCGCGATCGCGCGAGCGCTGGTGCACGATCCGCCGGTCCTGCTCCTCGATGAGCCCGCTACCGCGCTCGACCCGGAGATGTCCCAGATGCTGCGCACGTTCATCATCTCGCTGCGCGCGCGGCACCGCGCGATCCTGCTGACCACGCACGATCTTGACGAAGCGCAGCGCATCGCGGACGAGCTACACCGTCGCGTTCGCGGGCGATCCGACGGCGGCGCGCGACGCGCTCGCCCGGACCGGCATCCAGGCTGAGACCGTGTCTGCGCGAGACGGGCTCACGGCGCTGCGGTTCGCCGCGGACGACCCGGCAACCGTCAATCCCGCGGCGCTGCGCGCGCTTCTCGACGCCGGCGTGCGCGTCGTCACCCTCTCGGCGGAGGAACGCTCACTCGAGGACGCGTATCTCAGCATCCTGGCTGAGGCACGACGATGAAGTGGTGGCTCATCGCGTGGCGCGAGATCCGCTGGGAGGTCTTCCTCGATCGCTCGTCGCTTCTCAGAACAGGGATCTTCGTGGTGATCCCGCTGTTCTTCGTCCTGTCGAATCGCGGGATCGCGCCCGGCCCGGCCGGCGACGTGACGCTGATCGGTCTGGCGTTGCAGAGCGTGTTCTTCCCGGCGCTCTCAGGCGTCGCTCTGATCGCGGCGACGTTCACGGCCGAGAAGGAGAACGGGACGCTCGTCCCCCTCCTCGCAGCGCCGATCCGAGACTTCGACATCGTCCTCGGGAAGCTCATCGGGATGGTCGTGCCGGTGATGGTCGCGTGCATCGTGACGCTCGCGGCGGGCTACGCGCTCGCCTCGTATCGCTACGGCGCGGCGCGCGTCGCGCACGCACTGACACCCGAGCTGCTCTACGCGTTCGTCGTCCTGTCGCTCCTGTATCTCGTCACGACAGGCAGCGTTACGATGATCGTCGCGGCGCGCGTGAAATCGAGCCGGGCCGCGCAGCAGATCGCCGGGGTCGTCATCGCTCTTTCCGCTGCGTTGTTCGCCGGCCTTGGATTCCTGGCGTCGCAGGTCGGAGAGGGCTGGCCCCTTCTCGCGCTCGGCGCAGGCCTCGTCGTCGCGGACGTCTTCGCACTCGAGCTGGCTCGACGTGTGTGGCAGCGTGAAGAAGTGATCGGTCGCGTCTGACCTTGACTGCCACAGACCCAACGCCTAGCGTTTCGCTTCTCATGCGGACCTCGCCCATCGTCGTCGTCATTTTCAGCGAGCTCCTTGCGGGAGCTCGACACGGAGGCGCGCGCCGCTAGCGCGAGTACGACCGGCAGCGCGAAGGCCTCCCGAAATGGGAGGTCTTTTGATTTCAGGAGGTTTGAAATGGCGAGCACGGTCCAGCAACGGCTGAACGAAGTCGCGGCGGTCGGACAGGAGATCGTCGAGACCGGCGTCGCGTACCTGGACGGGAAATTCACCCCTCTCGCCGACGCAAAAGTCTCCATCGCCACGCACGCGCTGCAGTACGGGACCGGCGTGTTCGAAGGCATCCGCGCCTACTGGAATCCGGCGGAGGAGCAGCTCTACGTGTTCAGGCTCCGCGAGCACTTCGAGCGCATGGCCCGTTCCGTGCGGATCGTGCGTATCGCGCTTCCGGGGGATCCAGATGCGTTGAGCGAGATCGCGCTCGAGCTTCTCCGCAAAAACGGCTTCAGGAGCGACGTCTACGTGCGACCCCTCGCGTTCAAGGCGGCACGATCGGTGAAGGTGGCGCTCCAAGGACTGCGCGACGGCTTCGGGATGTATGCGTTCCCGCTCGGCGCGTACCTGCCGACGGGCGGGCTGGCCGCGCGAACCGCGAGCTGGCGCCGCACCTCCGACGACGCGATCCCGGCGCGCGGGAAGCTGACCGGCGCGTACATCAACACAGCGCTCGCGGTCGACGAGGCGCATGACTTCGAGGCTGACGAGGCCATCTTCCTTACCGCCGACGGCCACGTCTCCGAGGGCGGCGGGGCGAACCTTTTCATGGTCCGCGACGGCGCGCTCATCACGCCGCCGGTGACGGACGACATCCTCGAAGGCATCACGCGCGACTCGATCCTCCAGATCGCGGGAGAGCTGGGCATTCTCGTCCAGGAGCGGCAGATCGACCGCACCGAGCTGTACATCGCGGAGGAGGTCTTCTTCTGCGGGACAGGGGCCCAGGTAGCTCCATGCGTGAAGATCGACGGGCGCGTCGTCGGCGAAGGCGCGATCGGCCCGGTCGCGAAGAAGATCGGCGAGGTCTACTTCGGGATCGCTCACGGTGACGACAAGGGACATCCCGAGTGGCGCACGGCGGTGTACCGCTGACCAGCATCGCCTATCAGGGTCTCGCCGGCGCGTTCTCGGAGGCAGCCGCGGCGGCGCTCTTCCCGGGCGCGAGCCTGATTCCGCGTCGTACGTTCGCCGAGGTCTTCGCGGCGCTCGAGGCGCACGAGGTCGACGCCGCTGTCGTGCCCGTCGAGAACACGCACGCCGGCTCGGTCGCCGACGTCTACGACCTCCTCCGCCAACACAGCTCGGCAAAGGTCGTCGCCGAGACGATTGTGCGCGTTCGCCACTGCTTGCTCGGCGTCCCGGGATCGCGGCTCGAGGACATCCGCATCGCGCGATCGCATCCGCAGGCGCTCGCGCAGGTCGAAGACTTCCTCCGCGAGCACCGCATCCAGCCGGAGGTCGCGTTCGACACCGCGGGTGCGGCCGCTGAGGTCGCCGAGGCGAAAGACCCCGCCGTAGCGGCGGTCGCGAGCCGGCGCGCCGCTGAGCGCTACGGGCTCGACGTCCTCGAGGATTCGATCGAGACCTCGACCGACAACTTCACCCGCTTCTTCGCGCTCGCCTCGGAGGCGGACCAAAAGATCGCCGACCGCATCCCGGCCGTTCTGCGCAAGGGACCCACCAAGACGAGCCTCGTGTACAAGACCGCCAACCTGCCCGGCGCACTGGTGCGCTCGCTCCAACCCTTCGCGACGGCGTGGCTCCAGCTCAGCAAGATCGAGTCGCGGCCGAGCCGCGCCGCGCCGTGGGACTACGTCTTCTACCTCGACTTCGAGGGCGACCCCACCGCGTGGCCGGCAAAAGAGGCGCTCGCGCTCATGCGGACATGCTGCGAGTGGATCCAGCCGCTCGGTACGTACCACGCGGCGACGGAAGTGCTCGAACCGGACTGAGGTGATGGCCTCGAGTCCAGCCTCCGAACAGCGCGTCGCCGTGATCACCGCCCTGGCGGCGAATGTGGCGATCGCGCTCGCCAAGCTCGGTGCTGCCGGGATCACGGGCTCGTCGGCGATGCTCGCAGAGGCGCTCCACTCGTTGGCCGACTCGGTCAATGAAGTCCTCCTTCTCGTCGGGGCCCGGCGATCAAGGCGGCCCGCAGACTTACGTCATCCCTTTGGGCATGCGCGATATCGGTACGTCTACGCGTTCCTCGTGTCGCTCACGGTTTTCTGGGTCGGCGGAGTGCTCGCGGTGATCGAAGGCGTCAGCCACCTTGCGGCGCGTGAACCGCTCGGAGATCCACGATGGGCGTTCGCGGTTCTCGGACTCGCTGCACTCCTTGAGAGTTGGTCATTGCGGACGACGATCCGCACCGGACGGCCGACGAAAGGCGCGCTCAGCTGGTGGCAGCTTCTCCGGGTCACGAAGGCGCCGGAGATCATCGTGGTCTTCCTCGAGGATCTTGGGGCGCTCGTCGGTATTTGCATCGCGCTGGTCGGGGTCACTCTCGCGACGCTGACCGGTCATGGCGAATGGGACGCGGTCGCGGCGATCGCCATCGGCCTGCTACTGATGGCGATCGGGCTGATTGTGACGCGATCCGGCACGCCATTGCGAGCACCGATCGAGTGAAGGCGGTGGTCGACCTTCGGACGATCCATGTCGGACCCGACGACCTCGTTATCGCGGCCAGAATCGACGTCGATCCGTCCGAGAGCGCGACTGACATCGCCCGTGCGATCGTTGAAGCCGAAGCGCAGGTTCGGCGCGTGGCTCCGTTTCGAACGGTCATGTACCTCGAGCCGCGCGTGCGAGACGGGACATCGTCGAGCAATCTCGAAGCCTTACCGGATTAGAACCCGAGCACCTCGTCGACGAGCACAACGGTGATGCGGCCGGGAGTGAGCTCGCGGTTGATGATCAAGATCTTGTTCACGCCGGTGTGCCTGCCATAGGCCGCCTGCGCGCGGGCCTCCTCGAGCGGGAAGCTGTACTCGTCGATGCGACGCAGCCCTTCGTCGATATCGGAGACGATCTTCTGCGTGCCGACGACAAGGATCACCCGCCCGGCACCCGCGACGTACGGCCCGAGCTGGCTACCACCGGCGGACGCCGTGATCA
>WNFK01067432.1_pt1 | contig 10935 bp, 10 predicted proteins | sample 5400281 | NCBI WGS metagenome assembly WNFK01 (sample SAMN13153350, study PRJNA577476) | soil metagenome | isolation source: 20 cm soil on Douglas fir-dominated hillslope | place: USA:California | collected 2013-09-17
AACCAGGCGATGGAAAAAATTGATCCACAGAGCGATCACGAAAAACTAAGCCGGTTTGCTCTCGGTCAGCGGGTCACGTTCAAGGGCAAACCGTATAGCCTACAACGGCGCACGACGCTCGCCTCCGGCGAGGCGGCCGTTGTCTTGCAGAGCGAAAAGGAACAGTTCGTCATCGGCGCTAATCAATTTCTTGCCGGCGTGCAGGCTTAACTGACTCGCCGAGAACAATTTCGTCAGGTCTAGGGGAGTCCATGATGGGGAGAATTCGTTTGACTTTGGCGTGCTGGGATTATGACCGTACGCGCGCGCTGCAAGACGGCAGGGTCGAAGTCGAGGGCGTGGATCTCACCTATTTGCCGTTGCGCGTAGAGGAGACTTTTTGTCGCATGCTGCGCTACGGCGAGTTCGACGTCGCCGAGATGTCGACGGGCTCTTTCCTCATGTCGCGCGACAAAGGCGCGCCGCGGCTGATCGGCATCCCGGTGTTTCCGTCCAAGACTTTTCGCCATTCCTGTATCTACATCAATACCGACTCGGGCATTAAAAAACCGGCCGACATGGCAGGCAAACGCGTCGGCGTACCTGAATATCAAATCACTATGGCGACTTGGGCGCGCGGTATCCTACAGCATGAATACGGCGTATTGCCGGAACAAATGAAGTGGTTCACCGGCGGCGAAGAACATCCCGGGCGCCAGGACAAGGTCAAACATAATTTGCCGCCCAATATCGATATTCAGCCGATTCCCGCCGATCAAACTCTTTCCGCGATGCTCGCAAGCGGCGAGATCGACGCGATGATCTCGGCGCACATGCCGTCGCCGTTCAAGCGCCGCCACCCCAAGGTTCAACGATTGATCGCCAATTTCCGCGAAGTGGAGCAGGACTATTTTCGCCGCACGAAGATTTTTCCGATCATGCACACGATCGTGATCCGCGAAGAAGTCTACGAGAAGCATCCCTGGATTGCTCAAAGTCTGTTTAAGGCGTTCGATGAGTCGAAGCGCCTTTGCCAGGAAGCGATGTATGAATTCTCGGCGCTCAAGTATATGCTCGCTTGGTCGATCGATGAGATGGAAAAAGAGCGCGAAGTTCTCGGCCCGGACCCATGGGCTTACGGCTTGGAAGCGAACCGCCACGTGCTGGAGACGTTGGTGCAATACACCTACGAGCAGGGCCTGATCAGCAAGCGTCCCGAAGTTGATTCGCTGTTCGCGAAAAGCACGCTGGAGGAATTCAAAATTTAAACAACGCGGATTCAACGCTGCTTCGTAGTATTTGTCATTATGGCGGAAGAAAAAACCTCCACATTCGAAGAGACCAAGTGGTGGATTGATCGTGGCCCGGTCAAGGAGCGGGAAAAAGCCGCGGAGCCGATCAAGGGTATCATCGAGAAATGGGCTTACGAACTGCTCAAAAACTATAATCAAGATCAAGCGGCTAAAAACCTTGTCGACATCAACACCAAACTCCTCAACGGTTTATCCGTCGGCCCCGGCGACTGGGGTTACTACTCACTGGAAATCGGCAAATATCCGCAGGAAAAGCTGGCCAAGATCAAAAGCGGGTTACCGCTCCCGCCCGGCGCCCGAGGGATTGTCGTCGATGCTGGCTATTCAGTTCGCGTGATCATCACCGGCGAGCCGATCGGCGAACGCTACGTCGATATTAATTTTACCGACGCGCCGTCGTTGGACTGCTGGGTCCACGGCCAATTGGTGGAAGAGCGCGTTTACGGCAATGTCGGCGAGGCTCTGAAACGCATTCGCGCCGAATTGCCGCGCTATTTTAGCCCGCCTGAAAAGTCTTAATAGCAGCCACAAGTCTGCGGCGTGCAGCCGCAGCCCCCGGCTGGTGCACTGGCGTCCTTCGCGGCCGCCGGCGCGCTAAAAAAAAGCGAGAGCTGTTTGTCCACGGCACCGCCCTGGCAGTGCGGGCAAGTGATTTTCTCGCGCGGCGAAAGCACGATGGTTTCAAAATAAGCGTTGCAGCCGCGGCAGCGATATTCAAATATTGGCATAGATCCTCGGCATTACCTGAGTGCGGAATTATACGAACCGTGCTTTGATTTAAATCAAGCGCCTTGCGCTTTAGGCTTTTTTTGTTTAACCGCATCGCGCAACGGATTATCCCGTGCGATCGGTTCAAGGGCAGTGATTTCCAAGCCGTAACCGCGCAGTCCAACCAGATGTTTCTTGTTATTGCTGAGCAGGCGCATTTTGCGCACGCCTAGGTCGCGCAGAATTTGCGCACCGATGCCGTATTCTTTGAAATCGGCCTGGTAAACGAACGAGCGGTTCATCTCCTTTTGCTGCTTTCCTTCCAGTCTCGGGTAGGTGACCATTGCTGGGCGCAGTCCTTTGCGCTCCGGTTGCAGATAAAGAATCACGCCCTTGCCTTCTTTGGCGATGATTTCCATGGAACGCTGGATCACCGCGTTGGTATTCAGCAATTCGAAACCAAAGACATCGCCGGGGACATATTTGGTGTGGACGCGCACCAGAGTCTCTTCCTTAGGCGAAATATCGCCCTTGATCAGGGCGAGGTGCTCGCTCTGATCGACATGGGTGTTGTAGACGATGGCTTGGAAGAGACCGCCAACTCGGGTCGGCAGGGGCGCGGACGCGGCTTTGTAGACCAAAAGGTCATAATTCAATCGGTGTTGGATCAAATCGGCGATCGTCACGACTTTCAATTTGTGCTTTTTGGCGAAGCGCATGAGGTCCGGCAGCCGCGCCATCGTGCCGTCGTCTTTCATGATTTCGCAGATAACCCCGGCCGGCTTGAGCCCCGCCAAACGGGCCAAGTCGACCGAGCCTTCGGTTTGTCCTGCGCGCACCAGGACGCCGCCATTGCGGGCGCGCAGCGGAAATATGTGGCCGGGGGTAACCAGATCCTGTGGTTTGGCTTCATCTGCAATGGCATCGAGAATGGTCTTAGCTCGATCGGCGGCGGAAATGCCGGTGCTAATGCCGGTGGCGGAGTCCACTGATACCGTAAACGCAGTGCCGAAGGGAGAGGTGTTGTCCGACACCATCATCGAGATACCCAACTGTCGGACGCGCTCTTCGGTGAGCGGCAAACAGATCAACCCACGGCCATGGGTCGCCATAAAATTAATTGCTTCCGGAGTGACTTTCTCGGCAGCCATGCAGAGATCGCCTTCGTTCTCGCGGTCTTTATCATCCATCAGAATGATCATTTTACCGCGGCGAATATCGGCGATCGCCGCTTCGATAGTTGCTAGTGGCATGGCCAGGTAATCTACCATCTTGACCCGTGTCGTCAACTGGCGAGTCAAAGCGCGCGCCCGAGGCTTGCTTGCGCCGACATTGCATTTATCCGGGCGAGACATTCCCTAGCAGGGATGTACAGAATCGCGGCCGGTTTCGCTCTTGTTGACTTTCGGTCCCTCGGTGTTAGCGTATTTTTTTTATTTATAATGCTAAACCAATTCAAGACCGCCTTGTTCGTCGGCGGGCTGATAGGCTCATGAAACCGTCCCCCGCAAATTTGTCTACAGCGTCAAAGTAGATCTGGATGGATCGAACAAAATTGCCCATGTCGCGCCTCAGTCACGCTGGGTCAGCTTGGACTGGGAAACATGCGATGTACCAACTCCCTCAGCAAAAACTCCGGAGGCGGGTAGTCTTTTTGAAGCGCCACCCGCGATTCGTGCCGGTGTGTTCGCCGCCTACGGCGGCCCCTATGTGCCCAAAATTTCTCGCCACATGCTCGATTCGATTCTTTTGATCTAAAGCTCCCGAGCCATTCTTTTACGCAAATCCTGGGGTTGCCATCGCAAGGTACAGCGCCCTCGGGATGAGTGACTTTTGATTTTTTAGAATTCTATGCTCCATTACGAGGCCCGGCGCGAGTCGCGCCAAAAATTTGGAACAATGCCAGTCGATGGCTTGTCTAATCCAAAGGAGGTAGTGCCATGGTCGAAAAAAAGGCAGTTAGAGTCCGCGAGCCCCAGCTGCGGGGGCGCTCGCCGTTTTGGGTGAAGAACAACGGTCAACCGCGAGGGCCGATCGAAGAGCGGGCTCTTTCGGTGTTTCAACCCGACATTTTGATCGAACATCAATATCAATCTACTTATCGTCGCCGCTTTCATCTCGATCCCGAACGCGTGCTGATGCTCGCGGTGTTACAAGACGCGGTGGTTTGCTTCCAAGACAACGTAAAGGCTACGTGCAAACGCAAGCAAACGATGCATCTCGATGCCGCCGAATGGATTACTAGCGACGACCGTTCTTATCCTTTCTCTTTCGAGAACGTCTGCGAAGCCTTGGGCTATGATGCCAGCTATATGAGACAGGGACTATTGCGGTGGAAGGAAGCGGTCTTGGAAAACCAGGGGAAAAGGGAAAGTAGAAAGTCGTGGGCGAGCTAGGCAGCGGAAACGCGTGGCTCATGAGCGAGTTTGATCTTCCACATATAAATAAAAAATAAAAGCGAACGGAAAAGTGAGCCGCCATGTCTAAATGGTGGAGGTGAGAAAAATGATCAACGATTTAACCAAGAAAAAAAACATAGCGGTTTATTCGCTCGTTTTCGGTAGCATCCTTTGTTTGCTAGCGGGGGCCGGTATCAGCGGTGCCATCGAGCGCTACTCTACGGCCGGGCGGATCGTGCCCGTCGGCGCTGCCGGGACACCCGTCGTTACGCAAGGTCTTCCGGACTTTGCCAGTCTGGCGAAGCGAGTAGGCCCGTCGGTTGTTAACGTCTCGACGACTCAGATTCGCAAGGCCGCCCAAGGTGGCCCGTCGCCTTTTGATGATGACGATCCGATGAGCCAGTTCTGGCAAAGATTTTTTGGCGGGCGCGGGCCTCGTGGGCCGCAACGGCAAAACGGGCTCGGCTCCGGATTTATCATCGACCGCAATGGCACGATTCTCACCAACTATCATGTGGTCGATGGCGCGCAAAAAATCTCGGTCACGTTATCGGACGGAAAAAGTTACGACGCCAAAGTGATCGGCAAAGATCAAAAAACCGATATCGCGATGGTAAAAATCGATGCGGGGCAGGACCTGCCGGCGGTCACCTTCGGCGATTCCGATCGACTCGAAGTGGGCGAATGGGTCATGGCGATCGGCAATCCTTTCGGTCTCGATCACACGGTCACTTCGGGAATCGTCAGCGCTAAAGGAAGACAGATCGGCGCCGGTCCCTATGATAATTTCATTCAAACCGACGCCTCGATCAATCCAGGCAACTCGGGTGGCCCGTTGATCAATTTGCGCGGCGAAGTCGTCGGCATCAACACCGCGATCTTTAGCCAATCAGGCGGCAATATCGGCATCGGCTTTGCCATTCCGACGAATTCGATCACGGAAGTGCTGCCGCAGCTCAAAGACAAGGGCAAGGTTGTGCGCGGTTATCTCGGCACCACGGTGCAAAAAATTACCCCTGAAATCGCCGACTCGCTGGGTCTAAAAGAAGGGCGCGGCGCTTTGGTCGCGGATGTCATGAAGGGCAGCCCGGCCGAGCGCGCCGGGATCAAAACCGGCGACGTGATCGTTGCATTCAATAACAAAGAGATCAAAGACTCGAGTGACTTGCCGGCATTGGTGGCGCGGGTTGCGCCGGGAACGACGGTGCCACTTAAGGTGATGCGCGACGGCAAAGAGATTTCGCTGTCGATCGGGGTGGGCGAGATGAAAGAGAACGAAGTCGTGGCCTCGGGCACGGAGGGCGGTTTAGGTTTGGCGGTGCAACCGGTGACGCCGGAGATAGCCCAGAGCTTGGGGTTAGAACGCGCCGAGGGTCTGGTGATCACGGAGATCACGCCGGGCAGTGCCGCGGACGAAGCGGGGTTGCGCGCGGGCGATTTGATTTCTCAGATCAACCGCCGCCCGGTGAAAAACCTAGCGGACTACAACCGTGAAATGGCAGGCAGCGAGAAAGGTAAATCAGTCTTGCTACTCGTCAAGCGCGGCCAGGAGAGCGTGTTTCTCGCGTTAAAAAAATAGCCGCGCTTTTCTAATGCTTCCAAACATTGCCCAGCTTCGGCGCCTTACGGTGTCGGGAGCTGGGCGATGATGTTTTCATCACGCAATCCTGCCATTTCTATCCAGAGTAAAGATTTATTCGCTTCGTGTTTCCTGTTAGATTGCTTTCCCTGAGTTGCTGCGTGAGGAGACTTTACTAAGATGAAAGTGGGATTGATCGGCCATCGGGGCGCGGGGAAGACGACGATCTTCAATATGCTGACCGGTCTTCAGGCCCAGACCGGCGGCTTTGGCGGCAAAGAAGAGATTCACCTGGGCGTCATCAAGGTTCCCGATGCGCGGATCGACAAGCTGTCGGCGATCTTCAAACCGAAGAAAACCACCTACGCTGAAATCCGCTTCACCGATTTTCCGCCGAGCGAGGGCGAGGAAAACCTCAAATCGAATCAGGCGCTGGTGACGCAAATGCGCGAAGTCGACGCCATCACTCTCGTGCTGCGCGATTTCGGCGCCGGCGCCAAGCCGATCAAAGAGCTAACGGACCTGATGACGGAGATGATCCTCGCAGATCTCGCCGTGGTCGAGAACCGGCGCAGCCGTCTAAAAAAAGAAAAGGCGCGCCCTCAAGAAGAGGCATTACTCGCGCGCTGCCTCGAAGCGCTGGAAAGCGAGCAAAGCCTGCGCGCGTTGAGCTTCAGCGCGGATGAAGAGAGTCTCGCGTCCGGATTCGGATTTCTCAGCCGCAAGCCTTTACTGGTGATTTTCAATGAGCCCGAAGAACAGGCCGGCAAGCCGCTCGATCCTGCTTACCAGCAAGAGTTGAATCGCCGCGACCTGCAGGGGCTCGCTCTCGCCGGCAAGGTGGAAATGGAAATTGCCCAGCTCGATGAAAACGACCGGGCGGGGTTTCTGAAGGAGATCGGCATCGATGAGCCCGCGCGCGAGCGCTTTATCCGCGCGTCTTACGCCTTGCTCAATCTGATCAGTTTTTTTACCGCCGGCGAAGATGAAGTGCGTGCCTGGACGATCCCCCAAGGCACCGTCGCCAAAAAAGCCGCCGGGAAAATTCATAGCGATATCGAGCGCGGCTTTATTCGAGCCGAGGTGGTCGCCTACGAGGATTTCATCGTTTACGGCAGCGAAGCAAAATGTAAGGAAGCGGGCAAACTCCGCCTCGAAGGCAAAGAGTATCTCGTCAAAGACGCCGACATCATCCACTTTCGTTTCGCCGTTTAACTTTCGTTCCCGTGGGATTTTTCCCCTTGAGCGATTTCAATGGCGCGTTTGAGTGACCGAATGAAATAGACTATTATCCGCCGCGGCTTCAGATTCGAAGGACCTTCTCATGAGGCAAAACGGGCTTTTTCCAGCGCAACAGGGTTGCGCGCCGTTAGCGCGGCTATGGGCGTCGATCAAGATCTGGTTGCTCGCAGCGATTTCGCTCGGCGTAAGTCATTCTCCCGTCCTTGCCAATCCTTATCTAGCGAAACCCGGCGAGCGCTCGACCCATATCCGCATCGCGACGTGCGCCGTCTCCGGCGGCTTCGCGCACCTGTACACCGCGTTGGAAAATCATCTTTTCGATAAGTACGGTTTCAAGATGGAGCATGTTTTTGTCCGCGGCAGCGGCCCCTCGCTGGCGGCGCTAATGGCGGACGAGATTCAATTTCTTTATTGCGCGGCGGACGCGACGTTGCCCTCGCTGGCGGCCGGCGTCGACGTGAAGCTTGTGGCGGCGCCGCTAATTAAGCTCCCTTACGTGCTTGTGACCCGGAAAGAAATCCGTCGCGTCGAGGCTTGCTGGTGAAGAAATTGAATGTTCCCGACGTTACCATGCGGCCGATCGGCGGCAGCCAGACCGAACGCTATCAGGCGATGGTCGCCAACGTTGTTCAAGGCGTCGTCATCACGCCGCCGCTCGACGTGCGCGCAAAAAACGACGGCTACAATGTCGCCTACCGATTGATCGATCTGGATATTCCCTTTATCTACAGCTCGCTGCACGCCAGCTCGCGGACGATTCGCGAACGACCGGAAACCGTGCAGCGCATGGTCGCGGCATTCGCTGAAGCGATCAGTTTTTCCGATCGAAACCCTGCCAAAGCCAAAGCGGCCATCGCTAAAGTCATGCGCGTGAAAGACGAAGAAGCGCTGCAGGTCGCTTATAACGTCTACACTAAAGATATCGTCGATCGGCATATGATCGTGCCGGCGCAAGCGGTCGCCGACTCTGTGGAACTACAGCGGAGCTTGGGCACGCCGATCAAACGAAAGGCCGACGAGCTTTACGACAATTCCTTTGTGAACAATCTCGATAAAAGCGGTTTTTTGAAAGAACTTTGGGGCAAGTGAGGCGCCGGTCCACCATGCTGAAAGCATTATGCGTGATGCGGTGTGGATGTGAGAAGACTCGGAATTCCTGATCTGAAAGGCTGCAGTAATGAAGACACTTATCCAAGGCGGTTGGGTCGTCGGCTTCGACGGAGGCGAGCATGAAGTGATCAAAGATGGTGTCGTCGTCTTCGACGGTAATCGGGTTGAGTTCGTCGGTAAGGATTATGCACAACCTGTCGACAAAAAGATCGACGCCAAAGGCTGCCTAGTTTCGCCGGGCTTCATCGATACGCACTTTCACTCTGGCATCAACGCCAGCGATTACATTCTTAACGATTCGACCAAGACCGATTTTTTTGCGTCCAATTATTTGGCCCACGGTGGCCCGACTCGCGAGGGCGCCCATTCGGCCCATCTGAAAGACGTCGACATCGGCCAACGGTATTCGCTCATCCATGTTTTAAAGAGCGGCGTGACGACGACGTTCGACATCGGTGGCGCCGGTGGCGAGCCCGAGCGGTACGTCGACATGGTCGATCAAGTCGGCATTCGTTGCGCCGCCGGTCCGAGTTATAAAAACGTATCTTTCTTTCATGATCGCGAAGGTCGGCTCCGCATGAGCGCGTTGCTCTATCCGGGCCATGTGGATTCGTGTACGCCGGCGTTGTTGAAAGACACCAAGAAAGCCGCAAAAGACACCGGAGTGAGGATTCAAATCCACGCGACGATCAATCTCTTCGAGTTCCACACGGTGATGCAGCGCGAACGTTGCACGCCGATCGAGTTGCTGAAAAAGATCGGCTTTCTCGATCCCGAAGTCTCGCTATCGCACTGTATCTTTATCAGCGGCCATAGCTGGCTCGCCTATCCCTACGGCGACGATTTAAAGATCATCGCCGACTCGGGCGCGTCGGTCGCTTACAGCCCGCTAAAGTATTTAAAGCTCGGCATCGTCATGGAGTCGTTCGATAGATATCGTCAAGCGGGCATCAACATGGGCATCGGCACGGATACCTTTCCCAAAGACATTCTCTCTGACATGCGCTACGCGGCGATCGCGTCGCGAGTGGCTGACAAGAGTTTTCTCGTCGGCCACCCGCGCGATGTCTTCAACGCGATCACTCTGGGCGGCGCGAAGATGCTCGGGCGTGACGATCTAGGTCGGCTGCAAAAGGGCGCCAAGGCCGACATTACGATCGTCAACCTGCGGGACATCGCCTTCGGCGCGGTACGTGATCCGATTCGCTCGCTCATGGAAACCGCGGTGAGCCGCGACGTGCGCACGGTTATCGTCGACGGCGAAACGCTCGTCGATAGCGGCAAATATCTCCGCCTCAACGAGCAAGAGCTGCTCGACAAAGTCCAAGCCAAGGGCGAACAAGTCTGGGACAGCGTACCCAAATGGCATTGGACGGGAAAGGGAATCGACGAAGTCGTGCCACCGAGCTTTAGAATGAAGTGAAATCAAAGAAAAGAGGGCTGTCGGATTGCCTTGCCGTTAGATTATTCGCTATCGAACCTATATCAACGTTTGTAGTTTAGCAGTTAGTGCACGGATCTCTTCAAACCCCTTCTGCCAAAATTCTGCGGCGCGAGTGTTCACACCAAGCGGCTTGAGCAGCGCTTCGGGTGTATCTGAACCGCCTGCTTCGAGCAGTGCGAAATATTTCGGCACGAAACTCTTTCCTTCGTCTTTGTACATTCGATAAAGCGCGAGGACCAAGAGCTGGCCGAAGACGTAGCTGTAGCAGTAAAAGCGTGAATGGATGAAATGCGGGATGTACGACCAGCCCCAACGGTAGCCGTCCGGTATCTCAATCGCATCGCCGTAGTATTTTCCGTTGGCTTCGAGCCAAAGAGTTCCGAGCGCGTCGGGTGTAAGGCGTTTTTCGGTTCTTGCTGCAAACGCCTTTTCCTCGAATCGGGTGAGCACGTTTTGACGGAATACAGTGGCGAAGATGTCTTCGATCTTGCCGGCGAGCAGCGCGATTTGCACTTCCGGATCGGTTTGATGCTCCAGCAAGTAATCGAATACGAGCATTTCGCCGAATACCGAAGCGGTCTCGGCGGTGGTGAGCGGCGTGTCGTAATTGAAATAACTTTGCTTGCGGCTTAAGCAGCCGTGCAGGCCGTGGCCGAGCTCATGGGCGACGGTCATGACGTCACGCAAGTTGTCATCGTAATTGCACAAAATGTACGGATGTAACTGCGGCGAAGGTGAGGCGCAGAATGCACCGCCGCGTTTGCCTTTGCGAATCTCGGCGTCGATCCAATTTTTATCAAAAAATTCCGCGGCGATTTGACGAAACTTAGGATCGAAAGCGTCGAACGCTGCGAGAATCACCTGGCGCGCGTGATGGTACGGAAATGGTTTAACTTCTTTACCCACCGGCGCGTACTGGTCATAGAGCGCAAGACGCGGAAGCTTGAGCAGTTTGGCTTTTAGACGAAAGTAGTCCTGCGCCAAACCGTAGTTTTCTTCCACCACAGCCATCATGGTTTTCACGGCCGCGCCGTCGATTTCATTGAACAGATGACGCTGGGCCATGGGATCGGGATAACTGCGCAGCCGGTCCATGGTCAACTGATCTTGGATGAGCGTGTCATAGATGAACGTCAGCACTTGGCCATGCTGAGACAAACC
>WNFK01099190.1_pt1 | contig 10935 bp, 12 predicted proteins | sample 5400281 | NCBI WGS metagenome assembly WNFK01 (sample SAMN13153350, study PRJNA577476) | soil metagenome | isolation source: 20 cm soil on Douglas fir-dominated hillslope | place: USA:California | collected 2013-09-17
AGATCGAGCAACAGGTCCCGCCCCTGCACGCGCACGGCAGGGTGGTCGCGAACCGAGATGCGCAGGTAGAGGTCGCCGGGCTCACCCCCGCGCCTGCCCGGTCCTCCCTGCCCCGGCAGGCGGACGCGCGATCCGGTCTCCACGCCCGGCGGGATCTTGACCTTGAGCCGCACGGTCTCGTCGATCGCGCCTTCGCCGTCGCAACGCGGGCAGGGCTCCTGGATCTTTCCCTCACCGTCGCAGCGGGGACAGGGCGCGCTGAAGGCGCCGCCCATCCGGATCTCCCCCAGCCCTTTGCATTGCGGGCAGGTCTGCGGCCGGCTGCCCGGCCGCGCGCCGGTGCCCTTGCACTCCGGGCACCGCACCGGCTTGGCGATGGTGATCTCCCGCTCGGCGCCGAGGACGGCATCGCGCAGGTCCACCTCGATCGCGGCCTCCGCATCGTCGCCGCTGGCGGGCTCGTTCTGCCGCCGCACGCGCGCGCCCTGGCGGCGCTCGAACAGGTCGCCGAACATCGAGCCCAGGTCGGACGGATCGAACCCGCCTTCGCCGGAAGAGCCCTCGAAGTCGCGGAAGCTGCCGCCGCCGAACCCTCCCGACCGCGCCTGTCGCTGGATCTCGCGGGCTTTCTGCTCGTCGAAACCGGGGCGGGTGGAGATCTCGCCGAACTCGTCGAAGAGCGCGCGCTTCTTGGGATCGCCGACGATCTCGAACGCCCCGGAAACCTCCTTGAAGCGCTCCTCCGCCTTCTTGTCGCCGGGGTTCACGTCCGGATGCAGCTTCTTCGCCAGCTTCCGGTAGGCCTTCTTGATCTCCTCCGCAGATGCCGTCTTCGAGACGCCGAGGACGGAATAGGGGTCTTTCATCACGCCTCGACCGTAACCAGCCACCTGGGAGCGGTCAAATCGACCTCGGCTCCGATCGAGCCTTGAGGGGCTCCATCTGTTACCATCCCGGTGTGAGGGCGCTCCCGCTGTTGCTGCTCGCCACGGCCGGCTTCGCCGCAAGCGCGGCGGACCGCCAGCTGCTGGACGAGGTGGTGGCCGTGGTCGAGGCGCGCTCCATCACCCTCTCCGAGGTGGCGGCGGAGACGCGCCTGCGGCTGGTGGAGGCGGAGGGGCCGTCCGCCGCGAGCCTCCCGCTCGATCGGCGGATCCTCGCGGCCTCGCTGCGCAAGACCATCGAGGAGCGGGTGGTGCTCTCCGAGATGCAGCGGCTCAAGCTGTTCGACCTGGAGCCCGGCGAGGTCGACGCGCTCCTGGCCCGCCTGCGCGGGCGCTTTCCCTCCCGCGCCGACTACGACGCGTTCATCCGCTCCATCGAGCTCACCGAGGAGGAGGTCTGAGCCATCCTCGCCCGCGAGCTCCGCGTCGGCCGCTACCTCGACAACCGCCTCAAGCTCGCGGCCCAGCTGCGCGAGAGCGAGCTGGACGAGGCCGTTCGCGGAAAGACCCTCACCGAGGCGGAGCGCAACCAGGTCCGCCTGCAGCTCGCGCAGGAGAAGTACCAGCGCCTCCTGCGGGAGCTCCTCGCCGACCTGCGCCGGCGCGCGACGGTCCGCGTGCTGGACCCGCTGGACGGCGAGGGCACCGTGGCGGTGGAGAAGTAGGATGGCGGTGCGGGCCCGCGGGCGGCTGGAGATCCGGCGGATGACTCCCGCCGACCTCGAGGAGGGGATGGGGATCGAGCGGGCCGCGTTCCGGCACCCCTGGTCTCCCGAGCTCTTCCGCCGCGAGCTCGAGCACGACTGGAGCACCATCCTGGTCGCGGTGGAGCCCCTGACCAGCGCCAGCGGCAGGGGCAGCGAGCGGATCATCGCCTTTCTCATCTACTGGCTGGTGCACGACGAGGTCCACATCCTCAACGTGGCGGTCTCTCCCGAGCAGCGCCGCAAGGGAGTGGCCCGCTCGCTGATGCTGGAGACGGAAAGGCGGGCCCTCCAAGCCAGCGCCTCGCTCATGACCCTGGAGGTCCGCCGCTCCAACCAGGCCGCCCTCGACCTCTACCGCGAGTTCGACTACCGCGCCGTCGGCGTGCGTCCGAACTATTACGTCGATGAGGGGGAGGACGCGATCGTGATGGTGAAAGAGCTCAAGCGCGCCCGCTGACCCACCAGCGCAACTTGATCGTGGACGTTGACGGCAACGTGAAGGTGAACGTGGGCGGCGACGGAGTCGGGCCTACCCTCGCCGCTTCCCCTCCCTCGCCCGCAGCACCTCCGCCACATCCGCCAAGCCCAATCCGTGCGCCTTCAACAAGACCATTGCGTGATAGAGCAGGTCCGCCGCCTCGTGCACGATCTCCTTCTTCTCCCCCCGCAGCGACGCAATCACCAACTCCGCCGCCTCCTCGCCGACCTTCTTGTGCCGCAGGGTCTCGTCCGCGAACAGCCGGGCCGTATACGACCCCTCCGGAGGCGCCTCCTTCCGCGACTGCAGCACGCGCTCCAGCGCGCCCAGCGTCTCCCCAGGGGAAGGCGGGCCCTCGCGCAGCGCTCCGCCCGCCAGGAAGCAAGACCGCGCGCCAGTGTGGCAGGCGGGTCCGGCCGGATCGACGCGAACCAGGATCGCATCCCGGTCGCAGTCGAGGCTCACCGCGCGGACGGCCTGCGTGTTCCCGCTGGTCGAGCCTTGGGCGGTTCATCCAGGCCAGCATCAGCACCTCGCCCGAGGTAGCGTCCTGGACGATGGCGGGCGCGAGCCCTTGCGCGTCCCAGGTGACGTCGTCGGGGCTCATCGGCGCATGGGGAAGCCCCGCGCGGCGCAGGCTTCCTTGAGGGAAGGGATGCTGAAGGTCCCGAAGTGGAAGACGGAAGCCGCGAGCGCCGCCGCGGCCCCCGCCTCGAATGCCTCGGCGAAGTGCTCCGGCTCGCCAGCGCCGCCGCTCGCGATCACCGGCACGGGGACCGCGGCGGTGACCGCCTTCAGCATCTCCAGCGCGAATCCGCTCCCGGTGCCGTCGTGGTCCATGGAGGTAAGCAGGACTTCGCCGGCGCCCCGATCGATCGCCTCCCGCACCCACTCGATCAAGTCCCGGCCCGTCGGCCGGGTGCCTCCGTGCGAGCGCACTTCCCAGCCCGGGCCCAGCGCTCGAGCGTCGATGGCGATGACCGCGCTCTGGGAGCCCGCGAGCCGCGCCACGCTGGTGATCAGGCCCGGATCGGCGAGCGCGGCGCTGTTCATGGAGACCTTGTCAGCCCCCGCGCGCAAGAGCGCCTCGGCGTCCTCCACGCTGCGCACGCCGCCGCCGACGGTGAAGGGAATGTTCAGCTCCCGCGCCACCTGCTCCACCAGCCGCACCAGCGTGCCGCGCGCCTCTAGCGACGCGCTGATGTCCAAGAAGCAGATCTCGTCCGCGCCCGCCGCGCCGTAGGCGCGCCCTTGCTCCACCGGATCGCCGGCGTCGCGCAGCGCCTGGAACCGGACGCCCTTGACCACGCGTCCGTCCTTCACGTCCAGGCAGGGGATGATCCGGCGGGTCAGCATCGAGTCTCCAGCGCGGCCTGCGCTTCGCGCAGCGTGAACTTGCGCTCGTAGAGCGCCGTGCCCGCGATGGCTCCGGCCAACCGCCGCAGGCCGCAGGACGCGAGCAGGCGCAGGTGCGAGAGCTCGCCCGCGCCTCCGGAGGCGATGATGCTGGCATCCGGCGCCGCGCGCGCCACGTCGCGCAGGAGCGCGAGGTCGAAGCCCTCCAAAGTGCCGTCCTGTGAGACGGCCGTCACCACCAGCCAGACCACGCCGTGGCTGGCGAGCGCCGCCGCCAGCCCGATCGCCGTGGGTCCGCGCGCCTCGGTCCAGCCGCGCGTGGCGGCGCGGCCGTCCTTGATGTCGATGCCCACGGCGACGCGCTCGGCGCCGAATCGGGCGACCGCCGTGCCCGCGAGCCCGGGCTCCTCCACGGCGGCCGTACCCAGGACCACGCGGGAGGCTCCCGCCGCCAGCGTGTCCGCCGCCGCTTCCAGATCCCGCACTCCTCCGCCGACCTGCACCGGCGCCGGGGCGGCCTCCTGCGCGATCCGCTCGATCAAGCGCAGCTGCCGGCGCTCGCCGAACGCCGCGTCCAGGTCGACGACGTGCAGCGCCTGCGCCCCCTGCTGCACGAATTCCCGCGCCTGCGCGGCAGGGTCTTCCGCGTACACCTTCGCGCTCTCGCGCTCTCCCCGGTGCAGCCGGACCGCGCGCCCGTCCAGCAGATCGATGGCGGGGTAGAGGACGGGGTTCATGCGCCCGCCTCCGGCAGGGCGAGGAACCGCCGGAGCAGCGCCTCGCCGTCCTGCGCGCTCTTCTCCGGGTGGTACTGCACCCCGAACAGCGTCTCGCGCCCGACCACCGCGGCGATGCGGACCGGGCCGTGCTCCGCGATGGCGTGGACGACGTCCTCCGGCGCCTCGCAACGGTACGAGTGGGCGAAGTAGGCCCATCCGCCGGGCTGGAGCGGGCTGTCGCCCACGGGCTGCAGCTTCTGCCAGCCGATGTGAGGCACCTGCACGCCCGGGGGCAGGCGGGTGACGCGGCCCGGAAGCAGGCCGAGCCCCGGCCGCAAGCCATCCTCCTCACCCTCCTCGAAGAGGATCTGCATTCCCAGGCAGATCGCGAGCACCGGCGCCCTGCGCGAAAGCGCTTGGCGCAGCGCGGGCCCGAACTTCTCGGCGCGGTCCATGCCGAGCCCGAACGCAGCGACGCCCGGCAACACCACCCGTGGGGCCTGGGCCAAAGAGCGCGGGTCCGTCACCAACTCCGGTTGTCCTCCCGCGCGCCTCAGCGCTTGCAGGACGGAGCCCAGGTTTCCGAGCCCGAGGTCGACCACCGCGACGTTCACAAGACACCTTTGGTGCTGGGCACCGCCCCGGCGATCTGCGCGTCCAGCGCCACCGCCTGCCGCAGGGCCCGCGCGAACGACTTGAACACGGCCTCCGAGCCGTGGTGGAAGTCGCGCCCGGTCAGGAGATCGATGTGCACGTTCGCGCGCGCGTGGTCCGACAACGCCTTGAAGAAGCCTTCGAGGACCGACAGGTCCATCGCGCTGCGCGGCCCCTGGTCGAGCGCGACGTTCCAGTGCAGGTAGGAGCGGCCGGACAGATCGATCACCGTGCGCGCCAGCGCCTCGTCCAGGGGGAAGTAGAAGCAGCCCGCGCGGGCGATTCCCTTGCGATCGCCGAGGGCCTGGTCGACGGCGTCCCCGAGAGCGATCCCGGTGTCCTCGACGGTGTGGTGCTGATCGATGTGCAGGTCGCCCTTGCAGCGGATCTGGGCGTCGAAGGCCCCGTGCCGGGCGAGCGTCTCCAGCATGTGGTCGAAGAAGGGAATGCCGGTCGAGACCTGCGCATCGCCGCGGCCGTCCAGGTCGACCGCGACCTCGATCTCGGTCTCCTTCGTCTTGCGCGACATCTTCCCGGTCCGGCTCATGCTTGCACGTCTCCAGTCTCGGCCAGCAGGCGGGACAGCACGCGGTTGGTGTCGCCCGGCGCCTCGATGTGAGCGTAGATGATCGGCGCGCCGGCGTCCTGCGCAGCGCGGGAGGCGGCCTGATCGTCCGCGGTATCGCCGAGGAAGAGGACGTTCGATCCGGACGGCGCTCCGCGCAAGAGCGCGTGCGTGAGCCAGAGCAGGCCGGCCGGATCCGGCTTGAGCTGCTGCGCGAGGCGCGCCTCGCCCGGGTTGCGCCCGGTGAAGAGGGCGAGGGGAAACCGCGCGACCGTGGCCGCGAGCAGGCGGGGATCGGGCAGCACTTCCTCCTTCTCCCACATCCCGCGTTCGGGCGCGTCGGGGATGGCCTCGGTCGCCTCGAATCCGAACAGCTCGCGGCACTTCGAGCCGGCGTAGAGCGCGCCGCAGATGCGGGTGACGACCTCGGCCGCGACGGGAGCCTGGCGCCGGGCGAGCAGACCGCTCAGGCCCCGTCCGCGGGCCTCGGCCAGGAACTGGGAGAGCTCGGGAGCCTCGCCCCGCGCGCGCAGGTAGAGGAGCAGGGCGATCGCGCGCGACATCTCCCAGTCGTCGTTGAAGCCTCCCGCCGCCTTGAACGCGGGGATCTCGCGTTGCCGATCGAACGGGACGGCCTGCGCCTGCTCCGCGCCCAGAAGGGGCGCGAGGGCGCGCCGGGCCGCCTGCTCCGCCACCGCGTGGTAGCTGGGCCGCGCGTCGACCAGGACGCCGTCGACGTCCAGGATCACCCCGCGGACGCGGCGCAGCGACAGGCTCACGGCTGCATCTCCGCCCGCAGCGCGGCGAGAAACGCGTCGTTCGCGGCGGGGACGTTGCGGATCAGCACCCCGCGCCGGAACAGCGCCGCGTGCAGCTCGTTCGCCGGACGCCGGGTCTGCTCGAAGAGGATGAAGTTGGCGCCGGAGGGGTGCACGAGCAGACCGAGCTCGCGGAGCCCGTGCGCGACCCGCTCGCGCTCGCCGATCACCAGCCGGGTCCGATCCGCCACCAGCTCGGGCCGGGCCAGGAGGGCGCGGGCGATCATGGCGGTCGGCGCGCTCAGGTTGTACGGGAGCTGGACCTTGCGCAGCTCGGCGCAGAGGGCGGGGGCCGCCAGCATGCAACCTGCGCGCAGGCTGGCCGCGGCCAGCGCCTTGGAGAAAGTGCGGAACAGCACCAACCGCGGATGGCGCGCCAGCAGCGGCGAGAAGTCCTGGCCGCAGAAGTCCCGGTACGCCTCGTCGATGCCGAGGAGGCAGGGCGTCGCCTCCGCGAGTCGTGACGCCTCATCGAGGGTCAGCGTGGTGCCGGTGGGATTGTTCGGCGACCCGAGCAGGACGATCTTCGCGTCCCGGGATGCGCGGGCCAGCTCCTCCACCGGGAAGCGGAACGCGCCGGAAGGGCCGCGCAAGGGCACCTCCACCACGCGCGCGCCGAGGGCCTTTGCCTGCAGCCCGTAGAGCGAGAACGAGGGCTCCGCCACCACCACCCGGTCTCCCGGCTCGACGCAGGCAAAGAGCAAGAGCTGGAGGAGCTCGTTGGATCCGTTGCCCGCCAGCGCCCCGTCGGGTGGCGTTCCGTACGCCTGCGCCAGATCGGCCGCCAGGCGGGCCCCGTCGGTGATCGGGTATTTCGACCAGTCCATCGCCTGGAGCCGGGCCGAAAGCTCGCTCTTCAGCGCCGGCGGGAGGTCGAAGGGGCTCTCGTTCAGGTGCAGCGGCACGGCGGCCGGATCGCGCGGAGGACCGTAGGCGGTCAGCGGCCGCACGGTGCTGCGCACGAAGTCCTCCGGTGCCCGGCTCATTTGCGGCGCACCTCGATGGCGCGCGCGTGCCCGTGCAGGCCCTCCGCGTGCGCGAGCGACTCGATCGCCTTCGCGTCGGCGGCGAGCTGCGCCGGGCCGTACTCGATCACGTTCTGTCGCCGGACGAAGTCGGACGCGCTCAGACCGGAGGCGAACCGCGCCGTGCCGCTGGTCGGCAGCGTGTGGTTCGGACCGGCCAGGTAGTCGCCCACCGGCACGGGAGCATGGTGTCCGACGAAGACCGCGGCGGCGCGCGGCACGCGAGGGAGGGCGGCGGCGGCATCGCGCAGCAGCAGCTCCAGGTGCTCCGGCGCCAGCTCGTCGGCGAACGCGAGGGCCTCGTCCAGATCGCGTGCGACGATGGCCGCGCCGTGCGCTCGAAGCGACTCGGCGGCGACCGCGTTGGGATTCGCGGCGAGCTCCCTCTGGAGCGCCTCCACGGCGCTCTCCGCCAGCGCCGGATCCGGCGTCACCAGCAGGCTGAGCGCCAGCGGATCGTGCTCCGCCTGGGCCACCAGATCGGCCGCGACCTGGCGCGGATCGGCGCTGGAGTCCGCGACGATCACCACTTCGGTGGGACCCGCCAGCGCGTCGATGCGCACCTCGCCGGAGAGCTGCTTCTTCGCCTCGGTGACGTAGGCGTTTCCCGGACCCACGATCACGTCCACCCGCGGGACCGTCGCGGTCCCGAGGGCCAGCGCCGCCACGGCCTGGGCGCCGCCGGAGAGCAGGATCCGCGTGGCGCCCGCGATGCGGGCGGCGGCGGCGACCTCGGGCAGGATCGAGCCGTCTCGCCGGGGCGGAGTGGCGACGATCACTTCGGGGACGCCGGCCAGCCGCGCCACCGTGACCGTCATGATCACGGTCGAGGGATACGCGGCGCGGCCGCCCGGCACGTAGCAGGCGGCCCGACGCAGGGGGATGGTCTCGCAACGCAAGGTCCCGCCGTCCTCGAGCTGCATGGAGTAGGAGGCCGGGACCTGTGGCGCGTGGAACGCGCCCACGCGCGCATGGGCCTTCCGGAGCGCCTCCCTGACCTCGGCGGGACATCCGGCCGCCAGCGCATCCCAGCGGGCGTCGTCCAGGAAGAGCGACGATAGCCGCGCGCCGTCGAAGCGCTCGGTCAGCTCCCGGACCGCGGCGTCGCCGCGCGCGCGGACGTCCGCGATGATCGCCGAGACTGCCTGCGCGACTTGCGGCGAAGGGCCCGCCGCGGCGCGCAGCGCGAGCGCCGTGGCACGGTCCCGGGCGTCCGAAAGCCGGAGGATCCGGATCACGCGAGCGCCTCCATCAGCGGCAAGAGCTCCTCCACCTTGAGCCTGTAGGCGGCCCGGTTGACGACCAGCCGCGCGCTGACCTGCAGGATCTCGTCGAGCACGGCAAGACCGTTCTCCTCCAGGGTACGGCCGGTCTCCACCAGGTCCACGATCGCGTCGGTGAGCCCGCTGACCGCGGCCAGCTCGACGGACCCGGCGAGATGGACCAGGTCGACCGGCACCCCGCGGCGGACGAACCACTGCGAGGTCAGGCGCGGGTACTTGGTCGCGACCCGCAGCGAACGCCCCAGCTCCGCCGTCACGCTCTTGCCCCGGGGGGCGGCCAGGCAGAGCCTGCACTTGCCGAACCCGAAGTCGATCGGGGTCAGCAGATCGGCCCCGGACTCGAGCACCTGGTCCAGCCCGCAGACGCCGAAATCGGCGGCTCCGCGCTCCACGTAGAGCGGGACGTCCGCGTCCTTCAGCACCACCAGCCGCGCGCTGGGTCCCGCGGGAATGATCAGCTTGCGCGAGGTGCCGGGCTCCTCGTCGGGCACCAGCCCGGCGCGGGCGAGCCGATCGAGGGTGGGCTTCTGCAGGCGGCCCTTGGGCAGCGCGAAGGTCAGCATGCCAGCGGCACCAGCGCGTCCAGGTCCAGCGAAAAGCCGACCGCGGGCCGGGGATCGCCGAACCGCCCGAGCAGCGTGTCGTACCGTCCGCCGCCGCCGACCGGCCGCGGCGAGCCCGCCGCGTACAGGTTGAAGACGATCCCCGTGTAGTACCCGAGGCCGCGCACCTCGCCGAGGTCCACCTCCAGCTCCGCCCCGAGGCTCCGGGCGGCGGCCAGGGCCGCGGAGATCCGCCGCACCGACTGGAGGGCGTCTGGCGATGGAGCCAGCTCTTCGGCGCGCGCGAGCAGCTCACGCGCCTCCGTCTGCGGCCGGGGAGGCTGGGCCAGCATCAGGATGGCCTCGCGCGCGTTTCCCGGCGGCACCTCGCGCTCGCAGAGGCCGCGCAGGGTGGGAAGGTCCTTGCGGTCGACCGCGTCGTTGAGGGCCCCGGCGAGACGCGGCGACGCTCCCGCCGCCGCCGCGAGCGCGGAGAAGTACCCGGTGCTTCCGAGAGAGAGCCGCCCCTTGATGCCGAGGACGTGCAAGGCGGCCGCCGCGAGCGCGAGGATCTCCGCGTCGGCGTCGGGGCTCCCGTCGCCGACCAGCTCGCATCCCGCTTGCAGCCGCTCGTGCACCGGCCCGCTGTCGGGGGTCTCCCGGCGAACGATGCTGCCGCGGTAGTAGAGGCGCAGCGGCGACATGCCGGCGAGCCGCGTGGCCGCGATCCGCGCCACCTGCGCGGTGAAGTCCGCGCGCAGCGCGATCAGCCTGCCGTTCCGGTCGAGGGCGCGGAACGCCTCCGCTCCGAAGACGTCGGCGGCTTCGATGGCCGGCGGGATCACCTCCGCGTAGCCCGCTTTCTCGAAACGTTCGCAGAGCGACGTCTCGCAGCGGCGCAGCCGTCGCGCCCCCTCGAAGAGGAGGTCCTGGGTTCCCGGAAGTGGCGTCGCCGGTTGCACGAAGGGTCGATTGTCGATGGCGGACGCGGACCGCGCAAGGGCATCGCCCCGGCCGGCGACGCCTCGAGCGCGCACCTGACCCGGTTCTGTTATGAGGGGGCGCCCCGTGTACCGCCTGGTCCGGCCGCTCTTGTTCCTGCTACCCCCCGAAACTGCCCATAGCCTGGCAGGCGCCCTGTTGCGCGTCCGCCAGGGGCCCGGCAGGGCCGTCCAGCCGGATCCGCTGCTCCGCCAGAGGCTCTGGGGCGTCGATTTCCCCAATCCCCTCGGGCTCGCCGCGGGCATGGACAAGGGGGAAGCGCTCGCCCCGGCCTGGTTCCGGCTGGGCTTCGGTTGGGTCGAGATCGGCACCGTCACCCCGCGGCCGCAGCCCGGCAATGACCGTCCGCGGCTGTTCCGCCTGGTCCCCCACCGCGCGATCGTCAACCGGATGGGGTTCAACAACGCCGGCGCGGACGTCGTCGCCCGGAGGCTCGCGCGTCTGCCGCCGCTGCCGGGGCCCATCTGCGTCAACCTGGGCCGGAACAAGGCCACCCCCAACGAGCGCGCGGCGGAGGACTACGTCGCCGCGTTCCGGGCGCTCGCGCCGCATGCGCAGATGGCGTCGATCAACGTATCCAGCCCGAACACGCCGGGGCTGCGGGCGCTGCAGTCCGAGCTGGGCGCGCTGGTCGCGAAGGTGATGAAGGCTCGCGAGGGGCTGGCCCGGAAGGTACCGGTGCTGGTGAAGCTCTCACCCGACGAGCCCGACGATCGGCTGGTGGAGATGGCGCGCGCGGCGCAAGACGCGGGAGCGGACGGGATCATCGCGACCAACACCACGGTCGATCGCGCCGCGGTTCGCGGGGACCCACGCGCGGGCGAGCAGGGCGGGCTCTCGGG
>WNFK01214737.1_pt2 | contig 10934 bp, 8 predicted proteins | sample 5400281 | NCBI WGS metagenome assembly WNFK01 (sample SAMN13153350, study PRJNA577476) | soil metagenome | isolation source: 20 cm soil on Douglas fir-dominated hillslope | place: USA:California | collected 2013-09-17
CCTGGTGGACCAATCGTGCCAGCGTTGGCGCCGACCACGCCCGTCACACCGATCTCGAGACGTTCGCGGGCGTGAACCCGGGAGGCTTCCGCGACCATCGCGACGAGAGCCGGTCCACCCTTCGAGCCGTCACGGCCGATGTCGCGAGCACGGTGTCCTTCTCGCCGGCGTCCAGCATCGTGTCGCGCACGACCCTGGGCGCGCAGTACCTGACACGCAACCGCAGCCTGCGGCGCGAGACGGGGTACGGCACTCCGGCGACCACGCTGAGCCTGACCGAGGTGTCCGCGGCTGGCAAGACGATCGGCGTGTTCGCCGAGCAGCAGCTCGGCTTCCGTGATCGACTGTTCGTGAACGGAGCGCTGCGGACCGATGCGGTGCGGTCGCTCGAGGGCCGCGGGCGGCGGTTCGATCCCAACGTCGGAGCGTCCTGGATCGCTTCGCGTGAGGGCCTCTACGGGCGACTGACCGCCGTCGACGAACTGCGCCTGCGCGCCGCTTACGGAGTCACCGGAACGCTGTCCGGCGCCAGCCCGCTGCTCCTCACCGTGGTCGGCCCGGAGCGCGCATCCGAGCTCGAGGGCGGCGTGGACGCCCGGCTGTTCGGCGACCGCGCGCACGCCGAGGTCACGGTGTATCGGAAGCGGACGACCGACGTCATCGTCTCCTTCTCCTCACCGCAGCCGCCGCCCGTCTTTCCGGGCGGCGTGAGCGGCGTCGACAACAACGCCGGCGCCATCAGCAACGACGGCATCGAAGTGTCGCTCGGCGCGATCGTCGCGCGGACGCGGAACTTCGGCCTCGACATCACCGTAGCTGGATCCGCGAACAGGAACCGCCTCCTCGATCTCGGCAACCTCCCGCCGATGATCGGAGTCGCATCGCGCGCACAGGTGGGCTATCCCGTCTTCGGCTACTGGGGCCGCCCACTGCTCGGTTTCGCCGACAGGAACGGCGACGGTCTGATCACGTACGACGCGAATCCCTCTCTCAGCGAGATCACCGTGGGCGACACGGCGGTGTTCATCGGCAGTGCGCGACCGACCCGCACGCTCACGCTGATGCCCGGCCTCGACCTGTTCGGCCGGCGCGTGCGCATCACCTCGATGTTCGACTATCGAGGAGGCCACTACCTGCTGAATCAGACCGAGCAGTTCCGTTGCGCGTTCGGCAGCTGTGCCGGGACGCAGAAGGCCGGCTCCTCGGCATTCGAGCAGGCACGGGCAGTGGCGTGGATCGACCATCCGTCGCGAACGCTCGCCGGGTTCGTCGAGCCGGCGTCGTTCACGCGTTGGAGGGAGCTCACGGTCACGCTCGAGGTGCCGGAGCGTGCTGCCGCCCGCTATTTGCACGCCCGCGGCGCGTCGCTCAGCGTGAGCGGCCGTAATCTGCACGTCTGGACCAGCTACACGGGTATCGATCCGGAGGCCGACAGCTTCGCCTCGGCCGGCGCCGTGGGTGCCGCCGCTGTGCCGCGCGAGCTGTTCAGCCTCGCTCCGCCGAGCTACTACTCGGTGCGGTTGAGCGTCGTGTTCTAGCTCGGCGACGCAGGGGCACGGGATGGCGGGTACGCGCATGGCGTCGCATGTTTGGGCATGCCGACCTCACTCCGCCTCCGCCTCCCGCTCGTCGCCGCGCTGGCTCTCCTCGCGGCACCCTTCTCCCTGCGCGCCCAGGAGCGCGCCGGAGCCGCGCGCGCCGTGCAGGCGCCCGATCCCCGCCGCGCACCCACGGCCAAGCCGCCCCTCCACGCGAAGCACTGGCTCGCGATCACCGGCAAGCCCCTCTCGGCCACCGCCGGCTCGCTCACCTTCGCGAAGGGTGGCAATGCCGTCGACGCCGCCGCGGCGATGCTCGCCGCCGGGTGCACGATGTGGGACACGCTCCACTGCGGCGGAGAGACGCAGGCGCTGATCTACGACCCGCGCCAAAAGAAGGTGATCGGCATCAATGCGCTCGGCGTCGCGCCGTCGGGGGCCACCGCCGCGTACTACCGGAGCAAGGGCTACAAGTTTCCGCCCGAGTACGGACCACTGGCGGCAGTCACTCCAGGCACCGTCGGCGGCCTGCTGACGATGCTGGCCGAGTACGGGAAGCTCTCCCTGGCCGAGGTGCTGGCCCCGGCGATCGAGATGGCCGACGGCTATCCCATCGAGGCGCAGCTCGCGAACTCGATCGAGCGCCAGAAGAAGTGGATCAAGCAGTGGAAGTACTCGCCGGCCATCATGCTCACCCACCCCGGCGCGACGCGCGAGGCGCCCGAGCCGGGCGAGATCTTCGTGCAGAAGGACCTCGCGACGACGTGGCGGAAGCTCGTGGAGGCGGAGCAGCAGGCGCGCCGCGCCGGCAAGTCGCGGAAGGCGGCGATCTACGCGGCATACGACCGCTTCTACAAGGGCGACATCGCGCGCGAGCTCGTGCGCGGCATGCAGGAGGACGGCGGCCTGTTCACGCTGCAGGACCTCGCGGACTACAAGGTGCGCATCGAGGAGCCGGTGCGCACGACGTACAAGGGGATCGAGGTCTACAAGCTTCCCTTCTGGCAGCAGGGACCGGCGATGCTCCAGGCGCTCAACATCCTGGAGAACGTCGACGTCAAGGCGATGGGCTACAACTCGCCGGCATACATGCACACCGTCTACCAGGCGATGAGCCTCGCCTTCGCCGACCGCGACTTCTACTACGGCGACCCGTACTTCCCGCCGGAGGAGCCGGTGAAGGGGCTGTTGTCGAAGGAGTACGCACGCGAGCGCGCGAAGCTGATCGACCCGGCGCGCAACGATCCGTCGATCACGCCGGGTGATCCCTATCCGTTCCAGGGCGGCACGAATCCGTTCGCGCAACAGCTGGCGAGCTGGCGGAACAGCGACTTCGTGCCTGCCGACTCTCAGCCGACGAGCGGTCAGCAGGATCGCATCGTGCCACCCACGCCGTCCGCACCGGAGAGCGACTCGGCGTTCATGGAATCGTTCTACGCTGGCACGACGTCCATCGAGGCGGCGGACGCGGAGGGCTGGGTGGTGTCGATCACGCCGAGCGGGGGATGGGTGCCGGCGGTGATCGCCGGCCGCACGGGGATCGGGCTGAGCCAGCGCGCGCAGAGCTTCGTCACGGATGCGAAGGACGGCCCGTTCAACGTGATCGCGCCGGGCAAGCGGCCGCGCGTGACGCTCACGCCAACCCTCGCGCTGAAGGATGGGCAGCCCTTCCTGTCGTTCGCCGTGCAGGGCGGCGACTCACAGGACCAGAACCTCCTCCAGTTCTTCCTCAACGTCGTCGAGTTCGGCATGACGGTGCAGCAGGCGGTCGAAGCCCCGAACCTCAACAGCTACCAGATGCGATCGTCGTTCGGCGCGCACGAGTCACGGCCGGGCCGGATGGAGGTCGCGACGTCGCTGCCGGAAGCGACGCGCGAGGCACTGCGCCGGATGGGCTACACGCTGGAGTTCGCGGAGCGCACGTCAGGTCCGATCAACGCGATCTGGTTCGACCGCGCACACCGGACGATGTGGGGAGGGTCCAGTAATCACGGAGAGGATTACGGGATCGGCTGGTAGCTCAGCTGTCGTCCTGAGCGCAGCGAAGGACCTGCACTTCCCCCGCACGTGCAGCTCCTTCGCTGCGCTCAGGACGACAGAACCGTACGCCGTCATCGAACTGCCACCATTGGGAACGGCGTCAACCCCACCGACCGCAGCAGTGCCGCGTACCTCGGGCTCGTTCTCAGCGCGTCGAACACCGGTGACGTCGCCGACTCGCTGCTGAAGAAGGGATCGCGCGCCCGCGCGGCGCGCTCGAGCCGTTCGAGCGCCTCGCTGGTGCCGCCGAGGGAGAGGGCGATGCGCGCGATGGCGACGTCGGTGCCGGCGGCGGCGGGCATCGACTCGATCCGGGCCCGCGTGCGCTGGGCGGCCGCCATGTCGCCCGACGCTCCGTAGGCGAAGCCGAGCAGGCCGAGCGCCGTGCGCGAGCCGGGATCGAGCTGCACCGCCGCCTCGAGCGGCGCGATGGCCGCCGCGGGCTGGCGCGCGTAGAGTCGCGTTGCGCCGAGCAGGAAGCGCGTCACGAGCAGCGACGAGTCGTACGACACCGCGCGCTCCGCCGCTGTGAGCGCCTCCGCGGTGCGGCCCGACAGGCCGAGCGCCAACCCGAGCGAGCCGAGCATGACCGGCGACGACGGGTCGAGCTGCACGGCGCGCTCCAGCGAGCGCGTGGCTTCCGGCAGCCGACCGGTGACGACGAACAGCTCGCCCAGCCACTGGTGCGCCGGCGCGTACGTCGGGTTGAGCGCGATGGCGCGGCGGAAGTCGCGTTCGGCCTCCGACCAGCGCCAGGTGCGCCCGTGCAGTACCCCGCGCGACGCGTACGCTTCGGCGAGCGTGCTGTCGAGCGCGATGGCGTGATCGGCGCTGCGGAGCGCGGAAGCGAGCGCCGGCTCGGCCGGGGCGTCGGTATAGAGCGGCAGCAACCCGAGCGCGTCGGCCAGCCCGCTGTGCGCCGCGGCGAGCGCGGGATCCTTGGCGATCGCCTCCTCGAAGTAGGCAATCGCCTTCCGCAGCGATGCGCCACCGCGCTTGCCGAGCTGGAAGCGGCCGCGGAGGTACAGGTCGTAGGCCCTGCTCTCGGCACCGGTGGACGGGGCCGGCACGACAGACGCGGCGGCGGCGACCTCGCTGCCGATGGCCGACCCCACCGCCCCGGTGATCGCCTGCGCCAGCTCCTCCTGCACCGTGAGCATGTCCGTCGCGTCGCGCTCGTACATATCGGACCAGTGCATCACGCCGTCACTCACGCCGACGAGGCGCGCCGTGACGCGCAGTCGGTTGCCATCGCGCTGTACCGTGCCCTCGAGCTGCTGCGCGACATTGAGTGCCTTCCCCACCTCGTTCGGTGACTTGCCCGACGCCAGCATCGCCGCGGCGCGGCTGGGCGACACCACGCGAACGCCCGGCACCCGCGCCAGTGCGGCGGCCAGCTCGTTGGTGATGCCGTCGGCGAGGTAGGCGTTCCCCGAGTCGGCGCCGATGCTGACGAGCGGCAGCACGACGACCGACGACGGCAACGGCGCGGCGACGCTCGCCGGCACGAAGGCGAGGGAAGGCGGCGGATGGCGAAGCGCCACCGTTGCGCTCGCGATGGCCGTGACGACGAGGAGGAGCAGCGCCGCGACGACGCGCCGGTCGCGCAGCACGCGTCCGACGCCGCGCGGCGCCGATGGCTGCGGCCGATCGGCTGGATCGCGAGCGAGGCAGTGCATGACGAGATCGGCCAAGGCGCGCGGGACGGCCGGGCGCACCGCGTCGAGCCGCGGTGGATCCTCCGACATCCGTGCCGTGAGCAGGGCGCGCGGCGCGCGCCCATTGAAGGGCGCGGCACCGGTGAGCATCTCGTATGCCGTGATGCCCAGCGCGTAGATGTCGGCGCGATGATCGACGTCGGGGTCGGCCGCCGCCTGCTCGGGTGCCATGTAGAGCGGCGTGCCGAGCGAGGTGCCGGCGCTCGTGAGCGTACCGGCCTGAGCGCCCGAGCGGCGCGCCGAGCTGATCGCCTTGGCGACGCCAAAGTCGGTCACCGTGGCCGCGCCGGCGGCGAGCAGGATGTTGTGTGGCTTGATGTCGCGATGCACGACGCCGCGTTCGTGCGCGTAGGCGAGGGCGCGCGCGACGTCCTTGAGGATCGACACCGAGCGCCGCACCGGGAGGGGCCCGGTGCGCGCGAGGCACGACCCCAGGCTCTCACCTTCGACGAACGGCATGACGAAGAACGGGAGCCCCCCGGCATCGCCCGCGCTCAGCACGCCCACGATGTGCGGATGCTGGAGGCCCGCCGACATCAGGATCTCCCGCTTGAACCGCTCCACCGAGACCGATGCCGCGAGATGCTCCGGCAGCACCTTCACCGCCACACGGCGTTCGAGCGCCACCTCGAGCGCCACGAATACGCGCGACATCCCCCCACCGCCAAGCTCGCGCTCGATGGTGAAGCCTGATCTGACAGTCCGATGCCCCGAAAGGATGTGCCCGAGGTGGGACCGGCGCTATCCGAAGCGTGCTCCATCCCGCCCAGAAAGCGAACCGGCGACGCTGTCGCGGCGCAGCAGCGTGGGCTAGCTTACCGTGCAATCGCGACCCGAATGGAGACCTCGATGCACGACCAGCAGAGCCCCGCGTCCGCCGGCAGACATGTTCCCTTCAAGAAGGAAGGTTGGGGCATCGCATTTTTCGTCGTTCTTCTGGCCACCGGCAGTGCGCTCGCCGCCTACTACGTCCACACGAAGACCTACATACCACCGACCGATGTGCGCATGAAGGCCGTCGGCGAATCGTCGTCACATTAGCGATGTGACGAGCATCACAAACATGATGCTCCATGGTAGATAGCACTGGGCATTGTAAGTTGTTTGCTCGCTTAAGCTTATAGCGTGCTGCACGGCGTCGGTTTCCTCCGCTCGGTACGGATTTCGCAGCGCCTCCGGAGAGGAACGCATTCTCTCTACCGGAGGACACGATGTCGATGTCGTTCAGGACAACGGGCCTGTGTGTGATCGCAATGCTCTCTCTGAGTGCCTGCGCGACGCGCGGCGCGCTGAGACGCGGGTTGGAAGAGGAGCGTACGGCGCGCATTGCCGCCGATGACGCCCAGCGGGCCGAGCTCGCGACCCAACGGGCGGAGCTCGCGTCGTTGCGGAGCGATCTGGCGGCGCTGCGCACCGAGTTCGGGGCGAAGATCGCCGAGGTGGCCGACGGGCTCAAGTTTACGATCCCGGTGCACTTCGCTTACGACGACGCCGCCGTGCGCAACGCGGACGTCCCCGCGCTCAATCGGTTCGCCCGAGTCGTCGGGAAGCACTATCCCGGCGCCAAGGTGACGGTCGAAGGATTCGCCGACCCGGCGGGCACGCCCACCTACAACCTTGCCCTGTCGAAGCGACGGGCCGACGCCGTGCGCGACTTCATCAGCGCACGCGGTGTGGACCCGATCCTGGTGAATGCGGTCGGCTACGGCGAGACCCGGCTGGTGAACCGCGGCGCCGAGGGCGACATGCCCGGCGCGATACTCAATCGGCGCGTCGTGTTCGTCATCGAGACGCCGCCGAATCCGAGCCGCATGATGGCATCCAGGGAGCAGTAGCGGAGCAACATAAGGCAGTGCGCGAATAGACCGGCGCCAGGAGATGGACCGGTACGACGCGCGCACTGCCGTGTGCGTCACACCGCCCTGGCCCACGCTCACGCCCTGCACTAACGTGAGCGCGTGAACTCCTTCGCCTACCATCGCGCCACCTCGCTCGACGACGCACTGGGCCACCTCGCCCTCCCCGGCCACGTCGCGATCGGCGGCGGCACCGATCTCCTCGTCACGATCGAGGAGCGGCTGGCCGCTCCATCGACCGTGGTCGACGTGCGCGAGCTCGCCGAATCGCTCGGCGTCACCGCTACCGCCAGCGGCGGCGTGCGCATCGGCGCGGGGGTGCGGCTCGCCGACGTTGCCGCGCACGCACTGGTGCGCGAGCGCTACCCCGCGCTCGCGCTGGCGTGCGAGCAGGTCGGCACGCCGGCCATTCGCGAGATGGCGACACTGGGCGGCAATCTCTGCCAGCGCCCGCGCTGCTGGTATTTCCGGCGCAACATCTCCTGCCACAAGAATGGAGGTGACAGCTGTCCGGCGCGCGCGGGGGAGAGCCAGTACCTCGCCATTCTCGAGGGCGGCCCCTGTTACATCGTGCATCCATCCGATCCGGCCGTCGCCCTCGTGGCACTCGATGCGACGATCGAGATCACCGACGCGAATGGTCGTCGCGATGTGGCGGCGGCCGAGTTCTTCGTGCTGCCGCGCGAGCGCATGGAGCGCGAGACGGCGCTGGCCGATGGCGAGCTGGTGATCGGCATCCGCCTCCCGGCGGAAGCGGCGGGTGGTGTGCAGCGCTACGTGAAGCTGATGCAGCGGGAGGCGTGGGATTTCGCGCTCGTCAGCCTCGCCGCCGTGCGGCGCCCCGACGGGGAGGTGCGGCTCGTGCTCGGCGGTGTGTCCCCGCGTCCCTACCGCGTCTACACGTCGGTGGAAGAAGAAGTGACGTCGGGCGGGCTGGACGAGGACACGATCGCCGCGCTGGCCGAGCGGGCGCTGCTCGACGTGGCGCCACTCGCGAAGAACGAGTACAAGGTGGCGCTGGCGGCCTCGCTCCTGCGCGACGCGATTCGCGAGTTGGCGGCGGACTGAACGCCGCCATGCCGGCCGATCAGGCGTTTCCATTCGCCGCCGTCATCCTGGCCGGCGGCGCGGCGGGCGGCGACGGCGACCGCGTGGCCGCGATGGTGCAGGCCGCCCGGGCCGCCGGGGCGCACGGCATCGTCGTGGCGGTGCCTCGCGGCTGGCGCGCACCGGCGCATGCACGCGTGGTGCACGTTGCACCGGGTGCGTCACCCATCAGCGCCGTGCGTGCCGGCATGGCGCAGCTCAGCAACACGCCGGCGCCGTTGCGACGCGCGCGTCCAGCGCTCGCGGCATTCGACGGCGCTGACCTGGAGCGCGGACCGGTGATGATCGCGCGCGACGCGTGGCTGGAGCTGATGACGCTCGGCGAGCGGGGACTCGCCGCGGTGGCCGAGCGGCGCGGCGTGCGGCGCGTCCAGGGTTAGAGGGGAGTCGTCACCCGCAGCACGAGCATCCGTCCTGGCGCGAGCGCGAATGCCTTGTAGCGGCTCATGAAGCTGCGGTAGCTCGTGTCGAGAGCGTTGCGCAGCGACACGTCGATGGTCAGTACGCCCCGCGGCACGAGATACCCGACGCCGGTGCCCAGCGCGGCGATGGTATAGCCTGGCGGCGCGACGTCGCGGGGATCGATTCGCGCCTGACGCATGTTCGTCTCGACGCTCAGCGACAGGTATGGATTGACCACCGAGCCAAGTGCGTGGCGCTCCAGCCGCGCGCCATACAAGACGCGCAGCGGCGGGACGAAGGTGAGTGGCACGTTCGCGCTCGTGTTCTGGCCCCGCACGTAATCGCCCGACACCTGGAGCGTGAGGAGCTCGATCGGCCGATACGCGACGCGCGCCTCGAACCCGGCGAGTCGCGCGTCACCCTGTACCACCTGGAGGGAATCGAAGACGCCGCCGCCGCTGCCGAACGGCCTGAGGTAGATGTAGTCGTTCACGCGGTTGACGAACACGGTCGCCTCGCCGGTGACGTCGTGTGCCGATACCCGTACGCCGAGGTCCGCGTTCAGCGACGTCTCGACGCCGACATCGGGGTCGCCGCGCTCGAACGCGCGCGTGCCCTCGTGGAACCCGTTCGCGAAGAGATCCGGCGCCGACGGCGCCCGAAAGCCGCGAGCGACGTTGACCACCAATGCGACGGGCTCGGTGAGGCGGTAGAGCGCTCCCGCGCTCCCGGTCACGGCGTGAAAGCGGCGCGTCTGCGCCGGAATGCCGATCCGCTCGTTGCCGCCGGTATGGAGCGATCGCTGGTCGAACCGTGCGCCGAACATCGTCTTCCAGCGGCCGAAGTCGGCCTGCTCGAACAGGAACACCGCCGCCGATCGCGTGTCGCTGTCCGGTATCAGCGTCTGCGAGCCGAGGTTCTGGAACTGGCTCGTCATTCCCGAGGCTCCGAGCGTTCCACTGAACGCACCGATCGGCGCGTGATCGAGATGCGCGACACCCGTCCAGTTGCGCACGAACAGACCGAGATCCGGCGTCGGGGCGGTCTCGCCGGCGAACTCTCGGCGAAAGTTCTGCTCGTAGCCTCCGCTGAGCTGGAGCATCGCCCCGCGAATCGGTGCGGTGGCCTCGACGGCGGCGCGGTGGGTGACGATCAGTTGATAGCCGGAGTAGCCGGGATTCCGGACCGGATCGTCGAAGATCTCGATGCGCTCGTCACGCCCGCTGTACCGGGCAGAGGCCGTCCCGCGCTCGCCGCGATACCCGACGGCGACCTCGGGGGCAACGGCGCGGTTGTTCGTGTTGCCAAGGCGGCCGGAGGGGGTACGCATGTCGCCGCTCGCGCGCGAGGTGAGTCCGAGACGCGCGCCGAAGCCGCCCGCCGCCCCCTCGATCGCCACCGTGCCGTCGGCGCCGCGAATGTTGTGGTTATACGATGCGATCGCGCGGCCGCGCGCGAAGCGTGGCAGGTCGATCGCGTCCGGCAGTGCGGGCGCGATCACGTTGATCACGCCGCCGAGTGCATCCGATCCATACAGCACGCTCGACGGACCCTTGATGACTTCGATCCGCTCCGCCGTGGCCGTCTCCACGTTCGGCGAATGATCGTGTCCCCAGGCCTGCGTCTCCGTGCGTTGGCCATTGTCGAGGGTGACGACGCGATAGTGCGTCATGCCGCGAATGACGGGTTTCCCGATGCCGGTCGTCATGCTGAGCGTGCGGACGCCCGGTATCTGCTCCAGCACGTCTCCGAGCGCGGTACCCTGCGACGTTCGCAGCTCGGCGCCCTCGAGCACCGACGTCGGCTGCGGCGAATCCTGCGCCCGCGTCGCCTTGGTGGAGGCCGTCACCTGTACGGGGGCGAGATCGATCCCCACGCCGTGCATGCGCACGTTCAGCTCCCGCACACCATCCGCAAGCCCAATCCGACGCGTCTCGGGCGCGAGGCCGAGGCGCGAGAAGCTCAGTGTGTACGTGCCCGGCGGCAGCGAGCCGAGGCGATAGCGCCCACTGGCGTCCGACGACGTTCGGCGTCCGATCTCGACGATGAGGATCCGAACTCCTTCGAGTGGCGTGCCGGCCGAATCGGCGATCCGTCCGGTGACGACGATGGACGACCGTTGCGCCCCAGCCGACGCGGGGGCGGTGAGCGCGAGGGCGCACAGGAAGGCCACCAGCAGGTTTCGCGTCGGGAGGTCGAGTGGGCGCCACATGATTTCTGAGTTCTCCGTAGGGGACAGCAGAATGTTTTGTAGGCTACGAGCAACAATATTT
>WNFK01205495.1_pt1 | contig 10933 bp, 14 predicted proteins | sample 5400281 | NCBI WGS metagenome assembly WNFK01 (sample SAMN13153350, study PRJNA577476) | soil metagenome | isolation source: 20 cm soil on Douglas fir-dominated hillslope | place: USA:California | collected 2013-09-17
AAGTATTGGGACGACATGGATGCCGTTTGGGAGCAAATCAGCGAACGTTGGAGAACCGTGGGGCCCGGACCTTTAAATGAGATGGCGGTCCACGGGACTGTCATGCCGACTTTTTGCGATCTCTGTCAGTTGCCGCTAAGCGCTGGTACGCCACGTAAGAATACTGCGAGGGTCCTCGTCCACGAGGGGCGCAAGTACATTTTCTGCTCGGAGCCGTGTCAGTGGATTTTTTTGCATGAGCCTGAAAGATACGCCAATCACAAAGATCTCGTGAAGCGCGTCCTCTCAGGCGAGGCGCCAGATCAGCTTCCCAATCTGCTGACAGAATATTTCAACCTCACCCCTGATACTTGGGGCAAAGACGCTTATAGCGGTAACTACGAGTGGGTCGGATCGCTCGGAGTCCCAAAAAACTCTGCGGCTTAGCCTGCGGAAAGACGTTTATGCCCATTCCTCTTTATGGCTTCCTGCAAGGTGACACAGTCGGTCTTCTCATTCTGGCTGACGAAGGCGACACACTCCAATCACTCGCACAGAAGCTTCAGGATGCAGCCAGCCTTCGGGTCGCAGGCAGAGACCGGGTTCAGGTAATTTACAACGACAAAGCAATGGACCCAGCCATAACCATCGCGCAGGCTGGGTTCCAGGCATTGGATCGGTTTGATGTGATTTCAGGGTAACAATTATGGACTTTCAAAAAGTTGCCAAAAGAGAAGACCTCTGGAGTGGTGAAATGATGGGTCTAGAGGTGAATGGGAAGCATATTCTCCTGGTCAACATTGATAACCACATTTATGCATACGCTGACGCTTGTCCTCACCAGAATAGTCGCTTAAGTGAAGGCACTCTGACGGACAAGATTCTCCGTTGCGCGAGGCACCAGTGGGAATTCGATGTTTGCAGCGGATCCGGCGTGAACCCTCAGAATGCCTGTATGAGGCCGTTTCCGATCAGGCTCGATGGAGAGGACATTCTTGTCGACATAGATCCCGTCAGGACTTTAGGAGCTGCCGTGGAAGGAGAAAAGCACCGATGACGGAAGAGGTAGCGGGAGTCTATGACCGAGTCGGTCCTGTTCTCCAGTCGGGAACGGTGGCCGACGCAATCATTGCAGCGATCAAGGATCTGAACCAAGACGTTTTGGTCGTGGACCGCGGCGCCTATGTGAGAGTGCTGGTTCCGCAATGCTGTGTCGTGACCCGGTCTGCAATCGAAAAGCACTTGGGGCGCTCGTTTCGGTTCCCAGGCGAGTTGGAGACGGTGATGTCAGCCTTCAAAGGGTCGCTTCAGCTCAACCAGGACGATGCGGCATGGCGATTTGCGCGGACTCGCAATTCCAGTTAAACGATGAGGGTTGCGATCCTTCGGGGGGCTCTATGACTCAACAGAAGACCTACTGGCATCTTTTGCAACAAAAGCGGATGCCAACTGAATACGAAATCGTGACTTCAAAACTTCTCTGCTACACAGGCGAGGGCTTCACAGGAAAGCGATTCGAGCTCGATGTTCCTCTGAAAGACTGGTACCGGCGATATCAGGAAGAGTCCCCACTGGTGTGCAGTTCGTGGGAAAAGTTTCGCGACCCACGAGAGACAACCTATACCAAGTACACGGATCTGCAGAGAAAAAAGGAAATCTTCGTGGACGGGATCGTGGATGAAATTGAGCTTACCGGATACTGCTCCGTTCCGGTACCCGGGCCATGGTTTCCAAATGATCGCATCGTACATCGGTCAGATGGCCCCCTGCGGGCGCATCACCATCGCAGCCGCGCTCCAATCCGCCGACGAGATGCGTCGCATTCAGCGAATTGCTTATCGCATCCGGCAACTTCAGCGAATCTACCCTGGGTTTGCGGCTGACAGCAGAAGTTTGTGGCAGACGGACTCGATGTGGCAACCGCTGCGTGAGGTTGTTGAGAAACTGCTCGTCACATATGATTGGGCGGAGTCCTTCGTCGGGTTGAACCTGGTGGTCAAACCTCTCATCGACGAGTTATTCATGAATTGTTTGAGTGATCTGGCTGTTCATGAGGACGACTACTTACTCGGGCAGATATTTTATTCGTTGAATGAGGACTGTCAGTGGCACCGGCAGTGGAGCGAGTCCTTGGTTCGAATGGCGATTGAAGATAATGTCCGCAATAGGGAGACAATTCAGGGTTGGATCAATAAATGGCATCCGCTTGCTGCTCGTGCGGTGCACACATTTGCAGTGCTCCTCGAAAACACCTTGGAACGGACCAGGGCGCCACTGCTTCAACATTTAGGCGAAGAGTTGGATCGCTATTATCGCGATTACCTCTGCACCGCGGTTCCTTTGATACGGTATCACGAGGGATAGCACGGTCTGGAGGGATAAGAAATCGTTGGCCGCGGCGTCGACGTAATCAATGTAGTCCTGGTTCAATTTCACGATATCCTGCAGGGCATCGAGCAGCGATGGCTCGATCCCGAAGTGCTTCCGCACATAGCCTGGTCAGAAAACGGAAAGATGGGGCGCAAAACATATTCTTCAGCTGCTGATAGAAGGACGATTCCCGCGCATCTGGATACAACGAAGTTCTAAGGTCTAATGTTGAACCAAGGTTTGCAGAAGAGCAGAAGTTCCTTCTCGGCGAGTGACGGCCTGCTTAATAGTACGGAAACGCGAAATATCGCCCATCCCAGCGCCAGCTCAGTGCCGTAATCGGACTGACTCCAGTAGCCGTTTGAGCCGCTTGATTCTCTCAGCTAATAACGATCTCGCCGGAGAAAGCGGAGCAGAGCAGAGCATACTGGGTCTTCTGGCAGCGCTCGATCGTCTCGCGGCTTAACTTCAGCAACGGACGGACCTGGGTGGGTCGAAGATCAACGAATCGGCTTGCGCCCAGCGTTATTCTCAACTGTAGATTACAAATCTGAGGCCTTCATTGAGGCGCGTAGATAAGCTTGTCTTTTTGGCCGACGCACTTGAGTGATAAACCGGCTTCTTGGAGATGTGACCAAAACTCTCGACACCAGTCAACTCCTGGTTTGTCGGCAAACAGGAAATTGGGCGGTGCTTCCGGGTTTCCCGTGATCTAGGCACAATCCCGAGAGGCACGCCGCTGACCGGCCGTTACCGCCATACACACTTCCGTCTGAGCACATTTCTCTTGGCCGCTCATTGCAACGGCTGAGCAAACGACAGATCGTGGCCATCCGGATCGAGCATGTGGAAATAACGCTCCCCAGGACGAGTCGCGTGGGATTTCAGGATGGAATCCTCTCTCCTTCAGATGTGTCCAGAATGCATCCACATCCGTGACGTGGAAGATCAGCTGGCCCCACCGCGGCACGGTGTCACCTTCGAGGTTTAGAATCGCAGATTCTGAATTGTTCACTCGCAGCGAGGAGAAACTTGCCTGTTCTCCGCCGTAAGCAGCTCCATGCCAGAGCAAATTTCGGTAGAACTGCACCGGAGCCTTCATGTTCGAAACGCGAAACGTGATCGCAGAGATTTTTTCGATCGCCGGCGCCATACGCCAGCAGTGTACGTCGAATTTAGTTTTCCGGAGGGGCAGAGGAGACGATTGGATCTGCTCGATCTACGGGTCTAGAATTCAGCCATAGCCATTCAGAGGCTGGGGAGGTCTGTATGCCCGATTATGAGTTCGTCTGCAACGCCTGTCAGAAAACATTCTTGAAGGCTCTGACCATCGGAGAACATGACGCGGAAAAGACTGCCTGCCCGCACTGCGGCAGTCACGAGGTAGAACAGGGGTGGTCTGCCTTCTCTGCCATCACCTCGAAGAAGATCGCCTGAACACAGCACGGTACGGAGGCGCGCATGCACTTCGACAAATTTTCCTTCGGCGCCCTAGGAATCGACGGCAGCACGTACGAGCAGGACGTGGTAATCGACCGAGGAGAAATCCGCAAACGCAAGAAGGCGCCGTCCAAGAGATTCCGTGACGAGTTTGGACATACACCCTTGTCCATCGAAGAAAAAATACCGTGGAAATGCCACCGGCTTGTGATCGGCACCGGAGCGTATGGCCGTTTGCCAGTGATGAAAGAGGTGAAACGTGAAGCGGAACGCCGCCACGTCGAATTGGTCATCGTACCGACCAGTGAGGCCATCCGGCTAATGGAAAAGGAGGCAGCTGCGAACGCCATTCTCCACGTGACCTGTTAGGATCGCATGTCCTCGGCGTGCGTTTACGACATGCGCCGACGCTTCTTGCCACTATCCCATCGTCTAATCTATAATCTCGCGTCAGTGCAGCGCAGGCGGGTTGCATCGCGGCAGGGGACCATGAACTTTTGGCCACTGGCAGTCTATATCGTCCTCGTTGGCATGCTCGTCATGGCCATGCTGAGCATGTCCTTTATCCTGGGTCAACGGCATCATGATCGGGCTACCGGTTCGCCGTACGAATCAGGTATCCTCTCGGAAGGTTCTGCGAGGGTGCGGTTCTCGGCAAAGTTCTACCTGATCGCGATGTTCTTCGTCATTTTCGATCTTGAAGCGGTGTTCCTATTTGCCTGGGCGGTCGCTGTCCGTGAAACCGGATGGGCTGGCTACGCCGAGGCCCTGCTATTCATCATGATACTGCTCGCGACGCTTGGCTATTTGTGGCGCGTCGGCGCTCTTGATTGGAGACGAGGAAGCAGACGGATGGTGAGTTAGCAACGGGTGGTGTGCCATGCGTTGGTCGATCAGCCGGCCTGATGCTTCGCAGCAGTCCGAGATGGCCGATGGGAATTTTGAGGAGACGATCCGCCGTATTCTTGTTCTGTCCCGCGTGGATGATCTTGTGGCGTGGAGCCGCAAGAACTCTGTCTGGCCGTTCAACTTCGGCCTCTCCTGCTGTTTCGTGGAGATGGCCACAAGCATTACAAGCAAATATGACATCTCCCGGTTCGGCGCTGAAGTGATCCGCGGTACGCCGCGAGAGGCGGATCTTATGGTCATCGCGGGTACGCCATTTATCAAGATGGCGCCGGTCATCAAGCGCCTCTATGAACAGATGATGGAGCCGCGTTGGGTTATTTCAATGGGGTCCTGCGCTAATTCGGGCGGCATGTACGACATCTACAGCGTGGTGCAGGGCGTAGATAAAATCCTTCCTGTAGACGTCTACGTCCCCGGATGTCCGCCTCGGCCGGACGCGTTTCTCGAAGGCGTACTGTTATTGCGCGACGCGATAGGAAAGGAAAAGCGGCCCCTAAGTTGGGTCATCGGGCCGCAAGGAGTGCAGCGGCCTGATATGCCTTCGATGCGTGATGCGAAATGGGCACAGCGGCAATCGCTTACTGTGCTCCGGACTCCCGATAGCGTTTAGCCGTACCGGCGGTGTGTATGATGCGCAGCCTTGTCGTCGATCAGGAATTAGGCCCCACGGCTGCACCCCAACCTGTCTGCGACGCAGTTCCGACGTTCTGGGTTTCGAAGACCGACATTCATGAGGTCATTCGCTCGCTCCACTCAGGTATTCCAGAACCGTACAGAATGTTTTATGACGTTACGGCAATTGACGAACGCGGTCGCACGCACCGCGACGGCCAGCCGCCGAGTGACTTCACCGTCGTTCCAGAATCAACTCTCACTCCCCACGATCACTGACATCTGTCCTGCGGCCAACTGGTATGAGCGCGAGGTGTGGGATATGTTTGGTATCGTCTTCGACCAACATCCGCATTTGACGCGCATTCTCATGCCGAGGACGTGGTCGGGGCATCCGTTGCGTAAGGACCATCCGGCACGCGCCACGGAGATGGGCCCGTTTACTCTGCCGGACGAAAAGCAGGACGCCGAACAGGAAGCATTGCAATTCCGCCCAGAAGAATGGGGGATGTCGCGACAACACGAGGATTCCGATTTCATTTTTCTGAATATTGGTCCGCAGCACCCCGGCACGCACGGCGTTCTGCGCATCATCCTGCAGTTAGATGGCGAAGAGATTATTGATGCTATACCCGACATAGGCTTTCATCACCGCGGCGCCGAGAAGATGGGCGAGCGCCAGACGTGGCATACCTATATTCCGTACACCGACCGCGTGGACTATCTGGGCGGCGTGATGAACAACTTCGCGTACCTGACGGCGGTCGAAAAGTTGGCGAGCATCACCGTGCCTCCGCGCGGACAGATGATTCGGGTCATGATGGCGGAGCTCTTCCGTATCATCAGCCATCTGGTCTGGTACGGCACGTTCGCACAAGATCTTGGCCAGATGTCGCCCGTATTTTATATGTTCAACGACCGCGAACGAGCGTTCGGCATTGTTGAAGCGATCTGTGGTGCGCGCATGCACCCCAACTGGTTTCGCATTGGTGGCGTGGCCCAGGACCTGCCAAGCGGATGGGACCGCCTGTTCCGAGACTTCCTGCATTACCTGCCGGGCAGGCTCGACGAGTACGAGCGCATTGTCATGCGCAACCGTCTGTTCAAAGCGCGCACGAAGGGTATTGGAAGCTGCACTATCGAGGAAGCAATTGAGTGGGGAATGACAGGTCCAAACCTGCGCGCGTGCGGTCTCGATTGGGATTTTCGCAAGAAACAACCCTATGCCTGCTACGACCAACTCGAATTCGATATACCTGTTGGCCGCTCGGGCGACTGTTACGATCGTGCGACCGTACACGTCGAGGAGATGCGCCAGAGCCTCCGGATTATCCAGCAATGCGTCGACGATATGCCCGGCGGACCATGCAATGCGGACCATCCGCTTGCCACGCCACCACCAAAGGCGCGCACCATGCACGACATCGAAACGCTCATCCACCATTTCCTAGGCGTGAGCTGGGGTCCTGTGATTCCGGCCGGCGAAGCCATGGCGGCAATCGAAGGGACCAAAGGCAATAACGGCTATTACCTGATAAGCGATGGAGGCACTGGTTCCTACCGGACTCGTATTCGCGCACCATCGTTTGCACACATGCAGATGTTGCCGTTGCTGTGCCGGGGGTTGATGATCCCGGACCTGCTGGCGATCCTGGGAAGCCTTGATTATGTGCTCGCGGACATCGACCGGTGAACAAAGACGAGGGGAGGAAGCGATGCTGACTGTGGAGGAGCGAGAGGAGATCGAGGCGAAGCTTGCGGACTATCCGAACACGCAGGCCGTCTGTATCGAAGCGATGCTGATCATTCAACGGCACCAGGGATGGGTGTCGGATGAGAAGCTGCGCGATCTCTCGGAACTCCTGAGGCTTTCCGTCGCTGACCTGGACGGCGTGGCGACATTTTACAATCTGATCCGCCGGAGGCCGGTGGGACGGCATGTTGCGCTTGTTTGCGACAGCGTCTCGTGTTGGATCATGGGCTCTGACCGGATGCGTGATCACCTTTGCAGCAGGTTGGGCACCCCGCTTGGTGGCACAACCTCCAACGGGCACTTTACCGTGTTGCCCATCGTTTGTCTGGGAGCGTGTGATCACGCGCCAGCCATGATGATCGACGGCACATTGCATGAGGATCTCGACGAACCGAAGATTGAGGAAATATTGACGCACTACACATAGGCGTATCTATGGAAAAGCCTCTCACGGGTAATTTTCGGCCTGACAAAAATGCGGTGAGCATTTCAGAATACGAGCGCGCCGGTGGATATCAAGGGCTCCGCAAGGCACTCGCTATGGAGCCGGCGGAGGTCACGGAACTGGTGAAGCGATCGAATCTTCGCGGGCGAGGAGGGGCCGGCTTTCCCACCGGCATGAAGTGGAGCTTCGTACCCATGGGAAAGGAGGCTTCGCATCCGAAGTACCTCGTTGCGAACGCCGACGAGATGGAGCCTGGAACGTTCAAGGACCGTGCGTTGATGGAACGGGATCCGCACCAGTTGATCGAAGGCATGATTGTTGCGGCATACGCCATTGAGGCCGATATCGGTTATATATTTTTGCGAGGCGAGTACGTGCGCTCCAACGACTGCCTCTGCAGAGCGATCGCCGAAGCGAAGGCAAGCAGCTATCTCGGTCGCAATATCCTCGGGTCGGGCTACAGTCTTGAAATTCATCTTCACGCCAGCGCTGGTCGTTACATCTGCGGTGAAGAGACGGCTCTGCTAAATGCACTCGAGGGAAAGCGAGCGCATCCGAGAGCGAAGCCTCCCTTCCCTCAGGTTTGCGGGCTCTGGGGAAAACCGACGATCGTCCAGAATGTGGAAACGCTTTGCAATGTTCACCATATCGTGAACAAGGGCCCTGATTGGTTCCGAGGCCTGAGCCTGACCGAAGATGGAGGCACGAAACTGTTTGGCGTCAGTGGCAAAGTCAGGAGGCCGGGTCTCTGGGAACTTCCCATGGGCACGCCGCTGCGTGAGATCCTCGAGGACCATGCTGGAGGAATGCGCGACGGCCTGCGTTTCCGCGGGCTGTTGCCGGGCGGAGCGTCGACCGACTTCCTCGTAGAGGAGCATCTGGACACGCCGATGGACTACGGGAACGTGCAGAAAGCGGGAAGCCGGCTGGGCACGGGAACCATGGTTGTGCTGGACGACCAGACGTGCCCTGTCGGTATGGTCTGGAATCTCGAACACTTCTTTGCGCAGGAATCGTGCGGCTGGTGCACCCCGTGTTGGAGCGGGCTGGCGTGGACGGAGAAGATTCTGCTTGCAATGGAGCAAGGCCGTGGGAGCGCTCGTGATCTGGACACGCTGATGTTCCAGACGAAATTTCTTGCTCCGGGCAACACGTTCTGCGCCTTTGCGCCGGGGGCAGTCGAACCCCTTCAGAGTGCGCTGAAATATTTTGCTGGGGATTTCCGCCGACACATCGACGAACATCGTTGTCCCTGGAGATGACTGTGGCGACCGTTTACATCGACGACAAGCCCAGACAGGCGAATCCGAAACAGAACCTGCTCCACGCCTGTCTTTCACTGGGGTTTGATCTTCCGTATTTCTGCTGGCATCCGGCATTGGGCTCGGTGGGTGCGTGCCGCCAGTGCGCCGTAAAACAATTCCGTAACGAACAGGACACGGAGGGCAAGCTCGTCATGGCCTGCATGACGCCGGCCGCCGACGGCACACGCATCTCCATCGCCGATCCTGAAGCTGTTGCCTTTCGCGCCGCTGTTATTCAAGGCCTGATGCAGAACCATCCACACGATTGTCCTGTATGCGACGAAGGCGGCGAGTGTCATCTCCAGGACATGACGGTCATGACCGGACACCGGTCACGCGTTTACAGCTTTGGCAAAAGAACGTTTCGCAATCAGTATCTCGGTCCGCTAGTGAATCATGAGATGAACCGCTGCATTCAATGCCAGAGATGTGTTCGCTTTTATCGCGAATACGCGGGTGGTGACGACCTGAATGCGTTTCATCTGCGCGACACGATCTACTTTGGGCGACATGAAGACGGTGTTTTGGAAAACGAATTCAGCGGCAACCTGGTTGAAATCTGCCCAACGGGTGTATTTACGGATGCGACGCTCAAGCGCCACTACACGCGCAAGTGGGACCTCCAGATGGCACCATCCATCTGCGTTCACTGCGGGTTGGGTTGCAACACCACCGTTGGCGAACGGTATGGCACACTGCGCCGCATCGTGAATCGATATAACCACGAGGTGAACGGCTACTTCCTCTGCGACCGCGGCCGGTTCGGCTACGAGTTCGTAGAGAGCAATCTGCGGATTCGCCATCCGCTGCTGAACGGCAAAGTCGCAACGAAAAGTGAGGCTTTGGAACGATTCGGCGCCATCTTGCGCGAGGGCAAGGTGCTCGGCATCGGATCGCCACGGGCCTCCCTGGAGAGTAACTTCGCACTGCGCACACTGGTTGGTCCCGATCGTTTCTTCGCTGGAACTTCAGACCAAGAGCTGCAGCTCCTTTCGAACATGCTCCGCATCCTGCGAGAAGGTCCGGCGCGATCACCGTCGCTTAATGACGTGGAACATTCGGATGCTGTGTTCGTGCTTGGCGAGGATGTCACGAACGTCGCGCCGATCATGGCCTTGAGGCTGCGACAGGCCGTGCGTCAGGCACCCATGCAGATCGCTGCGCAACTGCACATTCCGGAGTGGCTCGATCATTCCGTGCGTGAGGCTGTGCAGAATGCGAAGGGGCCGCTCTTCATTGCTTCTCCTTACGCGACGAAGCTCGATGACATCGCGGCGGCTACCTATCGCGCTGCGCCGGACGACTTGGCTCGACTGGGCTTTGCTGTCGCTCATGCGATAGATCCAAGTGCTCCTGAAGTGACGGGGCTTCTGCCAGAGCTGGAGAAGATGGTCGCGGACATAGCTTCAGCTCTGCTTGTAGGTCACCATCCGCTGGTTGTCTCCGGTACAAGCTGCGGCAATCAGAGCGTCATAGAAGCTGCGGCGCAGATTGCCTGGGCTCTATGTAAGGTGGGCCGACCCGCAGCGCTCAGCTTCACCGCGGCGGAATGTAACAGCTTTGGTCTTGCGTTGATGGAGCCGCGTCCACTCTCTGAAGCCTTCCGCGCGATCAAGAGCGAACCAACGAACACGTTGATTGTCCTTGAAAACGACCTGTCCCGTCGCGGCCCTGCAAGCGCGGTGGCATCCCTGCTGGGTGGTGCCCGCCATCTGGTTGTGCTCGATCATCTGAATAACGCGACAACGGAAGCGGCTGAACTTGTGCTCCCGGCAGGCACCTTCGCCGAATCGGATGGAACTCTCGTTAACAACGAAGGACGCGCACAGAGATTCTTCCAGGTCTTTGATCCCAGCACTGAAGTGCAGGAAAGCTGGCGATGGTTATGCGAAGGTTCCGTGGCGGCGGACGTCGAATCTGCCGAGTCGCCATGGGAGAGTCTCGACGATCTCATCACGGCGATGGCGGCAGAAATGGCTGTGTTTGCGTCGATCCCGCAGGCCGCGCCTCCGCGAAAGGCTGTTGGCAAGATCGCCCGCGAGCCGAATCGGTATAGCGGTCGTACCTCGATGCTCGCCGACATCAGCGTGCATGAGCCACAACCACCTGACGATCGTGATT
>WNFK01245682.1_pt1 | contig 10933 bp, 10 predicted proteins | sample 5400281 | NCBI WGS metagenome assembly WNFK01 (sample SAMN13153350, study PRJNA577476) | soil metagenome | isolation source: 20 cm soil on Douglas fir-dominated hillslope | place: USA:California | collected 2013-09-17
CGAGACCCAGCTCCTCGCCTCTATCCGTGTCTCCGGACACCACGTGTGCGCCGCGTGTGACTGGAGCGATCGAGTCCTCTTCGTCTCGGTGACCCAGGACGACCTCGACGCCGACGGAATGCCGCCGTCGGTCAGCGTCACCTTGCCTCAGAACAACTCGGAGATTTCCGAGGTGATCCAGCTTCCGGTTCGGGGCCATCCGATCCACTATCCCTTCGACAGCTACCGTCTCGTGGTCGGCGTGGTCCTCCAGCGTCTCCGTGCCAACGGCCCGCCGGAGACCCTCTCCGCCGCCGACGCCAGAGGGCACCTCTTCCTGTCCGTGCAGGAGCTGCTGCCCCGTCAGACCATGACCGGCCCCATCATGCTCGACCGCGCGAGTATCCGCGCCGCCGATGACCCCTTCGAGTACGTCGAGGCCTTCGCGATGGGGTTCGAGCGGCCGCCCTACCTTCGCGTGCTCGCCGTGCTCCTCGTCCTGCTCATCGCCTCGGCCGCCGCCTATTCCGTCTTCCTGCGGCCCCTCCACGATCTCGTCCTGAACTCGGGAGCGCTCGTGCTCGGTGTGTGGGGTATCCGCTCCATCCTCACCCCCGCGAACCTCTTCTACCTGACCGCCATCGACCTCGCTCTCTCGATCGTCATCATCTTCACCTTGGGAGCCATCACGGTGAGAGCGCTCATGTACGTCCACGACGAGGCCGGCATGGACTTCCTCCGGCGTCGGCGCCCGTAGCGCTTCCCCTTCCATGATCATCGATGTGCGTGTGCCGGCGACCTCCGCCAACCTGGGTCCGGGCTTCGACGTCCTCGGCCTCGCCCTCGGGCTCTACAACGACATCGCCTACGAGGAGGCCGAGGGCGTCGTGGTAGCCATCGAAGGCGAGGGCGCGGGGAGGCTCGCGTCCGGATCCGACAACGTGGTGGCGCGTGCCGCGCACATGGTCTATGAGGCCGCGGGGCGGCGGTTCCCCGGCGCGACCATCCGGTGTGTGAACCGGATCCCCCCCGCCCGAGGCCTGGGCTCGAGCGCGGCGGCGTGGGTGGGAGGTCTGATCGCGGCCAATGCGATGCTGGGCTCTCCACTCGACCGCGACGCGATCCTGGCCCTGGCCTGTCGCGCCGAGGGCCATCCGGACAACGTCGCCGCCGCCCTCCTCGGAGGTCTGACGGTCTCCTGCGCGGTGGGCGACCGGGTGACCGCCGTATCGCTGCCCGTTTCCGCGGAGATTGGATGGGTCGTGCTCGTGCCGGAGACGGAAAGCTCGACGCGGGAAGCGCGCGCTGTCCTTACCGCGACCGTCTCCCGGTCGGACGCCGTGTTCAACCTCCAGCGGCTGGGGCTCCTGCTCGCTTCGGTCGCGTCGGGGCGCACCGATCTCCTCGGGCTCGCGATGGAGGACCGGCTGCATCAGCCCCAGCGCCAGTCACTTTTTCCCTGGATGGAGTCCATACGACGCGCCGCCCTCGACGCGGGGGCGCTCGGCTGCGTGCTCTCCGGAGCGGGACCGTCGCTCCTCGCGGCGGTACGGGGCCCCGGTGAGGCGGCGGCGCGCGCGATGGAGCGGGCGTTGCGGGAGGCCGGCGTGCCCGGGCGTGCCGTGGCGCTTCCTGTTGACACGGTCGGCGCGACCTGGAACCGGCGCGGCTGACCGCATGTTGAGCGAGTGAGGGGTTCAAGACTTGACTCCCTCCGACGGTGGAGGATACGATGCGGACAAGGCTGGCCTTTGATCAAGAGTGACCGGTGGATCAGGCAGATGGCCCTCGAGCAAGGCATGATCAAGCCTTTCGAGGAACGGCAGGTGCGCGCCGGCGGCATCTCCTACGGGTTGTCCTCTTACGGCTACGATCTGCGGATCGCCGACGAGTTCAAGATCTTCACGAACATCAACAACACCATTGTCGATCCGAAGGCGTTCGATCCGCGCTCCTTCGTGGACTATCAGGGCCCGGTGTGCATCGTGCCGCCGAACTCCTTTGCCCTGGGCCGCTCGCTCGAGTACTTCAAGATCCCGCGCAACGTGCTGACCATCTGCGTCGGCAAGTCCACCTACGCCCGCTGCGGCATCATTACGAATGTCACCCCTTTCGAGCCCGAGTGGGAAGGCTACGTGACGCTGGAGATCAGCAACACCACGCCGCTGCCCGCCAAGATCTACGCCAACGAGGGGATCGCCCAGGTCCTCTTTTTCCAGTCAGACGAGGCCTGCCAGACGTCCTATGCGGACAGGCAGGGGAAGTACCAGGGCCAGCAGGGGATCGTCCTTCCGACGGTCTAGGCCCCGGCGCGGGCCCCGAACCAGGGGCCAGGAGGTGAATGGTCATGGCGGAACAGAAGAAGAAAGAGACGAGGCCGACCAAGCCCAACGAGGGTGACGAGGGAGGCGGTGCCAATCCCGAGGTCGCCAAGAAGGGGAAGAAGATCAAGGAGGATCTGGACAACCTCCTGGATGAAATCGACGATATCCTCGAGGAGAACGCCGAGGAGTTCGTGAAGAGCTACGTCCAGCGAGGCGGCCAGTAGCCGCCGGATCACCCAAGGAGCGGAGATGCCGATCTACGAGTACCGATGCAACCAGTGTGAGCGGGAGTTCGAGAAGTACGTCCAGGGCGCCCAGACCGCAGTGGTGTGTCCCGCGTGCACGAGCGAGCGCGTGACGCGCCGCCTGTCCGTGGTCGGCATCCGGAGCACGGGCGGCTCGGTGGCCGCCGCCCCGAGCCTGTCGGGTGGCGGCGGGTGCTGCGGAGGTGGTTGCGGCTGCCAATGATTTCTCCGCGCCGGGTATGATGTGCCGAGGGCCCTTCGGGGCCCTTTGTTGTTCAATCGCCGCCGGTTGTGCCATCACTCCCTGTTGTCCCATCCTGAGGTTGACCATCGGTAGACACCGCGCGAACACGCGCCTATACTTCGCACCATGGATCTGAGACAGCTCGAGATTTTCGTGAAGGTAGCCGAGCTCAAGTCCTTCTCGAAGGCGGCGCAGGCGCTCCGACTGACCCAGCCCACCATCTCCGAGCACATTCGCACGCTCGAGCAGGAGCTGGGCGTCCGGCTCCTCGATCGTCTCGGCCGCGGAGCGGAGGCAACGCGGGCGGGGCAGCTCCTCCTGTCACACGCCACCCGGATGCTCCAGCTCCAGCGCGAGACCCTCCAGGCCATGGACAGTTTCCAGGGACGACTCGCGGGCGATCTCCACGTGGCGGCCAGTACCATTCCCGGCGAGTACGTGCTGCCCGCGCTCATCGGGCGCTTCAAGGAGAAGTTTCCCGACATCGTCATCAGCCTGCTCATCGGCGACAGCCGGGCCGTGGTCGATTGGGTGATCGACGGTCGGGCGGAGGTGGCGGTGGTCGGGGCGAGGCTGGCCCATCGAGGCATCGAGTACCGCGAGCTGATGCCCGACGAGCTGGTGGTGGCGGTGCCGGTGGCCCACCCCTGGCACGGAAAGAAGGAAATCGCCCTGGCCGATCTTCGCGAGGAGCCGATGCTGTTGCGCGAGCAGGGCTCCGGCACCCGCACCGCCTTCGAGTCGGCCCTCGTCCAGGCCGGGCAGGACCTCTCGGCGTTCCGGGTGGTGGGCGAGATGGGCTCGACCCAGGCCATCAAGCAGGCGGTCAAGGCTGGGGTGGGCGTATCCGTGATCTCCCGGCGCGCCGTCGAAGAAGAGTGTCGGAGCGGCCTCGTCTGGTGTCTCAAGATCCGGGATCTCAAGATCACCCGCGCCTTCTACATCGCCACTCACCGCGACCGGAGCCGCTCGCCGCTCGCGGAAGCCTTCCGCTCCTTCATCGAGGCGGAGTCGTCCTGAGTCACCGAATCGCCGCGTAGTCCCCTCACGTCCTAACCCCATGGATGCAGATGCGCGGCTGACCGATCCCAAGACGGGAAAGCAGATCCGTCTCACCAGCTACGCGGCCTGCGCGGGCTGAGCGTCCAAGATGGGTCCTGGAGATCTCCAGGACGTGTTGAGCGGCCTCACGCGGCACGAGCACACGGATCTGCTCGTGGGCCTCGGGCGGAGCGATGACGCCGCTGTGTATCGCATCACCGACGAGCTGGCCATCGTCAGCACGGTCGATTTCTTTCCCCCGATCGTCGACGATCCCTATCTCTATGGCGCAATCGCCGCGGCCAACTCCATGTCCGACGTGTACGCCATGGGGGGCGAGGTGCTGTTCGCCCTCAACGTGGCCGGCTTCCCGCGCGAGATGCCCAAGGACATCATCGCCGCCGTCTTCAAGGGCGGCGCGGACAAGGTGCTCGAGGCCGGAGGGGTGATTGCCGGCGGCCATACCGTGGTGGACGCGGAGCCCAAGTACGGCCTCGCCGTGACGGGCCGAATCCATCCGAAGCGCATCTTCATCAAGGGAGGCCTCCGTCCGGGCGACCGGCTCTTCCTCTCGAAGCCGCTGGGCACGGGTGTGATCGCCACCGCGGCCAAGAACGATGCCTGCGAGCCCACGGTGCTCGAGGGCGCTGTGCGCAGCATGCTGCGTCTCAATCGCACGGCCGCCGAAGTGGCGCGAGAGACCGGGGTGGTCGGGGCCACGGACATCACGGGCTTCGGCCTGCTCGGCCACGCCACCGAGATGCTCAAGGCCTCAGGGGTCGGGATGGCGCTGCGCATGGACGACCTCCCCCTCCTCGCGGGCGCCCTGGCTCTCGCCGAGAAAGGATTCTTCAGCGGAGGTATGACGAGAAACCGGAAGCATCTCGAGGCGACTCTGGGAGGGCGGCTCTCCCTCGGCCCGTCGGTGAGCAAGGCGCAGGCCGGTCTGCTCTTCGAGTCGGAGACGTCGGGTGGACTCCTGTTCGGAGTACTTCCCGAGAATGCGCACCGCGTCCGTGACGGCTTCGCCCAACGAGGTGAGGTGTGCTGGGAAGTCGGCGAGGTGACGACGGAGAGCGGCCTCTCGGTTCGGTAGGTCCCGCGGGGCCGGAGGGTGTCGCGGCTACTGCTGGACTGAACGCTTCAGGAAAGCGCGCAGCTTCTCTTTGAGCTCGGGAGGCAGCGTGGTTTCGCGGAGTCTCCGCGCGGCGTCCACCGTGCCTTTGTAGGTTCGGACGAAGGCGACGCAGGGGCCGCATCCCTCCAGATGCCACTCGAGGAGCTCGGCCTGGTGGCGGGGCAGGGAGCCGTCCACGTAGTCGGCGAGCAGATCCATGCAGTCCGGGCAATCCATATCGCCCTGCGCGTCGGCCATCCGGTCCTCCCTCGTCGATGAGGCTCTGTTGGAAGGAACGATACCATAGTTGTCTTCTTCGAGCCGAGTCAAGCGCTTCCGGCCGCCCGAGGCGGCGACGGGCGGCACGGCGCCGCGAGGCATCGATGGCCCGTCGGAACGGCGCGTGCATGTGCATGAAATAGGCGTGCGGTTACCATCGCCGCGATGAGTTGACGCGCACCATAACCACCCCTATGATGATCGAGTCTCTCCGCCGCAGTCCCATCAAGATGGGAAAGGAGTTGCGCATGGCGCAGTCTTCCACCCCGCCTCAGAGTCAGGAACAGCGCGTCCAGGAGTTCGTCTCCGAGTTCAATGCGCTCCGCAACGAGGTGCGCAAGGTCATCGTCGGACATGACGAGGTGATCAATCACGTGCTCACCGGCCTCTTCGCGGGCGGGCACGTCTTGCTGGAGGGCGTGCCGGGTCTCGGCAAGACCCTCCTCATTAAAACGCTGGCCGAGAGCCTCGACCTCTCGTTCTCTCGCATCCAGTTCACGCCCGACCTCATGCCCGGCGACATCATGGGCACGAACATGATCGTGGAAGACGAGGCGGAGCGGAAGCACTTCCAGTTCCATCGCGGACCGATCTTCGCCCACATCCTTCTCGCCGACGAGGTCAACCGCGCCACCCCGAAGACACAGTCGGCGCTGCTCGAAGGTATGCAGGAAGGCGCGGTGACGGTGTCCGGCCATGCCAATCCGCTACCCCAGCCCTTCTTCGTCCTCGCCACCCAGAATCCCATCGAGATGGAGGGGACGTATCCGCTCCCCGAGGCCCAGCTCGATCGCTTCCTCTTCAAGCTCCGGGTCCAGTACCCCGCGCTCGAGGATCTCACCGAGATCATCAACCGCACGACCCAGGTGCGCGAGGTCAGCGTGCAGCGCGTGATGACGGGGCCGCGGGCCCTGTCCTTCCGCGAGCTGGTGCGCGAAGTCCCCATCGCCGCTCACGTGCGTGACCTCGCCGCCCACATCGTGCTCGCCACCCATCCCCAGTGGGAGCGGTCTCCTGAGCAGACGCGGCGATTCGTCCGCTATGGGGCGAGCCCGCGCGGAGCGCAGGCCCTCGTGCTCGGCGCCAAGGTGCGGGCGCTCAGCGAGGGAAGGTACAACGTCAGCGTGGAGGACCTGCGGGCGATGGCGTTGCCGTCGCTGCGCCATCGCATCATCCTCAACTTCGAGGGTGAAGCCGAAGCCGTCGACGTGGACCGGCTCATCACGCAGATCATCGAGGCGGCTGAGAACATGAGCGCGACGGAGAAAGAGGTGTTTCTCCGCTAGCGTATCGAGGAGGGCGTCATGCCCGACCTGACCATATTGCAGCGCGCGGTTGCCGACGTGTCCCGGCAGATCCGGGTGCGTCGTGCCGAGTTCTACGGGCTCCGCGGCCTATTCGGCGGGTCCCTGTGCGCGCTGCTTCCGCTCGTTCTTCGCGACTCCCTGGGTTGGCAGAGCTTCCTCTGGGCCGGGGTGTGCCTGGCCGTGGGCGCTCTCGCGGGAGCCGGAATCGGCTTTTTCATGCGGCTCCCCGCGGGAGAAGCCGCGCGCCTCGCCGACCGCGGCTATGGGCTCCAGGATCGCATCTCCACGGCGCTCGAATGGGCGGACCGCCCCGATCGCACGCCGCTCGTGGACGGGCTGGTCGCCGATGCGGTGGCGCGCGCGCAGTCGCTCGAAGGGCGCCGGGTCATTCCGAGGCGCGTCCCACGTGAGGCGCGATTCGTCCCGGTGCCCCTGGCCCTCGGTCTCGCCCTCGCCCTCGCCCCGGCTATTCCCTTGCCTCAGGGATCCCTCCCGAGCCTGTCCGGGGCGCGTCAGGAGGACGAGGACAAGCAGCAGGAGCGCACGGGCAATCTCGAGAGCCAGGACCAGCCGCGCGCGGCCAAGCGCGAGGACATGCGCCGCGCCGACATGCAGGAGCGGACGGTGGGCCCGCGCGCGGGAATGGGCGGGGCGACCCAGCCGGGCGATCTCTCGGCCATCTTCAAGGACACGTCGATCGCGGGGCAGACGCCTGACTTCAACGCCTTCCTCAAGAAGGGCGACGAGCGGATCCGCATGCTCGAGCAGATCGATCGTCTGCCCGATCTCCAGCGCGACTTTACCCAGAGCCAGCAGCGCATGGTGTTCCAGAAGGCCAAGGCGCTGCGGGGCGGCCTCAAGGGAGAGCAGTTCTCGCCGGACAAGCTGCGGGAGCTCCTGAAGGAGATGGAGCGTCTCGGTCGCAAGGGCGATCCGGGATATTCAGGTGACCTCAGCGAGGGCATGGAAGCGCTCGAGCAGGGACAGAGCGACCGGGCCATGGAAGCCATGGAGCGCGCGCTCAACAAGCTTCGCGCCATGGAAGAGAAGGGACGCGACGGCAAGGGCCTCCGCGGCGGGCGTGAGGACGAGCGGCGGGGCGGGCGCAAGGGCGAGCGCGGGCAGGGCGGCTCGCCGGGCGACGAGGGCGACTGGCCGGAGGGCGAGGGATCATTGCCGGGCAAGGGCAAGAGCGGCAGTCCCAAGGGAGATCCCTCCCAGCGCTTGCGCACCAATCCCTTCGACGTGGGCGTGGAAGGGGAAGCGCGCGCCGGCCGCAAGGACGGAATGGACACCAATCTCGTGGGCCGGGGCGGCAATGTCCCCTCGCGGCTTCAGTACATGGGCGTGCTCGGCCAGTACCGGAAGCAGATGGAAGAAGACGTGGCCCGGGAGCAGGTTCCCCGCGACTACCACGGGCAGGTGAAGGACTACTTCAAGGCCCTCGACGAGAGATAGCCCATGGCCACCACCACCCGGGCCCAGGATCTCTTGTCCTCGGAGTTTCTCACGCAGCTCGAGCGCCTCGCGCTCGTCTCGCGGAAGGCCTTTCGCGGACGCACGCGCGGTGAGCGCAAGAGCCCGCACAAGGGCATGAGCGTCGAGTTCGCCGACTATCGCCCCTACGGGGCCGGTGACGATCTCCGCTACGTGGACTGGAACATCTACGGCCGGCTCGATCGGCTCTATCTCAAGCTCTTCGTGGACGAAGAGGATCTGTACCTCCACCTCCTCCTCGACGGCTCGGCGTCCATGAGCTTCGGCGAGCCGTCCAAGCTCCGCTATGCGGCGCGTCTGGCCGCGGCCCTCGGCTTCGTCGGGCTCGCCAATCTCGAGCGCGTCGGGGTGGCCGTGGTGCGCGATCGGATGGCGGAGGGCTGGAGCCCCGCGCGCGGCCGGGGGCATTTCCTCTCGCTTCTCGAGTTCGCCTCACGGCTCCGGCCGGCCGGACTCACCGGGCTCAGCGAAGGCCTGGCGAACTATGCCCTGCGCTCGCGGGAGGCGGGGGTGGCCGTGCTCATCTCCGATCTCCTGGATCCGGCGGGATACGAGCGGGGGCTCAAGGCCCTCCTCGAGCGCCGTTTCGATCTTCACGTGATCCACGTGCTCGCTCCGGAGGAGATGAATCCGGTCATCGCGGGCGATCTCCGCCTCACCGATGTCGAGACGGGCGAAGTGCGTGACCTGACCATGGACGCGGAGGCGCTCAGAGGCTATCGGCAGCGTCTCGCCGACTTCCTCGGCCGCGCCGAGAGCTTCTGCCGGGCCAACGAGATCGTCTACCACCGGGTGGTCACCGATGCTCCGGTGGAGGAGATGGTGCTGCGCCAGCTCAAAGGACTTCTTCTCGCATGAGCCTGCTCTCGCCCCTCGCGCTGCTCGTCGGTGCGCTGTCCATCCCCCTCGTGCTCCTGTATTTCCTCAAGGTGCGGCGGCGCGAGGCGACGGTGCCCAGTCTCCTCCTCTGGGACCCGGCCCTCCGCGATCGCGAGGCGTCAACCTTCTTCCAGCGCCTCCAGCGCGACCCGCTGCTCATCCTGCAGCTTCTCGCCCTGCTCGCTCTCGCCTTTGCCCTTGCCCGCCCCGCGGTGACCGTGATGGGCCACGGGGCGAAGCGCATCGTGGTCGTGCTCGACACCTCGGCGTCGATGAAGGCGACCGATGCTTCGCCCTCGCGCTTCGCGCGCGCCCAGCGCCAGGCGCTGGATGTGGTGAGCCGGCTGGGGGCGGGGGCGGAGGTCATGGTCATCGAGGCCGCCGTCCAGCCGCGGGTCCTCGCGCCCTTCAGCCACGAGCGCGATCAGACGCTCGCCGCCATTCGCGGTGCCCATGCCACGGATTTGCCAAACCGGCTGGGTGAGGCGGTACGCACCGCCCGTGCCCTCGTCGGCCAGGACTCGCGGGCGGAGATCCACGTCTTCACGGACGGCGCTCACCCGACCGCGCTGCGGGGGCAGGCCGATGACGTGCGCGTGCGCTGGGTCGGGGTGGGGCAGCGCGGGCGGAACGTGGCCATCACCAGCCTCGCCGTGCGCCGCAACTATATCGGGGCCTTCGACTCCCAGGCCTTCGTGTCCTTCGTCAACTTCTCGGACGTGCCGGAGAGCTTCTCCTTCTCGCTGACCCTGGACGGGGAGGTGGTGGCGGAGAAGTCGCTCACCCTCGAGCCGAAGGTGCGGCGGGCCATCGTGCTGCCCTTCTCTCACGTGGGGGGCGGGGTGTTGCGCGCGCGGCTCAATGTCTCCGACGACCTCGCGGCCGACGACACCGCCTACGCCATCATTCCTCCCGTGCGGATGATCCAGGTCCTCCTCGTGAGCGCGGGGAATCTCTTCCTCGAGAAGGAGCTGTCGACCGATCCCCAGGTAAAGCTCGAGGTCCGGAAGCCCGAGGCCTACCAGGGAGGGATGGAGAATTTCGACGTCGTGGTGCTGGACAGCTTCAGTCCGGCGCGCATCGGCAGCGGGCGGTTCGTCCTCGTCAACACCTCGCCTCCAGACGTGCCCCTGGAGGTCCTGGGGCGGCTCGAGTCGCCGGTGATCATGGACTGGGACCGCAATCACCCGATCATGCGCCAGGTGGACTTCGCCAAGGTCACCATCGAGGATGCCCTGCGCGTGCGTCCCCTCGCCGCGGGCAAGACGCTGGTCGAGGCGGTGGGCGGGCCGATCGTCTACCTCCTCGAGGAGCCGAATCGCAAGGCGGTCTTCTTCGGCTTCGATCTCTTCCGCTCCGATCTGCCTCTGCGCGTGGCTTTCCCGCTCATGATGTCCAAGGCCCTGCGGTGGCTGCATCCGGCGGGGCTCGACCAGTCGAGCCTGTCGCTGCAGACCGGCCAGCCCATCCTGCTGCCCGTCGAGCACGGAGTGACCACGGCCACGGTGACTACGCCCTCCGGCCGACGGGTGAGCGCGCCGGTGACCCGCGGGGTCACCAGCTTCACGGAGACCGACGAGGTCGGTGTCTACACGGTGGCGACGGCGCGGGGGGAGACCAAGGTCGCCGTCAACCTCTTCAATCCCGATGAGTCGGAGCTGCAGCCCAAGGCCTTGCCCACTTTTGTCGAAGGCGCGCGACCCGACTCGACGCCCGTTCCCGTGCAGCGCGAGCTCTGGCAGTACCTCGCCGTCCTCGCCGTCTTCCTCTTGCTCCTCGAGGGTTTTCTCTACTGGAGGCGCCAGACCGCGGGGCGTTTCGGCGCGCCCCACAGTCCGGGCGATCGCTGGGCCCTCGGCCTTCGCTGCGTCCTCGTCGTCCTCGTGCTGTTCGCGCTGGTCAGGCCCACGCTGCCGCGCTGGGTCGACCGCCTCAACGTCATCTATCTCCTCGACGTTTCGGACAGCATCAGCCTGGCCGCGCGGGAAAGCGCCTTCCGCTTCGCCGCGCAGTCAGGCAGC
>WNFK01067065.1_pt1 | contig 10932 bp, 10 predicted proteins | sample 5400281 | NCBI WGS metagenome assembly WNFK01 (sample SAMN13153350, study PRJNA577476) | soil metagenome | isolation source: 20 cm soil on Douglas fir-dominated hillslope | place: USA:California | collected 2013-09-17
GATCTCGCGCGGCTCGACCGGGCGCGCTGCGCGCTGCGCGGTGCGCGGTGCGCGGTGCGAAACCGCGTCGTCCCGGGTTGCAGGCGGCTCCACGGATCCGGACGGGATTCCGGAAAAGGCGTCGAAGGGCGATCCCGCATCTTGATCCGCAACCTCGGGCTGCTCCAATCGGTCGCCAGCACGTGGAGCACTCGACCTCAGCCGTCCCGCAGCCGATCGCCGCCTCCGGCGATCCCCTCGCCGGCGTCCTCGAGCTCGTGCGCCGGACCTTCGGGTTCGAGAGCCTGCGCCCCCTTCAAGACAGGGCGATCCGCGCGACGCTCGAGGGCCGCGACGCGCTCCTCGTCATGCCGACCGGCGGCGGAAAGAGCCTGTGCTACCAGGCTCCGGCGCTGGTCCGCCCGGGCCTGACGGTCGTCGTCAGTCCCCTGATCTCCCTGATGCAGGACCAGGTCGACGCTCTCCGCGCCGACGGCGTCCCGGCGGGGATGCTCGCGAGCGGCCAAGGCGGTTCGGACCGCCGCGAAGTCGAGCGCGAGCTCGAGGCGGGGCGGATGAAGCTCCTCTACGCTCGCGATCGACGAAGCGCACTGCATCAGCCACTGGGGCCACGACTTCCGGCCCGAGTACCGGCAGCTCGGAGAGCTCCGCCGGCGGCTCCCCGCGACCCCGATCCAGGCCTACACTGCGACCGCGACGCCGCGCGTGCGCACCGACATCGCGGCGCAGCTCCGGCTGCGCCAACCCGAGATCCTGGTCGGCCGCTTCGACCGCCCGAACCTGACCTACCGCGTCCAGCCGCGGCGCGAACTCGTGCGCGAGGTCGAGACCGTCATCGCGCGGCACGCGCGCGAAGCGGGGATCGTCTACTGCCTGCGCCGGATGGACGTCGAGGAGCTGTGCAGCGCGCTGCAGGCCCGCGGCGTCCGCTGCGAGCCCTACCACGCGGGACTCGACCCGGCCGACCGCCGCCGCACGCAGCGCGCGTTCCAGGCGGAGGAGCTCGACGTCGTCGTCGCCACGGTCGCGTTCGGCATGGGGATCGACCGGCCCGACGTGCGCTTCGTCGTGCACGCGAGCCTGCCGAAGGGCGTCGAGCAGTACAGCCAGGAGACCGGCCGCGCCGGACGCGACGGCTTGCCCGCCGAGTGCGTCCTGCTCTACGGCGGCGCCGACTACCACGGCTGGAAGAACCTGATCGAGCACAGCGCCCGCGAAGCGCGCGAGAACGGCGTCGAGAACGCCGGCGCGGACCTCGACGACGCGCTCGCGCGCCTCGCGCACATGTGGAGCCTCGCCACGGGCGCCGTGTGCAGGCACCGGGCGCTGTGCCGCTACTTCGGCGAGACCGACGATCCGGCCGCGGAGCCGCTCCCGCCGAGCTGCGCTGCCTGCGACGTGTGCCTGGGCGAGATCGCGCGCGTCGCGGACGGCCAGGTCGTCGCCCAGAAGATCCTCTCGTGCATCGTGAAGACCGGCCAGCGCTTCGGCGCGACGCACGTGACGGACGTGCTGCGCGGCGCGCAGACGGAGAAGATCCGGCAGACGGGACACGACGCGCTCTCGACCTACGGCCTGCTCGCGGATCACCCCGCGCGCCAGATCCGCGCCTGGATCGACCAGCTCGTCGGACAGGGCCATCTGCGCGTCACCAACGGCGAGTACCCGATCCTGTTCCTCTCGAAGAGCGGCGTCGAGGTGCTGCGGGATGAGCAGCAGGCGACGCTGCTCGCGCCGGCGCGGCCGCAGTCGAAGCGCGCTCCCAAGCCGACCGCGGCGGACGAAGGCGCGGACGAAGCGCTGTTCGAGAGGCTGCGCGCCCTGCGCCGGCGTCTCGCCCAGGAGCGCGGCGTCCCGCCGTACGTCGTCTTCAACGACCGCACGCTGCTCTCGATGGCCGCGCGCTTGCCGAAGTCCCCCGCGGAGCTGCGCGCGATCAAGGGCGTCGGCGACAAGAAGGCGGCGGATCTCGGCCCGACCTTCCTGGCCGAGATCGCGGGCTTCCTCGCGGCGCGGCCGCCGCTGGAGTCGCCGCCGGTAGACTGAGCGCATGCCCGAGACCGCGACCGTGCTCGACGTGACGACGCCGACCTTCGAGAAGGAGGTGATCGAGCGCTCGCGCAAGACGCCCGTGCTCGTCGACTTCTGGGCGACCTGGTGCGGGCCGTGCCGGACGCTGTCGCCGGTGCTCGAGAAGCTCGCGGCGGAGGCGCAGGGAGCGTGGGCCCTCGCGAAGGTCGACATCGACGGATCGCCGGAGCTCGCCGAGGCGTTCGGGATCCAGAGCGTGCCGACCGTCGCGCTCCTGAAGGACGGCAAGGTCGTCGACGGATTCCTGGGCGCGCAGCCCGAGCCGAAGATCCGCGCGCTCCTCGCCCGTCACGTCGTGCCGCAGCGCGACCCGGTTGCCGATGCTCTCGCGTTCGAGCGCGAGGGGAAGCCCGCGGAGGCGATCGCGCTCCTGCGCGCGCAGGCGAAGTCGGACCGCAACGACGCACGCGCGCGCGCGCAGCTCGCGCGGCTCCTCGCGCTCTCCGGCGCGGCTGGCGAAGCCGAGCTGCTGCTGGACGCGCTCCCGGAAGTCGAGCGCGAGTCCGACGCCGCGCGCGCCGCGCGTGCGATCCTCGGCGCGCAGGACCACGCCGGCGACGTCGAGAAGCTCCGCAGCGCGGTCGCGGCGTCGCCGGGCGACGTCGCCGCGCGGCTCGCGCTCGGCCGCGCGCTGCTCGCCGCGCGTCGCTTCGAGGAGGCCGTTCCCGAGCTCTTCGAGGCCGCGCGCCGCGACCTCGCGTTCCACGGCGGCGAGCCGAAGACGGCGCTGCTCGAGGCATTCACGGCGCTCGGGGAGGAACATCCCCTCACGACGGAGTACCGCCGGAAGTTGTCGGTGCTCCTGTGCGGCTAGCGCCTACGGTGCCGCGACAGTTTGTCACAGGGTCGCAGGAAGCCGATGCAGTCCGTAGCGCCGCGGGGGCGACCCTGTGACAAACTGTCGCGGCACCGTAGGCAACGGTCGCGGCACCGTAGGCAACGGCGACCCTGTGACAAACTGTCGCGGCACCGTACGCTTGTCCGCGTGCGCACGCTCTCCTTGCGAGTCAACGGCGACGACGTCGAAGTCGCCGCGCCGGACCACTGGACGCTCCTGGAGGTCCTGCGCTACCGCCTCGGGCTGACGGGCAGCAAGCAGGGCTGCGACAAGGGCGACTGCGGCGCGTGCACTGTGCTCGTCGACGGGAAGCCGTGGCTGGCGTGCATCACGCTCGCGGCGAACGCGGAGAAGCGCGCGATCACGACGATTGAAGGGCTGATGCCCGCGCACCTGCGCGCCGGCGGGACCGGCCCCGATCCCGTGCAGGCCGCGTTCGACAAGTGCGGCGCGCTGCAGTGCGGATTCTGCCAGCCGGGGATGATGCTCTCGGCGCGCGCGCTGCTCGACAAGAACCCCTGCCCGACGCGCCCCGAGATCCGCGACGCGCTGGCGGGCAATCTCTGCCGCTGCACGGGCTACACGCAGATCTTCGAGGCCGTCGAGCTCGCGATCGCCGAGTCCCTCGGGGTCGCACCGGCTCCGCGCTCGTGGGAAGCGCAGCGGATGAAGCCCGAGGAAGCGCAGGCTCGCGCGCGCGAGGCCGCCGCCCGGTTGCGCGCCGAGCGCGAGAAGCGGGGCGCCTGATGGCCGCGCGCGATCTGCACGGCCCCGGCGCGCCCTGGGGCGAGAAGCCCGCGGGCGACCGGCAGAACCGCGACTTCCGCGTGATCGGCAAGCCGCACCGCAAGGTCGACGGCCTCGCCAAGGCGACCGGCGCCGCGGTCTACGCCGACGACATCGCGCTCCCCGGGATGCTGCACGCGAAGACGCTGCGCAGCCCGCACGCGCACGCGCGGATCGTCTCGATCGACGCCTCGCGCGCGCTCGCGCTCCCCGGTGTGCACGCGGTGCTGACCGGGAAGGACATGCCGATCCCCTACGGCGTGATTCCGTGGACCCCCGACGAGCACGCCCTTGCCCTGCACAAGGTGCGCTTCATCGGCGACGAGGTCGCGGCCGTCGCAGCGGTCGACGAGGACACGGCGAACGCGGCGTTGAAGCTGATCCGGGTCGAATACGAGCCGTTGCGGGCGCACCTCGATCCCTTCGAGTCGCTGTCGGCGACCGAGGAGCGCATCCACGAGGACACGAAGGGGCCGGGCAACGTCAGCAAGCACGTCGCGCTCTCCTTCGGCGACGTCGACCGCCAGATCGCGGGAGCCGATGTGCAGGTCGAGGACGAGTACTTCTTCCACGGGACGACGCACACACCGATCGAGCCGCACTGCGCCGTCGCGCACTTCTCGGCGGACGGACTCCTGACGGTGTGGTCGGCGACGCAGATCACGCACTACGTCCAGCGCGCGCTGGCGAGCGTCCTCGAGGTCCCGGTCGCGAAGATCCGCGTCGTCCAGCCCGCCCTGGGTGGCGCTTTCGGAGGGAAGTCCGATCCTTTCAGCCTCGAGTTCTGCGTCGCGAAGCTGGCGATGATCACCGGGCGGCCGGTCAAGATGCTGTGGACGCGCGAGGAAGTCTTCTACGCGCACCGCGGCCGCCACCCGATGCACATGCGCTACCGGACGGGCGCGAACAAGGACGGCAGGATCACCGGCGTCGACGCGAAGATCCTGATCGACGGCGGCGCCTACAGCTCCTTCGGCCTCGTCACCGCGTACTACGCCGGGCAGCTGCTGACCGGTCCCTACGATTTCCCGAGCTACCGCTTCGACAGCACGCGCGTGTTCACGAACAAGCCGCCGTGCGGACCGAAGCGCGGCCACGGCAGCGTCCAGCCGCGCTTCGCGTTCGAGGTGCAGCTCGACCAGATCGCCGAGAAGCTCGGGCTCGACCCGATCGAGATCCGGCGCAAGAACTTCCAGGGCGAGAACACGACGACCGTCAACGGCCAGCGGATCACGTCGAACGGCTTCGCGACCTGCCTCGACGAGGTCGAGCGCGCCAGCGGCTGGAAGGAGCGGCGCGGCAAGCTCCCGCGCGGCCGCGGCCTCGGCGTCGCGGGCTCGATGTACATCTCGGGGACGAACTACCCCGTGTACCCGAATCCCCTGCCCCAGGCCGGAATCCAGATTGCGATCGAGCGCTCCGGCCGCGTCACGGTGTTCACCGGCGGCAACGACATCGGCCAGGGGAGCAACTCGGTCGTCGCCTGCCTCGTCGCCGAGGAGCTCGGCGTCGAGCTCGGCGACGTGCGCGTCGTCGCCGCCGACACCGACCTCGTCCCGGTCGACCTCGGCGCGTACTCGTCGCGCGTCACGTTCATGGTCGGCAACGCGACGATCGACGCCTGCCGCAAGCTGCGCGCGCAGATCGTCGAGGCCGTCGCGGGCGCGTGGAAGGTCGACCCGTCGCGCGTGCGCCTCGTGCCCGGGCGCGCGATCGACCTCGGCGACGAGAAGCGCTCGGTCCCGATCGCGGAGGCGTTCCAGATCGCCGAGGAGCGCTTCGACACGCTCGGGTCGACCGGTTCCTACAACACGCCGACGCTCGGCGGCGACTACCGCGGCGGCACGATCGGCGCGTCACCGGCGTATTCGTTCACCGCGCACGTCGTCGAGGTGTCGGTCGACGAGGAGACCGGGCGCATCACCTGCGAGCGCTGCTGGATCGCGCACGACTGCGGCCGCGCGCTGAACCCGATGCTCGTCGCCGGGCAGATGGAGGGCTCCGCGTACATGGGCCTCGCGGAAGCGCTCCTCGAGAACCACGACGTGAACCGTTTCGGGCTCCACGCGGGTCCGTCGCTGCTCGACTACCGGATCCCGACCTCGGTCGACACGCCGGAGCTCCACGCGCTGATCGTCGAGAGCGTCGATCCCGAGGGTCCGTACGGCGCGAAGGAAGCCGGCGAGGGCCCGCTGCACCCGTCGATCCCGGCGATCTCGAACGCGGTGTTCGACGCGGTCGGGATCCGGCTGAAGCACCTGCCCTTCACGCCGGGCAAGGTCCTCAAGGCGCTGCGCGAGCAGCGCGCGGCCGCGCCGGCGACCGCTCGCGGAGGACGCGGCTGATGCTGCGCCTGCCGAAGTTCGACGTCGCGCGACCGAACACGGTCTCCGAGGCCGTCGCGCTCCTCGTCGAGGGCGGACCGTCTGCGATGATCGTCGCCGGCGGCACCGACCTCCTGCCGAACCTGAAGCACGAGCTCTTCTCCCCCGACGTGCTCGTGTCGCTCGCCGGGATCCCCGAGCTCGTCGGCGTGCGCGAGGACGCGAACGGTTGGATCGCGATCGGCGCGATGACGAGCCTCGCCGATCTCGCCGCGCATCCGCTGCTCGCGGAGAAAGCGCCCGCGCTCGCGCAGGCAGCGGGTGTCGTCGCCGGACCGCAGCTCCGCAGCATGGGGACGCTCGGCGGCAACGTGATGCTCGACACGCGCTGCCAGTGGTACAACCAGACGTACTTCTGGCGGCAGGCGCTCGGCTTCTGCCTGAAGAAGGACGGGACGCTCTGCCACGTCGTCGCGGGCGGGAAGAAGTGCGTCGCGGCCGCGAGCAACGACACGGCGCCGGCGCTGATGACGCTCTCGGCCGTGCTCGAGATCGAGGGGCCGGACGGGCGTCGGACGCTCCCGGTCGACGAGTTCTGGGTCGCGGACGGGATCTGGAACAAGAAGCTCGAGCTCGGCGAGATCCTGGTCGGCGTGCGCCTGCCGCCGCGTCCCGCCGGACACCGCGGCGCCTACGGCAAACTGCGCGATCGCGGATCGATCGACTTCCCGCTGCTCGGCGTCGCGGCGCGCCTCGATCTCGCCGCGGACGGGACGGTCGCGGACGCCGATCTGGTGGTCACGGCGCTCGCCGCGCGTCCGCTGCGGATCCAGAAGGCGCGTGCCCTGCTCTCCGGCACGCGCGTAGGCACTCCCGAGCACGATCGCGCCGTCCTCGACGTCGGCGAGAAGGCGCACGCGCAGTGCCATCCGCTCGAGAACGTCCCCGGGGACGCCGACTACCGGCGCGAGATGGTCCCCGTGCTCGTCCGGCGCACACTCGCCGCCGCCGCGCGCGGCGACGGGCCGGTGCACCCGGTCTGAGTCACTTCCCGCGCGACTGCAGGAGCTGGTCGAGGAGCCGGCGCACTTCCGGCAAGTCGGGCCGGAGGCGCACGCCCTCGCGCAGGTACGGGATCGCTTCGTCGACGCGGCCCTTCTTCAGCAGCGCTCCCGCGAGATTGATGTAGGACTCGCCGACGTCCGGTTGGCCGCGCACGGCTTCCTTGAGCTCGACGATCGCCTCGTCGACGCGGCCGACGCCGAGGAGCACGCCGCCGTAGTTGTTGTGCGCCGCGGGATAGTCCGGCGCGAACTCGACCGCCCGCGCGTAGTGCGCGATCGCGTCGTCGGCCCGCCCGGCGTCCCACGCGTCGGCCCCGAGCCGGAAGTGCGCCAGGTAGTTGCGGTCCGTGACGGCGAGCGCGTGCGTGAACAGCGTCTCGTCGTCCTTCCACAGCGAGACCTGCGCGCGCGTCACGGCGATCCAGGCCAGGACCGCCGCGAGCGACAGCCCCCATCCCCACGCGGCGCGCAGCTCCCCCGCTCCCCAGGCGACCGCGATCGAGAGACCGACGAGCGGCACGTACGTGTAGCGATCGGCCATGGACTGCCCGCCCACCTGCACGATTCCGATGACCGGAACGAGCATGCCGACCCACCAGAACCAACCCGTCGCGAGCCACGGGAGCCGTCGGCGGAAGGCGAGCGCCGCGAACGTGCCGGCGGCGAAGGCGAGGCTCCCCCCGAGGACCTGGAGCGGCGGCACGCCGCCGAAGGGGTGGGGATAGAAGACCGAGAGCCCGGAGGGCCACAGCGCCTTCCCGAGGTACGCGAGGAAGGCGCTCGCGGCGTTCCCGAGGCGTTCGTCGAGGGGCAGGTCGGAGAAGCGCGTCATCGCCTTGCCGCGTCCCTGCGCGATCACGGTAAGGATGCACGAGCCGATCGACAGCGCGAGGAAGGGCAGCTTCTCGAGCACGCGCAGTCCGCGCTCGAGCGGCCAGTGATCGAGGAGGAGGATCAGGAAGGGCAGCGTCACGAACATCGGCTTCGCGCCGAGGCTCGCCGCGAAGGCCGCGAGCGCGGCGGCGTAGCGCGCCGCACCGCCGCGCTTCGTCCAGTCGACCCAGAACCAGAGCGCGAGGAATCCGAGCAGCGTGCTGAGCACGTCCTTGCGCTCCGCGGCCCAGGCGACCGATTCGACGTGCAGCGGATGGACGGCGAACACCGCGGCGACGAACGCGCTGCGACCGTCCGCTCCGGTCATCCGCCGCAGCAGGAAGAAGAGCAGGAGGGCGGACGCGGCGTGGAGCGCGAGGTTCGTGGCGTGGTGCGCGCCCGCGTCGAGTCCCCACAGGGACACGTCGAGCATGTGCGAGAACCACGTCAGCGGGTGCCAGTTTCCCGTGTACCCGACGTTGAACGCCCAGGCGACGGCGTCACCGGAGAACCCGCCGAGGACGTGCGGATTCGTCGTGATGTAGTCGGGATCGTCGAGCCGGATGAACGCGTTCTGCGTCAGCGTCCCGTAGGCGAGCCAGGTGGCCGCGACGAGCCCGAGGGCGATCCAGTGGTGACGCTTCATCGCGGGGGGCCGTCGCCCGCCGCGCATTCTAGGGAGGACGCGCGACTGCGGTCTCTGTCACTCGGTCTTCGCGCGCGAACCCGTGTCGCCTAGCGACGCGGCGATCGCGTACTCGCGCTTCGCGCCAGCGACGTCCTTGCGCGCCTCGCACAGGACGGCCAGGTTGTGGTGCGCTTCCGCGGGAGAGACGAGCTGCAGGTAGATCGCGAGCGCCTCTTCCTCGCGCCCGAGCATCCCGAGCGCCACGGCCATGTTCGCCCGGGCGCGCGCATCCTTCGGCACGCCCGCGGCCGCGGTCGTGAAGCACTGGAGCGCCTCCTCGTAGTTCTCCTGCAGCATCCGACACATGCCCAGGTTGTTCCACAGCACGGCGTCCTGCGTCGAGACCTGGACGCCCCTCTTCAGCACCTCGACGGCGCTGTCGACCCGGTCGTGGCGGAGGTACAGCGCGGCGAGGTCCTGGTACGCGGGCATGAAGTCGGGGCTCTCCGCGAGCACTTTCGAGAGGATCGTCTCGGCATCCGCGTCGCGGCCGCGCCCGGTCATCACCTTCGACATCGAGTACAGCGTCTTGGAGTTCGGCGCGCGCGGGGCGGCGGGGTCGAGCGTCTATCACTTGATCGTCGAGCCCGAGGATCCGCCGTTCAGATCCATCGTGCCGCCCATGTTGTCGCTCTTCGACATCTTCTCCTTGAGGATGACGATGACGCGCTCGGAGGAGATGCCGTCCCCGCCGGGCAGGCCGTCCTTCACGGCGACGGCGCCGCTGGGGACGCCCGCGGCGGACAGGCGCTCCAGCACCGTCTTCACGCGGGCCTCGTAGACCGCCTGGCTCGCGCGTCCGCGGTGCACGTTCAGGTCGCCGCCGCTCTTGAGGAAGTGGTCGGTGAGCACGCACAGATCGCGCGCACCGAGGTCGTTGAGCTCACCCGAACCGTTGAGGAAGTGGTACGGATACAGCGTGTGCTGGGCGACGATCGCGTTGTTCAGTGACGCGTTCTGGATCTCGTCGCCCGCCCAGGGACCGCGGTGCTGCTCGACGTCGGAGTTGTTGCCGCCGGGCGAGGTGCACGCGCCTAGAACTGCACAGAGGACCAGGGGGAGGATCGGTTTCGTGTTCATGGGAGTCGTCTTCGGCTCGAAGCCAGGTTTCCTGTCACTCCGGATTCAGCGGGGTCCCATGGCCTGGATGAATCCCAGGACCGCGGGCCCCACCATGATGATCACCAGCGCAGGGAAGATGAAAAGCACCATCGGGAACAGCATCTTCACCGCCATCCGCTCGGCGGATTCCTCGGCGCGCTGGCTCCAGGTCTCGCGCATCGTGGTGGCGAAGGTGCGGAGCGCGTCGACGATGCTGGCGCCGAAGCGCTCGGACTGCACGAGCAGCGCGACGAGCGAGGAGATGTCCTCGGCGCCGGTGCGCTCGGCCATGTGGCGCATGGCGACGGCGCGCGAGGCTCCCAGGCTGATCTCGAGGTTCGTCAATTCCATCTCGTCCGCGAGCACGGGGCTCACGCGGCGGAGTTCCTCGGCGACGGAGTTCCAGGCCTGGTCCAGGCCGAGACCGGCGGACACGCAGATCTCGAGCAGGTCGACGGCGTCGGGCAGGTGCCGGCGGATGTTCTGACGCCGCCGATCGCGCGCCATGCCGACGGCGAGATCGGGGATGAAGAAGCACACGCCCCCGCTGATCGCCGTGAGCATGTACACGCTCGGCAGGCCGAGGGCCTGGTGGAGCGGGATGAGCATCAAGCTGACGAGGAGCACGTCCGCCCCGAAGAGAAGGACCTTGGCGCCGAGGTAGATCGCGGCGGCGGACTGGCCGTGATACCCGGCCGCGGCGAGCCTCTCGCGCAGGCCCAGGCTGGCCTTGCCCTGGCTGACGATCTCGCCCGCGCGCTGCAGCGTGAACAAGAGGCGCGGCCTACCGGACTCCTCGCCGGCGACGTCGCGGTCCTGCATCGCGCGCCGGCGCGCAAGTTCGGAGGCGTTCTTCTCCTGGCGTCGCAGCAGGAGCGCCAGGCCGATCATCGTCGTCGCGGCTCCCGTGAGGATCGCGACCGACCAGATCGTGAGGGTGTTGGCCTGCATCGTGGATTCCCGCTCAGGCCCTCAGCGTCGCCATCCGGTTCATCACGATCCACCCCACGATCAAGCTCGCCGTCGCCGTGGCGAGCATGATGTTGCCGGGCAGGTTGTCGAAGAGCTTCGCCACGTAGTCGGGGTTGATCCAGGACAGGACCCCCAGCATCAGGATCGGCATCCCGAGCAGCACGCGCTTGCTGATCTGGGTTTGCGCGATGAGCA
>WNFK01156194.1_pt1 | contig 10931 bp, 8 predicted proteins | sample 5400281 | NCBI WGS metagenome assembly WNFK01 (sample SAMN13153350, study PRJNA577476) | soil metagenome | isolation source: 20 cm soil on Douglas fir-dominated hillslope | place: USA:California | collected 2013-09-17
GCCCAGCGCAGGTACTTGCGGGCCTTCGGGTGGCGCACGAACGGCAGCGCCGCCGCCGCCAGGGGAGAGAAGGCGCGGAGCTGCTCCAGCCAGAGCATGATCCGGTAGATGGGATAGCCGGCCAGCACTTCGTCAGCGCCCTCGCCGGAGAGGAAAACGCCCACCGGCACGTCGGACATCAAGCGCGCCTCGGTGGCTTCCTTCACCCGCTTCCACAGCTCGGCCGCCAGCTCCTCGTCGCCCCGCGGATCGGTCTGGTCGGGGAACTCGCACTTCCAGTAGCGGCGGATCTTCAGCTCGCCGTTCTCGTACACGGCGCAGGACGCGGGAGGCAGCTTCTGGATCCCGGCGAACATGGTGAGCGGGGCCGGGACGTACCGCGCGCTCAGGTACAGATCGAGGGCCTCGTCGTCGAGCTCGCGTGGGACCGACGGATCGCAGAGCAGCGACTTGATCTCGGACCCGAACCCGAACCGCTCCCGCCCCAGGTGGTAGTAGACCGGCTTCTTGCCCAGCCGATCGCGGGCGAGGAAGAGCCGCTGGCGGCGCTCGTCCCAGATGGCAAAGGCGAACATCCCGGCCAGCCGCTCGGGCAGCGCGTCTCCCCACTCCTCGTAACCGTGGACCAGGACCTCGGTGTCGCAGCGGGAGCGGAAGACGTGCCCCTTGGCGATCAGCTCGTCGCGCAGCCCGAGGTGGTTGTAGATCTCGCCGTTGAACGTGACCGTGACGGTCCCGTCCTCGTTGTGCATCGGCTGCGCGCCGTTCTCGGAGAGGTCGATGATCGAGAGCCGTCGGTGGGCCAGCGCCACCGGCCCGGAGGCGAAGTGGCCGCTGCCGTCCGGCCCGCGGTGCGCGATGACGTCGGTCATCCTGACCAACAGATCCGGGTCCGCCGGACGATCCTTGTCGCGGTTCAAGAAGCCGCTGATGCCGCACATGCTGGGACCCCGTAGATCGAGAGAATGCGTTCAAGGCTGTCGAGCGGACCGCGCGCTGGCTCCTCGCGCGGCGCGGGCTTCGCCGACCAACCCACCAGCGCCTCCGCCAGGGCGGCCTCGTCCCCGGGCGGGACCAGGCGGACCTCCGGCGGGCGGTGGCCGACGGACGTGGCCACGACGCTCCGGCCGAGAGCGAGCGCTTCGCGGACGCTCACCGAGTCGCCGTCCGCGAGCGTGGGCCGGACGAAGACGTCGCACGCGGCCATTACCGCCAGCGCCTGCTCCCGGTGGAGCTCGCCGAACGCGGTGACGCTTTCCTGAAGAACCGCCTCGCTGCCCGGGCCATAGAGAGCGAGGGCAGCGCCCGGGAGCTTTTCCCGCGCCCGCGCGAACGCGCGCAGCAGCGTGTCCAGCCCGTACTCCGGGCGCGGGGTCACCATCGCGCAGTAGAGCGGAGATGCCGCCGCGCGCAGCGCCGCCAGGCCCTCGGGAGGACGGCCCGGGCGGACGAACGCGCGCGAGAACGCCGGAAGGACCTCGACCTCGCGCAGGCCGCAGCCGGCGAGCGCATCGCGGATGGGCACGCTCACCGCGATCACCCGCGCGAACTGCGCCAGCACCACCTTGGCCATCGCCCTGCGCGCCGGCGTCTCCAGGAGCCAGGCGGGGCCGAGGCCCGAATGCAGCGTGATCAGCGCACCGCCCGAAAGCCGCCCGGCCGCCGCGCACGCCTGCGCCAGCATCCACGACTTGGGATTCGCGCCGTTGGTGTGGAGGTGGATCCGGTATCCGAGCACCGCGCGCGAGACGAGCAGGCTGGAGAAGCGCGGTACGCTTCCCGCCGGAATGACGCCTTGCGCCGGAAGCTGGCCCTTCCCGATGTCCAGCACCTCACAGGTCGCCCCACGCGCGCGCACGGCATGGAAAAGCTCTTCCACATGAGTGGCCACACCGCCGTTCGGGGGCGGATGGTCGCCCACCAGGAGCACCCGGGTATCGCTCGGCGCGGTCATGGTCGCGGGGCTGTGCAAACCTCAGGCCCGCTGGAACCGCCTCGGCGCAGGGATGTAGATGCCCGCGGAGGGCTGTACCGGGACCCGCGCGACCACCGTGTAGCAGCGGGCCAGCTCCTGCGCGACGGCGCGCGGCGCCGCGAGCTCCTGGGCGGTCTTCCGCGCGTTCTCGCCCACCTGCTTCGCGAACGTCGGGTCGTCGACGATCTGGGCGATGCGGCTGGCGAGCGCGATCGGGGCCCTGGGCGGCACCAGCCAGCCGGTGCGCCCTTCGCGGATCCAGGTCGGATGCGAGCCGGTCGCGGTCGCCACCACCGGCGCTCCCACCGCCAGCGCTTCCGGGACCGGATCGGGCCAGCTGCCGGAGCGGCTGGGGCCGACGACCACGGCGGCGCGGGCGAAGACCGCGGAGAGCTGCTCCAGCGATACCGGGTGCACGACCACGCGGTTGAGCATTCCGGCCGCCTCGGCCCGCGCCCGCAGGCGGCGCGCGTCGACGCCCTCGCCCGCGATCAGGAGCTTGAGCCGCGGGCGCGTCCGGGCGACGGAGAGGAACGCGAGCACCAGATCCTGGTGCCCCCGATCGGGCCCGTCGCAGGGCGACGCCGCCACCACCCAGCGGAGCGCCGGATCGAGCATGGGCGGGAACACGGCCGCGGCGCGGGCGTCGCCGTGGACGTCCATCAGGCCGCGCAGCACAAAGGTGGAGGAGGGCGGCGCACCCCGCGCGACCAGCGCCTCCCGGACCGCCGCCCCGCCGCAGAGGGTCCGGCTCGCCATCCGCGCGGCGCGCACCGGGAACGTCCCGGCGTCCTCCCGGGAGACCTGGACCAGGAGCGGCACGTCGAGCAGGCGAGCCACCAAGGCGGCCTTGAGATGCCTCGAGCGGGCATGGACCACGGCCGGGCGCATCCGGTACAGCTCGCGGGCGAGCCCGACGATGCTCTTGCTCCCGACGGCGTCCACCCGGTACCCGTACTCGCGCAGCGACTCGGCCACGCTCAGGTCCGGAACGCCGACGAACCCGATCCTCCGCACGCCATTCCGCATCTTGCCGCCTCCGTGACGCCGTCCCGACGAGGGAGCGCCCGCTCGGGAAGTTGTGAAGCATGGCGTCCTCGTTTTCGTGCCCGGGACTCGGGCCCGTGCCAGTGCTGGTGCTGGTGCCGGTGACCTGCCGGTGGTCGTCGCCAGCACCGGCACTGGCACGCGCACGAGCACCGGTGCCGGCCACGGAAACGAGGACGGGCACGAGCACGGGTCCCGGCCACCAAAACGAGGACGAGCACCGGCACGAGTCCTCGCCACGGAAACGGGCACAAGCACCGGCACGGGCACGAAGCATTCTTGAGGATTCCTACGCCGCAGCAGGCGCGCTGCCGAGCAGCACCCGCCGCACCCGCGCCGCCGGCGATCCCTCTCCGGGAACCATCGCGATCGCCGCCAGGTACACCGCGAGATACAACGCTCCTGCCGCGCAGAGCGCGATGAACGGCCGCGGCCCGCTCGCCGCCAACCTCGAGATGATCAGCGCCGGAATGCACGCCACCACCGACGCCGCCCCGATGACCGCCAGCTGCCGCCAGGGCAGCACCTCGCGCCAGGTCGCCTCCAGCTCCCGCCGCACGCGGTCCAGCATCACCACCCGCATGACGGACTCGGCCGCCGCGTATCCGGCGATCGATCCGATCATCCCGAACAGCTTGAGCCCGATCAGCACGGAGGGAATCGTGACCAGGAGCCGGCAGATGAAGATCCGGAACAGGTAGCGGGTCTGGCCCGTCGCGCGGAGCACGCCGTCCAGCGGCAGCGCGGAGAGCGGCGTGATCAGGATCGCCACCTGGAAGATCGGGATGCTGGGATCGTACGTGTGCGTGAAGAGCGCCGGGACGAACAGCGACGCCGCCGCCACCATGCCGGCGGTGAAGGGAAAGAACACCGCCGCCAACCTGAGGTTCGCGTCGTGGAAGAGGTTCACGCGCTGATCGTGCGCTCCCGGCTGCGCCAGCCGGACCTGGAGGATGTCGCTGATGGGCGCGTAGAGGAGGTTGATGATCGGCACCTGGAAGCAGCCCTGCGCGTAGATGGCGAACGCCGCCGCGTCGACGCTCCAGCCCACCGCCCACTGGTGGAACGTGCGCTGGGGGATGTCCACGAGCACGGCGGCGCCGAACGGCAGCGCGTACGCAAGCTGCTCGCGCAAGAGCTTCCAGTCGAACTGCGGACGGCCGCGCCGGAAGAAGAACCAGCACTGCAGCGAGAAGCGCACCGCGCCGTGCAGGACGTAGGCCCAGAAGAACCCGCGCAGGCCCATCCCCAGGAGCAACGGGATGACGCTCGCGGCCACCCGCACGGCGTCGGAGAGGAAGATGGTCCAGGCCGCCGTGCGGACGCGGCCCTCCGCAGTGAGCGAGATCTCCAGCGGCGCGGAGGCGATCGTCAGCCAGGTGATCAGCGCCATCTGCAGGCCGAACCCGGCCAGGTCCGGATTGGCGAATTGCCGTGCGATCAGGAAGCGGGCCCCGTAGAGCACCGTCGCACAGGCTCCGCCGAGCAAGAGCAGCGACGCCGACGCTTGCGTCAGCCAGGCGCGCTCGCGGCCGTCCTTGCGCGGGATGAAGTAGTACAGGCTCTGCGCCAGCCCGAGCTGGAGCATGTAGTAGCCCGTGGTGACGATCAGCCAGACCTGTTTGTACGTGCCGAACTCCGCCTGCGGGAGCAGGCGCGTGAGGATCAGCGGCAGGGCGAAGCCGAGGACCGTCGCGCCGCCCCGGCCGAGCATGAGAGGTCCGGCCTGCTTGAGGATTCCGTGTCTGGACATCGCTATCCGTGCGCGGAGATCCCTGTCTCCGCCGCCGGTCTCCCGGTGCCGAAGTTCGTCGACCGCGCGCCCATCACCGGCTTCTGCAGCGCCAGCATCCCGAAGGTGTCCTCGAACTGGCAGGCGATCAGCGGCTTCGAGTACAGGCCCAGGATCCCGGCCGACGACGCTTCCCAGAGGACCTTGCGCTTGAGGGCGAACGGGTCCACCCCCGGCGTGTTGGGGATGTCCTCGGTGGTGACGGCGCTGACGAAGCCTTCCGACTTGAGGGCCTGCGCCACGCCTGCGCTGTAGTAGCCGTTGCAGTAGGCGAAGTGCTTCACCGGCTTCTTCAGCCCCTTCTCGAGCGCGGCCTTGCACTGCGCGATCTCGCGCCGCGCGTCGTCGAGCCGCTGGTTGGTCAGGACCGTGTGCTCCGCCGTGTGAGCGCCCACGACCACGCCGTACGCGTCCAACTCCCGCAGCATCTCCCAGCTCATCGGCAGCTCGCCCGGCTGCGGCCTCGCCGCGGTGATCCCCAGGCGGTCCTCGAGCGCGTCGGTGAGGCGCAAGAGGCCCGGCGTGGGATGGCGCGCGATCAGCCTCTCCAACGCGACCGCGGGTCGCACGCGCCCGTCGAACGCGTCGATCAGCCAGCGCTCCCCCGGGTTGCCGACGCCGACGGCCATCGGCGCGATGCCCCGCTCGTTCATCCGGCGCAGGGCGGCAAACAGACGGTCGTGGCCGAGCCGCCGGTCCGTCCCGACGAAACCGGAGGGGACGTAGACCACGCCCGGGACGCGCAGGTCGCGCATCACCGGAAACGCATGCGTGTAGACGTCCCGGTAGCCGTCGTCGAAGGTGACCACGGCGACGTCGCGCGCGGCCTGGGACGTTCCCTGCAGGACCGAGAGCGCGTCGTCGAGCGAGACCACGTCGTGGCTTTCTTGAAGGACCTCCAGGTGTCGCCGGAACGTCCTCTGCTCGATGTTCAAGGTGTAGAGGCTGCGCTTCTCCTCTTCGGCGAAATCGCCCACCACCCGGTGGTAGCTGAGAATCAAGACGCGCCGGCCGCCGACGGCGCGGCGCTGGACGGCGGAGAGCATCTCGCGAACCCCGGAGTAGTGCAGGGCCAGCGCTGCCGCGCCCTTTCCGACGCGACGCGCAACCAGGATCGCACGCTCTCTCAGCCGTTCCATCTCCACCCTCCCCCCCACCGCGTGCGAAAGAATGTGTGCATTCTCCGGGTTCACGGCTCCCGTAGTACCCGCAGCGCGGCCGCCATCCTCGATTCGCCTTCCGGACGAGGCCCGCGCACGATCCGTCGGGCCATTCGCACCGCCTCCATCGCGCCCTTGGGGAGCGCGGCCTTGACCATCTCGCGCGCGAACGTGCTGGCGCCCAGCGCGGAGCGGGCGGCCCGGCCCCGGCGGCCGCGCCAGAGCCGCACCTGGATGGTCCAGCGCTCCCCGCGCGCCCAGTCGCGCTTGTAGCTCTCGTTTCCCCGCAGGAAGTCGAATTCTCCATGGCCCTCGGCGAAGGCGTCCTGCACCGTGCGCGAAAGCAGCACCAGCCCGACCGACTTGCCAGCCCACGCCGGGTCGTAGCCCGACTGGTAGTAGTTGAACTTGTCGCCGTGGACGACGCCGTAGACGGAGGCGACGGGGCGGCGCGCGGCGAACAGCGTGTACATGCGCAGGGCCCCCGCGTGGGCAAGCCGCTGCGACGCCTCGCGGTGGAACGCCTCGTGCCGTTCGTCGGTCAGCCCGTCGGAGCCGCCTTCCACTGCCCAGCGGGCCCGGTGCAGCCCCAAGAATTCCTCGGTGGCCTTCGTGGCCGCGTCCGGCTCCCGGACGCACGCGATCGAGACGCCCGGCTGCCGGAACAGCCATTTCTCCCGGCGGCGCAGGTTCTCGCGGCGGCCCAGACCCTCGAGGTACTGCTCCCAGGTCCCGGCGAGCGGAACGTGCGGGCAGACGAAGCGCAGACGCCCGTCGCGAACCACGGATCGGGACGCCCGCCCCGGGGGAAACCGGTGCGCGAGTTGCGAGGCGGTGAAGCTCTCCCGCCAGAGCCCGTCCAGATCGCAGACGTCCCAAGGCAGATCCATCAGCTTCGCCAGGCAGTGGTCGAGCACCTCGCGCTCGCGCCCGGGCTCGGCGAGGACGTCCAGGTAGTCGCAGCCGGTTTCGCCGTCCCCGAGGAACGCCAGGCGGCACACCTCGATGCCTCCCAGCCGGACCTTCTCGCTGAAGAGCGGCAGGACGCCGATCAGCCGGCCCCCCTCGCGGACGCAGATCGTCGAGAGCTCGCGGCCGCCGCCGAAGTGGCTCCACCACGGCTCCAGCCAATCGGGGCCAAGGAACATCGTGCCGGCGCGGGCGCGCTGGTTGAGCGCACGCCACTCGCCAGTGCCCGGAGCGCCGACTCGCGTCTCGACCGGCAGCACCTCGATCACGCGCGCCTCGCTCACCGCAAGAGCTCCCGGACGCACCCGGCCACGTGCTCGGCGTCGGCCGGCGAGAGGTCCTGGTGGACCGGAAGCTCCAGCACCCGTTCGCGCAGGCGGTCCGTCTCGGGGAACGCGCCCGCCGGCACCGCCGGATGGCGCACGCGCCAGAAGTCGACCGTCTCCACCCCGCGCGCCAGGAGCCGCGCCATCGCGCCGGCCTTGTCGTCCACCGGCATCGGGTAGAAGAGCGGACATACGCCCGGCTTCAGCTCGCCGGTGATCGGCGGCGCCACGTCTCGCAGCATCGCGTAGAGCAGGAAGTAGTTGCGGCGCCTGCGCTCGACGATGCCGGCGAAGTCCTGGTTGCGCAGGACCAGGTGACTGGTAGCGCTCATGCCCAGCTGGACGTCGTCGAGGTTGAAGTGCTGGGTGCCCGTGGAGACGCGCTCGACGTTCGCGTGGCGCACGAACCAGCGGCCCGCGTCGCGCAGGGCCTGCCGCATCCGCCGGCCCAGCTCGCCCGTGCGCAGCTCCAGATTCGAGAGCAGGCTGCCGATCAGGTGCGAAGCGGTGCTGGCCAGCGGCGGCGCCAGCGGCGGCGGCAGCAGGTCGGCCTTCTTCGCCCAGTCGCCGCGGGGCAAGAGCGCGCCTCCGTTCGGCACCGGAATCGTCTTGTAGAGGCAGAACACCGAGACGTCTCCGAACGACCCGAGCGGCTGCTCTCCGTCGCCGGAGAGCAGCGCGAGCGCGCAGTCCTCGACCAGCGGGATGCCCAGCTCGTTGGCGAGCTGCCGCGCGGCCCGCATGTCCTGCGGGAAACCGGCGTAGTGGATCGCGTACAGCGCGGCGGCGCCGCCCGACTTCGCGCGCGCGTCCTCGAAATCCGCCCGCATCTGCGCGTCGACCCGGAAGAACACGGGCTGGACGCCGGCCGCCAGCAGCGTCTCCAGCTCGACGCCGTGGTGGTAGGCGGGCATCAATACCTTCTTCCCCTCGAGCCCGAGCAACTGGACCGCGTCCCAGACGGCGTTCCGCGCGAAGTAGCGGTACCGCAGGCCGAGCTGGTCGAAGGGGAACACCAGCGGCACGGTGGCCGCGAGCCGCGGGAGGAGCATGTGCGGCCAGGCCGTCTGCATGCAGGGGACGGTCCGCTTCGGCGGGGGAGCCTTCTCGCCTTTGCCCTCCGCCAACCGCAGCCGATGCGCCGGATGAGGCATCTCAGGTTCTCCTCGAGAGCGCGCGCAAGATGGGCCAGGCCACATAGCGGGCCCGGTGCACCAGCTTTCCTGCCCGCGTGGGCCGGAAGATGGTCAGCCAGAGGTGCGTCCTCAACTGGCTCTCCCAGTCCAGCTTCCACTGCATGCACGGGCCCAGGAAGTCGAACTCCAGAAGCCCGCGTGCAGAGGAGTCGCGGATCGCCTCGGAGACCATCTGCTGGCCCGGCGAGTGCTCGTGGAGCGACTCGTCGTAGCCGATCTTGATCAGGTAGTGCCGCTTGGCATGGACGATGCTCAGGTGCGCGGCGATCGGCTTGCCGGCGAACGTGACGGTCCCGAGCGCGAGCGCGCCGCGCTTCGCCGCGTCGCGGGCGATCTGCGTGTAGTAACCGACCAGCTCCGGCCGCTGCGCGATGGCGGTGCCGTCCCTTCCCTTCCAGCCGCTCGCCTCGATCTCGAACAGGTCCGCCAGCGCGGTGTCGAGCGCCTTGGCGTCCTTGGGGTCGACCAGGCCGTACTTCACCTCGCCCTGCTCGGCCAGCCGCCGCTTCCGCCGCCGCAGGTTCTGGCGGAACTTCCCGTCCAGCGCCTTCTCCACTGCCTCGTAGGTCTTGGCCAGGGGGAGATAAGGCGAACGGAGCGAGACCCAGAGCCCGCAGGGGTACCCCGCCTGCTCCGCCCAATCGCGCAGCTGCCATTCGGGAGCGCCGGCGGGCAGGTCGCGCAAGCGGAGCCGATCCCATCCCGGGGCGGCCTGGAGGGCCTCCCAGATCGAGCGCAGGCCCTCGTCGCCGCGCCGGCCCAGCAGCACTCCTCCGCGCTGCGAGTGATCGTTGCTGGGCGTGTGCCAGGTGGTCAACGGGAGGAAGCAGGTGTCCGTGCCCCGGTCCAGGGTCTCGATCAGCGGAACCGCCGCGCAGATCTCGCGGCCGGCGCGGGCCACGAACGTCCGCAGCCTGGCGCCTGGGGCGAAGTTCTCGATCCAGGCGCGCAGCCACTCGTGGCGTAGCATGGGCTCGTCGCGCGGGCCGCGCGCGAGCGCGGCGTTCCAATCCCGTTCGAGCTGGACGAACGCGTCGCGCCCCTCCACCACTTCGACGCGAAGCTCCGCGGGGGCTTCCGGCCGGAAGGCGACGCTCACCGCGCACCTCGCCCGAAGAGCACGATCTTCACGGTGTGGAAGCAGATGGCGAGGTCGAGGAACAGCGACTGGTGCTGCACGTAGTACAGGTCGTACTCGAGCTTGGCGCGCGCGTCCTCGACGGAGGAGCCATACGGGTAGCGGATCTGCGCCCATCCGGTGATACCCGGCTTCACCGCCTCGCGCATCCCGTAGAACGGGATTTGCGTCTTCAGCTGCTGGACGAAGAACGGGCGCTCCGGCCGGGGACCGACGAACGACATGTGTCCCCGGAACACCGCGAACACCTGCGGGATCTCGTCCAGGCGCGTCTTGCGCAGGACGACGCCCATCCGGGTGACGCGCGGGTCCTTCCGGCTGGCCCACACCGGGCCGGAGAGCTGCTCGGCGTCCTTGCGCATGGTGCGGAGCTTGTGCAGGCGGTACAGCTTTCCCCCGCGCCCGACGCGCTCCTGCCAGTAGAACACCGGCCCCTTGGAATCGAGCTTGATCAGCACCGCCAGCAAGGCGAGGCGGAGCGGACCGGCGAGCTGAGCCCCTCGCCGATGGCCAGATCGCTCGGCCGCAAGAGCGCGATCGGCACCCGGCGCAGGACGCGCTCGGCGAACCGCTGTGCGGGGAGCACGGTGACGCCGGCGAGGCGCAGCCGGATGAGCTCCTCGATCGGCAGGCGCGAGCGCCGCTCGTCCGCGGCGATCACCACCGTGTCCACGCGCAGCTCCCGCACTGCATCGCCCAGCGTGCGCGCGGTCACCGCGATGGTGGGATTGGCGTGCGGCGTCGTGGGCAGCGCCACCACGGCAGCCAGGGGCTTCTCCTCGGCCGGTCGCAGCGCTGCCACCTTCGCCTCGGCGATCGGACCTTGGATCTGCGCCGGAGCGCCTCCCGGTCCCACGATCAGCTGCGAGGAGGGCAGCACCTCGGGCGCGGGCGCCAGGGCCATCTCGTTCGCGCCGGGACCGTCCTGCTCGAGCAGCGTCCCCGCCGCCTCGATCACTTCGCCCCCAGCGGCCGCGGCGGAGATCTGCGGCTCGGAGAGATCGACGGTGGGGTCCAGCTTGCCCGCCACTTCGTACTCCCCGAACGCCTCGGTGCGGACGATGCGCTCGATCTCGGCCGCCCGCTGCCCGGCGCCGATCACCAGCACCCGGTTGTGACCTCGCTCGTCCATTCGCGCCACCAGGGCCGCGCGCGCGAGGAGCACGCCCACGCTGGCCATCCCCAGGGTTTCGATCAGCGCCCCGCGGGGAAGCGTACCTCCGCCGAGCAGGCCGAAGATCGCCGCCGCCAGCGCCGCGAACCCCAGCGCCTTGAGGGCGGAAGCCCCCCGGGCGCGGTCGTTGCGCATCACTTGAGGGTCGTACAAG
>WNFK01009885.1_pt1 | contig 10930 bp, 10 predicted proteins | sample 5400281 | NCBI WGS metagenome assembly WNFK01 (sample SAMN13153350, study PRJNA577476) | soil metagenome | isolation source: 20 cm soil on Douglas fir-dominated hillslope | place: USA:California | collected 2013-09-17
TCCAACCAGACGAGCAAATGCCTTCATTGCATTCCCGGGTAATCGCCCACGACGAGAGTCGCCGTTTCGACGCGGAAGATCTTTCGCGCGGCGACTAATCTGGACACGTTCGCGGCGGCGGCGTACCAAACAGTGCTGTCTTTGAACACGACGGCCAAGGCCCACAAAGAATTGCAGAAGACCGCATCGGCGCGGCGAGACAGCGAGGAACGTTTCCGCCGCGCTCGAGATCGAAACCGTCGGGGTCATTTATTTCACCGTGGGGGGCAGATCACAGACGCGAATGACGCGTTTTTCAGGATGTGCGGTTTCAGCCGCCAGGACGTAGCCGCGGGTCTGGTGCGGTGGGATAAACTGACGCCACCCGAATGGTTGCCGCAGTCAGAACGGCCTGTTGCGGAATTCCTAGCAACCGGCAAGACTACCCCGTACGAGAAAGAGTATTTCCGCAAGAATGGTTCGCGTTGGTGGGCCTTGTTCGCAGCGAACCATATCAGCGAGCACGAAGGAGTCGAGTTTTTTCCTTATCAGTCGCAAACTGAACTCCATCATTGTCAGCCAGCGAACTGACTCCATTTGTGTAATTTCCTAATCTGTCCAAGACCGGCTAGCTTTCCGCATTTTGCCTGCCAGTTTGCCGAGGCGACCGTGCTGCAGATCGCAACCTTCACCGACCACAGCCTCAGGGACGTCGAGGCCATCCTCGACCCGCATTATCTCGGTCGTGACATTCAGCTCGTTGAGGCAGGGGTCCTGAAGCTCGAACAGAAAAGCTCGCCTGCCTTGGGCTAGCCATGCCGGCGTCCATCCCCGTTCGCACCGTGGGATCTGCACTATCGGTGCCACATGGCTCGCGGCGATGTTGGTTAGCATGGCAGTCCGGGCCGCCGATCTCATTTTGTGAAATAGCGAGCGCCGCCAGCACTGTCCGGTTGCTGATTTCAAGCTTCTGATAGACGTGATGCAGGTGCACCTTGATAGTGCCGCCGGCGATATTAAGCCGGCGCCCAATTTCCTTATTCGACAAGCCTTCGCACACCAGAGCCATGATCTGGCGCTCGCGGTCTGTCAGCACCGTCAGCACATTCGCCGCGATCGCAATGTTTCTTTGATCCCGAGATACGGCCTGATCCCAGCAGGGCAGCTTCTGGCCACCCGCGACCTGCCTCAATGACTGCACCAGAATTTCGGGCGCTGCATCCATAAGAATGACACCGTAGGCACCGGCCGCGGCAGCCATAACCAGTTCACGGTCTTCAACAGATTCGGTGAAAAAGACCAGTCGCGTGCGAAGATTTTCGGTATTGGCGATGGCGAGGATTTCCAGGCCGGTCAGGCCAGGCATTGAGATGTCGAGGATGGCGATGTCCGGAACCAAGCTCCGAATCGCTTCCATGCAACTCGCTCCGTCACTGCAACACGCAACAACTTTAAAACCGCTCTTCGCCCCGAGTACGTTTTTCAAACCTTGCAGAACCACGGGACGGCGATCTGCGATCATCACGCTGCTACAACGCATGGGCGGTCCTCCGCCTCTCCGCCTCATTAAACCCTGGGCGCTCGCACATATTCTCCTCGCTGACCTCGCCGGAGTCATCATTTTTCGAGGACCGCGGCGCCACTTTTTCGAGCACACGTGGTATGCCACAGCGTAGGCAAAACACAGCTCACAATTATTCACCCGCACCTCTCTCAGAGGGTGCGGCCGGTACCCTCTATAACCAAAGGTATATAGGGATATCGGGGATTCAAGTTTAACATTCATAAAAGCTTCACATGCGCCGAGCTTTCGAAGTTTGACCACGAAACCTTCCCTAGGAAAGCGGAGAGCCAAGGACTGAAGACACCCAATTATTTCGACACCAAGACTTCCACCGACAAGACTCTCTCAAAGACCCTTTGGCAGAGGACCAATGAGGGAGCGGGAGTTTGCCTGCCGAGTGTCGATATGCGTACATGTCGGGAGGGTCATCATGAGATGGCGACAATCCTTTGCAATCGTACTTGTTGGGAAACGCATTTTGCTCAGAGAAGGACTTGCCAGAATCCTGCGTTCAGTAAATTTTCGTGTCTTGGCCTCGGTATCAAGTGCCGATGATTTGCCTCAGAACAAACTCCAACTACACCGGCTGTTGTTTCTCATCGTCCATACCGGCGAAGATTTTGACGCCGCGGTCGAACAAATCGAGCGTCTCAGCGACCGGCACCCGGGCGCGCGCATTGCGATCGTGGCCGATCACTATCGGCCTGACGAGTTGGTTTCAGCATTTCGTGCAGGCGCCAATGGTTATCTTGTCGACGTCATGACGTGCGATGTATTCATCAGATCCATCGAACTGGTAATGATGGGTGAAACAATCTTCCCGCGGGCATTTCTGTCATTCGTTCTCAATCCCGACAGCAACCACCTGGACGCGGCGGTATCGCGCGACGAAAACGATCTCGTCACGACAGAGGACACGATCGGGCCGCAGCTTTCCCCGCAGGAGAAATCAATTCTGCGCTGCCTGATCGAGGGCGACACCAACAAATGCATAGCGCGAAAGATCGATATCGCCGAGGCGACCGTGAAGGTCCACGTCAAGGCGATCCTTCGCAAGATCCGGGTCCAGAACCGAACGCAGGCGGCGATTTGGGGGATGAACAACGGATCGTTGGCACGACCGGCAAACAACAAGTTCTTGCTATTAAACTCCGATGTGAACAAGCGGCCCCCAAACCACGTGGGGGAAATCCCCGAAATCAAGCGAGTCGACGCGCCGGAGCCTCTCGGTGTGATCGACCACGAAGCAATTCGGTTGGAAGCGCCTCGCGCCGACCGCCTCATCCGCAAGCTAAAAACTGAGGGCAGGATCCGGCTCCACAAATAGCCGGCGTTTCGGCGCTCTTTCATCGCACCGCTCCAAATGAATAGAGTGTCACCCGGTCGACCCGGCGTTGATGATCTGCATTTCCAGCAACAAAGTTTACATCTTGAATCCGCGGCTGGACATCAGGACCGCCGCGCACGTTTTCGCCGAGGACACGCATCTGCATATTCGGCCCTTACATAAGCAACGCTTCCAGGGACGGAACCAAGCTGGCGGTGCGTGCAACGAACCGCCAGGGCGAATTTGTCGCTTTCGCCTACGACATCTCTACCCGGGGGAAATATCCCGATATTGAACTGACGAATTTGGTCCGGTCGCAACGGATATTGCACAATCTCGCTGTCAGGCCATTACCTGTTCTGCGGTCGCGGGGACTGCGGACGCATACGGCCGATATTGGCAAGCGCAGTCCGGTTGCGGATCGAGAGCTTCTGGAAGATATGATGCAGGTGGACCTTGATGGTTGCTTCTGAAATGTGGAGCCGCTTCCCAACTTCCCGATATGAAAGCCCGGTTAACACCAATTCCATGATCTGCCTTTCGCGGGCGGTTAGCGCGATCACCAGTTCTTCGGGCTTGCCGCGCATGGGGGATCTCTGGGCATTGCGGACCGCGAGCGGCACCAGCAGCTGCCCGGACATGACCTGCCGCAACCATCGTACTAGCGACTGCGGCGCGCCGTCCTTGGGAAGGACGCCGCTGGCGCCCATGGAGAACGCTCTCCCCGCGTCGGTGGTGGATGCAAAGACATGTCGAGCAGCGCCAAGCTCGGGGAAGAGCGCGTATGGCCGCGATACTGTTATTCGGCGTGGACGCGATGCGGGGGCAAAGTTGAACGCCGATTGACACGATACATTCAGCTTCGTCCTGGCAACTCGCCACACGCTTGCCAGGCCGCGCAGGAACATAGGATTGCGATCGGCAATGACGACACTGTTTCCGACGCTGTCTGCGTGTCGCGCGGCACACGGGAAGTGGACGGGACCCATGGCGCCCTCCGGATGAAGCGTGACCGTGTCGCGGCCGGCATGGATCGTCAGCGGCCATCGGTGCAGTCGCGGAATCTTGAAGCCGGGATCCGCTGAAGCCGAGCCATGCGGACATCCGACCGGCGACGCGTGACACTGCGACCGCCATACTTGGCGGTCTCAAATAACTGATCTATGGCACCCAACCTTCTCACATCGCGGTCTCATCATCCGATACAATCGATACGCCTGCTCTTAGCGGCGCGACTACCGCGGGACTACCGTGGGAACGAGTTGCTTCCCATATGCCCTGTTCCTCTCTGCGTTCCTTTTCCAATTCGATACGACTTGCCGCAGTTAATTCTTAAGAAGTATTTCGAAAGGAAGAGTTCAGCCAGCATCTACGATCTGGTTTGGGGCAGATAGAACAGCATCAGCCCCTTCTGCTGATAATCGATTCGGGCAGCGATCCGCGGGGGATGGCCAACCGCCCCGCATGATCATCGGACCGAACTTCGCCACCAATGCAGACCGCGTCCGGCAAGCCGAGCCGGCGACCACGCCCGGAGGACTGCAGGGAGCGGAACGGACTACCGGAGCAAGCCTCTTTCGGCGAGCGAGGAGAGCAGGATTGCGACTGCCAATGCGGCAAGGATCGTCAACGCGAAAAGAAGCATGGTATTGGGGCCGGATGGCACCGTAACTGCTTTCGCCGGCAGCAGCGATTGGCCGGCAGCGAACCTGACCATGTCCTGTGCCACCACTGCTTCTCGTTCCTCGGTCACAATCCCTTCCCCTGCTGCAGCCAACCCTGCTTTCAGGCGCCCGAGTTTGGCCGATCCGTTGAGATAGCTCGGGTGGCGTGGGCCGAAAACCGACGAAAGCGCGGTCATTTCTCGTTCGGCCACGGCATACGCCTCGGTTGCCTGTTCCCGCAGTCGTCCGCGCAGATACTCGGACACAACCCAATTTGCCAACCGGGCGGCGCGCTCCGGATCGGACGCGGTGACCGCGACCGTTATCAAATAGGACCGCGGATCGTTGGCTACCGTGGTCTGCCTTATGAGGCGTGCCACGGCAAGATCGTGCGGCGTCGGCGCGGGCAGCCCGAAAACCGACCAAACAGACGACAGCGCTCGCGCCGGAAGCGACAGGCGCGTATAGGCGGGATCATTGTCGAGCCCGAGCGCCGAAACGACCGCACTGGCGGTCCCGCGCGAGCGGATGATGCGGGCCGCGCTATCCACAACAGAGGCCGCGTCGACGGCGGCAGTCGATTGGACCTTCTCACCCGCAACAGTTTCGTTGCGGGTGAAATCGAGCTGGATCATGGCTTCGCCGGTGTAGCGCGGCGCGATTAGCGCGAGCGCTACCGACAGGGCCGCTAAGGCGATGCCGAGAACCGCGGCAATGAGAAGCTTGTGCCTCCACAGCATTCGCAGCGCGTCGTACACGACGCGTTCGTAGTGGATGCGCGGGGCGTAGATTGCGTTCGTCTCGAACGAAGTGGACCTTTTAGCCATCCTGATCTCCCGGATAGGTACCGTCCCATAATCCCTGTTGCCGCATTGCGCCGGACAGATTGGTCCCCTTCCGCCACTGGCGAAGAGTAGCAGGAAGGGTACCTCCTATTTCCCAGTTCGCCCGGCTGCCGTCATCGCACGAAAATCCTGAAAGTGGCGCGTTCGAAGAGGGCGCGGACGATCGCCCGAACGTTGGGATGGTCCGCAGCTCGTAGCAGGTCCAGAAACAAGGTGTCGCCGTCGGATTCGTTTGCCCTTTCGATCGGGTCACAGCCCGGTCCGCAGTCGACAAGCGTACGTACGATATCGAGCAGGCCCCGTTGATAGCGATAACGCGAAACCGCGCAGCCCAGCAGTCGCGCCTGTCGCCGGCAGGAAATCTGGGCAGGGGCGAAGCTGCGCGCGGCCGCCCGGAACATCGGCAGGTCGGCTTCCGTGTCGCCGATGGCAATCGTCTCGGCATCCGGCCCCAAGACCCGGTCGCGCAAAGCCGTCAAGCCGGTCCCCTTGTCGGTATCCATCGCCACGATGGTGGTGTCGATCATGGTATGATGGAAAGAAAGCCGGTCGAGCCGCAGGTCCGTGATCAGGTGGTTTACGACGAGCGTGGGCAGCGGGGTCGGCTCTCCCAGACCGACGCCGAACGAGCGAATCGAATTCAGCAGCCGCAAAAGCAAGCCGTGCGGCCGCTTCTCGAACATGAACGCCCGAATGGAATATTGGTGACGGTCGTCGAGGAAGACCCCGGGGATCCGCCGCAGCTGTTCCCTGAGTTCTTCGAGCTGGACCATCGTTTCTTGGTCGATTAGAGGCTGCCCGCACTGGGCGACCGCATCCCACAAATAGGCGCCGTGCTCCGCCACGCCTCCTGCCAGGCCGTATGCTTGGCAGTAATCCCTCACTTCAGTGGCCGACCGCGCCGTGTTCAAGGCGACGGAACATCCGCGGGCTCGTCGACATCGAGCATGACGAGCGGCGGACGCCAGCGCACCGGCTGGGATGGCCGGCAACGCGCGCCGCAGAACCGCGCGGTCTGGATAGTGAGGAAGTCCCAGGCGCCGAGGAAACGGCGATGCAGTTCCTGCTGCCGTTCGGCGGCCTGCATCGCGCCGAAGAGATGCTCTAGAGCCGATTCCATCGTCCAGAGGCCGGCGAGCAACTTATTGATGAAGAGGCGTTGCTCTACCTCGGCGTCTCCGGAGTGCTCGACGTATCGACGGATCAGCCGGCTTTCCTCTTCGGGGGAAAGCGCGAAACTGAGGATGGTCTCGGCGAGATCGTAGGCGGGATCGATCGCGTTCAGTTGAGTTTTGCCCAAGCCATGCCCATAATAGCCCGTCTTCAACGGACCGAACTTGCCCTCGATCCATTCGGCGTACCCCATGTTGCCGTCGATCAGGGTGGGGAACGGGCAATTCAACCGGTATAGCCGCTGCTGGATCCACGCGCGCATTGGTATGTCGAGCACAAACCGTCCGTACGCACGGCCGAACGATTCCGCCAACAACTCCAAGCCGTTTTCGTGCACCGCCTTGCCCGGGCCGCGGCGCTTCGGCAGACTCAATAAGCGGGTTCGCGCGGCGACATAGGCCGCCGTCGTCTCGATCCACGAATCGCGGTCCGACCGGACGTCTCCATTACCGGAGTGCTGCGGCAACCATTCGGTGTAGAGAATGCCGTCGCGGAGCCCGAGGATCGGCGGGACGAAATCGGAAAGCCTGTGCGCGGCTAGAAAGGCCTGGTAGCCGAGATACCCAAGGCCAAAGCTTTTCGCCAGCACATACCGGGTTTCGTTCTTCCCCTGCGGCGTCGACAGTTGCACTTCGAAGATCCGCNNCCTACGTTAAGCTCGTCGGCCCGGCGGCTGCCGACCACCCGGACGTCGGTAAATCCCTGCCACGTGAAGTATTCGGCCAGCCGGTTCTCTACATTCTTGGGATCGAGCAGTTGCTGTTTTCGCCATCGTTCCGGCTCAAGCGTGATGACCAACCCATCGGGCAAGGTCTTGGCCCAGTTGCGTGTCGCAGGATGCGTCGGAACCAAGGCCTTTATCCGGGCAAGGTCGAACCCAGCCTGGCATGCGATATCGACCGCCAGGACAATCGTGCCACCGGTATGCGGCGGATCATCCACTATGACGATCGTGAAACCCTGCTTTGCGTACCTCGTCAACTCCTTGCGTTCCCGTCGGCTGGGGCCCTTTTTCGGCTGCACAGTCAGCGATGCGACTTGCCGATAGCCTTCGGCCTTGAAGAAGGAGCGCAGCAGTACGGAAAAATAGGTGCCGGCCGTGCGCAGACCCAAGAGAAGAATCGGATGCGACCTGTCGGGGTATTGCCGCACGAATCTTCGCCCGAGCGCCAACACGTCGAAATGAGTGAGATCCAGCCGGCTGAATGCGGACGGCACGCCGAGACGCAAGTCCAGCAAGTCGGAAGGGAGCGGCGATCGCAGCATTCCAGATAATTTTTGGGCGGATTCCACGAACGTCACTGGATCGGAGTCGCATCGAGCCAAGAAGGCGAAAAAGCCGTCCAGGCCGTTCTGCCACTCTTCCTTCCAACGGGAGACTTGCGCCCGACTCTGCTTCGGGAGGTTTTCGGCAACTTTCTCTGTCACCCACATGGCGATGCGCCCGGGTCGGGTCCTTGCCAGTTGAGCGGGCAGCCGCAGCGTGTGCCCGCGCAGATATTCGTCGATTCCGTTTAGCAGCGAGCAGGAAAGCAGATACGCGTTCGTCGTGACTTCGTTGGTCTGCCACCCCGCCGGAGTATTCGGCAAGCGGTCGATTTCGCCGGCAAGGCGCTCAATTGCATCGGCCACCGTTAGATGCGGATCCAGACACCAATCATAGGCGGGATAGAAATTCGTCTCGGCCGGCAACAGGTCGTGTCGCGCCGGTAGCCGGTCAGACATCGCAGGTTTTGTCATTGTGAGCATCGTGCGCTTCCTGCAATTCTCCATTGTCCTATGACGCCGATACGGTATCCATCTCGTGCAAATCATGCCGGGAGTATCTGTCGACGGCGCGTGCGTAGATTGCCATGAGCACCTCATGGTTCGCGTCGGCGGTGAAATTCTGATCAAAGGTCTCCCGAGCGGCCCGTCGCATCTGCTTAAGCGCGGACGAGTCCAAGAAGAGGCATCGGACCTTCGCGGCCAGGTCTTCCGGATTGCCAGGGTCGAAGCGCAGTCCGTTGCGGCGGTCGTCGACGATTTCGGCCATGGCTCCCAGTCTGGAGACGACGACGGGGGTGCCCTTGGCGAACGCCTCGATCACAACACGCGGAAGCGCACCTTCGTAACATTGCGACGGCAGGACTAGAAACGCCGCCGCTCCGATCAGATCGTAGACGTTCTCGTGCGAAACGCCTTGCAGCCATTGGATCGCGGCATTTTGTGCCGCCGCCTCCTGAACCGCGGGCGCCAGCGGACCGTCGCCGGCGATCGTCAACGGCACCGCCTTCCCGAGGCTCCGCCACGCCCTCAGAAGGGTCTCGACTCCCTTTTCCGCCGACAGCCGGCCGACATAGACGGCATATCCGCCGTTTCCCGCGCCCGTGCCCGGCTCCGGATAGGCGAAGTTGGATTTGACGGCGATCCTGTCTGCGGGAAGCCCTCCCTCGAGAAACTTGCGCCGGCTGAATTCGCTCAGGGCAATATATGCGTCGACTGCGTTGCGCCACGTTCCCATTAAGCGATGCGCCGCGATCATCGCCGCGACAGCGGCGCTGGCGGCGCGGCTGTCGCGGTAGCAGTTGTGCGCAACGCCGCGCCAGGGGACCGTCTTACCGAGGCAATCCTCGCAAGGCCTGCCATCGCGGAACAGGAGGGCGTTGACGCAGAGAAGCCGAAAGTTGTGCAGCGTTTGGACGACAGGAACGCCCTCGGCCCATCTGCGGGCGATGCACGCCAATAAGACGCCGCATCTCGAGAAATGCCGGGCGGCTCCAGATCGTGCGGCCCGCGAGCTCCAGGCGCCCCATGCCGTCGGTTGCGTCGTTGGACAGGCAATATTGCGTCACACGGTGCCCGTGCGCCCTTAGCATTGCGATCTCGGCCGCGACGCATTGGTCCTCGCCGCCGGGGAGCTTGTAGAAGTTGTGCGCCACCAGGATGTTCATGATCGCCTCACCCTCCGGCCGCGGCCGTTTTCGCCGCCTGCGCTGCTTGGCTGAGCACCGTAACCGACGGCATGGACATCCGGCAGAGCTGTCCGTTCGTAAGGGCGGGGGCCTGACCCACGAAACCGCCCATAAAACACAGGACGTCTTTCAGGCGCTGCCATTGGCTTTCGTCCTGCAACTCCCAGGAATGCCCCCATAGATGAAAGACGCCGCCACGGGCGATCGCGTGGCGCAATAACGATTCCGCTATCACGGGCCATTCGGCCGCGCGACCATGGACGACATAACGCCAGAGATTCGCCAAAGCCTTCCGCTTAATCGCGTTTTTTGCGAAAGCCGAAAAGCGGTGCGGAAAGGCCTGGACGGTTGTCGGCATCAGCATGAGCCCCGCTTGCCGCCGCGGGAAGTCGAGCGAGAGGAATTCGACGCTGCGCAGGCCAAGATAGCCCGCCTTTCGGATCATGTGCAGGTGCAGGCTTTCATAGCGGCCGAGCGGCGGACAGAAACATACGCACGAAACGCCAGTGTTATCCTCGACCCAGGCCTTGGAATCGGCGATCTCCTGCCACGCCGTCCGATCCGACACGCGGGTAAGGTCGATATGATGGAGGGTGTGGGCGCCGATTTCGAAATCGTGGACCAGTCCGCGAAGTTGGGCTGCTGACATCGTCCCCAACTCCGTCGCCGCCGGCACGTAAAAGGTTCCTGCGATCCCGCATTTCGCCAGCAGGGCGGCCACGCGCAGGTCCATAGGATGGCCGTCGTCCCAACTGGTCGTGATGTAGGTCGGCGATTTCATGCCCCCCCTCCAACGACGACCCATCGGCCCCGCGACCGCACGCTCGCTAGAACGCGGGCGAGCAGCCGGTCGATGCGGCGCGTCGCGACGTGCCGCTGGAGCAGGCGGTACAGTCCGCGCGGCGACCACGGCAGGTCGAGCGCCTCCAGTTCTGCCCGCGCAAAGGCACGGACTTCCTCGATCAGCCTCCGCTTTTCCTCCGGTGCATCCACCGTCGTGAGGAAGGCCAACAGGATGCTCTCGGCAAACACCCGCTTGCGCGACACGACGCGGCGGTCGGCGGTCCGGATATCCGTTCCCACGTCGTAAAGGACACCGGCCAAGTCGAGGGACGCCGGGTACCACTCCTTGGGTACGCCGTCGCGGACCGAAGCGCCTGACGACGTGTCGACGTCGATAAGCGAAAGAACGCGATCCGCGGGATCCCAAAGGATATTGTTCAAGGAGAGGTCGCCGTGCAGACCTCCAGCCGCCCAGTACGGCCGCATAACCGCGACGATCGCCCGCGCGGCAGAATCCAGCATTTCGAGAGGCAGATCGCCTCTGTCAGCAAGAGACTTGCTGAGGTTCGTCCCCGCGGCCATGGTCATCACCAATGCCGGCGGTGATACGGACGCGTAGAGCGGCAACGGGGCACGGGTCT
>WNFK01066622.1_pt2 | contig 10930 bp, 9 predicted proteins | sample 5400281 | NCBI WGS metagenome assembly WNFK01 (sample SAMN13153350, study PRJNA577476) | soil metagenome | isolation source: 20 cm soil on Douglas fir-dominated hillslope | place: USA:California | collected 2013-09-17
CCGCCACCACCGCAAGCCCCATCAGGGCTGAAGTCAACATCCGCTGCATGTGATTTCCTGTTCCTTACCAGGCGCCCTTCAGCGGGCCCTGATTCTTTGGAGTAGTCGCCTCAAGGGGCGTGTAACCCCGGATCGTCTCGGTGAGGGAGGCGTCTGACGCCGATCCGACACTGGCGAGGCCCGCGAGTTCCAGCTGCAGCCAGATTCCGGTCTCCTGTGGCCGGGTGCTGTCGTGACTGTTCACGTAGCGCCGCGCACCCAGCCGCGCCCGCCAGCAGCACGCACGGTACTCGAAGCCGGCGAAACGCTCCAGCCCGGTATGGTCGCGCAGGGAATAGACGTCCCGCACAAACACGTTCCAGCGGCTCCCGATGGGCCAGGCGCCCGACAGCTCGACCTGCTCGAACACGGCGCGCTCATAGCGGTAGCCCAGGTTGATCACCGAATCACTGGCGGATTTGTACTGCAGGTTCACCTGCGTCCGTTCGCTGCTCTGGGCCTGCGGATCCCATTGCACCCCGGCGTCGGCACTCCAGTGCCGGAACGCCGTGACGGCGAGCTGCGCCACGAAATTCGAGCGCTTCTCGGTCGTCGGCAGCTCCCCCGGCAGAGTCACGCGCGGAGTCTCGAAGTAGTAGGTCTGGCCGAGGGTGGCGGCGAGGAACTGCCGGCCGTCGTGGGCGTCGAGCAGGCGGCTCGTGACGCCCGCGCTCACCTGGTCGGCATCGCTCACGCGGTCGGCGCCGACATAACGGTTGGTGCGGAACAGTTCCACCGGATTCAGATCCGGCAGCGCGGAGTCGAACACCGGCAGCTGATCCTGATTGCGGTACGGCACGTTCAGGTACAGGACGCGCGGCTCGAGCGTGAGCTTGCGATCGCCCCTGGCGTCGCGTTCGAACACCAGTCCGGTGTCGAAGCTCGCAATCGTCACTGTCCGTGAGGGCGAGCGCGCCGCGCCGGGCGCCAGGTTGGCGAGCTGGTACTGGGTCGCGCGCCAGGCGAGCGCGGGACGCAGGAAATATCCGGGGCCGGTGAGATCGAGGGAGCCCGCCGGCGTGAGATCCGCCCGCCAACCCGTGACTCCGGTGGCCCGCTGGAAGTCGACGAGCTCGGAATCGATGCCGTAGTGCACCCGTTCCGCCGCCCCCAGGCCGTAGTCGGCGCTCACCGCAATGCGCGGCACGCGCGCGTACGGCCGGTCGGTGATCGCGAGCGTGTAGTCGATGGTCTGGTACTGCTGCGCTTCGCCATCGACGCTCCAGTGTTCGCCGCGGTAGGAGAGCGTGGCGCGCCGCTCGACGAAGGCGGTGCTGGTGCCCTCCGGGCCCTGGGAGAAGTCCTCGAAGTACCTGGTGTCGCTGACGTTCTCCGCGTTTACGCTGAGACGCAGGTCGTGCGGCAGTTCGGCGACATCGGTGAGCCGCACGCGGCTGCGGTTGCCGCCGAAGACGCTGTCGTGGGGCAGATAACTCCAGTCGAGCTCGCCGTGCTGGCGCTGCGTCAGAAAGCGCAGATCGCCCCCCAGGTCGGGACCGCGCTTGCTGTACTCGATGGGCTGGAAGGTAAAGTCCGCGTTCGGCGCGATGTTCCAGTAGTACGGAACCGACAGCTGCAGGCCGCCGCTCGAGGTGTTGCCGATGCCCGGGAAAAGAAAGCCGCTCTTGCGCTCGTTGCCCAGCGGAAACGACACCCACGGCAGGTACATCAGCGGCACGCCCATGAAGCGGATCTGCGCGTTGCTGCCGGTGCCGAGTCGTGAACATGACTCCCCGCAGGCGAATCACGCCCTGGGGTGTGAGCGTCATGTCGCGCGCGGCGCCGCGTGCGGCGCGCTGGCGCAGAGCGAACTGGGCCGACTTGAACTCGGCGCCGGCCGCCGCCGAGTAGCTGCCGCCCGCGCCCGTCACATGCACGAGGGAGTCGGTGTAGTCGATGTGGCCCGCGGTGCTCACCGAGGTGTTATGCGCGTCGTACTGAACCTCGTTGGCGCGGATCTCGCGCTCGCCCTGGCGGACGACGACGTTGCCCTCGAGCGTCGCGTTGCCGTCGACGCCGAGTACTGCCTGGTCGCTCGCGACGTCGATGTGGCGGTCGTCCGCCGCGGGCTTGCGCGGCACACCCAGGGGTGCTGCGGCTGGAGCCGCGCTCGCGGCAGCCGCGGCCGCCGGCTGCCCGAGCAGTGTCGGGCAGAGAGGGTCTTCGGCCTGGGCCGCCGGCAACACGGCGCCAAGCGAGACGACGATCACGATCCAGAATGGGCTCGAACGCGGCATGAAGAGCGGCATTATAATGGCGCGCCACGCCCAGGCGCCCCGAAACCCCGACGCTTCACATGCTTGAGACCGACGCGCGAGTTGCGCTGATTAGGGATTGGTTGGCGCGCGATCTTCGCCTGCCGGTGCTGCGCATCGAGCCCGCATCCAGTGACGCGAGCTTCCGACGCTACTTCCGCGTGTTCTGCACTGCCGGCACGTATGTCGTGATGGATGCTCCTCCGGGCAAGGAGGATGTGCGCCCGTATCTGAAGGTGTCGCACCTGCTCGAGTCCCTGGGGGCGCATGTTCCTCAGGTGCATGAGAGCGACGCGCAGCGCGGCTTGCTGTTGCTGGAGGATCTGGGCGCGACGCTGTATCTCGAGCGGCTCGTCGCCGGGGACGATCCCGAGCCGCTGTACGCAGATGCACTACGCGTGCTCGCGCTCATCCAGGTGCGCGGCCGGGAGGCGTGCGCACAGCTCGCCCCCTACGGCCGCGCCGAGCTCGCGCGCGAGATGGCGCTCATGCCCGAGTGGTTTCTTGCCCGGCACCTGGCGCTGACGCCGTCAGCCGATGAAGCGCGACTGCTGGGCGGCGCGTTCGAGTTCCTGATCCAGGAAGCGCTCGCGCAGCCGGTGGTGTTCGTGCACCGCGACTATCACGCGCGCAATCTCATGGTGGTCAGAGAGCGCAATCCGGGGATTCTCGATTTCCAGGACGCGCTGCGCGGGCCGGTGGCTTACGATCTGGCGTCGCTGCTGAAGGACTGTTACATCGCCTGGCCGCGCGAGCGCGTGGTGCACTGGGTGAGCGGCCATCGCGCGCAGCTGCGCGCCCAGGGCGGCGATGCCGGGGCAAGCGAGGCGCAGTTCCTGCGCTGGTTCGATCTCATCGGCGTGCAGCGGCACATCAAGGTGCTCGGGATCTTCTGTCGTCTGTGGTACCGCGACGGCAAGCCCGGCTATCTGCCCGACCTGCCGCGCACGCTCGACTATGTGCGCGACACCTGTGCGCGCTACGGCGAGCTCAGCGCGCTTGGCTCTTTCCTCGAGCAGCGCGTCCTGGCGCAGCTGTCGCGCGCCAACGCGCAGGTCGGGCACGCATGAAGGCGATGCTGCTGGCGGCCGGCCGCGGCGAGCGCATGCGACCGATCACCGATTCGACGCCGAAGCCCCTGGTGCGGGTGGGCGGCAGGCCGCTCATTGCCTGGCACCTCGCGGCACTGGCGCGCGCCGGCATCCGCGAGGTGGTCATCAACCTCTCGTGGCTGGGCGCCCAGGTGCGCGCGACGCTCGGCGACGGTCGCGACTTTGGTGTGTTGATTACCTACAGCGATGAAGGCCCGGTGCCGCTGGAAACCGGCGGCGGTATCTTCAGGGCCGTGCCGCTGCTCGGACCCGGGCCGTTCCTGGTCGTCAATGCCGATATCTGGACCGACATTGACTTTGCAGCCCTGGCGCTCGAGGAGGGTGCGCACGCCCGTCTGGTGCTGATTCCCAACCCGCCGCACCACCCGCGCGGCGACTTCGGGCTCGAGGGTGATCTCGTGGTGACTCGCGACACCGATCGTTACACCTACTCCGGGGTCGGCGTGTACCGGCCGGAGTTCTTCGGCGGCTGCACCCCCGGAGGCTTTCCGCTCCTGCCGCCGCTGAATCGCGCCATCGCGGCCGCTCTGGTGCGCGGCCGGGTGCATCGCGGCGAGTGGTGCGATGTGGGCACGGTGGAGCGTCTGGCGAGCCTGGACGCGCGGCTGCGTGCGCTACAATGACCCTATGTCGGATCTGAAGGGCATCCCGGTGGTGGCGGAGGTCGCGCGCGCCCGAAGCGGCGACAAATACCTGACGACTCAAGGGTTTACCGCCATCCGTGACGGCATCAAGCGCGGCGCCGGCAGCGAGCGCGCCAGCCGCGCCAAGCCGCCGTGGCTCAAGGCGAAGGCGCCCACGGGAGCAGGCTTCCAGAGCGTGCGGACCCTCGTCCGGGAGCACCGCCTCGCCACGGTCTGTGAGGAAGCCAAGTGTCCCAACATCGGTGAGTGCTGGAACGCGGGCACCGCGACCATCATGCTGATGGGCGCGGTGTGTACGCGTGCGTGCCGGTTCTGTTCCGTGGACACGGGCAACCCGCACGGCTGGCTCGACGCGGACGAGCCCGAGAACGCCGCGCGCACTGTCGAGCTGATGAGGCTCAGCTACGTGGTGCTCACCTCGGTCGATCGCGACGACCTCACCGACGGTGGGGCGGCGCACTATGCCGCGTGCGTACGCGCCATCAAGCGCCGCAACCCGCACACGGCGGTGGAGGCGCTGACGCCGGACTTCCAGGGAGTGCGGGCGGATGTCGAGACGGTGGTCGACTCCGGAATCGAGGTGTTTGCCCAGAACATCGAGACCGTGCGGCGCCTGACGCATCCGGTGCGCGATCCGCGCGCCGGCTACCAACAGACCCTGCAGGTCCTGGAGGCTGCCAAGCGGCGCCGGCCTGCGGTTCTGACCAAGAGCAGTCTCATGCTGGGGCTCGGGGAGAGTGAGGAGGAGATCGACGCGACGCTGGCGGATCTGCGCGCGGCCGGCGTCGACATCGTGACCCTCGGGCAGTACCTGCGCCCGACCGTGAATCACCTTGCGGTGCAGCGCTTCGTGAGACCGGAGGAGTTCGATCGCTATCGGGAGCTGGCTCTGGCGCGCGGTTTCCTCGAATGCGTGTCGGGGCCTCTGGTGCGCTCGAGCTATCGCGCCGAGCAGGCCCTGAACCGCAACAACGCCGGCCTCGACAACCGGCGCCTGGCGACATGAGCCCGGGCGGCACGGCGGCTGCGTGCGCGCCGCGCGCGGCTGCGGCGGGCGCCGCCGTGCCCACACCCGTGATCCGGCGCCTGGGACTGGTCGAGTACGAGCCCACCTGGCGCGCGATGCAGCGCTTCACCGAAGAGCGCGCCGCGGCGACCCCGGATGAGATCTGGTTTCTCGAGCATCCGCCGGTCTTCACCTTAGGGGTGAACGCGAGCCGCACGCATCTGTTGGCGCCCGGCGATATCCCGGTGGTGCACGTCGACCGCGGCGGGCAGGTGACCTACCACGGCCCGGGTCAGCTGGTGGTGTACCCGCTGGTGGATCTCAGGCGCGCGGGTGTTGCGATCCGTGAATTCGTCACGGCGCTGGAGCGCGGCGTCATCGATCTGGCGGCGCAGTTTGGCATCGGCGCCGAGGGCCGGCGCAGCGCCCCCGGTGTGTACGTCGAGGGCCGCAAGCTCGCCAGCGTCGGGGTGCGCGTGCGCCGGGGCGGCAGCTATCACGGCCTCGCCGTGAACGTGGCCCTTGATCTGGAACCCTTCCGCCGCATCAATCCCTGCGGCTACCAGGGCCTGCAGATGACGCAGCTGGCGGAGCTCGGCGGACCTCGCACCGTCAGCGCCTGCGCGCGTGCGCTCGAGCCCCACCTGCTGCGGGCGCTCGGCTACCGCGTCACCCCACCGTAACCGCCTTGCGACTGACAGCGCCTCGCGGCGCGGCTAGCATGCGGTGATGGCATCACCCTGCTTTCTGCGAAGCGCCGCGGCGGCTCTCGCGCCGTGCGCTCTCGCTGTCCTGCTCGCGTCCTGCCAGGGTCGGTCCGAGTCGAATGCGACTCGCGTGACGCTGCTGAATGTCTCCTACGACCCCACGCGCGAGCTGTACGCGGATTTCAACGCGGCCTTTGCCAGGTACTGGAAGGCGAAGTCCGGCCAGGACGTGCGTGTTGATCAGTCACACGGCGGCTCGGGCAAGCAGGCGCGCTCGGTGATCGACGGGCTTGCCGCGGATGTGGTGACCCTGGCGCTGGCGGCCGACATCGACGCGATCGCCACTGCCGCGAAGCTGTTGCCGCTGAACTGGCAGACCCTGTTGCCGGACGACAGCTCGCCCTATACCTCCACCATCGTCTTCCTGGTGCGCAAGGGCAACCCCAAGGCGATTCATGACTGGGGCGATCTCGTGCGGCCCGGCGTGGCGGTGATCACGCCCAACCCCAAGACCTCAGGCGGCGCACGCTGGAACTATCTGGCCGCCTGGGCCTGGGCCCGCACGCAGCCGCGAGGCGACGAGGCGAGCGCGCGCGAGTTCGTGCGCCGGCTCTACCAGAACGTACCGGTGCTCGACACCGGCGCTCGCGGCTCGACCACCACGTTCGTGCAGCGCGGACTCGGGGATGTGCTGGTGGCCTGGGAGAACGAGGCGCTGCTCGCGGTACGCGAGCTCGGCGCGGACCAGCTTGAGATCGTGGTGCCGTCGGTCAGCATTCTCGCCGAGCCGCCGGTGGCGGTGGTCGACAAGGTGGCCTTGCGGCGCGGCACGCGCGAGGTGGCGCAGGCCTACCTGGGTTACCTCTACAGCAAGGAGGGCCAGGAGATCATTGCGCGCCACTACTACCGGCCGCGCGATGCGGAGATCGCGGCGCGCTATGCGGGGCGCTTCCCGCAATTGAAGCTGCTCACCATCGCCGAGTTCGGCGGCTGGGCGCAGGCGCAGCGCACGCACTTCAGCGACGGCGGCGTGTTCGATCAGATCTTCGCGCACTAGGGGGCGGCGCCCTTATCTTCACTCGACCAGCAGCTTGTAGCCCGCCGCGGCGGTACGCAGCAGCGCGTGCGCCGCCGGATCCGCTTCGATTTTCTGCCGCAGCCGGTGCACCAGCTGCTTCAGGAGCTGCCGGTCACCGCCGCTGCGATGTCCCCACACCTGCACCAGCAGCCGATCAGAGCTCACCGTGTGGCCGGAATTCGCCAGCAGCATCTGCAGCAGCCGCAGCTCGAGCTTCGTCAGCCGCACCGGCTCGCCCGCTCCGATCCTCACGGTGTGCTCCGCGAGGTCGAGGGTCACGCGCCCGGCCGCCAGCGGGGCGGTGTTTTCCATTCCCGCCCGGCGCAGCAGCGCCTTGATCCGCGCCAACAGCGTGCGCGGGCTGAACGGCTTGGTGAGATAGTCATCGGCGCCGAGCCCGAGCGCGCGCACCAGATCCTCCTCCTCGCCGCGCACGGTCAGCATCATCACCGGGATCCGCGAGCGCCTGCGGATCGCCTCGCAGACCTGGAAACCGCTCAAGCCCGGCATGTTGATGTCGAGCACCACCAGGTCCGGGGATTCCTCCTCGAAGCGACCCACCGCGGAGGGTCCGTCGCCCGCCTTGACCACGAGATACCCCGATTGCGTCAGCGTGAAGGCAATGAGCTCGCGCAGATCCGCGTCATCGTCCGCCACCAGCACTTTCATGCGCCGTCCTCCGCCGGCAGGATCAGGGTGAAACGCGTGCGGCCGGCGGCGGTGCGTTCGAAGGCGACGCTGCCCGAATGCCGGTCGATGATCGACTTCACGAGCCACAGGCCCAGTCCGAGCCCCGCCGCTTCCGGTTCCGCGCCGCCACCGCGCTGGAAGCGTGCGAACAGCGCCTCACCGTCGCTGGCCGCGGGTCCCGGGCCTTCATCCTCCACCCATGCGAGTACCTGTCCCTGGCGCGCCGCGGCGCCGACGCGCACGGTGCTGTCCTCGGGCGCGAACTTGTTGGCGTTGGCGAGCAGGTTGACAAACACCTGGGTGAGACGCGGCTTGTCGCCCGCCAGCAGCGGCAAATCCTCGGGCAGGGTAACCGTGAGGGTCTGGCGCCGCTGCGCCAGGAGCGGGCGCACCAGGGCGCGCGCGTCTTCCACCACCTCGGCGAGCGCCACGCTCTGGTGGCGGATGCCGAGTTGTCCGGACTCGATGCGTACGCTCTCGAGCAGGTTGTCGATGAGCTGCGTCAGACGCAGCGTGCCACGCTCCAATGAGGTCACGAGCTCCTTCTGCTGCGCCGCCGGCATGTGCTCCAGACCCGCGAGCAGCAGCTCGATCGACGCCAGCTGTGCGGCGAGCGGCGTGCGGAACTCGTGCGAGATGTTGGCGAGCACCGAGTCGCGGGCCCGGCGAACCGCCTCGAGCTCGGTCTCGTCGCGGATCACCTGTACCTGCAGGCCGTCGACCTGCGCGGCGCTGGTGATCACCGCGGTGCGCGGCTCGCCCGGCGCCGCACCGAGGTGCTCGACGGCGGTGGCGCTGCCCGCGCTGCGCGCCTGCACGATCGGGCAGCGGAAATCGCAGGGCCGCCGGCCGTCTTCGTTGCGCGGCTGCAGCAGGTCGCCGCAGAAACGGCCGACCGCTTGGCTTGGCGTCACACCCAGCAACCGTGCGGCTTGCGGATTGAGGTAACGGATGAGGCGGTTCTTGTCGACCGCGTACACCCCTTCGACGATGCCGCTGAGCACCGCCTGTGCCTCGGCCTCGCGCCGCCGCAGTGTGCTGGTGAGGTCGATGAGGTTACGGCGCATGGTCTCCATGGTGCGCGCCAGGGCACCGACCTCCGCGGCTCCGCCCGCCGGAATCGAGGCCGAGAAATCCCCCGCGCCGAGGCGAGTGGCGGCGGCGGTGAGTGCGCGCACCGGGCCCGCGACCAGCTCGCCCAGGATCAGGCCGGCGAACACCGCGAGCGCGCCGAGGATCAGCGCGGTCACCAGCAGCTTTCTCACCAGGTGACGGGTGGGCGCGTCGACCGCGCTCGTCGGCAGCAGCGCTTCGATGAGCGCGATCGCCTCGCCGCTGGAGGCGAACACCGGCACCGCGCACGCATACACATCCTGCGAGTCGATGCGCTGCACCGCGGAGTGCCCGTCGGCGAGCGCCGCGGAGTACAGCGGCGTGAACGCGCTCAGCGGGCCGCTGGTGTACGCGCGGTAGTCGATGAGCCTGATCTCCGCTCCCACCTGCCCGCTCAGGGCGCGCGCCAACTTCGGGTCCAGGCGGCGCACCACGTACACGCTCAGGCCCGCCGCGCCGAGCGCGGCACGGGCGCCGAGCAGCGGCACGTGCTCGGTCGCCGGCAGCGCCATGAAGGTTGCGGTCTGTTCGGCGCTCGCGGTGAGAATCTTCTGCCAGTCGAGCGCCGGGCCTGAGACGGCGACCACGCTCTTGCCCGAGAGCACCGCGCAGGCGTCCACGCCACCCCCCTGGCACGAGCGACGCAGGAACGGCGGCAGCGCATCGCTCTGGCCTTCGGCCGTCAGGCGCTGCAGCGTCGGACTGTCGGCGAGCGCGCGCGCCGTGGCGAGCGCGTCCTCGCCCATGCGCCGCAGGTCCTCGCGCGCGGTGGTCGCGGCGAGCTGCACGCGCGCCTTGCCCTGTCCATCCGCGAGGTCGCGCAGCATGCCGCTGGCGTACCAGGAAATTCCCCCGCCCACCAGCAGCACCAGCCCTAAGTGGATCACCACCAGCCACCAGCCGAGGCTGGTCCGCGCCGGGTCCGGCCACAGCGTGCTCCACAGGTGTGCGAGGCGCGCGCGCATGGCCGTCAGCGCCGCCGGTAACCGGTGCGCTCGACCAGGGTCTTGACCACGAGCGTCACGGCTGCGAGCAGGGTGAGGAGCGAGGCGACGGCGAACGCGCCTACGAAGTTATATTCGTTGTAGAGGATCTCGATGTGCAGCGGCATGGTGTTGGTCAGTCCGCGAATGTGTCCGGACACCACCGACACCGCGCCGAACTCGCCCATGGCGCGCGCGTTGCACAGCACCACTCCGTACACCAGGCCCCAGCGGATCTTCGGCAGCGTAACGCGAAAGAAGGTCATCCAGCCGCCGGCCCCGAGCGTGATGGCGGCTTCTTCCTCGTTGTTCCCGAGCTGCTGCATGAGCGGGATCAGCTCGCGCGCCACGTAGGGAAACGTCACGAACATGGTAGCCAGCATGATGCCCGGCAGCGCGAAGATGATGCTGAGGTCGTGCTCGCGCAGCCACACGCCGAACCAGCCGTGCAGGCCGAACAGCAACACGAAGACCAGGCCCGCGATCACCGGCGAGATCGCCAGCGGCAGATCGATGAGCGTGATGAGAATGCTCTTGCCGCGGAACTCGAACTTGGCGATCGCCCAGGCGGCGGCGAGTCCGAACATCGTGTTGATCGGCACCACCACCAGCGCCGTGGTGAGGGTCAGGCGGATGGCAGCCGCGGTGTCCGGGTCGGCGAAGCTGCGCAGATAGGCCTGCAATCCCTTCGCGAGCGCCATGGCGAACACGGTCGCGAGCGGCGCGAGCAGTACCGCCGCCAGGAACGTCAGCGACACCGCGATGAACAGCCAGCGCACCAGCGGCCATCAGTGAGCCGCCCTGACGTGCCGGCGGCGGCCCCACGCCTGCAGCAGGTTGATGGCGAGCAGCACGACGAACGAGATGCCGAGCATCACCAGCCCCAGGGCCGCGGCGCCCTGGTAGTCGAACTCCTCGAGATGGATGACGATGAGGAGCGGGGTGATCTCGGTCTTCATCGGCAGGTTGCCGGCGATGAAAATGACCGAACCGTACTCCCCGAGCGCGCGCGCGAACGCCAGCGTGAAGCCGGTAAGCAGCGCCGGCAGCACCGTCGGCAGGATGATGTGACGGAACACGTAGAAGCGGTGCGCACCGAGGGTCTCCGCCGCCTCCTCGAGATCGCGCTGCACCTCCAGCAGCGCCGGCTGCACCGCGCGCACCGCGAACGGCATGGTGATCAGTGTCAGCGCGAGCGTCACGCCCAGCCAGGTGTAAGCGACTTTCACGCCCCAGGGCTCCAGGTAGCGGCCGATCCAGCCGTTGTGCGCAAACACAGTGGTGAGCGCGATGCCCGAGACCG
>WNFK01099367.1_pt1 | contig 10930 bp, 9 predicted proteins | sample 5400281 | NCBI WGS metagenome assembly WNFK01 (sample SAMN13153350, study PRJNA577476) | soil metagenome | isolation source: 20 cm soil on Douglas fir-dominated hillslope | place: USA:California | collected 2013-09-17
CGGACGACGCCCCATCAACCTCTATTTCAGGCTCCCGAGGGTCGCCAGCAGCTTCGACTTGTCGGCGACATCGAGGTCCAGGCTGTGCGCGAAGCTTGCCCCGTCCGCATAATAGTCGTTGGGCTGGAAGACACCGCGCGCCAGCTTGGCATACATCTCGCCCCGCGCGGCCGCCTTGCAGGCATCGGCGAGCTTGCGCTTGACGTCGGCGGGGAGGCCGGCGGGCGCCGACAGGCCGCCGAAGCTCGACGGCGCGACCGGAAAACCCTGCTCCTTCACGGTCGGCGTATCGGGGGTCGACGGGTTCCGTTGATCGGCGAAGAGGCCGAGGATGCGCAGCCCGCTGCCGGCGGCCGAGCTCAGCACCACCGCGCCGAAATCGACCTGGCCGCCCAGCACTTGCTGCATCACGTCGGCATCGCCCTTGAACGGGATGGCGTTGAAGGCGACCTGGGCGGTTTGCGAGAACTCGATCATCGCGAGATGCGGGATCGAGGCGACGCCGAGATGGCCGTAGTTGATTCCGCCGGGTTTTTGCTTGGCGGCGGCGACCAGGTCGGCGACCGAGCGGAAGGCCGAATCGGGCTTCACCACGATGACCATCTCGTTCTTGAAGGTCTGGCAGATCGGATCGAATGATTTGTGGTCGTAGCCGATCTGCTTGTTCGAGATCGGCAATACCGTCATCGACACCGCGGCGGTGAACAGCAGCGAATAGCCGTCGGGCGCCGCGCGGGCGACGGCCGCGGTGCCGATCGCGCCGGTGGCGCCCGCCTTGTTGATCACCAGGACGCGCTGGCCGAGCTGTTGGGTCAGGCCTTCCGCAAGCGCCCGTCCCAGCACGTCGGTGACGGCACCGGGCGAGAAGGGCACGGTGATCTCGATCGGGCGGTCCGGATAGCTCTGGGCGCCGGCGCTCGTCGCGACCGCCGCGCCGCCAAGCGCGGCGACTATGGCGAACATCCCATTGCGGTATCCCATCCTGGCTCTCCCGGCACTTTCATTTTTTGCCCCGCGATATTGCATGGCGGCGGGGCGCGCCACCAGGGGGCCCAGCGGTAGGCAAAGCATCCGGCGTCGGGTAAATTTGGTCGCATGAGCGATCAGCGGCACGACGACGATCATCACCACGACCACGGCTCCGAGCTCAGCGAGATGCAGCTGCGGGTGCGGGCGCTCGAGACCATCCTGACCGAGAAGGGGTACGTCGACCCCAAGGCGCTCGATCTCATCATCGAGGCCTATGAGACCAAGATCGGCCCGCACAACGGCGCGCGCGTCGTCGCCAAGGCCTGGGCCGATCCCGACTTCAAGCGCCGTCTGCTGCAGGACGGATCCGCCGCGATCGCGGCCCTCGGCCATGCCAGCCGCGTCGGCGATCATCTGGTGGCGGTCGAGAATACGCCGCGGCTCCACAACATGGTCGTGTGCACGCTGTGCTCCTGCTATCCGTGGGAAATGCTCGGGCTGCCGCCGGTCTGGCCGATTTCGGAGTCAAGCTGCCGAACGACACCGAGATCCGGGTCTGGGACTCGACCGCCGAGACGCGCTTCATCGTGCTGCCGATGCGCCCCGCCGGCACCGAGGGCTGGAGCGAGGAGCGGCTCGCTGACCTCGTCACCCGCGATTCGATGATCGGAACCGGCCTCGCGAAACAACCCGCGGAGGCGGGACGATGAACGGCGTTCACGACATGGGCGGCATGGACGGCTTCGGCAAGGTCGAGCCCGAGCCGAACGAGCCGGTGTTCCACGCCCCGTGGGAAGGACGCGTCATGGCGATGAATCGCGCCATGGGGGCGACCGGCACCTGGAACATCGACATGGGGCGCTTCTCGCGCGAGATGCTCCCCCCGCACGTCTATCTCGCCAGCACCTATTATCAGAAGTGGTTCCTCGGCCTGCAGCAGATGCTGCTCGAGCGCGGGCTGATCGATGCCGACGAAGTGGGGTCCGGCCACGCGCTGCGTCCGGGCAAGCCGTTGAAGCGCGGCGCATTCACCGTCGCCGACGTCGCCCGGGTGATGACGCGCGGCTCGTTCAGCCGGCCGGCGCCGGCGGCCGCGCGCTTCAAGCCGGGCGACCGCGTGCGCGCCAAGAATATCCATCCCAGGACCCACACGCGGCTGCCGCGCTATGTGCGCGGTCATGTCGGCGTCATCGAGCGCGATCACGGTTGCCACGTCTTCCCCGACTCGGTCGTGGCCGGTCAGGGCGAGAATCCGCAATGGCTCTATACGGTGCGCTTCGAGAGCCAGGAGCTGTGGGGGCCGGACGCCGATCCGACCGTGAAGATCTCGATCGACGCCTTCGAGCCCTATCTCGACCCGGCATGACCCTCGATTCCGCCGCGCGCCGCGCCACCCAGGACGTGCCGGGCATCCCGCGCGATGCCGAGGGGCCGGTCTTCCGCGAGCCCTGGGAGGCGCAGGCCTTCGCGATGGCGCTCGCGTTGCATGAGCGCGGGCTGTTCACCTGGCCCGAATGGGCGGCGACGCTCGCCGACGAGATCAAGCGCGCCCAACAGGCAGGCGATCCCGACACGGGCGAGACCTACTATCACCATTGGCTCGCCGCGCTCGAACGGCTGGTCGCCCGCAGCGGCGTCGCCACCGCCGAGACGCTTGCGCGTTACCACGACGCCTGGGATCACGCCGCCGACCGCACGCCGCACGGCCAGCCGATCGAGCTTCGGCCCGACGACTTTCGTTCACCTGGATTCGGCGCCGATTGAATGGGACCGCATTCGATGCCACCATCATGGCGGCGCCAATGTGCCCGGTTTCGTGCCGGCGGAGGATGATTGCATGCATATCGAGCCCTGCGGAGCCCGCGCGACGCGCCGGATGCCGGCCGACTCATTCACCGGGACCGTGTTCCAGGACCCGATCATCGAGGCCCCGTCGCCCGCGCGCGTGCGATCGGCGCGGGTGAGCTTCGAGCCCGGCGCGCGCACGGCGTGGCACACCCATCCGCTCGGTCAGACGTTGTATGTCGTTGCCGGAACCGGACGGGTCCAGGTCTGGGGCGGCCCGTTGCGCGAGATCCACGCCGGCGACACCGTGTGGATCGCCCCCGGCGAGAAGCATTGGCACGGCGCGGCGCCCACCACCACGATGGTTCATATCGCGATGCAGGAAGCGCTGGACGGCAACCATGTGGCCCCGCGGCGCCGCCGTCGGCGCGCGGGTCATGCGCGCCTTCGAGCGTGCCGTCGGGATGAAGCACGACCGCACCCGCATGGCCCATCGTGTCGGAATAGGCCTCGGGCAAAACCTCGACGTCGTGCCCGGCCGCCTGGAGGCGGTCGATCAGGCCGCCGTCGAAGCGCGATTCCATCCGCAGGTTAGTGCGGGGCGAGCCCCAAGTGCGGCCCAGCAGCCAGCGCGGGGCGTCGATCGCCCGCTCGAGCGGCTGGCCATAGAGCACGTGGCGGCTGAACAGCGCGGCTTGCGACTGCGGTTGGCCGTCGCCCCCCATCGCCCCATAGGCGATCATGCGGCCGTCTTTGAGGGCGGCGAGTGCGGGGTTGAGGGTGTGGAACGGCAGGCGGTTGGGCGCGAGCGCATTGAGGGCGCCGGGGTCGAGCGAAAAGCTCGCGCCGCGGTTCTGCATCAGGACGCCGGTCGCCGGCAGCACGCAACCCGAGCCGAACTCCCAATAAAGCGACTGGATGTAGGACACCGCGAGGCCGTATCTTTTGCGCCTCGGCGTCCAGGAAGGTGCGATCGAGAAAGCGCTCGGGCGGCGCCGGCAGCGCAGCCGGGTCGGTGACGATGCGGTCGCGCAGCCGGAACGCCCGCTTGGTCGCTTCGACCAGTCCATGAACGTGCTCGAAGCTTTCCGGTTGCCCGGCTCGCAGGCGCTCGAACAGCGCCAGGATCATCAGCGAGGCGAGGCCCTGGGTGGGCGGCGGCGTGTTGTAGAGGGTGCCGGTCGCGAGGGTGACGCTCAGCGGCTCGGCGAGGCTCGCGCGGTGTCGCGTGAGGTCGGCGCGGGTCACCGGGCTGCCGATCCGCGCGAGATCGGCGGCGAGCTCGTGGCCGACGTCACCGCGATAGAAATCGTCGAGCCCGGCACGGGCGAGCTGCTCGAGCGTCGCGGCGAGCGCCGCCTGCCTGAGCGTCGTGCCGGCCTCCGGCGGCTTGCCGTCGGCCAGGAAAATCTGGGCGAAGCCCGGAGCATCCTTGAGCTCCGCCAGATGATCGGTCGTCAGGCGGGCTTGGCTGCGCGTCACCACATAACCCTCGCGCGCCCGGCGGATCGCGGCGCCGAGCAGCAGGTCGAGCGGCAGCCGGCCACCCTGATGTTTGGCGAGCTCCAGCGCGAGCGCCCATCCGCCGACGGCGCCCGGCACCGTGAGGGCGGCGAGCGGTCCGCGCGCCGGGATCGCGTCGTGGCCGGCATAGAGCTCGCGCGAGGCGCGCGCGCCGGCCCGGCCCGCCGCCATCACGGCGCGCACCCGGCCGGAGCGCTCGCGCACCAGCCAGAAGCCGTCGCCGCCGATATGGTTCATGTGCGGATAGACCGCCGCGATGGTCGCCGCCATCGCCACCATGGCCTCGATCGCGTTTCCGCCTTCGGCCAGCACGGCGCGGCCCGCCTCGGCGGCGGCGTGGTGGGGCGCGGCGGCGACGCCACGGCGATGTCCGGCGGTGTGGAGCTCCATGGTCACGGCGCGGGGGCGGCCTCCGCGAGCCCGCGCCGCGTCAGCAGCGCCTGCTCGGTCGGCAGCCGGCCGCGGAAGGCCGTATAGGCGTCGTCGGGCGCGCGCGAGCCGCCGGCCGAATAGACATACCGGTAGAGCCGCTCGGCGGTCGCCCGATCGAACACGTTGCCGGTTTCCTGGAAAGCGTTGAACGCATCGGCGTCCAAGACCTCCGACCACATATAGCTGTAATAGCCCGCCGAATAGTGGTCGCCCGCGAAGACGTGGCTGAAATGCGGCGGGCGGTGCCGCATCACGATCTCCTCCGGCATGCCGATCCGCCCGAGCGCCGCGCGCTCGAACGCCGCCGCGTCGAGATCGTCGGCCCTCTCGAGCGAGTGAAAATCGAGGTCGACGATCGCACAGGCCACATACTCGACCGTCGTGAAGCCCTGATTGAAGGTACGCGCCGCCCGCAGCTTGGCGATCAGCGCGTCCGGCATCGGCTCCCCGGTGCGGTGGTGGGTCGCGAAGGCCTTGAGGATCTCGGGCGTCTCCAGCCAGTGCTCGTAGAGCTGGGAGGGCAGCTCGACGAAATCGGTCGCCACCCCGGTCCCCGAGATCAGCGGATAGGTCACGTCCGACAACAGCGCATGGAGGGCGTGACCGAATTCGTGGAACAGCGTGCGCGCGTCCTCGAAGCTGATCAGGACCGGCTCGCCGTCCCGGCCCTTGGAGAAGTTCATGACGTTGAACACCAGCGGGCGGACCTCGCCATCGAGCTTGTCCTGCTCGCGCAGGGTCGACATCCAGGCCCCGCTGCGCTTGGACGGCCGGGCGAAATAGTCGCCGAAGAACAGGCCGAGATGGCGCCCGTCCGGCGCCCGCACCTCCCAGGCGCGGACGTCGGGATGCCAGACCGGCACGTCGGGTCGCGGGGTGAGCGTGATCCCGAACAGCCGGCGCGCGGTCTCGAAGGCGGCTTCGATCATGCGGTCGAGCCCCAGATATGGCTCGATCTCGCCCTCGGCGAGGTCGCAGCGCTCGCGGCGCAGCTTCTCGGCGTAATAGCGCCAGTCCCAGGACGCGAGCGCGAAGTTGCCGCCCTCGGCCCTGATCATCTCCTGCATGGCGTCGCGGTCGGCGAGTGCGCGTCGGCGCGCCGGCGCCCAGACTTTCGACAGGAGGCCGCGCGCGGCCTCCGGGGTCTTGGCCATGGCATCGTCGAGCCGGTAATGCGCCCAGGTCGGATAGCCGAGGAGCCGCGCCTTCTCGCTGCGTAGCCGCACCATCTCGGCGATGACCGGCCGGTTGTCGGCCTCGCCGCCTTCGCCGCGCGCGATCCAGGCCCGGAAAGCCTTCTCCCGCAGATCGCGCCGCTGCGAGAATTGCAGGAACGGCTCGACGCTCGAGCGTGCCAGGGTGACGGCACCCGGGCTCGGCAAGCCGCGTTCCTGCGCGGCCGAGCGGGCCGCCTCGACCACGTGCGCGGGCAGGCCCGCGAGCTCATCCCCGGCGTTGAGCGGCAGCACGTAGCCCTGCTCGTCGGCCAGCACGCGCTGGCTGAATTGGGTGCCGAGGACGGCCAGGCGTTCGCCGATCTCGGCGAGCCGCCCGCGGGCCGCGGCGTCGAGCCCGGCGCCGGCACGGCGGAACGTCACGAAGTAGCGGTCCAGCACCCGCGCCTCCTCGGCGTCGAGGCCGCCCCGGTCGCGCCGGAGCGCGTCGATTCGCCGAAACAGCGCCTGGTTCATGTAGATGGCGTCCCAATGCGCGGCGAGGCGCGGGACGATGTCGCGCTCGATCCCGAGCAGGGCGTCGTTGCTATGGGCGGCGACGAGCGCGAAGAATGCCGCCGACACCCGGGACAATGCCCGGCCCGAGCGTTCGAGCGCCCCTATCGTGTTGGCGAAAGTCGGCGTGGCCGCCTCGGCGGCGATCGCCGCGACCTCGGCCCGATGGCGGGCGAGCGCCGTGTCGAAGGCAGGGGCGAAATGCTCGGGACGGATGGCCCCGAAGGGCGGCGCCCGGAATGGCGTCGTCCAGTCGGCGAGGAGCGGATTGTCGCCGGGCGCCGGCGACGGGGAGGCATCGGTCATGGGTGATCCGGGCGTTGGGCCGCACCTGCGCCCGCTTGCCGGGCTTGCTTGCAGGGCCTATTTCGTGGAGATTGCCGCCGCAAACAGGACTTAAGCCATGCTTGACGCCGCTTCAACCACGCCCCGCCGACGAATCTTGTGGCAGAACGTGTCGACCGTCATGAGCGCCGCCGTGCTGATCAGCGCCGAGGTCTTCGGCGCGGCCTTCGCGGGCGGCTGGGCGCTCGCCAACGTGCTCGGGCTCGGCGACGTCGGCGTCTATGCGGTCCAGATCGCGCTCTTCATCGTCGGCCTCGTCGTGATGGCGAGCTTCGTGCGCAACGCCATGCGGATCGAGCCGTTCGTGGCGCGCGACTGATCCTCGAACGAGGCCTCGCGCCAGCCTGTTTGCACGCGGCATTAATCATCTCGAAACCGTTTTGTTCGATTGGTGAAAAAACTTTTGGACGCGGCGCGATTTTTTCTTGCGCGCGAGACAAAATCCACTTATTTCATGGTCGCCCTATTTCGCACGTGCCTGTGGCCGTGTGTCGGTCGGTGGGCATCCGGACAAGAGGCCGGACAGCCGCCCGGAGTGAGATCGCCAAGACGGTCACGTCTGCGGTCGTTTGCAGCTCCGAACACTTGACTGGCAGCCGGAGGCGAAACCGGCGCACCTCGTTCTCCACGAGGGACGCGGCTTAAAGCAACGACGGAGCGGGCTTTTTTGGTCTCTGCCGGTTCTCCACATTGCCGCGCGTGCGGATCGGGGATCTCCCCAATCCAATCCAAGGCAGCATGGTCGGGTTCTAGAGACTCGGCTCCGGCGCGTCCCCATCGCGGGTCGGAGCGACCTCGAAAACCCGCATCACATCGGGCGGTTTCCGCCCCCTTGAGCCGTGGGGAGAGCGCCATGACTGAGCGCATCCGCGAGTTCCTCCGCAACCGTCGCGCGGAGGGCCAAGACGACGCACCTTGTCTGGTCGTCGATCTCGACGTCGTTCGTGACAACTACCAGGCCTTCGCCAAGGCGCTGCCGGACACGCGGGTGTTCTATGCCGTGAAGGCAAACCCGGCGCCGGAAGTCCTGACCCTGCTGGCCAAGCTGGGCTCCTGCTTCGACACCGCCTCGATCCCCGAGATCGAGATGGCGCTCGCCGCGGGCGCGCCGGCCGAGCGCATCTCCTACGGCAATACGATCAAGAAGGAGCGCGACGTCGCGCGGGCCTATGCGCTCGGCGTCCGGCTCTTTGCGGTCGACTGCAAGGCCGAGGTCGACAAGGTCGCGCGCGCGGCGCCCGGCTCGCGGGTGTTCTGCCGCTTCCTGCACGACTGCGCGGGCGCCGAATGGCCGCTGTCGCGCAAATTCGGCTGCGATCCCGCCATGGCGGTCGACGTGCTGGAGCACGCCCACCGCCTCGGTCTGGTGGCCCATGGCCGCGCCTGCGCGGAGCGCGGCATCAACCTGTCGATGGTCAACCTCGGCGGCGGCTTCCCGACCCGCTATCTCAAGGACGTTCCGACCGTGAAAAGCTACGGGACGTCGATCTTCCGGGCGCTGCGCAAGCATTTCGGCAACGCGATCCCGGAGACCATCATCGAGCCGGGCCGCGGCATGGTCGGCAATGCCGGCGTGATCGAGGCGGAGGTCGTGCTGGTCGCCAGGAAGAGCGAGACCGACGAGGTGCGCTGGGTCTATCTCGACATCGGCAAGTTCGGCGGCCTCGCCGAGACCATGGACGAGTCGATCCGCTACCCGATTCGCACGCCGCGCGACGGCGACGATGTGGGCGGCTGCGTGCTCGCGGGCCCGACCTGCGACTCGATGGACGTCTTGTACGAGAAGGAGCCCTATCCGCTGCCCATCAGCCTCGAGATCGGCGACAAGGTGCTGATCGAGGGCACGGGCGCCTATACGGCCACCTACTCGGCGATCGCCTTCAATGGTTTCCCGCCGCTGAAGACGTATCACATCTGAGGCACGCGGCGCGTGGTGCGACACGCACTGCCACAGGATGAGGCCCCGTGCCGGATGCCGGCCCGGGGCCCGGTTCTCCCCATTCCCAGGTCGACCCCGAGGCGGCGCGCCCTTGCGCGTTGCGCCGTGTCCGGGGTGCGAGGTCAGACATGATCGCCATCCGCCCGGAAAAACCAGCCGACATCGCGGCGCGCGAGACGCTGCTCGACGTCGCCTACGGGGCTTCCCGCTTCGCCAAGCCGTCCGAGCGCCTGCGCGAGGGGCGGGAGCCCGCGCTCTCCTTGGTGGCCTCCGAGCACGGCCGCCTGGTCGGCACGATCCGCCTGTGGCCCGTGTCGGCGGGCGCGGGCCGGCCGGCGCTGCTGCTCGGCCCGCTCGCGGTCCACCCCGATTGCCGCCAGCGCGGGATCGGCTCCGCCCTGATGCGGCAGGCGATCCGCGCGGCGCGCGTGGCGGGTCACCGCGCGCTCGTCCTGGTCGGCGACGCCGCCTATTACGGCCGCTTCGGCTTCACGGCGGCCGGCACCGGGGCGCTGTCGATGCCGGGTCAGGTTGAACGCGACCGACTGCTGGCGCTGGAGCTCGCCCCCGCCGCCTTGGCCGGCGCGCGCGGTCGCATCCTGGCGGGCGATGTCGGCCGGCCGGCCCGCCGCGCGGCGGCCCATGTCGGCGTGCCGCAAGCCGCATAATTGCAAGGGACGTCTTCCCTCGGCGCCGCACGAGCGATAAGCGTGCGGCGCCTTCCTGTTTTGGCCCCGCCGTCCCGGCCCCCTCAATCCCGGCCCCTGGAGATCGACCCATGACCACATGGCCCGTGCACGGCCGCATCGACGGCCCCATTGTGATGATCGGCTTCGGCTCGATCGGCAAAGGGACGCTGCCGCTGATCGAGCGCCATTTCGCTTTCGACAAGGCGCGGCTGGTCGTCATCGATCCCGAGGACAAGGACCGCAAGCTGCTCGACGAGCGCGGCATCCGCTTCATCCACAAGGCCGTGACGCGGGACAATTATCGCGAGTTGCTGACGCCGCTGCTGACGGCGGGCGGCGGGCAGGGGTTTTGCGTCAACCTGTCGGTCGACACCTCCTCGCTCGCCATCATGGAGCTCGCCCGCGAGGTCGGCGCGCTCTACATCGATACCGTGGTCGAGCCGTGGCCGGGCTTCTACTTCGACCCCAAGCTCGGGCCGGAGGCGCGCTCGAATTATGCGCTGCGCGAGACCGTGCTGGCGGCGCGCCGCCGCAAGCCCGGCGGCCCGACGGCGGTCTCCTGCTGCGGCGCCAATCCGGGCTTCGTGTCGTGGCTGGTCAAGCAGGCGCTGCTCAACGTCGCGGGCGATCTCAAGATCAAGTTCAGCGAGCCGAAGACCCGCGAGGACTGGGGGCGGCTCGCCAAAAAGGTCGGAGTGAAAGGCATCCACATCGCCGAGCGCGACACCCAGCGCGCCAAGAGCCCGAAGCCGATGGATGTCTTCGTCAATACCTGGTCGGTCGAGGGTTTCCTGTCGGAGGGCATGCAGCCGGCCGAGCTCGGCTGGGGCACGCATGAGAAATGGATGCCGTCCAACGGCCGCAAGCACAAGACCGGCTGCGGGGCCGCGATCTATCTGCTGCAGCCGGGCGCCAATACGCGGGTGCGTTCGTGGACGCCGACCGCGCGCGGGCAGTACGGCTTCCTGGTCACCCACAACGAGTCGATCTCGATCGCCGACTACTTCACACTGCGCACCGGCCGCAAGGTCGTCTACCGGCCGACCTGCCACTATGCCTATCACCCCTGCAACGACGCGGTGTTGTCGCTGCACGAGCTGTTCGGCCGCGCCGGCGTGGTGCAGGACGAGCACATCATTCTGGACGAGCACCAGATCGCCGATGGCATCGACGAGCTCGGCGTGCTGCTCTATGGCCACAAGAAGAACGCCTATTGGTACGGCTCGCAGCTCTCGATCGAGGAGGCCCGCCGGATCGCGCCCTACCAGAACGCCACCGGCCTGCAGGTGACGTCGGCGGTGCTCGCCGGCATGGTATGGGCGCTGGAAAATCCCGAGGCCGGGATCGTCGAGGCCGACGAGATGGATTTCCGCCGCTGCCTCGCGGTGCAGACGCCCTATCTCGGCCCGGTCATCGGCCAATATACCGACTGGACGCCGCTCGATGGCCGGCCGGGCTTCTTCCCGGAAGATATCGACCGCAAGAATCCCTGGCAGTTCAGGAACGTGCTGGTGAGG
>WNFK01022095.1_pt2 | contig 10928 bp, 16 predicted proteins | sample 5400281 | NCBI WGS metagenome assembly WNFK01 (sample SAMN13153350, study PRJNA577476) | soil metagenome | isolation source: 20 cm soil on Douglas fir-dominated hillslope | place: USA:California | collected 2013-09-17
CATCGCTGATGATCGTCCCCCAGCTCGCGTTGGGCGGTTGCACCCCGATCGATAGGAAGGACAGCGCCGACTCGGTCAGGATCGTGGTGGCGATCATCAGCGGGAGCAGCACGATCACCACGGACACGATATTGGGCAGGATGTCGGAGAAGATGAGCCTCACGTCGGACGCACCCTGGGCAATCCCGGCCTGGACGAATTCCTTCTCGGAGACAGAAAGCACGTGGCCGCGGATCGGCCGGTACACATAGGGCAGGTAGATGAAGGCGATGATGAGAGTGGGCAGCCACAAGCTGGTGGCCACCAGGTGCAGCGGGCCGATGGACAGGCCGTTCGACGTGGTCAGGAGTACCGTCGAGATCGAGATCGCCAGCAGGTACACAGGGAACGCCCAGATGATGTCCATCAGCCGGGACAGCGCCGCGTCGATGATCCCGCCGAAGTAGCCGGCGATCAGCGCGATGACCGTGGCGATCACGCAGCAGAACACCGCCGAGCCGATCCCGATCTCCAGCGAGCTGCGGCCGCCGTACAGCACCCTGGCCATCACGTCGCGGCCCTGCTGATCAGCGCCGAGGAAATAGTTGCTGATATCCCAGGTCGGCCCTATCGGAGTCTCTCCCAGCTTCAGGAGGCCGCCGCCCTGCTGCAGCAGCGGTACCCGGTGCCCGTGGATGATGGTGGTGCCGCTCAGGTTGTTCGCGAACGCGTTCACCTTCGCGATGTCGTGCGCGTACAGCGGCGCCGCGAAGCTGACCGCGATGATGAGCAGGAAGAGCACGAGCGCCGCCATAGCGATGCGGTTACGCCACAGCCGCCGGCCGGCCAGCGCCCACGGACTGCGCCCGCTGATCTCCGGCTCGAGGTCAGGTGCCTGGCCCGGAGGCTCAGCGGACTCGGTGAGCGCGATCGCCATCAGCGGCCACCTGGGTGGCCGCTGACGGCGACGGCGCGAGCAGTTGTTACTTCGATAGCCACTGCTGATCGATCAGGATGTACCACTGCGGGTTCCACTGGTATCCGTGCACCCGGCTAGACAGGAAGTCGATCTGCTTGGGGTTGTACAGATCCACCCACGGCGCCTGGTCGGTCATCGCGTGATCGACCTGGGCCCAGATGGCGTTCGCTGCCGTCGGGTCCGTGACACTGAGTTGCTCTGCCTTGTCCATCTGCGCCTGGATGGACTTGTCGCAGAACGCCGCGATATTCGGGCTGGCATCGCTGCCAGGATGGATGCTGCCGCAGCCGAGCAGCACGTTCAGGAAGTCCGACGGCGCCGGGTAGTCCTGATACCACGCGGACCAGGCGATGTTCCACTTCTTGGAGTTGTTGGAGTTCTGCACAAACGGGTATTGGATGCTGCCGGCCAGTGCCTGGAGCGAGGCCTTGTACCCGATCTTGTTCAGGTCAGACACCATCTGCTCCCCGAGCGCCTTATCGGGAATGTCGGTGTTGACCACAACCTTCATGCCCGCGGTACCCGACGCCTTCACCAGCGCCTTCGCCTTGGCCAGATCGGGCCCGGTCCACTTGGTCGTGTCCGATCCCGCGGTGTACGGGCAGTAAGGCTTGTAGCCGGGGAAGTTGGGCGGCAGGACCTGGCAGGTCGGGACGGCGAGGGACGGGCCGCCGCCAATCTTGACGTAGGCGTTCCTGTCGGCGGCGAAGTTGGCCGCCTGGCGCGCCTTCAGATTGTTGAACGGCGGCTGCTTGGTGTTGAAAGCGAAGTACCAGTCGGCAGTCAGCGGGTTCACGTGCACCTGCTTGGCGTACTGCGCTCCGTTCAGCTCATTCAGCCGGTCGGCCGGGATCACGTCACCGTCGAACACCTCGTCGGCCTGGCCGTTCTGGACCGCCGTGACCTCGTCGGAGACGGTTTGCCCGTACTTCTCGACGATCTTGTCGGGGTAGCCGGCGGGCTGCGCCTCGGCGTTCCAGACGTGGAAGTACTTGTTGCGGACAAGCACCGCTTCTTTGTTGGGGTTGTACGACTGCCACAGGTAAGGACCTGTGCCCGGCGGCACGTTGTTGCCGGTGAGCTTCATCGACGTGCTGGCCGGCACCACGTAGGCGAATGGCAGCGCGAGTTTGTCGAGGAACTCGGGGTCGGCCGCAGTCAGGTGAATGGTCAGCGTGTAGTTAGTGTCGTCGGCGACCACGCCCTGGCTGAGGTCGCACTTCCCGGTCTTGGCGGCATTGCCGCACTTCGACGCGCCCACGATGCCCGAGTAGAAGGTGGTTGGCCCCGGCACCGTGAACTGCCGCTCGAATGTCGTGACGAAGTCGCTCGGCTTCATCACCTGGCCGTTGGAGAACTTGATTCCCTTCCTGATGTGGAAGACATACGTCTTGCCACCGGCCGTCGGGGTGGGGATCGAGGCAGCCAGGTCCGGCACGATCTGGGTGCCCGCTGTGCCGCCGACCCGCTTGAACTGGACAAGCCCGTCGTGGGTGTCTATCGCCAGCTGCCACTCCTCGAGCGTGTAGTTCTGGGCCAGATCGGCCACGCCGAAGGCGGAGTTGGCGAGAATCGTGTAAGTGCCGCCGGTATGCCCCGCGGCCGCGCTCGACGAGCCAGGCGAAGGAGAGCCGGAACTGCCGCATCCAGCCGCTACCAAAGCGCCCGCGGTCAGGGTAGCAGCACCGAGACGACGGAGCGCCTTGCGCCCGCCTGATCTCGCCGGGGGACAGTCACGCCTCGCGACACCGATGTCGTGGGTTGGTCGTCCAGGGATATCGGGCGTATCCGATTTAGCCGGAATAGGTATCATCTGGCACCTCCTTACGGCTGTTATACATCGATCCAGCGTCCTGCCGTAAGGGAATCCCGCATAACGCTTTGGGTGCAGTCAGGCTTCGTGTTGAACCACATGGCGCCCTCGGCAGTCACTCGCCGCAGGTCGCCGGGGCGGATCTCGTTGAACTGAACCACCATATGCGCCGGTCCGCGCAGGTTGAAGTTCGGCTTGCGTGCCAGGCTCGCCTCGTCCAGTTCCAGGCCGATGACCCTCGTGGCGATGGCCCGCAGCGCGATCGTCGCCTCGAGCCTGGCGAGCGGCGCACCCAGGCAGAAGTGCGGCCCGACATCGAAGGCCAGATGCTCCCTCGCGCCGCGAAACCAGCCTGGTCACACCCGGTCGCGGCCAGCAGGAGCAGCAGGACGGCGCCGTCGCGCGGCTACAGGCCGTCGATCGTCATTGCCCTCTCGCGACCCGCCCGCCTTGGCCATCAACCGCCTCAGCCTGGTGTGGTCGGGCGCGTGGAGCGACAGGAATGACCTGGTTCGCTCCCTGCCCGCGACCTCGGGCGACCGGGCGCGCTGGGGCAGGCCGGGCGCGCTGGGCAGCTCCTGGTCGTTCACAGGCTTAGCGCTCAAGGGTCTCTTCCATCGGGGACAGGCGCTCCGACCGGGTTCGGCGCCGGTACCTCGGCAAAGCACGCCAGCGCGATCGGGTACAGCAGCTCGGCCAGGTCGTCGGCGAATCCCTGGTCGGGCCAGGGCCGGGCGGCCGCCGCATCGGTCGTGGCCTCGATCGCCGCGCGGAGGGCGGCGCCGGCAGGCGTCGGCGTCCCGTCGCTGCCGGTCAACCGGCGCGCGGCCAGCCTGGCGGCCGCGTCGGCCCACTGCTCGTCGGTCCACCCGCGCAGCGGCTGGATCGTCTCGCGCGGCAGATCAGATCCAGCACGGAGCACGTTCGATTCGCAGCCGTCGACGTCCGCGGCCAGCAGCGTCGCAAAGTGGCCGTCGCCCCTGTGCTCGCGCAGCACGGTCGCCGCATGCCAGAGCCGTGCTACGGGGTCAGCCGGCACGGCCAGGGCCGCGTTGGCCCCCGCGAGCACGCGGCCCGAGCAGTCCAGACCCACAGCAGCCGCTGCGAGCATGTCAGCGGCGCGCTCAGCGGTGTCGGTGAGGTCGCCGAGCAGGCGGTCCCAAACGGCCGGCAGCGCCCGGCTCACCATCTGCGGGGCGAATGTATAGAAGGACGCCGTGACCGGCGCGGCCGTCACCCGCCCGAGCGGAGCGGACCGGCCAGCGAAGTAGCCGCGCCAGAAACCGCGCACCCCGGCGGCCTCGAAAGCCGCCCTGGCCTCGGCAGCGAAATACGTCACGGCATGTATCGGTTCAAACAGCGTCCACATCCGCCGGGCGACCTGGCTAGCGCTCATCGCGGCTCCCGTCTGCGCAGCGTCGGGTATCCCGGTCCGACATTAAGTGCATCACTCCCAATGCGGGAAGGCCGGCCAGGCAAATCAGGCGGCTGCTCCGGCGATCCGGCAGGCTCGTTTGCGGGCCGGGAACGATTTACGGCACAATGATGTTGTGAAAAACATGGGCCAGTCGGTGGCGGGGCGCGCCGCAGCAAAGGACCCGGCTTCTCGCACGCACGCGGGCGCCGAGCAGAGCACGCGCGCCCGCGTTGCCCGGCTGATCATGGAGAACGGCCCGGTGACCGCGGCGGCGCTCGGGACGACGCTTGGGCTGACCCCGGCAGCGGTCCGGCGCCATCTCGACTACCTGCTGAAGGACGGGATGATCCAGACTAGGGTCGCCAGGGTTTACGGCAACCGCGGGCGCGGCAGGCCAGCCAAGATGTTCGCGATCACCGATGCCGGCCGCAGCGCCTTCGAGCACGCCTATGACGACCTGGCAGCCAGCGCGCTCCGCTTCCTGGCCGAACGAGCCGGCCCTGAAGCCGTCGCCGAGTTTGCCCGCCGTCAGGTCGCCGAGCTCGAGCGAAGGTACCAGCCGGTTGTGGCGTCCGCGCCGCTGGCCGATAGGGTCAGGGTGCTCGCCGAGGCGCTTTCGGTGGACGGCTATGCGGCTTCGGCAAGCGGCGGGGCTGGGCTGGCCGCCGGAGAGCAGCTCTGCCAGCACCACTGCCCGGTGGCGCACGTCGCCGCCGAGTACCCGCAGCTCTGCGAGGCCGAGACCGAGGCGTTCGCTCGCCTGCTCGGCACGCCGGTGCAGCGCCTTGCCACGATCGCGCACGGCGATGGCATCTGCACCACCCATGTGACGGCCCCATCGCTGCGGGACGGTGCCGCAAGCACCCGCGGCCGCCGAACCGCCGCCAGCAGCTCCGCAACCGCACGTACCACAACCGCACGTAACGTAACAGAAGATAACACCGCAACCGAGGTCGGAGGCCTGTCCGCATGACCACTATCGCCCGCCCAGAACTCGAAGGTCTTGACCGCTACAAGTTCGGCTGGGCCGACTCAGACGCGGCAGGCGCGATTGCGCGCCGCGGCCTGTCCGAGGAGGTCGTCCGCGATATCTCGGCGAAGAAGGACGAGCCGGAGTGGATGCTCAAGCTCAGGCTGCGCGGCCTCGAGTTGTTCCGCCGCAAGCCCATGCCGACCTGGGGCTCTGACCTGTCCGGGATCGACTTCGAGAACATCAAGTACTTCGTGCGGTCCACCGAGAAGCAGGCAGCCAGCTGGGACGACCTGCCGGCCGATATCAAGAACACCTACGACAAGCTCGGCATCCCAGAGGCCGAGAAGCAGCGCCTGATCGCCGGCGTGGCCGCCCAGTACGAGAGCGAGGTCGTCTACCACAAGATCCGCGACGACCTGGAGGAGAAGGGCGTCATCTTCAAGGACACCGACACGGCGCTGCGGGAGCACCCTGAGCTGTTCCGGGAGTACTTCGCCACGGTGATCCCGGTCGGGGACAACAAGTTCGCCAGCCTGAACACGGCCGTGTGGAGCGGCGGGTCCTTTATCTACGTGCCGAAGGGCGTGCACGTGGAGATCCCGCTGCAGGCCTACTTCCGGATCAACACCGAGAACATGGGCCAGTTCGAGCGGACGAGGGCTGCACGGCGCCGGTCTACTCCTCGGACTCGCTGCACTCCGCGGTGGTGGAGATCATCGTGAAGAAGGGCGCCCGCGCCCGGTACACCACGATCCAGAACTGGTCGAACAACGTCTATAACCTGGTCACCAAGCGCGCCGTCGCGCAGGCCGGCGCGACCATGGAGTGGATCGACGGGAACATCGGCTCGAAGGTGACGATGAAGTACCCGTCCATCTACCTGATGGGCGAGCACGCCAGGGGCGAGACGCTGTCGGTCGCGTTCGCGGGCCAGGGTCAGCATCAGGACGCCGGCGCCAAGATGGTGCACATGGCGCCGCACACGTCATCGACCATCGTCTCCAAGTCGGTCGCCCGGGCCGGCGGCCGTACCTCGTACCGCGGCCTGGTCCAGGTGGCTGACGGCGCCGAGCACTCCAGGTCGACGGTCAAGTGCGACGCGCTGCTGGTGGACGCGATCAGCCGGTCCGACACCTATCCCTACGTCGACGTCCGCGAGGACGACGTCGAGATGGGCCACGAGGCGAGCGTCTCGAAGATCTCCGACGACCAGCTGTTCTACCTGATGAGCCGCGGCATGACCGAGGACGAGGCGATGGCGACGATCGTGCGCGGCTTCGTCGAGCCGATCGCCCGCGAGCTGCCGATGGAGTACGCGCTCGAGCTGAACCGGCTGATCGAGCTGCAGATGGAAGGGGCGGTCGGCTAATGAGCGGGCTCGCAGGGGCCGTCGAGACCGCCGGCCCCGTTTCCCGGCTGCACGCGCAGGAGTCGTTCGATCCTGGCGACTTCGCCGTGCCGAAGGGAAGGGAAGAGGAGTGGCGGTTCACGCCGCTGCGACGGCTTCGTGGCCTGCATTCGGACGCTCCATTCAACGGCAAGGTAGGGGTCGCAGTCGATGCCGAGCGCGAGATTACCGTCGTGCTGGCGCAACACGGTGATCCTCGGCTCGGCACCGCCTACGTACCGTCGGACCGGATTAGCGCCAGAGCGTTCGCAGCGGCCAGCGAAGCCACCATAGTTTCCGTCCCCGCGGACTTCATAACCTCCCGCCCGGCGATTGTCTCCGTTCGCGGCGACGATCCTACTGTCGCTGCCGCCGGTCATCTCCTCATCCACCTCGCCCCTAACTCCTCAGCCGTTGTCGTACTGAACTATGCGGGCTCGGCGACATATGCGGACAATGTCGAGTTCGTAGTGGGGGACGGCGCCCGGCTGAGCGTCGTCAGCATGCAGGACTGGAGCGATGAGGCGGTCCATTTGTCGCACCACCACGCGAAACTCGGCCGCGACGCGACGATCGCTCATACCGCGGTCACGCTTGGCGGGAGCGTGGTGCGGCGAGCGCCGTCGGTCACGTATGCGGGGCCAGGGCACCGGCTGCTTGTCGATCATGCCGAGCCGAACTGCCGTAGCCGGGTCACCTACAAGGGGGCGCTGCAGGGCAAGGAGGCGCACACGGTCTGGATCGGCGATGTGATCATCCGGCCGGAGGCGGTCGGAACGGACAGCTATGAGAGCAACAGGAACCTCGTGCTGACCGACGGCACGCGAGTCGACTCGGTGCCTAACCTGGAGATCCTGACCGGAGACGTCGCCAGGGCCGGGCATGCGAGCACCAGCGGCCGGCTGGAGGACGAGCACCTGTTCTACCTGATGGCGCGCGGCATCGGCTTCAGCGAGGCACGGCGCCTGGTGATCAGGGGCTTCTTCGGCGAGCTGATCGAGCAGATCGAGATTCCCGAGCTCCGCGAGCGGACCACCGCCGCGATCGAAGCTGAGCTTGAGAAGGGGGTCTGATGGGCGAGTTCGTCCTGGCCTGCTCCCTCGATGAGATACCCGAGCCCGGCGCACTTGGGGTCGAACTGAACGGCGCTCCGCTCGTGATCGTCAGGGCCGAGGGCGAGGTGTACGCGCTCGACGAGTTCTGTACCCACGAGGATGTCTCGCTCGCCGATGGCGAGGTCTACGACCGCACGCTCGAGTGCTGGCTGCACGGCTCATGCTTCGACCTGCGGTCCGGCAAGCCGACCAGCCCTCCGGCCACCAAGCCCCTCAACACCTACCCGGTGCGGATCGACGGCAACGACGTGTACGTGGCCGTCCCCGCGAATTAATAGGAGCGACATGTCCACCCTTGAGATCCGCGACCTGCACGTCAGCGTCACCGGTCAGGCCGGCGAGAGCCGGGAGATCCTGCGCGGCGTCGATCTGACCGTCGCGGCAGGGCAGACCCACGCGATCATGGGCCCGAACGGCTCGGGAAAGTCCACCCTGGCCTACTCGATCGCAGGCCACCCGAAGTACCAGGTGACCAGCGGATCGGTCACCCTGGACGGTGAGGACGTGCTGGCGATGAGCGTGGAGGCCAGGGCCAGGGCAGGCCTCTTCCTCGCCATGCAGTATCCGGTCGAGGTGCCGGGCGTGACGGTGTCGAACTTCCTGCGCACCGCCGTTACCGCGGTCAGGGGCGAGGCGCCGCGGGTACGCGACTTCATCAAGGAGATGAACGGGGCGATGAAGGACCTGTCCATCGACCCTGCCTTCGCCCAGCGCAACCTCAACGAAGGGTTCTCCGGCGGGGAGAAGAAGCGGCACGAGATACTCCAGCTCAGGCTGCTCAACCCGAAGATCGCGATCCTCGACGAGACCGACTCGGGCCTGGATATCGACGCGCTGAAGGTGGTCGCGGCAGGCGTCAACGCCTATGGCGAGCAACCTGACCACGGCGTGGTGCTGATCACCCACTACACCAGGATCTTGCGCTACGTCAGGCCTGACTTCGTGCATGTCTTCGTCGGCGGCAAGATCGTCGCCGAGGGCGGCCCTGAGCTCGCGGACGAGCTGGAGGCCAGCGGCTACGAGCGGTTCAGCGCGCTTGCTGACCCGGTGCTGGCTGACACGGGGGCGGGTGCACCGGTATGAGCATCGACGTCGCGGCAATTCGCGCCGACTTCCCGATCCTCAANNGGCGGGAACCCGCTGATCTACCTGGACTCAGGCGCGACTTCGCAGAAGCCGGTCGCAGTGCTCGACGCCGAGCGAGCCTTCAACGTGACGAGCAACGCCGCCGCGCATCGCGGGGCACACCTGCTCGGCGAGGAGGCGACCGACGCGCTCGAAGGCGCCAGGGAGCGGCTCGCCAGGTTCATCGGCGCCGACGCCGGCGAGATCGTCTTCACCAGGAACGCGACTGAGGCGGCGAATCTGGTCGCCTACTCGATTAGCAACGCCGCGACCGGCGGTCCGTCGGGCGGACCCGCCGCGGGGACGCCCGCCGCGGCGCTGGCCGTCGGCCCAGGCGACGAGGTCCTCGTCACCGAGCTCGAGCATCACGCCAACCTGGTCCCATGGCAGCAGCTGTGCCAGCGCACCGGCGCCACGCTGCGCTGGTTCCCCATCACGGGCGAAGGCAGGGTCGACCTGACCGACATCGGCACGCTGATCAGTGACCGCACCAGGATTGTCGCGGTCTCGCACCAGTCGAACGTGACCGGAGCGATGCCGCCAGTCGCAAGGATCGCCGAAGCCGCGCACGCGGTGGGCGCGGTCGTCGTGGTCGACGCCGCGCAGTCGGTCCCGCATCACCCGGTGGACGTGACCAACCCCAGTGCGGACTTCTTGTTCTTCTCCGGGCACAAGATGCTGGCACCGACGGGCGTGGGCGTGCTGTGGGGACGGCGCGAGCTGCTCGAGGCGATGCCTCCGTTCATCACCGGCGGCTCGATGATCGAGGTCGTCAGGATGGAAGGTTCCACGTTCCTGCCGCCGCCGCAGCGCTTCGAGGCCGGGGTGCCGGCCGTGGCCCAGGCGGTCGGGCTGGCCGCAGCCTGCGACTATCTCGACGCGATCGGGATGGAGAACGTCGCCGAGCACGAGGCGATGCTGACCGCACGAGCCATCGAGGCGCTGACCGCGATCAGCGGCGTGCGGATCCTGGGCCCGCTGACGACGCAGGACCGCGGCGGCGCGGTCTCGTTCGAGGTGGACGAGGTTCACCCGCACGACGTCGGGCAGGTACTCGACGAGCTAGGTATCGCCGTGCGCACCGGCCACCACTGCGCGTGGCCGCTGCACAGGGCGCTCGGCGTCCAGGCATCAACCCGGGCCACGTTCTACCTGTACAACACACCCGAAGAGGTGGAAGCGCTCGCTGACGGAATAAGGACGGCGCAGAAGTTCTTCGGAGTGGCGTGATGCAACTCGAGTCGATGTACCAGGAGATCATCCTGGACCACTATCGGCACCCGCACCACAAGGGCTTGCGGGAGCCGTTCGACGCTGAGGTCCATCATGTCAACCCGACCTGCGGCGACGAGATCACGCTCCGGGTCACGCTCAAGGAAGCGGGCAGCGAGCCGGCCGTGGCCGACGTGTCGTACGACGCGCTAGGCTGCTCGATCAGTCAGGCGAGCGTGTCGGTGCTGACCGACCTGGTGATCGGCAAGCCAGTGCGCGAGGCGATGGACATCAGCGCCGAGTTCCTCGAGCTGATGCGCTCTCGCGACGGGGCCGAACCCGACGAAGATGTGCTCGGCGACGCCGTGGTGTTCGCCGGAGTGGCCAAGTACCCCGCGCGGATCAAGTGCGCGCTGCTTGGCTGGATGGCTTGGAAGGATGCGACGGCACAGGCGATAGGTACTCCAGCAGGGAGCATAAATGACACAGGCACATGACGCCGAGCTTGACACGGGCGGCACCAGTCCCGAGGTCGAGGACCTGCTTGAGGCGCTCAGGGATGTCGTCGACCCCGAACTCGGCGTGAACGTCGTCGATCTCGGCTTGGTCTACGGCGTCACCATCGACGCTGACCGCGTCGCGACCGTCGACATGACCCTCACCAGCGCAGCATGCCCGCTGACTGACGTCATCGAGGATCAGACCCAGGTGGCGCTCGACGGGCTGGTCAGTGACTTCAGGATCAATTGGGTCTGGCTGCCGCCGTGGGGGCCTGAGAAGATAACCGAGGAGGGCCGCGAACAGCTGCGGGCTCTCGGTTTCAACGTCTGAGCGTGCCAGGGCCAGCCGCGCGCAGGATCGATGTCGCTCCGGAGCGGCTCACGGGCTGGGTTAGCTCGTTCGGCGCCCGGCATGGCGGCGGGCTTAG
>WNFK01077392.1_pt1 | contig 10927 bp, 9 predicted proteins | sample 5400281 | NCBI WGS metagenome assembly WNFK01 (sample SAMN13153350, study PRJNA577476) | soil metagenome | isolation source: 20 cm soil on Douglas fir-dominated hillslope | place: USA:California | collected 2013-09-17
CTCTGGTTCCTGACTACCGGTTACTTCGTTCGCATCATGAAGCGTATCCGTACGAATTTCGCCTCGATCGAGGTGGACCGCCTGCGGGTGAAGCCGGTGGTGAAGATCACCGGCGAGTTCTATCTCCAGACCGTCGAGGGCGATCCCAACTACAACATCCATCGCTGGCTCGAGGCGGAGGGCGCCGAGGTCTACCCGGCCGGCATCACGGTGTGGATGGACTACCTCTTGCGCCTGGGGCTGCAGCGGTTCGAGGACTACTCGGGCATCGAGAAGGGCGCGCGCCTCAAGCTCGGGCTCGGCCGCACCGTGCAGGCCCTCTACCGGGGCATCGTGTCCCGTCTCCGCCGGGCGATGGGGAACCTCCCGCACGACATCCCGCACCAGCTCGAGCTGCGGCGGCTGGCGGCGCCGTACTTCCACAGCCGCCTCGACGGCGGCGAGGGCGACATGCTGGTGGGCAAGGCGATCTGGGCCCACCAGAAGAAGAAGGCCCACATGATCTGCGAGCTGTCGCCCTATTCCTGCATGCCCAACACCATGTCGATCGGGGCGATGGCCGGCGTGATCGGCAAGCACCCGGACCTGCTCTACGCTCCGCTCGAGATCAAGGGCGACGCGGAGGTGCACGCGCTCTCGCGCTGCCAGATGATCCTGACCGAGCGATCGAGCAGGTGCGCGCCTACCTCGACGCGCACCCGAAGATGAAGCGTGCGACCTATCACGTTCCCCACCTGGGTTGCGCGGGCCAGGCCGCCAACCTGGTGCGGCACGTGGCCGCGAAGGCGCGCTGATGAAGCTCGTCGGGATGGACGTTGGATCCACTACAGTCAAGGCGGTGGCGGTGGAGGATGGGAAAGTCGTCTGGCAGGACTACCAGCGCCACAACACCCGCCAGGCCGAGAAAGTGCTCGAGTTCCTCGGCCGGATGGAGGACGAGGCGCAGGTCGTGGCGGGTCGCGACCGCATCTTCTTCACCGGCTCCGGCGCGGGGCTGCTGGGGCCGCTGACCGGGGCCAAGATGATCCAGGAGGTGGTGGCGGTCGCGGCCTGCGTGGAGAAGCTCCACCCGGACGTGCGCTTCGTGTCGGAGATCGGCGGCGAGGACATGAAGACGATCTTCTTCACGCCCACCGGCACCGGCCGCTCGAAGCAGGTCTACATGCAGTCGGCCTGCAGCGGCGGCACCGGCACCTTCATCGAGAAGACCGCCCGCAAGCTCCAGGTGGCGACCGAGACGCTGGCCGGGCTGCCCTACGCGGGGATGAGCCTCCACAAGGTCAGCAGCAAGTGCGGCATCTTCGCGGAGACCGACGCCAACACGCTCGTGAAGACGGGGGTGCCGGTCGAGGAGATCATCGCGAGCCTCTTCGAGGCGGTGGTCTACCAGAACCTGGCCACGCTGACCAAGGGCAACACCCCGTCGCCCGAGGTGCTGCTGCTGGGCGGCCCGAACCTCTTCTTCCGCGGCCTGCAGGAGGCCTGGCGCCACCACCTCGCCAAGCTCTGGGAGCAGCGCAAGATCGCGCTGCCGGAGGGGCGCGACGTTGCGTCCTGCATCACGGTGCCCGCCGAGGCGCTCTACTACGCCTGCCTCGGCTGCGTGGAGATCGGGGCGGGGGAGCCGGAGGGCGTCGCGGTCTACGAGGGGCGCGACCGGCTGCGCTGGTGGGTGGAGGAGGGCCAGCAGGAGCAGAAGGCCAAGGCGGGCGGGCGCGCGCTCGTCGCCTGCGCCGACGATCTCCAGTCGTTCGTGGCCGAGTACGATCTGAAGCGCAGCGCGGCCGCCCGCGCGGCGGCGCCCGTGGAAGAGATGGCGGCGCCGGTGCTGATCGGCTGCGACTTCGGCAGCACCACCGCCAAGGCAGTGGTGGTCTCCCCCGAGCGCGAGCTGCTCTTCACCTGTTACGCGCTGTCGAAGGGCAACCCGATCGAGGACGCCCAGTCGCTCTTCCGCCAGGTGCGGGAGGCGGGCTACCGCAACGTCGGCGGGAGACGGTGGCCCACGCCACCGGCACGCTCCACTTCCATCCCGACGCAGACGTGATCTGCGACGTGGGCGGCACCGACGTCAAGATCATGATCCTGCGGCAGGGCACGGTGGCCGACTTCCGGCTCAACTCGCAGTGCTCCTCGGGCAACGGGGCGTTCCTGCAGGGGGTGGCCGAGCGCTACTCGATCGCGCTCGAGGACTACGCCGAGAAGGCCTTCGCGGCCAAGGCGATGCCCACGCTCGCGATGGGCTGCGGGGTGTTCCTCCAGTCCGACATCGTCAACCAGCAGCGCAAGGGGTGGGCCGCCGAGGAGATCATGGCCGCGCTCGCCGCGGTGCTGCCGGTGAACGTGTGGATCTACGCGGGCCAGCTCCAGAACCTGCGAGCGGTCGGGCGCAAGTTCGTGCTCCAGGGCGGCACCCACCGCAACATGGCGGTGGTGAAGGCCCAGGTCGACTTCATCCGCGGCAAGGTGCCGGAGGCGGACGTGGTCCTGCACCCGTACTCGGGCGAGGGGGGGGCCATCGGGGCGGCCCTCTGCGCGGCCGACTGGCGCGAGGCCGAGAGCGGAGGGACGAGCCGGTTCCGGGGCTTCGAGGCGATCGCGGCGCTGACCTACACCAGCACCACCGCGGCGGACACCGTCTGCAAGTGGTGCCCGATCAACTGCACGCGTACCTTCATCGACGTGCAGCTGCCCGGAGCGAAGGGCCGGCCGTGGAGCAAGCTGCCGCTGGCCGCGGGCTGGGAGCGGGTGATCAGCGGCAACTCCTGCCCGAAGGGTCTGGTCGAGGACGTGAACGAGCTGCGCGAGGTGAAGGCGAAGCTGGAGGAGACCAAGCGTGACTACCCTAACGTTGCCGAGATGGTTCGGAAGGACGCGTTCCGCCGCCCCCGGGCCGGAGAGCCGGCCGTCGCGGGCTAAGCTCCGGATCGGGATCCCGCGCGTCCTGAACCTCTGGTCCACCCACCAGTTCTGGGTGGGCTTCTTCACCGAGCTGGGGGTGGACCCGCGGCATCTGGTCTTCTCCTCCGACACCTCGGAGGAGCAGGGGCGGCAGTACGGCAAGGGCCGCGGCACCGTCGATTGCTGCTACCCGGTGAAGTGCATCGCCGGTCACTACGGCGAGCTGATCTTCGGCCAGCGCGAGAAGCTCGACGTGCTCTTCTCGCCGATGATCTACAACCTGCCGTCGTTCCTCTCCGGCCACGTGGCGCGCACGCTCGCCTGCCCGCGGGTGATGGCCGCGCCGGAGAACATCAAGGCCGGCTTCATGAAGGAGCGCGACGTGTTCGCCGAGCAGGGCATCCGCTACGCGGCGCCTTTCGTGTCCCTCGACGAGCCCAGGCTCGTGCCCAAGCAGCTCTGGGAGGGTCTGCGCGACGCGATCCCCGGCCTCACCGCCGAGGAGACCGCGGGGGCGACGGCGGCGGGCTATCGCGCGCTCGACGACTTCAACACCCGCCTGCGCCGGAAGGGGCGCGAGGTGCTCGAGTGGTGCGCGCGCGAGAACCGGGCGTGCCTGATGGTGCTGGCCCGGCCGTATCACATGGACCCGGGGATCGGCCACGAGATCGAGGTGGATCTGCAGGCCTACGGCTACCCGGTGCTCTGGGCTCAATACTTCCCGGTAGACTCGGACCTGATGGACTGGGCCTTCGGCCCGGACGTGCGCGCCGGCCACATCAAGTCGCCGTTCGACATCCGTGACGTCTGGCCGTCCTCCTACAGCAGCAACACCAACGAGATCCTGTGGGGCGCCAAGGCGGCCGCGCGCATGCCGTGGGTGGCCTGCGTGGTGCGGCTGGCCAGCTACGAGTGCGGCATGGACCAGCCGACCTACACCCCGGTCCAGCAGATCGTGGAGCGCTCCGGGACCCTCTTCTTCTCCTTCCAGGACCTCGACTCGACCAAGCCGGCCGGCTCGGTGAAGATCCGGGTCGAGACCATCGCCCACTACCTCGAGCGCTACGCGACCGGCATCATCGAGGAGAAGAAGGCCGCGATGGAGCCAGGCTGCCCGCTCCTGCCCCGGGCCGCGGAGGCGCCGACCGGGGCTCTTTGACAGGGGTACACCCCCCCGCCTACACTCGCGAGAGTGACGCCGGAGATTCCTGACCACCGCCGGGGCCCGTAGATGCGGCGCCGCCGTCTGTTCTGGAAGTACACCACCTTCTTCGTCCTGCTCGTGACCGCCGAGCTGCTCGCGAGCGGCATCACCGAGCTCTACTTCTCCTACCAGGAAAACCAGGCCGCGCTCGTGGCCCTGCAGCGCGAGAAGGCGCTCGCCGCCGCCTCCCAGATCGAGGGCTTCATCAAGGAGATCGAGCGGCAGATGGGCTGGGTCACCCAGCCCCAACGCTCGCCCGCCGGGACCACGCTCGAGCAGCGGCGCTTCGACTTCTTCCGCCTCCAGCGCCAGGTGCCGGCCATCACCGAGGTCAGCTACATCGACGCGGCGGGCCGCGAGCAGCTGCGGGTCTCCCGGCTGGCCATGGACGCGATCGGCAGCCAGGCCGATTTTTCCGCCGATCCGCGGTTCGTCGAGGCCAAGGCCCGGAAGGTCTACCGGGGGCCGGTGTACTTCCGGAAAGAGTCCGAGCCCTACATGGTCATCGCCATCGCGGAGGGCGGCCAGTCCGGTGGCGTGACCGCGGCCGAGGTGAACCTCAAGTTCATCTGGGACGTGGTCTCCCAGATCAAGATCGGCAAGGCGGGCCAGGCCTTCGTGGTGGACGGGCAGGGTGCCCTCATCGCGCATCCGGACATCAGCCTGGTGCTCCAGAAGACGGACCTCACCCGGCTCGACCAGGTGAAGGCCGCGCTGGCCGGCCGCCCCCAGCCCGGCGAGGCCTCGCAGGACGGCACCATCGCCCGGAACCTGCGCAACCAGCAGGTGCTGACCGCCCACACCACGATTCCCTCGCTCGGCTGGACCGTGTTCGTGGAGCAGCCGCTCGAGGAGGCCTTCGAGCCGCTGCGCGCCTCGGTGAAGCGGACGGTGCTACTCCTGTTCCTGGGCATCCTGCTCTCGGTGGGGGCGAGCCTCATGCTGGCCCGCACCCTCGCGCGGCCGATCCGGGCGCTGCAGGCCGGCGCGGTGCGCATCGGGGAGGGCAACCTCACCGACCGCATCGAGGTGAAGACCGGCGACGAGCTGGAGGTGCTCGCCGACCAGTTCAACCGGATGGCGGTGCAGCTGCAGGAGTCGTACGCCGGCCTCGAGCGGAAGGTCGACGCCCGCACCCGCGAGCTGCAGGAGGCCCTCGAGCAGCAGACCGCCACCGCGGAGATTCTGGGCGTCATCAGCGGCTCGCCGACCGACTCCCAGCCGGTCATGGACGCGGTGGCCCAGAGCGCGGCGCGGCTGTGCGACGCGGTCGACGCGCAGATCTTCCGGATCGACGGCAATTTCCTCCGGAGCGTGGCGATCCACGGCGTCATCCCGAAGTATCCCGGTCAGCCCATCACCCGGGGCTTCGTGAGCGGACGGGCTGTGCTCGAGCGGCGCACGGTGCACGTCAACGACCTCGCCGAGGAGGCGGATCGGGAGTTCCCAGACGCCCGACCACGACAGCAAGCCACGGGAACGCGGACGATGCTGGCCACCCCGTTGCTCCGGGAGGGCGTGCCGATCGGGGTCATCACCATCCGCCGGCTCGAGGTGCGCCCGTTCGCCGACAAGCAGATCAAGCTCCTCGAGACCTTCGCGGACCAGGCGGTGATCGCGATCGAGAACGTGCGTCTGTTCCAGGAGCTGCAGGCGCGCACCCAGGACCTCTCCCAGTCGCTGGAGGAGACCGGCGCGCTCAGCGAGGTCATCCGCGCGGTGAGCTCGTCGCTCGACCTCCGAGAGGTGCTCGACACGGTGGCCCGGCGGGCCATCGCGCTCTCCAGCGCGGACGGCTGCGGGATCTTCGAGCTCAGTCCCGGACGGCAGGCCTTCGACGTGGTCGTGAGCCAGGGGCTCTCCTCCGAGTTCGTCAACGCGATCCTCGCCATGTCGGTCGGGGTCGACCACGGCACGATCAGCCGGGCCTCCGAGACCGGGGAGCCGGTGCAGATCCCGGACGTGGAGGAGGCCCACGACTACCCGTTCCGGACCATCTTCCTTCGGGAGGGACTCCGATCGGTGCTGACCGTGCCCATGGGCGGCGGCGACGACGTGGCGCGCGGCATCGTGGTGGTCCGGCGCAACCCGGGCGAGTTCGGCGAGCGCATCGTGAACCTGATGAATGCGCTCGCCAACCAGTCGAAGGTGGCCATCGCCAACGCGAACCTGTTCCGGGAGATCGAGGAGAAGAGCCAGCTCCTCGAGGTGGCGAACCAGCACAAGTCGGAGTTCCTCGCCAACATGTCCCACGAGCTCCGCACCCCGCTCAACGCCATCATCGGGTTCTCGGAGGTGCTGCTCCAGCGCATGTTCGGCGAGCTCAACCCGAAGCAGGACGAGTATCTCCAGGACGTCCTCTCCTCCGGTCGCCACCTGCTCTCCCTAATCAACGACATCCTCGACCTTTCCAAGGTGGAGGCGGGGCGGATGGAGCTCGAGCTGGCCCGCTTCGACCTGCCCCAGGCGATGCAGGACACGCTGGTCCTGGTGCGCGAGCGCGCCGCACGGCACGGCATCGACCTGCACCTCGAGGTGGACGGCGGGGTGGGTGAGGTCGTCGCCGACGAGCGCAAGATCAAGCAGGTGATGCTGAACCTCCTGTCCAACGCGGTGAAGTTCACCCCCGAGGGCGGCCGGGTCGACGTGCGAACGGTGCCGACCGACGGGGGCGTCGAGGTCTCGGTGGCCGACACCGGCATCGGGATCGCGCCCGAGAACCAGGAGCTGATCTTCGAGGAGTTCCGCCAGGTGGGCGGCGACTACGCACACAAGCGCGAGGGCACCGGGCTCGGCCTCACCCTCGCCCGTCGATTCGTGGAGCTGCACGGCGGTCGGATCTGGGTCAAGAGCCAGCCCGGCCAGGGCTCCACGTTCACCTTCTCGATTCCGGAGCGACCATGGCCGGCGAGCTGATCCTGATCGTCGAGGACAACGAGAAGAACCGCAAGCTGGAGCGCGACATCCTCCAGTTCCACGGCTATCGCACCGCGGAGGCCGACAACGCGGAGGACGGGATCCGGCTCGCTCAGGAGGCCCCGCCCGCCCTGATCCTCATGGACATTCAGTTGCCGCGGATGAACGGGATCGAGGCGCTCCACGTGCTCCGGGGCGACGCGCGCACCCGTGCGGTGCCGGTGATCGCGGTCACCGCCTCCGCGATGAGCCAGGACCGGCAGAAGATCATGGCCGCCGGATTCGACGGGTACCAGGCCAAGCCGATCGACGTCACCGGCTTCGTGGTCGCGGTGCGGGAGATGATCGACCGGCCCGCGAAGGGCGGAAGCGCGCGATGAGCGAGCCGGCCCGCATCCTGGTGGTCGACGACACCCCGATGAACGTCAAGCTGCTCGAGGGGGTGCTGACCGGCCACGGCTTCGTGGTGATGACCGCGCCCTCCGGGCCGGCGGCGCTCGAGCGGGTGCGGGCGGACCGGCCGGACCTGGTGCTGCTCGACGTGGTGATGCCTGAGATGAGCGGCTACGAGGTGTGCCGGCGGCTGCGCGCCGACGAGGCGACCCGGCTCCTGCCGATCGTCATGGTGACCGCGCTCGACCCCGGGACCGAGCGGGTGAAGGGCATCGAGGTCGGCGCCGACGACTTCCTCACCAAGCCGATCAACCAGCCCGAGCTGCTCGCCCGGGTGCGGTCGCTGCTCCGGATCAAGGCGCTGCACGACGAGGTGGGCGAGCTCAACCGGACCCTCGAGCGTCGGGTCGCGGACCAGGTGGCCCAGCTCGAGCGGCTCGGCCGCCTGCGCCGCTTCTTCTCGCCCCAGCTCGCGGACCTGATCGTGAGCGGCGACGCGGAAGACCCGCTGCGGAGCCACCGCCGGGAGATCACGGTGGTCTTCCTCGACCTGCGCGGCTTCACCGCCTTCGCGGAGACCGCCGAGCCGGAGGAGGTGATGGGGGTGCTGCGCGAGTACCACGCCGAGATGGGGCGGTGCATCCTGGACGCCGAGGGCACGCTGGAGCGCTTCACCGGCGACGGCATGATGATCTTCTTCAACGACCCGGTGGTGGTGCCCGACCCGGGGCCTCGCGCGGTCCGCATGGCGGTCTCGATGCGCGACCGGATCGCCGGGCTCACCGAGTCCTGGCGCAAGCGAGGGTTCGATCTCGACTTCGGCATCGGCATCGCGCAGGGCTACGCGACCATCGGGGCGATCGGGTTCGAGGGGCGGCTCGACTACGGCGCCATCGGCACCGTGACCAACCTCGCCTCGCGCCTGTGCGGGGAGGCCAAGCCCGGCCAGATCCTGCTCTCCCAGCGGGTGGCATCCGGCGTGGAGGCCATCGCCCAGGTGGAGGCGGTGGGCGAGCTCGCGCTCAAGGGCTTCCAGCGCCCGGTGAAGGCCTACCACGTGGTGCAGGTCGGCACCCCGACCGCGTGAAGGTCTGCGTCGTCGGCGCGGGCGCCGTCGGCACGTTCCTCGGCGTCCACCTCGCGCGGAGCGGATGCGAGGTCTCGGCCGTCGCGCGCGGGCAGACCGCCGCCGCGCTCCGGACCCACGGGCTGCGGCTCCAGGAGGACGGCGCGGTGCTCGCGGCCCCGGTCCGCGCGGCCGAGGCCGCCACCTCGCTCGGCCGGCAGGACCTGGTGGTCGTCGCGGTGAAGGGGCCGTCGCTCCCTGCCGCCGCCGCGCACGTGGAGCCCCTGCTGGGCCCCGACACGGTGGTGCTGCCCGCGATGAACGGGGTGCCGTGGTGGTTCTTCCACGGCCTGGGCGGCTCGCACGAGGGCGCCGCGGTGCGCGCGGTCGACCCGGACGGTCGCGTCGCGGCCGCGATCCCGGTGCGCCACGTGATCGGCTGCGTGGTGCACGCGACCTGCTCGGTGGTGGAGCCCGGGCTCGGGCGCCACGGCTTCGGGCGCGGGCTCATCATCGGCGAGCCGGGCGGCGGGGTCTCGGCCCGGGTGAGCGCGCTCGCGGAGCGGCTCGACGCGGCGGGCTTCGAGACCACCATCTCGAAGCGCATCCAGGCCGACGTGTGGTACAAGCTCTGGGGCAACATGACGATGAACCCGATGTCGGCGCTGACCGGGGCCACCTGCGATCGACTGCTCGACGACCCGCTGCTGGATCGGTTCACGCTGGCGATCATGGCGGAGGCGGCCGCGATCGGAGAGAAGATCGGCTGCCCGATCCGTCAGAGCGGCGAGGAGCGCAACGCGGTGACCCGCCAGCTCGGGGCCTTCAAGACCTCGATGCTGCAGGACGTGGAGGCGGGCAAGCCCCTGGAGATCGACGCACTCCTCACCGCGGTGAGCGAGATCGGCGGCCGAGTCGGGGTGGCCACTCCGAGCACCGACGCGCTGCTCGGCCTGACCCGCGTCTTCGCGGCCGGCCGCGGGCTCTACCGGCCGTGACCGCGCCGCGCCCGCCGTTCCGGCCGACCACGTGGGCAGCCTGCTCCGGTCGCCCGCCCTCGAGGGGCGGCGGCGGGATCACGAGGACGGGCGCATCGACGCGGCCGCGCTGGCCGCCGCCGAGGACGAGGCGGTGCGGCTTCACGTGAGCTTCACCCGCCCGGATCTCCGGATCGACGCGCGCGTCGGCCGGCTCGCCCCGATCTTCGTCGACGCCTTCCGCTTCCTCCGGTCGGGCACCGCCCGACCGCGAGGTCTGGGGCGGCCTCTAGGTGTGAAGTGTCAGGAGGTTGTTCATCCGAGCCACCAGGGGGTAGCTTGTGGTTGCCGACCCAAGCTCACTCCACACACGGAGGCTCGGATGAACATCCACAAGAATGCCCGGACCACGCCCCAGAGTCGAGCCGAGATTGTTCGCCGCGTCGCCGCCGAGCATCAGCCCGCCCGTCAGGTCGCTGCGGCCTTCGGGGTCAGCGAACGGACGGTGCGCAAGTGGGTCGGGCGGGCCCGGCCGGCCGAGGGCCTGGCCGATCGGTCCAGTCGCCCACATGGCAGCCCCGGGCAAACGCCGGGCGAGCTGTGCGAGCTCATCGAGCGGCTGCGCCGGCAGCGCTGGACGGGCGCCGAGATCGCCCGCGCCCTGGACCTCAGTGCGGCCACCGTCGCTCGGTATCTGCGGCGGCTGGGGCTGGCACGCCTGCGCAACCTGGCGCCGCCCGCGCCCGTGGTGCGGTACGAGTACCGCCGGCCCGGGGGGCTCGTGCACCTCGACATCAAGAAGCTGGGACGAATCGGCCGCGTCGGCCATCGCATCACGGGCGATCGCCGCAGCCGCGTGCGGGGCATCGGCTGGGAGTTCGTACGCTGGCCTATGTCGAAGTCCTGCCCGATGAGCAGGGCGTCACGTGCGTGCGGTTTCTCTGGCGCACCCTGGCGTGGTTTCGCCGCCACGGCATCCGGGTCCGGCGGCTCTTGACCGACAACGGCTCGGGCTACCTCGCGCACGTCTTCACCGCGGCCTGCCAGGGCACCCAACTCCGGCATACGCGCACGCGGCCCTACACGCCGCGCACCAACGGCAAGGCCGAGCGCTTCATCCAAACGCTGCTGCGCGAGTGGGCCTATCGCCGTCCCTACGCGACCTCGGCGGCGCGCCGCACCGCCCTGGCCGGCTGGCTGCACCACTACAACTGGCATCGCAACCATAGCAGTCTCCAGGGTCGTCCTCCCATGAGCCGCCTCCTGGCTGCGGACAACCTCATGAGACTTCACAGCTAGCGGGACGGCGAAGCCCACGGTTTGCATCATCCGGTCAGCGGATGGCCGCGGTCGAAGACCTGTACCATGTCCGCGGACGCCGACAAGGACAAGCCGATCGTCGGGCTCGTACCCTAGTAGCCTTCTCCCTCCGAGCGAGCGAAGCGATCGATGGGACCCCTTACGCAAGCG
>WNFK01152738.1_pt1 | contig 10926 bp, 14 predicted proteins | sample 5400281 | NCBI WGS metagenome assembly WNFK01 (sample SAMN13153350, study PRJNA577476) | soil metagenome | isolation source: 20 cm soil on Douglas fir-dominated hillslope | place: USA:California | collected 2013-09-17
AAGCTCACGTCGTCGCAGGCGATGAGGGCTTCCAGCATCGACACGTCCAGGTAGGCGCCCCCGCCGGTGCGGGCGCGGCGCCAGAGGGCGGCCATGATGGCGCCGAAGGCGTGCGTGCCCGCGAGCACGTCGGCGGCCTGGATGTTCGCCGAGTGTGGCGCGGGCGCGTCGCCGCGCTCGAGGTGCATCATGCCCGACGCGGCATTGACGATGTGGGCGAAGGCGGCGCGGCCCCGCCAGGGGCCGGTCTGGCCGAAGCCGGAGATGGAGCAGTAGACGAGGTCGGGCTTCACCGCCGACAGCGCCGGCCAGTCACAGCCCAGGCGCGCGATCACCCCCGGCACGAAGTTCTCCACCGCGACGTCGGCCCGTCGCGCGAGGTCGAGCACCACCTCGCGCGCGGCCGGATGGGCCAGGTCCAGGGCCACACTCTCCTTGCCGGTATTGATGCGCGTGAAGTACGTGCTCTGGTCGTCCCGGCCCTCTTCGAGCTGCAGATACGCGCGGCGCATCTCGTCGCCCTCGCCGGGACGCTCGATCTTGATCACGCGCGCGCCGAGGTCGGCGAGCAGGCGCGTGCAGTAGGGGCCGGCGAGGACGCGGGTGAAGTCCAGCACGACGAGGCCGTCGAGCAGGGCAGGGCCGGGCGCGCTCACCGGCGCAGTATAGCAGCCGCGCCGTTGACAGGTCCCCGACGGGGGCCTACACTCCGGCCGACCGTTGCCGTGCCTTCAACCTCGCGAGGACACCATGGCCTTCCCGCTGACCGTCTCCGATCCGTCGTCGCTGGGCCTCGATCCCCAGGCGCTGGAGCGCCTCGTGGAGATGATCGCGGGCCACATCACCGAGGGCCGCTATCCCGGGGCCCAGATCGCGATCGCCCGGCGCGGCAAGCTCGCTCTCTTCAAATCGCTCGGCGAAGCGCGGACCGAGGGCACCCGGGTCTCCGCGCGCGAGGACACGCTGTGGCTCTTGTACTCGAATACCAAGGTCATCACCGCGAGCGCGCTGTGGGTGCTCGCCGAGCGCGGCGCCTTGCGCTTCACCGACCGCGTGGCCGACCACGTGCCGGGCTTCGAGGCCAACGCGAAAGGCGAGGTCACGGTCATCCAGCTCCTGTCACACCAGGCGGGTTTCCCCAACGCCGACGTCCCCAGCGCGGCGTGGGAGGATCACGATCTCCTGCGGAAGGCGGTGTGCGGGTTCACGCTCGAGTTCACGCCCGGCTCGCGCGTGCACTACCACGGCCGCGCCGCCCACTGGACGGCGGCGGTCCTCATCGAGGCGCTCACCAAGACGGACTACCGTGCCTTCATCCGCGAGAACGTGATCGAGCCACTGGGGCTGGGGGGCGACCTCTTCGTGGGCCTGCCCGACGCGCACCACGCGCGGACGGTGGACATGCACGAGCCGTCGGCCGACTGGCGTCGACAGACCCGGCGGGCGGAGGAGAATCACTCTGCTTTTTACCGCGCGGGCACGCCGGGCGGCGGCGGCTACGCCACCGCCCGGGCCATGGCGGCCTTCTACCAGATGCTGGTGCAGGGGGGCACGCTGAACGGCACCCGCCTCTTCTCCCCGCGCATGATCCAGTACGTCACGCGCAACTTCACCGGCGACCGCGTGGACGCCTACATGGGCATGCCCATGCACCGCGGCCTTGGCCCCCACTCGCGCGGGACCACCGACACCATCCGCGGCCTGGGCTCGCTCGCCTCGCCGCGCACCATCGGCCACGGCGGCGTCGGCTCGTCCTACTGCTGGGGCGACCCGGACTCCGGGGTGTCCTTCTCCTACCTCACCAATAGCCGGGTGCCGGATCCCTGGCACAGCGCGCGGCTCGAGGTGATCAGCAACTGCGTGCACTCCGCCATCAACGAAGGGAGCTGACGGCTCCGACCTATACGTCAAGAAGATGGAGTAAACGCTGGACCCCGGATGCCCGCCCGGGGGCGGGTCCGGCGCGCGATTTGACGTCCGCTGTCCGCCGCGCCACCGCCCACCCGGGCCCAATGTCCGTCGGTTGACAAGTCCGCCTCCCTCCGTATACAAATCCTTGAGGACGTCCGCATGCCCTCACTTGTCCGTCTCCGTCCGAACGCCCGTGTAGCCGCGTCCATCCTGGGCGAGGTTTTCAAGGGTCTACGGCATCCCCTCGCCTTCCGGTTATGGGACGGCACCGAGGTGCGGCTGGGCCGGGGCGAGCCGGCCTGCCGGGTGGTCATCCAAGCGCCCGAGGCCTTCACCGCGCTCATCCGCGATCCCAGCCCGGGCCACTTCGCCGAGGCCTATGCCTCGAACCAAATCGACATCCAGGGCGATCTCTTCGACGCCATGCGCGTGGCCAACGAGGTCGAGGAGATCAAGGTGACCCCCGGCCAGCGGCTACGCATCCTGCTCTCCCTCTGGAAGTCCTGAGTCGTGGCCGGCCACGACGTCCTCGTGGTGGGAGGCGGACCCGGCGGGAGCACCGCGGCCTGGCGACTGGCTCGCGCCGGGCTGCGCCCGCTGGTACTGGACGCGGCCGTCTTCCCCCGTCAGAAGATCTGCGCGGGTTGGGTGACGCCCATCGCGCTCGCCGACCTCGAGATCGAGCCCGACAAGTACCCGCTCACCATCCAGGGCTTTGCCGCCTGCGCGCTGGCGTTCGAGGGTGCGCGCCACGACACGCACTGGCGGCGGCCCGCCTCCTACGGCATCATCCGCCGCGAGTTCGATCACTTCCTCCTCGAGCGTGCGGCGGCGGCGGGGGCCGACGTGCGCGGGGGCGTACGCGTCAAGGCGGTCACCGCCGGCCCCTCGGGCGCCCGCGTCGAGACCGAGCAGGGCGCATTCGAGGCGCCCCTGGTGATCGGAGCCGGTGGCCACCGCTGCCCGGTGGCCCGCGATCTGGGCGAGGTGTCCGCCCGCGAGGAGGTGGTGGCGGCGCAGGAGACCGAGACGCGGCTGTCCCCCGAGTGGCGGGCGCGGCTCGAGGCCTTCATGGACGCGCCCGAGATCTATGTGGAGCCCGACCTGCGCGGCTACGGCTGGTTCTTCCCCAAGGGCGACTTCATCAATGTGGGCATCGGGATCACCGGGGGCAATGACGGGAGCCTGCCGAAGCGGCGCGACGCGCTCCTCGCCATGCTGCGCGTCACCGGCCGGGTGCCCGAGGGGATGCCGCTCGATCCCTTCAAGGGGCACGCGTACGTCGTGCGCCGCCAGGCGCCGCGGCGTCTCGCCGGCCCCGGCTTCTGCCTCGTCGGGGACGCGGCGGGGCTGGCCCGTGATCTCTCGGGCGAAGGCATCGGGCCCGCCATCCGCAGCGGCATCCTCGCCGCCGCGGCGGCGCAACGACTCCTCCGTGACGGTGGTTCCCTCGACGGCTACGCGCGCGAGGTCGTGGCGCTCTACGGGCCCGGCGAGCCCTCGTGGATCGGCCGGCAGATCGCCCGGCTCCCGGAGACGCTGGCGCGGCGGGCGGTGCGCGCGGTGCTCGGCTCCGCGCGCGCGCGGCGCCGCGTCGTCTTCGACTCGATCTTCGGCATGAAGGAGGCGACCTCATGAGGCGGAGCAAGAAGCGGGACGCCGAGGCCATCTCGTACCACTACGACCAGTCCAACGAGTTCTACGCTCTCTTCCTCGACCCGCTCATGGTCTACACGTGCGCGTACTACCGGGACCCCGACGGCAAGCTGGAGCAGGCCCAGGCGGACAAGCTGGATCTGGTGTGCCGCAAGCTGCGGCTCAAGCCCGGCGAGACCCTGCTCGACATCGGCTGCGGGTGGGGGAGCCTCGCCATCTGGGCCGCCCAGCACTACGGCGTCCGCTCTCACGGGGTGACACTGTCTCGGGCCCAGGCCGAGTTCGCCGCCGCGCGCATCGCGCGGGAGGGGCTCACCGGGCGCTGCCTGGTGGAGTACCGCGACTTCCGCGATCTGGCCGTCGACGCGCGCTACGACAAGATCGCCGCCATCGGCGTCATCGAGCACGTGGGCATCGGCAACTATCCGGCCTTCTTCAGTCGCGTGCGAACAATGCTCAACGACGGTGGCTACTACCTCAATCACGGCATCACCCACGAGTTTCACTGGAAGCCCACCACCCAGACGGACTTCCTCTACAAGTACGTCTTCCCCAACGGCGAGCTGGCGGGGCTCACCGAGACCATGACCGAGCAGGAGCGGGCGGGCTGGGAGATCGTGGATGTCGAGGGGCTGCGGCTCCACTACGCACGGACCTGCCGCGAGTGGGTGGAGCGGCTCGAGGCGCGGGCCGACGAGGCACGCGCCCTTGTGGGTGAGCGCATCTATCGCATCTGGCGCCTCTACCTCACGTGCTCGTCGGTGGCATTCCAGGAAGGGCATATCGGTCTCTATCAGGTCCTCATGCGCAAGCAGTGGGATGGCACATTTGACGTGCCGACCACGCGCGAGGATCTCTACAATAGGGATTACCGATAGTCGTCGGAAAAACTTACGGTTTGGCCGATAGGCGTGCGACCCTCGTCTCGATCCTGGCGGAATTGTTTGTGTTCCGGTTCGGGCAGGGAACTTGCTACCTGCGTCGGGGGTGGACATGGCGCGCTATCTGTTTGTCGTCTCGAACTCCAGACCTGACCTCGCTGACTACCTCGTGCGCCATTTTTCCGACGAGCAGGACGTGCTGGTGACTCTCGATCGGCGGCGGGGCGAGCGGCGACGGGGCCAGGCGGACAAGGACCCCGAGCGGCGCCAGGGCCATCGCCGCTGGCGGCCGGAGAACGACGAGTCGCTGGCATCGGTGGGAGCCTTCATGGTCCCCCTCGACGCGCCCGAGCCCGTCGCCTGACAATCGCTTCAATCCGGGTGAAGTCTTCCCTGGCATCGAGCACAACTTTCCTACCTCAGCCCTCTCGCGCGAGTAACTCAGCGAATCTGCTATCCGCCATCGGTGGCACGTCCATTGCTCACGTCCTCGGGCAAGGAGGGCACGGGCCATGAAGACCTTGATCGGGATGGCGGCGGTGGCAGTGCCGATCACCATGGCGGTCTCGGGGGACTTCTCGGCCGGACTCCTCGCCGTGGCGGGCGCGGTGGCCGGCGGCTGCTGGATGGGCGGCTGGCTCTCCCACTAGGCTCACGACGGGGGGCAGGGGGCTTGCGCCGGGCCACATGCCCGGCGATCATCGCGGCACTCGAGAGCTATCGACCCCTGCCGCTCGGAGGAGCCGCGATGACCCAGGATCTGCTCGAAGTCGTCAAGGACCACGTTGCCGTCCTCACGCTCAATCGCCCCGACCGGCTCAATGCCATGTCGCGGGAGATGCTGGATGCCCTCCTGGAGACTCTGCCCCGCCTCGCCAATGACCCCGACGTCGGCGTAGTGGTCGTCACCGGCGCCGGCCGTGGCTTCTGCGCCGGCGGCGACGTGAAGGCGATGGCCGAAGGACGCGAGGGCGATGGCGCCAGCCTGGAGGACAAGGCCCAGGCGCTCCGGTCCCGCATGGAGGTCTCGCGCTTCCTGCACGAGATGCCCAAGCCCACCATCGCCATGGTGCGGGGGGCGGCGGCGGGCGCGGGCCTTTCCGTCGCCCTGGCCTGCGACATGCGGATCGCCTCGGACAACTCGAAGTACGGCACCGCCTTCGCGCGCGTGGGCTATTCGGGAGATTTCGGCGGGAGCTACTTCCTCACCCAGCTCGTCGGCACCGCGAAGGCGCGCGAGCTCTACCTCACCGCCGAGCTGGTGGACGCCGCCCAGGCGCTGGCTCTCGGCATGGTCAACCGTGTCGTCCCCGACGCCCTGCTGGAGACGGAGACCATGGCGCTGGCGACGCGGCTGGCCAAGGGCCCATCCGTCGCCTATCGCTACATGAAGCGCAATCTCAATGCGGCGGAGACCGGCAGCCTCAAGGATGTCTTCGACCTCGAGGCGTGGGGCCACACGCGCAGCGGCATGACCGAGGACTGGCGCGAGGCCACCCGCGCCTTCGTGGAGAAGCGCGAGCCCGTCTTCAAGGGCCGCTGAGCGCGCGCCCCCCGGGGGCGCGCGTCCACCGGGTCTGGTACTCTCGAGCCCTCGGCCGCACCGCTCCGCAGCTATACCACCCGATGCCACGAGGAGGGACCTCCTTCATGATCACCGCGCTGGTCCAGTTCCCGCTGCCCGCTTCCGTGTCCCGGGACAAGGCCGCGGAGCTCTTCAAGGGTTCGGCCCCGAAGTACCGGGACCTGCCCGGACTCGTCCGGAAGTACTATCTCTAATGCGCGGAGTCCAAGACCGGAGGCGGTATCTACCTCTGGAAATCGCGCGAGGACGCCGAGCGCACCTATACCGCCGAGTGGAAGCGGATGATCCGCGAGCGGTACGGCGCCGACCCCCTCATCACCTACTTCGACACGCCGGTCGTGGTGGACAATGCGACGGGCGAGATCAGCAGCGACGCGTAGTCACTTGAACGCACGCACATAAACGCACGCACACTCGGCGACGGGAGGGATCATGGCGCTCGATCTGGGACTCACGGGCAAGGTCGCGATCATCAGCGGGGGGAGCGAGGGTCTGGGCCGCGCGGCGGCGGAGCGGCTGGCGCGCGAGGGCGCGAAGGTGACCATCTGCGCGCGGCGCAAGGACGTGCTCGAGGCCGCGGTGGCCGGCATCAAGGGGGCCACCGGCAACGAGGTGCTGGCGCTGCCGGCGGACGCCACCAAGGCGGCGGACATCGAGAACGTGGTGCGCGCCACCGTCGAGCGCTGGGGCGGGGTGGATATCCTGCTCAACAACGCGGGCACCTCGGCGGCGGCCGCCTTCGAGAAGGTGGACGACGACACGTGGCACGAGGACTTCGAGCTGAAGGTGATGGGCGCCATCCGCTTCTGCCGGCTCGTGATCCCGCAGATGAAGAAGCGCGGCGGCGGCCGCATCGTCAACGTGACCACGGTGGGCGGCAAGGCGCCCGCGCCGCGCTCGCTTCCGACCAGCGTCTCCCGCGCGGCGGGCATCAACCTCACCAAGTCGCTCGCCCACGAGTACGCGGCGGACAAGATCCTCGTGAACACCATCTGTATCGGCCTCGTCCGCAGCGCCCAGATCGACCGGCGCGCCAAGGACGGCGACCTCGAGGGCCACTATCGCGAGCTGGCCAAGCGCATCCCGCTGGGCCGCGTGGCGCATGCCTCCGAGTTCGGCGATCTCGTCGCTTTCCTCGTCTCCGATCGCGCCGCCTACATCACCGGCACCGCCATCAACTTCGACGGCGGCATGGCCGCTACCGTCTAGGGGGGAGGCGCCTATGCCCAGCGCTGTCAACCGCCAGATCCTCCTCGCTGCCCGTCCGGCGGGCGCGCCCAAGCCGAGCGACTTCCCGCTCGTCGAGACCGCCATCCCCGAGCCGGGCTCGGACCGCCGCTCGTACGCCAAGCCCTGGGAAGTCGGGCAGCCCGCAGATGGGCGCGCGGTCGGCGAGGTGGTGAAGTCCAACGACGCCCGGGTCAAGCCGGGCACTATCGTCTCGAGCATGCTGGGCTGGCGCGAGTACTTCGTTTCGACGGGCGAGGGCCTCACGCCGCTGGACCGCTCGCTGCCGCTGGCCAGCTATCTGGGCGTCCTCGGCGTGCCCGGTTTCACCGGATGGTACGGTCTCACGGAGATCGGCCAGCCCAAGGCGGGCGAGACCCTCGTGGTCTCGGGTGCCGCGGGCGCCACCGGCTCTCTCGTCGTCCAGCTCGGCAAGCTCCTCGGCTGCCGCGTGGTCGGCACCGCGGGGACGGACGACAAGTGCAAGTGGCTCACGAGCGAGCTGGGCGCGGACGCCGCCATCAACTACCGTCGGGCGCCGGATCTTTTCGAGACGCTGCGAGACGCCTGCCCGAAAGGGGTGGACATCTACTTCGAGAACGTGGGCGGCCCCATGCTCGACGCCGTCCTCCGGCTGGTGAACCCCCGCGCTACATGATGAACCTGGTGGGGAATCGCGTGCGCATGCAGGGCTTCATCATCTCCGACCACTTCGATCGCTACCCGACTTTCCTCGCGGAGGTCGGGAGCGCAGTGAAGGCGGGCCGCATCAAGCACGAGGTGACCGTGGTGGAGGGGATCGAGAACGCGGTGAAGGCCTTCCTCGGGCTCTTCTCGGGCGACAACCTCGGCAAGATGGTGGTGAAGCTCGGGCCCGAGCCCCGTTGAGCTCTTCGCCCTCGGCGACCGGAGGTCAGGGTTTGCGGTCGAGGAGCTCGGTCGTGAGCTTGGTGAGCTGATCCACGTGGAAGGGCTTGTAGAGGATGGGGACGCCCGTATTCTCGAGGAACTGCTCCATGTTGCCGGTCTGGGCGCTGCCGGTCACGAAGGCAATGCGGGCGAGAAGGTCGGGGCGCCGGCGCTCCAGCTCGCGGTAGAGGCCAGGGCCGTCCAGCTCCGGCATGCGCAGATCGCTGAGGATGAGGTCGTACTCGTTGTGCTCCACCCGTGCCAGTGCGGCCAAGCCATTGGGGGCCGTATCCACGCGATGCCCGTCAGCGGAGAGGATCTCGGCGATGAGGGTGGCCAGGGCCACCTCGTCGTCGACCACCAAAATTCGCTTGCCGCTGAGCGTCGCCGTGCCGGACATGGTCGTCGATGACCTCCTGGCCCGGTTGAAATGCAAGGCCCGGGCCAGGGGTCATTCGACATAACTACCCACTTATATTGATGAAGATGAGTCCCCCGTCGGAGGGTGGCCACCCTCATCAAATCCGAGAGGTCCTCAGGTCGTCCTATCGGCCGCGGTTTGAAGCTCCAGCCCAGTACCCCCGCCCTCGGCTGCCCCGATTGCTCCGGGCCGGCGGGTGCGCGGGGCCCTGACCGCGGCCTTGACCGGGCGCATGGGCCGGGCCTTGACGGGCGGCCTTGTCACGGGCGCGGGCTCGCTCGGCGGCCTTCTGGGCCCGGATGGCGGCGATGCGCTCCGCGAGCGGGATCTCCAGGCGCTCGGCCGATCGCTGCGCATAGTCGAAGCCCTCGAGCTTCAGCCGCGGCAGGGCATTGCCGACCGCACGCTCGATGGCCTTGAGATCGCCCATCTCGTCGGGCGCGACGAAGGTGACCGCCTCCCCGACCGCGCCCGCCCGCGCGGTGCGCCCGGCGCGGTGGATATAGTCGTCCGGCACGTTGGGAACGTCGAAGTTCACCACGTGGGAGAGCTCGTCGATGTCGATGCCACGCGCCGCGATGTCCGTGGCCACCAGCACGCGGTACTTGCCGCGCTTGAAGCCCTCCAGGGCGTGCGTGCGCTGGGCCTGGCTTCGATTGCCGTGGATCCGGTCCGTGGCAATGCCCCGCTTGGCGAGCTGGTCGGCGAGGCGGCGCTTGAGGAGTGCCACGAGCAGCCCGCCCTTGAGATCCTGCGCCACCGGGTAGACGGAATGGGTAATGCCGGTGGCCGGCGCCGCCGGCCGCTCCTGGTTGATCGGCACCGGGTTCCGCAGGAACTCGCGCGCGAGGGCCGCGATGGGCGCGGGCATGGTGGCGGAGAAGAGGAGCGTCTGACGCTGCTTCGGCAGCTTGCCGAGGATGCGGCGGATGTCGGGAAGGAAGCCCATGTCCAGCATGCGGTCGGCCTCGTCGAGCACCAGCACCTCGAGGGCATCGAGCCGGACATAGGGATGCTGCATGTGGTCGAGGAGCCGGCCCGGCGTGGCGACGATGATGTCCACGCCGCGGCGGAAGGCGGTCTCCTGCGGGCCCATGCCGACGCCGCCGAACACCGCCGCGCCCTTCACGGGCGTGAAGCGGGCGAGGTCGCGGAGATCGGCCTCGATCTGGGCGGCCAGCTCACGCGTGGGCGCGATCACGAGCGCGCGCACGGCCCCGCGCGGCTTGTCCATCAGGCGCTGCGCGATGGGAAGGAGGAAAGCCGCGGTCTTGCCGCTGCCGGTCATGGCGCAGGCGACCACGTCACGGCCGGCGAGCACGGGCGGAATGGCGTCGCGCTGGATCGGCGTGGGCGCGGTGAAGCCAAGGGCCTCGACGGCGCGCAGGAAGGCGGAGTGGAGATTCAGGGCAGCGAAGGACATGGAGATTCGACCTCTGTCGAGCGGGCTTCTCGCCGGGCAAGGAACCGCGCTACTGTGTGTCCGGCGTGATTTGGGAAGAACGGGGGGATTTGCCGGAGGAAACCGCCGTTCGGGCTCTCTGAGACGCTTCGAGAACGGGGTTAGTATCGCACGGGTACCAAGATTCACCTAGCGATTCATCGGCGGCCGTCGAGAGTGGGCCACCTGGAGTATCTTCGGGGCCAAGGAGGCGGCCGAGGCGAATGGATCGAGCAGCCGAAGAAGTTCGAGGCCGAGCTCGCACGGCCACTGGCCAAGGATTTCGGTCCCGCGCCCGCGGAGGGACGGTAATGGACCTCAAGTTGCTGATCACCGTATTCGGCACCGTTCTCGTGGCGGAGCTCGGGGACAAGACCCAGCTCAGCACCATGCTGTACGCTTCCGGCGCGCAGAACGGCAAGTGGGCGGTGTTCCTGGGCTCGGCAATGGCGCTTGTCACGTCGTCTGCGCTTGCGGTATTCGTGGGAAGCCTGATCGGGTCTCACGTCAATGCCAGGCTGGTCGGGCGGATTGCCGGAGTGGGCTTCATTGCCGTGGGCGTCTGGACCTTGTGGAGAGCATAGAGCGATGAGCTTGTTGTTCTCTCTTGATGGCCGTATCGGCCGGTCTACCTATTGGCTCAAGTTCTGCCTGCCCTATCTCGCCATCTACCTGTTGCTGTTGGCCGCCGACTGGAGGCTGGGAACCTACGACCCCGACGAGAAGACCGTCGGCCTCCTGTCCGGAATCTTCGTGGCGGTGGCGCTCTACTCGTCGATCGCGGTCAACGTGAGGCGGTGCCACGACCGGGATCATTCCGGATGGTTCCTGCTGCTGGGCTTCATTCCCATCCTGAACCTGTGGCCGTTCATCGAGCTCGGGTTCCTGGCCGGCA
>WNFK01246016.1_pt1 | contig 10926 bp, 4 predicted proteins | sample 5400281 | NCBI WGS metagenome assembly WNFK01 (sample SAMN13153350, study PRJNA577476) | soil metagenome | isolation source: 20 cm soil on Douglas fir-dominated hillslope | place: USA:California | collected 2013-09-17
GTGATCTGCTCGCCCTCCAGATACTTGAGGGTCAGCTCCTCGTCGGTCTCGGCCACCAGCTCGACCATGCGCTCGCGATGCTCGCGCGCCTCGTTGACCAGGTTGGCCGGGATGTCCGCGGTCTCGGACGTGGTGCCGAGATCGTCGGTGAAGATTACGCCCTGCTGCTCGATCAGGTCAACGTAGCCCTTGTAATTGCCCTCGGCGCCAATGGGGATCTGAATCGGCACGGGACGTGCGTTGAGACGCTCCGTGATCATGTCCACCGTGCGCCAGAAATTGGCGCCGGTGCGGTCCATCTTATTGATAAAGCAAATGCGCGGAACATGATACTTGTCCGCCTGGCGCCAGACCGTCTCGGACTGTGGTTCGACGCCGGCTACGGCGTCGAACACGACGACGCCGCCATCCAGCACACGCAGAGAACGCTCGACCTCGACGGTGAAATCGACGTGACCGGGGGTGTCGATGATGTTGATGCGGTGCCCAAGCCAGAAACACGTGGTCGCGGCGGACGTGATGGTAATGCCGCGCTCCTGCTCCTGGGGCATCCAGTCCATAGTTGCGGCGCCCTCATGCACCTCGCCGATCTTGTGGATCTTCTTGGTGTAGAAAAGGATGCGCTCGGTTGTTGTCGTCTTCCCCGCGTCAATATGCGCGATGATGCCGATGTTCCGCGTCTTCTCCAGGGGATATTCTCTGGTGGCCATAACTCCTCTATATCGCTGTTCTACCAGCGGTAATGCGCGAAGGCCTTGTTAGACTCCGCCATCTTATGGGTTTCATCTCGTTTGCGAATGGTTGCGCCCTGGCCGGCCGCGGCGTCCATGAGCTCCGACGCCAGCTTCTCGGCCATGGTGCGGCCAGAGCGGTTGCGCGACGAGGCGATCAGCCAGCGCATCGCCAGCGCCAGCTTGCGCTCGCCGCGGATCTCGACCGGCACCTGATAGGTCGAGCCGCCGACGCGCCGTGGCTTCACCTCGAGCACCGGCGTCGCGGCACGCAGCGCCTGCTCGAAGATCTCGACAGGGCTGCGCTTGGCGCGCTGCTCCATGAGCTCGAACGCGTCGTAGACGATGCGCTCGGCGACACTGCGCTTGCCGTCCCACATGAGGCGGCCCACCAAACGGGTGATGTTCCGGTTGTTGTACTTCGGGTCCGGCAGCACAACGCGATGCGGGACCGTTCCTCGTCGAGGCATAAGCTCGATTACTCCTCTGGCGCCAGACAGCGCGAAGGGTACCGAGGCTTGCGCCCCGGCACCCCACCGTCGAATGTCTATCCGCTGGCCGGGGAGCCACTGGCTCCCGCGCGGCTCGGCGCGATAAGCGCTGAGCTGCCGGCCTGGAGAACATTCGACAACGCTGGCGTGATACCCTTGATCACGACCAGCCGTGGTTTCGCGCCGACCTGGCTGTTCGTCGAGAATAGCTGGTTTCGGCCAGACGTACCGCGAGTGTCTTAACGACGCCCCGCTGGCGCGGCGCCACCCTTCGGCCGCTTCGCGCCATACTTCGAGCGCCCCTGTCGCCGCTTCTGCACGCCTTCGGCGTCCAGCGTGCCGCGCACGATGTGATAGCGCACGCTCGGCAGGTCCTTCACACGCCCGCCGCGAATCAGCACAACCGAGTGTTCCTGCAAGTTGTGCCCCTCGCCCGGAATGTATGCCGTGACCTCGAAACCGTTGGTCAGGCGCACACGCGCGATCTTGCGCAACGCCGAGTTCGGCTTCCTGGGCGTCATCGTGCGGACCTGCGTGCAGACGCCGCGCTTTTGTGGTGCGCCGCGCATGCGCTGCGTACGGTTCGTCAGCGCGTTGTAGGAAAACTGCAGCGCTGGCGCCTCGCTCTTGCGGGCCTTCTTGCTACGGCCCTTGCGGACCAATTGGTTGATCGTCGGCATGTGTGGTTGTTCTATTTCAATCTTCATCTCGCCCGAAGGCGCGATGCCTATGCAGGCTCGCGACGCCGTTTCGCACGGAGAGCCGCCGCGAGCCTACCTGACGCACAATGAGTAATACTATCACTCGTCCGGGAAACTGTCAACAACCGGCAGCTCATCGTAGCTCGTGCCGTAGCCGTCGCCACTCTCACTGCCGATCAGGCTGCCTGTGTTCGTGCCACCCAGGCCGAAGGCCGCCAGGTTCGAGCTGGCCATCGCCGCCGCCAGCCGGTCGGCGCGCTGCCGCTCCTTGAGCTGCCGCCGCTGCTCCACACCGGTGCCGGCGGGGATCAGCTTGCCGATGATCACGTTCTCTTTCAGGCCGACCAGGTGATCGGTCGCCCCCGTGATCGCCGCCTCAGTCAGCACACGCGTCGTCTCCTGGAACGAAGCCGCCGCCAGGAAGCTATCGGTGTTGAGCGACGCCTTGGTGACGCCCAGCAGCACCGTCTGTGCTGTGGCCGGCTCGCCGCCCTCGGCCAGCACGCGCGCGTTCGTCTCCTCGTAGTGGAAACGATCCACCAGGTCGTTCGGCAGCAGATCGGTATCACCGGGATCGTCGATGCGCACGCGGCGGAGCATCTGACGCACGATGACCTCGATATGCTTGTCGTTAATGTACACACCGGTCGAGCGATACACTTTCTGGACTTCTTTCACCAGATAGACATGCACCGCCTCGCGCCCCTGGATGCGCAGCACATCCTGCGGGTCGATCAGGCCCGTCGTCAGCGGCTGGCCGGCGCGCACCTGCTCGCCTTCGCGCACGACGATGTTAGAAGCCGCCGGCACGACGTACTCGCGCTCGTCGCGCTCTTCGGAGCGGACGATCAGCCCGTTGGGGGTCAGGTGAGCCTCACCCTCCGTGCGGGCGTGTACTTCCCGCGCGCTGTCGGTCTTGTGGTTCTTGTCCTTGGGCAGCCGTATGATCATCTGGTCACGCACGATATGCTCACCCTCGTGAACCAGGACCTCGCTGTTCTTGGGCAGCGGATACTCGTCCACGATGGCTTCGACGGAGACGACACGCAGCTTGCGGACACCGCTCTCTTCCACCTGCAGCTCGATCGCGCCATCCAGCTCGCTGACAATCGCCTTGTCCTTGGGCACGCGCGACTCGAAGAGCTCCTCGACCCGCGGCAGACCCTGCGTGATATCTTCCGCGGCGCCGGCGATGCCGCCGGTGTGGAAGGTCCGCATGGTGAGCTGCGTGCCCGGCTCGCCGATAGACTGCGCGGCCACAATACCCACCGCGTCGCCGATGTGCGCCAGCCGGCCGTTGCCCAGGTTGCGCCCGTAGCACTTGGCGCAGACGCCGTGGGGCGCGAGACACTGGAGCACCGAGCGAACGTAGATGGCCCGGACGCCGGACACGATCATCGCGTCCACCGTGTCGTCATCCAGCTCGCTGCCCACCGCGACATGCTCGAAGCCGGGCACGGGAGCCTGGAGCACACGCCCAATCACGCGGTTGCGGAAGGGGGCGTTCATCTCCTTGCTGTCGTCCTCGGTGATCCAGATGCCTTCGATGGTGCCGCAGTCCTCCGTCAGCACGATCACGTCCTGCGAGACGTCGATCAGGCGGCGGGTCAGATAGCCAGACTCCGCAGTCCGCAGCGCCGTATCGGCCAGTCCCTTGCGGGCGCCGTGGCTGGAGATGAAATACTCCATCACGGTCAGGCCGTCGCGGAAGTTGCCGCGCACCGGAATCTCCATGATGCGCCCCGACGGATCAGCCATCAGGCCACGCATGCCGGAGAGCTGGCGGATCTGCTGGAACTTTGCCTTGGTCGCACCCGAGTTCGCGATGGTATAGATCGCGCCGTACGGGTCGAGCACTTCCTGCACGTGCTTCTGGATGCGGTCGGAAACGTCCGTCCAGATCTGCACGGTCTGACGATAGCGCTCGTTGTCCGTGATGAGGCCGTCGCGGAAGTCCTCTTCGAGCTGCGTCACGCGGACATCAGCCTCGTCCAGGATCTGCTGGCGCTGTGGCGGCACCATGACATCGCTCATCGCGATGCTCGCGCCGACCTTGGTGGCGAAGGTGAAGCCGACGCGCTTGATGTCGTCGGCCAGCGTCGCCGTGGCCTCGCGCCCATAGTGCTTGAAGCACTCCGCCATCACCTGGCGCAGGAAGTCCTTCTTCATCGCGTAGTTCTTGAAGCGGAGCTTCCGCGGCAAGATGTCGTTGAAGATGGTCCGGCCCACCGTCGTCTCAACGCGAGTGCTAGGCTCGATCGGCTCCGGTTTGCCCGGCTCGTTGAACACCTCATCGCTATCCAGGCGCACCTGAATGGCATCGTGCAGCTGGATCTGGCCCATGTTGTACGCCAGCATTGCCTCCGTCGGGCTGGCAAAGCGACGCACGACCCGCGCGCGGATCGCCGCGTCGTCCAGCTTCGCCAGGTCCGGATGCTGCTCGCGGAACTCCGCGATCCTCAGCTGGAGCCGGTCGGGCCGGTCCATCGTCAGATAGTAGCAGCCGAGCACCATATCCTGCGACGCGCCAATGGACGGCTCGCCGGTCGCCGGGTGCAGGATGTTGCGCGCCGAGAGCATCAGCGTGCGCGCCTCCTCCTGCGCGCGCTCCGAGAGCGGCACATGGACGGCCATCTGGTCGCCGTCGAAGTCGGCGTTGAACGCCGAGCAGACCAGCGGATGCAGCTGGATGGCGCTGCCCTCCACCAGCACCGCCTCGAACGCCTGAATGCCCAGACGGTGCAGAGTCGGCGCCCGGTTGAGCAGCACCGGGTGGTTGTGGATCACCTCTTCGAGGACGTCCCAAACCTCCGGCCGCACGCGCTCGACGAAGCGCTTGGCGCTCTTGATATTGTGGGCAAGCCCCTGCTCGACGAGCTTGCGCATGACGAACGGCTTGAAGAGCTCGAGCGCCATTTTCTTCGGTAGGCCACACTGATGCAGCTTGAGCTCCGGGCCGACCACGATCACCGAGCGGCCCGAGTAGTCCACACGCTTGCCCAGCAGGTTCTGGCGGAAGCGGCCCTGCTTGCCCTTGAGCATGTCCGACAGGCTCTTGAGCTTGTGGTTGCCGGAACCAGCCACCGCGCGGCCGCGCCGCCCGTTATCGATCAGCGCGTCGCAGGCTTCCTGCAACATGCGCTTCTCGTTGCGGATGATGATTTCCGGCGCGCCCAGCTCCAACAGCCGCTTGAGGCGGTTGTTGCGGTTGATGACTCGACGGTAGAGATCGTTCAGGTCGCTAGTGGCAAAGCGTCCGCCGTCCAGCTGCACCATCGGGCGCAGGTCTGGCGGCAGCACCGGCAGCACCGAGAGGATCATCCACTCGGGGCGGTTGCCGGACTTGCGGAAGGCCTCGACCACGTTCAGGCGCTTCGTGGCCTTCTTGCGGCGCTGGCCGGTCGTGCCATTGATCTCCTGGCGCAGCTTGGTCGCCAGCTCGTCCAGATCGATGGCGGACAGCAGCGCCTGCACCGCCTCGGCGCCCATGCCGGCGTCGAAGATTTCGGGCAGGTCCGGGTTGGCGTCGCGCAGCCGATACTCGAAGTCCTTCAGCTCGCGATACTTCTGCTCCTGCACGAGATCGTTGCGCTTGAGCGCTTCGAGGTCGCGCCGGCGCGTCTCGGTCTGGGCGCGAATCTCGTTCGAGTCCGCCACCAGCTTGTCCTGCACCGCCGCGATCTCGCCCTCGGCGTCCATGCGCGCGCGCTCCATCTGGCGCTCGGCATCGGCGCGGGCGCGATCCAGCTCGGTGCGCGCCGACTCTACGATCAGGTCACGGTGCTCCTGGGCCATGCGGTCCAGGTGCTCCATGTGCGTGGCGTCGGCCACGGCGCCCTGCTGGGCGATGCGCTCGCCCGTCGGGATGTAGACGGCATCCTCGGTCAGGACCTTGCCCGTGTTCTCGCGCAGCAGCGCACGCAGGTTCTTCTCGGCGTCGCGCGCCTCCTGCAGCTGCTCCGAGCGCCGCAGATCGAGCTGCTCGCGCTGCTCCTCCACGCCGCGCTCCAGCTCGGCAATGCGCGCGTCGCGCCGCTCCTGCACCGCCTCGATAGTGGCGGTCACCGCCTCTTCGCGCTCCTGAATCTGGCTGGCGACGCCCTCTTCGATGCTCGCCAGCGCCATCTGGCGCGCCTCTTCGTTGACGTCCGTGACGACGTAGAGCGCGAAGTAGAGAATGCGCTCGAGGTTACGCGGCGAGAGATCGAGCAAGAGCCCGATGCGGCTCGGCGTACCCTTGAAATACCAGATGTGGCTGACGGGCGAAGCCAGCTCGATGTGGCCCATGCGCTCGCGACGCACCTTCGAGCGGGCCACCTCTACACCGCACTTGTCGCAGACGATGCCCTTGAAGCGCACGCGCTTGTACTTGCCGCAGTAGCACTCCCAGTCCTTGGTGGGACCGAAGATGCGCTCGCAGAACAAGCCGTCCTTCTCGGGCTTGAGGGTGCGGTAGTTGATGGTTTCCGGCTTGGTCACCTCGCCATAGCTCCACGAGCGGATCTGCTCGGGGCTGGCGAGGCTGATGCGGATGGCGTCGAAATCGTTTACTTCGAGCATTCTGGGCCTCTATTCGTTTTCAAATCCGCTGAGGTTGATGCCAAGCTCCGGCATGACGTCGGTGCCAGTGTCCTCAACGAACTGGATCTTCTGCTCGTCCTCATTGAGCACCTCGACGTTGATGCCCAGGCTCTGTAGCTCCTTGACGAGCACCTTGAAGGACTCGGGCACGCCCGGCTCCATGATGCTCTCACCCTTGACGATGGCCTCGTAGGTCTTGACACGGCCAACCACGTCGTCGGACTTGACCGTCAGGATCTCCTGCAAGATGTTGGAGGCGCCGTAGGCTTCGAGCGCCCACACCTCCATCTCGCCGAAGCGCTGGCCGCCAAACTGCGCCTTACCGCCCAGCGGCTGCTGGGTGATGAGGCTGTAGGGGCCGGTCGAGCGGGCATGCACCTTATCCTCGACGAGGTGTGCCAGCTTGAGCATATAGATGTAGCCCACCGTGATCGCCGTGTCGAACGGGTCACCGGTGCGCCCATCGTAGAGCATCGCCTTCCCGGAGGTCGGCAGCCCCGCCTGCGAGAGCAGCTTCTCGATGTCGTCCTCAGACGCGCCGTCGAAGACCGGCGAGGCGACCTTCATGCCGAGCTTCTCCGCGGCCCAGCCGAGGTGCGTCTCCATGATCTGGCCAATGTTCATGCGGTGCGGCACGCCCAAGGGATTGAGAATGATGTCCACCGGTGTGCCGTCCTCCAGGAACGGCATGTCCTCCACCGGCAGCACGCGCGAGATCACGCCCTTGTTGCCGTGGCGGCCGGCCATCTTGTCGCCCGCGCCGATCTTGCGCTTCTGTGCGATCGAGACACGCACCAGCTGGTTCACCCCCGGCGGCAGCTCGTCGTTGCTCTCACGCGCGAAGACCTTGACCTCGACGACCTTGCCCTTCTCGCCGTGGGGCACGCGCAGCGACGTGTCTTTCACCTCACGCGCCTTCTCACCGAAGATCGCGCGCAGCAGCTTTTCTTCCGCCGTCAGCTCCGTCTCGCCCTTCGGCGTGATCTTGCCGACCAGGATGTCGCCCGGGCCGACCTCGGCGCCGATGTAGATGATGCCGCGCTCGTCGAGATTGCGCAGCCCTTCCTCACCGACGTTCGGGATGTCGCGCGTGATCTCCTCCGGCCCCAGCTTGGTGTCGCGCGCCTCCACCTCATGCTTCTCGATGTGAATGCTGGTGAACAGGTCCTCGCGCACAATGCGCTCGCTGATGAGGATAGCGTCCTCGAAGTTGCCACCCTCCCAGCACATGAAGGCCACCAGAATGTTCTGGCCCAGCGCCAGCTCGCCGTTCTCCGTGGCGGAGCTATCGGCAATGGGCTGGCCCTTCGTGACGCGATCGCCCTTGTTGACCGTCGGCCGCTGGTTGATGCAGGTGCCCTGGTTCGAGCGGACGAACTTGCGCATTTTGTGGACGTGCTCGACACCTTCGTCGTCCACAATGACGATCTGGCGCGCCGTCGCGCTGACGACCTCGCCGTCCTCCTCCGCGACCAGCACCTGACCCGAGTCGATCGCCACCTGCCGCTCGATGCCGGTGCCGACGATCGGCGCCTGCGGGCGCAGCAGCGGCACCGCCTGGCGCTGCATGTTGGCGCCCATCAGGGCGCGGTTCACGTCGTCGTGCTCCAGGAACGGGATCAGCGCCGCGGCCACGCTTACGGTCTGCTTCGGCGCGACGTCCATGTAGTCCACATGGGGCACCGTCTCCTGCACGAAGTCGCCGTTGTGGCGTGCCAGTACACGCTCGGTATGGAAGTGGCCGAACTCGTCGAGCGGCACGTTGGCCTGCGCGATGACGTAGCGCTCTTCGTCGTCCGCCGTCAGGTAATCCACCTCCTGCGAGACCCACGGCCGGATGGGCACCTCTTCCGCCCCGCGCGCCGCCAGCTTCTTCGCCAGGTCGGCATCGACGATGGTGCCCTGGGTGCTAAGCGCTTTACCCTTGCCGTCCGTAACATCGCGCTCCAGCACGCGGCCGATCAGGTTCGGGTGATTGGCGGGCATACGGTGATAGACCTTCCGATACGGCGTCTCGATGAAGCCGTAGGGGTTGATCTGGCCATACGTCGCCATGTTGCCGATCAGGCCGATGTTCGGGCCTTCTGGCGTCTCGATCGGACAGATGCGGCCGTAGTGCGACTGGTGCACGTCGCGCACGTCGAAGCCGGCGCGCTCGCGCGAGAGGCCACCCGGGCCCAGCGCCGACAAACGCCGCTTGTGGCCGATCTCGGCCAGCGGGTTGGTCTGGTCCATGAACTGCGAGAGCTGGCTGCCGCCAAAGAACTCCTTCATGGCGGCGACCACCGGCCGGATATTGATCAGCTGGTTGGGCGACGCCTGCGAGGGATCCTGAATGATCGCCATGCGCTCCTTGACGACGCGCTCCATACGAAGCAGGCCGACGCGGAACTGCGTCTGGATCAGCTCGCCCACGCTGCGGACGCGCCGATTGCCCAGATGGTCGATGTCGTCTTTCTTGCCCTTGCCCTCGTCCAGCTCCACCAGGCGGCGCAGGATGGCTACCACGTCGTCCTGGGTGAGCGTGCGAATGGTCTGCGGGATCGACAGATCCAGCTTGCGGTTTAGCTTATAGCGCCCGACGCTGCCGAGATCGTAGCGGCGGGGATGATAGAACAGGTTGTAGACCAGCGTGCGCGCGTTCTCGAGCGTCGCCGGGTCGCCCGGGCGCAGCTTGCGATAGACTTCGAGCAGCGCGTCTTCGGGCGTCTTGACGGGATCCTTATCCAGCGTAATCTGGACGAAGGACGGCACATAGGGCTTGCCGTCGGGGCCGGTGAACGTGAAGGCCTTTAGGATGCCCTCGTCCGTGCGCAGGTCCGGCGTATGCTCGCTCTTGCCCTGGTCGCGGTCGCCGATGGCGCCCATCGCGCGCAGCAGCGTCGTGATGGGAATCTTGCGCTTGCGGTCGATCTTGACCGAGAGCAGATTCTTGTTGCTGGTCTCGAATTCGAGCCAGGCGCCGCGATTGGGAATGAGCTTGGCGGCGAAGAGCTGCCGGCCGGTGGCCGGGTCTTCGTCGGCGGTATAGTAGACGCCCGGCGAGCGCACCAACTGGCTGACGACCACGCGCTCGGCGCCGTTAATAATGAACGTGCCCTCGGTGGTCATGAGCGGGAAGTCGCCCATGAAGATGGACTTTTCCTGGATCTCGCCAGTCTCTTTGTATGTCAGCCGCGCGGTGACGTACAGCGGGGCGGCGTACGTTGCGTCGCGCTCGCGGCACTGGTCTTCCGTGTATTTCGGCTCACCAAATGGATCGTCGGGAATGATAAATTCGAGCTTGAGGTTCTTGCTGGTGAAATCTTCGATGGGAGAGATCTCGGCAAAGAGCTCCCGCAACCCCTCACGTTTGAACCAGTCAAACGAGTCAAGCTGCACCTGGATGAGGCTGGGCATCGGGCGGATATCAGGAATCCGCGCAAAGCTCACGCGCTCGGGGAGAGAGACAGCCGTGCTCAGTGCCATGCGTGATAAACTCCTCTCGCCGGTCACCACCGCCTTGCGGGATGGCTTCCTGCGCTTAGCGCCCGCGTGCGCCGGGGAAAGCCGCGCGCGAGCAGCCGGAAGGGACAACGGGCCGCACTCGTGAGAGTCGGTCATGCGCCTGCCCCGTGGGGCGAGCGCGCGCGTCCCAGCCTGCGGGACGCGTGCTGTGCTGCTGCCGAGCCGATCCACGGCTCTGGGGAAGCTCGCGGCAGCGATACGAACTTGTCTACGGGATCACAGGGTCGGTCAACCAGTTTCTAATCGCCGTGTCATCGTGTGTCGGCGCCGTGGCGCAGTTGGAATGATCGAGACGCCAGACCGGAGCTCCGCGGGCCGGGGGATCGTCGCAGCCACTACTGTTCCATCGGAGGATACCGGCCGCACCATGCAGGCGTGTTTGAGGTAGCAGGTACCTATTGTGCATAGCGCTCATTCCGTTATAGTATGTGTGACACCGTATCAGGCCGCGGAAAGGTCACGAGAACGTGCTAGGGGAGGAGATTCAGGCTAGCCAGGCAACACGCGAAACTGCACGCGCCGAGCAGCCCATCACCACATCTGTGCGATAATGGGCATGAGACTCTATGGCACGTGCGTGCTCGTAGTTCGTGGGGTCGCCTACGTCTTTCGCCACCCAGAGCGATCTCGTTCTGCGTCATCGCCTGTCGGCCCGCCAGCCAAACCCAGGCGAGAACCGGATTTCCCGGTGCTTCGAAGACACAGCGGCGCATCGTCCACCCAAACGACGCGCAGAACTCCGCAGGTTCTAATTATATCTCCCCCATTGCAAGGATGTCAAGGACATAGAGGTACCTCACCCCCAGCCCCTCTCCGCGCAGGAGAGAGGGGCCAGATGCCAGGCGAAGCGGTGGCGGGGTAAGCGCACCGGAATGCTAGGGGTCCAAGACATCTTACCACAGATATCGCAGAGGC
>WNFK01214404.1_pt1 | contig 10923 bp, 9 predicted proteins | sample 5400281 | NCBI WGS metagenome assembly WNFK01 (sample SAMN13153350, study PRJNA577476) | soil metagenome | isolation source: 20 cm soil on Douglas fir-dominated hillslope | place: USA:California | collected 2013-09-17
AATTGCGCGAAGAAGGCGCCGGACCGGACAAGCTTGCGTCTGTCTTCGACTGAGTCCTAGGGCTGGTCGAATTTGTCGCGGCGGCGGTGGCCGTACAGCAAGCGCGACTCGAGACGGCCACGGAGCGCGCGATAATAGGCTTCCAGGAATCCCTGGTCGGATTCGCGTTGGTCGCGCGTGCGCTTGATCTTGCCGCGGATGCGCTCGGCCACCGCCGCCATCGTCGCCTCGTCCTTCCGGCGCAGCACGTCTTCGAGAACGCTCAGCTCCTTCACCCCGTAGACGTCGACTTCCACGCGGGTGAAAGCAAAGTCCGACGGCCGCTCGCCGGCCGCGAGATCCAATTCGAGCGCGCGTTTGGGGGCGCGGATCACCCAGGTTCCGGCGACGAAATCGCCGACGCGCAGGCGGTCGCGATTGAGCAGCGGAAAGAACACGAAAATCGCGCACCAGATGAAGCCGGCGAGCGCGCCCCAGCCGCCGACTTCGCGCCCATACACCAGGAGGAAGCTCAAGGGCAGGAAGAGCTCGAGCTCGCGCATGGCGTTGCGGGCGAAAATTGCGTCGAAGCCGAGCGCTCCGCCGTTGCGCGTGGCCACCCGCAAGCCGAGCGCGCGCTTGCCCAAGGTCGCGCCGCGCGGAGTGAGCTCGAACGCCATGAAATAGAAATTGCGCAGGAAGAACGAGCCCAGCAGCCAGATGATGGCGACAATTTCGAACGAACGTACGCCTACCGCCAGGGCCATCCCGATCGCCAAAAGAGTCATGGCGATCAGCGCGCCCACCATGATGGCGACGTCGATGAAGAACGCGGTGGCGCGTTCGCTCATCTCCGCGAGCTTGAGGCGCAAATCCACGCCTTCCGGCGTGATCAGCTGGCGCTGGCGCTCGGCGGCGACAGGGATCGGATTGGGTCGCGACGCGCTTTTCTCAACCGCGCTCACGCTCGGCCCTCCCTCGCGGCAGATAGAAATAGGCCGCCCAGAGAAGGATCATGAGCAGCGCAATCGCGTAGCGCAGGCTCGTGTCGGTCAGGACCTGCCGCGCGATTCCTTCAAGGATTCCGGCCACGCCGAGCATCACCACCACGCCCGTCATGATGATGGCGGCTTTGCGCCCCGCCGCGGCCATGGCGTCGATGCGCGACTGCGCGCCGGGGAAGGCGAGCGTCCAGCCGAGGCGGAATCCGGCGGCGCCCGCAAGCGCGATCGCGAACAACTCGGTGGTGCCGTGAATGAAAACCCAGCCGCCGAATTCGGCCGCCAACCCATGCGAGGCGAAAAGCGCGATGAACGCGCCCAGCATCATGCCGTTGTAGAAAACGAGAAACGCCGCGGGCAAACAGAAGGCGAAGCCGAGCGCAAAGGCGAACAACGCGACTTGCGCGTTGTGCGTAAACAGGAACGTGGCAAAAACCGGCAGCCCGGTCTCGGCGCCCGAGAACAGCGTCTTGCGCAAATCCTCCGTCGCAGCGGCCGGATCGCGGCCAGACGCCATCATCGGCGACACGAACGAGTAGTACCAGCTCGAATCGCGCGTCGTGAGCACATAGGCGACGACGACGCCCAACACCGTTAGAGCGACGGAGATCACGGTTTCACGCCACAGCTCGCGCGCGGCGTTGGGCCAGTCGCGGGCGAAGAAGGCGAGGATGCGTTCGAGAAGCGTCGCGCGAGGTCCGTAGACGAAAAAATAGGCCCGCGTGCACAGGCTCTCCAGATAGGCGATCAGCGCCTGATCGAGGGAAATCGCCCGCGCGACCGAGAGCGAGGAAAGCGCGGAACGGTAGAGGACCGGAAGCGCGATGATCTCGTCGTCGGAAAGCGAGCGGGCCGACGACGCTTCGGCGCGGGCGAGCAGGTCCTCGAGCTTGCGCCATTCGGCTTCGCGCTCTCGGCGGAAACGATTGCTCTTGAGAATCAGTTCAGCCATTGGGCCTTTCTACAGCACATTGCGGCGCTTCACGTCGAGATAGGCGTTCAAGAGACTGATCCCGACGCGTTCCGCCGGCGCGTCCACGACTTCCACGCCGAGCCGGCGCAGCCGCGTGATGACGATTTCGCGCTCGCGCAAGAGCGTATCGGCGATCACCGCGCGGGAGATGTCTCTCCCGTCGGCGGGCTCCTTATCGGCCATGGCCTCGAGCTCCTCGTCGCGAAAGACGACAAACAGCACGAGATGCCGGTTCAGCAGCCGCTCGATATTCTCGATCATCAGCTCGGCGCTGGTGGAATCGGCGAAATCGGTGAACACGGCGATCAGCGAGCGGCGCTTGAGCTCGCCGGACAATTGCGTGAGGCCGAGCGTGTAATTGGTTTCTTCGCTCGAATAATCGATGCGCGCGGCCAGGCGCTGCAGCAGCGGAAAGGCGCGCGCCCCCGACACCGTGCCGCTGGAGAGCCGCTTCTTGGCATCGAAAGCGAACAGGCCGACGCGGTCGCCCAGTTTCAGCGCGGCGTAAGCCAGCAGCAGCGCGGCATGAAGCGCGCGGTCGATTCGGGGCTGGCCGGCCAGCGGCTCGCACATCAGCCGTCCGGTGTCGAGCGCAACGACGATTTGCTGATTGCGTTCGGTGCGGAATTCCTTCGCGAGCAGTGCCGCGTGACGCGCGGTCTGCTTCCAATCGATGGTTCGCCGGTCCATGCCGGCGCGGAATTCCGTGAGGGAGTGAAACTCCGCACCGTCGCCGATGTCGCGCTGCATGTTCAAGCCGAACAGCGCATTGCGCTGGAAAAGGCGCAGCGCTTCCTCCTTGACGGCTTGGACGTTGGGGATGATCGGAACCGCAATGTCGAGATGCTCGATGGACTGCTTCCACACGAGCCCGAGAGGGCCCTGCCAACGTACCCAGATGTTCTCCAGCCGCCCGGTTCCGCGCCGCAGCGGATTCAGGCGGAAGTGCGCCTGGCCCGACTCGCCCGAAACCGCGATGCTTCGTTTCAAAGGATCGGCGCGAATGAGAGCGTTGGTGTCGAGCGCGAATTCGGCGCGCGTGGGCGGTCTCTTCCGAGGAAATACCGCGCGAAACCAGGCATCGCCGCCGGCGCCCATCGGCAGCGTCGCGGGAAGCAGATGCTGCCATTGCGCCTCGGAACGCCAGGCACCGAGCATGGTGTCGACGGCGATGAGACCCACCACCAGCAACAGCCAGGCAGCACCGAGGAGCCAAAGATTCGGCGCGGCAAGCGCCGCAATCAGCGACAACGGCGCGCCGAGCGCAGCGAGCAAGATGGCGCGGCGCGTGGGATAGATCATCCTCTCACCGCGGCGCCTCGATCCGCGCCACGATCGCCGAAAGCACGTCATCGACGCGCCGTCCGTCGATTTCGGCCGCGGGCGAAAGCACCACGCGGTGGCGCAAGGCGGGCAATGTTAGAAGCTTGACGTCGTCGGGAATGACGTAGTCGCGGCCCTCAAGCGCTGCGCGCGCACGTGCCGCGGTCGCCAGCATCGCGGCGGCACGGGGCGAGGCGCCATAGGCGATGTCGGCGCTGGAACGCGTCGCGCGCACCAGCGCGACGACATAGTCGACGATCGCATCGGTCAGCCGCACGCTCGACGTGGTTTCTATCGCCGCGGAGATATCCTTATTTTCGCTGACCGGCATCAAGCCGAGCGCAATGGGATCGGGCATGCCGATGCGCGAGCCGTGCGATGAAACGATTTTCTTTTCTTCTGCTTCGTTCGGATAATTCAGCGTCTGCTTGAACAGGAAGCGATCGAGCTGCGCCTCGGGAAGCGGATAGGTTCCCTGCTGCTCGATTGGATTTTCCGTCGCCACCACCATGAAGCGATCGCCCAGGAAATGAGTCTGGGAATCGAGCGTCACCTTGCGCTCCTGCATCGCTTCCAAAAGCGCGGCCTGCGTCTTCGGCGGCGTGCGGTTGATTTCGTCCGCCAGCAAGATGTCGCAGAAAATCGGACCCTTGGTCAGGGTGAAAGAGCTGGTTTGGAAGTTGAAGAGGTTGGTGCCGAGGATATCGCCCGGCATCAAATCGGGGGTGAATTGAATGCGCCCGAATTTGAGATCGAGACTGCGGGCGAAACATTGGGCGAGAAGAGTCTTGGCCGTGCCCGGCGGTCCTTCGAGGAGAACATGTCCGCCCGAAAAAAGCGCGACCAGCATCAGATCGAGCGTGTCGGATTGGCCGACGATCGCCTTCGCCACTTCCCGCCTGATGGCGTCCGCCAAGCTCTTGACGCTATCAACGTTCATGAATCATTTCCCTTCTCCAACGATGGAGTTTGCGCGCCACGCGCACGGCATCCGATTCATCGGCCGCACGCGAGGCTTCCGCCATGAGTTCCGCCAAAGGCTGCGCCGACTCGCTCGGCCGCCGCATCTCGTCGAGCGTTGCGTTGAGGTCGTCGTCACGCGCGTCGGCGGGAGCGCCTACGATACGCGCGACGCGGCGCCGGATTGCCGCGGCGTAGCGCGGCGCGATGCGATGTTCGCGCCGCGTCATCGCGATCAAGGCTGCCGAATTGTCGGCGAGAGCTTGTTTGCCCAACGCGAACACGCGTCCGCTTGCAAGCGGCGCACCGAAGCGCGTTGCCGCGTGGATACCCATGAGCAGGGCCGCAAACAGCGCGCAGAGCGTGGCGCCGAGCAGCGGGGGCTCAAAGACGAGGCGCAACAGATTGGGCGAACGGCGATATCCGCTCAAGGTGAGGTCGAAAATCACCGGGCCTTGGCCCCTGCGCAGGCTTCGAACGATGACGGCGGCGGCGCGAGCCGTGGCGATGTCCTTAAGGCCGTGCGTGTTCATGAGGTCCGGATCGGAAAGAACGTATCCGGTCCAATCGGACCCGGAAATCGTTTGCCAGGATTGAATCGCGCCGGTTGTGAGCTCGCTGCCGTCGAAGCTGTTGTGCAGACGCGCCGGCGCGCTGCCTTGCGCAGCGGCGAGTCGCGACGACTTCGAGAGCGATTCCAGCAAGCGCGTGGTGATCGCCGTTGGCGGCAACAGACCCGCGTTTTGTACCCAGCCGGGGTGCAAGGGATCCGGCGCCGCGCGCCATTTGGGCAGGATGACGAGCTTCGGCTCCTTCGTGGTGACTGCGAGCGTTTCTTTTCCGCTGTTCTCGACACCGGGCGTCAGAATGATCAGGCTCGCCTTGGCCATCTCCTGTTCGCCCAATCCGCGACTCATCAGAACCGGAATATCCTGGTCGCGCAGGAAAGCGCTAAGCGCGGCAAACCCCACCGCGGAGCGCGACAGGGCATTGGCGCGGCCGTCATAATCGCCACTGAGATCGGGCGCATAGGCCGCGAAGACGAGATAGAAGAGCAGCGACAAGGCGCCCACCCCAACCATCGCAAGCGCGACCAGCGGCGAGAACACCGGGCGGCCGACGGCGCTGTCCTGGACCGCTTCGCTCACGCGTTGACCTCTTCGCTCACGCGTTGGCCTCGCTCCAGGCATCGGGAAAGGCAAACGCCTCATAGGCGCGCCGGCACTCGGCGAAATCGCCGGCGGAGACAGCGCGGCCGCCGAAAAAGCTCCATTCGACGGCGCCTGTGATGCGCGCGAACGCTTGGCGCGCGGAGGTGGGAATCTCCTTCAACGCGACGATATCGCGGCTGGTGAGCGCCGGCGTCAACGTCCGGGGCCGGCGGGCGTCGATGTCCTCGATGCTGCGAAACAGCAGCAGGTGCACCGCTTCGGCATAGAGGCCTTGCGCCGCAAGCCGGTCGACGTCGGCGAGCAACGCGCGGGCTCGCGCGGCAGGGGGCCGCCAGTCGGGCGCGTGTTCCGGCAGCGTCCGCGCGTCTGGCCGCGCCCTATTGTAGTAGCGGACCGCTTCACGGCCGATGAAGTACACGATCAATCCGACCAGAATGGCGACGCCGGCCCAGAACAAAATTTCGAAAAGAGGCTGCAGAGAGCCGAGGAACTTGAACAACGCGAGCAGCCATTGCGGCAGCGTTGGAGGCGGCGGCACGGCATTGAAATCGAACTGGAAACCGGGATTGTGCAACAGCTTGTCGTGAGCTGCCGCCAAATGGTCGGCGGCTCCCGCTGGGCCGGCTGCGGATGCGTTCGAACTCGCCATGAATCCCCTACTCAAAGAAACAATAGCCAAATTCAGGGTGCGAAACCTCTGAATTGCAGCGCGACCCGAAACGGGTCGATTTCACCCCGATTCGGTGTTCAATGACGCGAGTTCCATGCGTTTGCCCCTTTCATCGGAAGGACCCGGATGGCTAAGCTCGCCTTAAGGGCCAGGAACGTTGCAATGAAAACCACAGAACCGCGCGCCGTCCATCTCAAGGATTACCGCCCTCCCCCATACCGCATTCCCGATATCGCGCTCGACTTCAACCTCGATCCCGAAACGACGCGCGTGACCGCGACCATGAAGGTCGAGCGAATGGCGGCCCGGCCCGAACCGCTCCAGCTTGACGGCCATCGCCTGAAACTGATCTCGGTCAAGGTGGACGGCGCGACGCTGGACAAATCGGAATATGTCGAAGATCCCACCTCGCTGACGCTCACGGCGCCGCCGGCCTCGTTCACCCTCGAGCTCGTCACCGAAATTGCGCCTGCCGAAAACACCGCGCTCGAAGGGCTCTATATGGCCAGCGGCATCTACTGCACCCAGTGCGAGCCGGAGGGATTTCGCTGCATCACATATTTTCTCGACCGGCCTGACAATCTCGCCAAGTTCGAAACCCGCATCGAGGCGCCCCAAAGCACGGCGCCGGTTTTGCTCTCCAACGGCAATCCGATCGAAGCGGGGGAGCTCCCAGGCGGCCGTCATTACGCGCGCTGGCGCGATCCCTTCTTAAAGCCATCCTACCTCTTCGCTCTGGTCGCCGGCGATCTCGGGAGCATTATGGATCGCTTCGTCACCAAATCGGGAAAGACCGTCGATCTTCGCGTCTATGTCGAGCACGGCAATGAGCCGCGGGCGACATACGCCATGGATTCGCTCAAGCGCGCCATGCGCTGGGACGAAGGCGCCTACGGGCGGGAGTACGATCTCGACATCTTCATGATCGTCGCGGTCTCGGCATTCAATTTCGGCGCGATGGAGAACAAGGGCCTCAACATCTTCAACGACAAGGTTCTGCTGGCGAGTCCAGAAACGGCCACCGACGACGATTATGCGCGCATCGAATCCGTGGTCGGTCACGAATATTTTCACAATTGGACCGGCGATCGCATCACCTGCCGCGATTGGTTCCAGCTCTCGCTCAAGGAAGGCTTGACCGTTTTTCGCGAGACCGGTTTTGCCGGCGACATGCGTTCGCACGGCGTGCGCCGCATTACCGACGTGAAGGATTTGCGCCTGCGCCAATTCCAGGAGGATTCGGGACCGCTGGCCCATCCGGTGCAGCCGCAGTCCTACATCACGATCGACAATTTCTACACCGCGACGGTTTACGAAAAGGGCGCCGAAGTCATCGGCATGCTGCGCACGATTCTCGGGTCTGAAATTTTCCGCAAAGGCATGGATATCTATTTTGTCCGCCATGACGGACACGCCGCGACCGTCGAGGATTTCGTGCGCTGCTTCGAGGACGCGAGCGGGCGCAGCCTCGAGCAATTTCGCTTGTGGTATTCACAGGCAGGAACGCCCGAGGTTCACGCAACGGGCATCTACGATGCGAAGGCAAAAACCTACGCGCTGGAGCTTCGCCAGTCCGTGCCGCCCACACCCGGTCAGAGCAATAAGAAGCCGATGCACATTCCGCTCGCATTGGGTCTCATCGGAAAGGACAGCGGCAAGCCCCTGAAGCTGACGCTCGAAGGCGAGAATGCCGCGGGGCCCGAAGAGCGCGTGCTCGAGCTCAATTCCGCGCAACGCAGCTTTGTATTCACCGGGATTGGGGAGGAGCCGGTGCCGTCGCTCGCCCGCAATTTCTCCGCGCCGATCGTTGTTAGAAGCGTGGCAGACGCTCAAGCACGCGCTTTCCTGATGAGCCGGGACACGGATTCGTTCAATCGCTGGGAAGCGGGCCAGCAGCTCTCGACGGACGTGCTGCTCAAGATGATCCGCGACATCCAGGCGGGCAAGCCGGTCGTCGCCGATCCAACTTACGTCGAGGCCATCGGAGGCGTGATTGCGCGCGCCGACGAAGACAACGCCTTCACCGCGCTGATGCTGATTCCGCCGGGCGAGAGCGAGATCGCGCTGTGCATGAACCCGATCGATCCCGAGGCGATTCACGATGCGCGCAGGCGCTTGATTTGGGCGGTCATGGATGCGCACGGGCCCCAGCTTGCCGCGTTGTATCAAAGACTGGAATCGCGCGGACCCTTCAGCCCGGACGCCGTTTCGGCCGGCCGCCGATCCTTGCGCAATGCGGCATTGCGCTTCTTGACCGTTGCCGACGACGACAATGCGGCCGAGATCGCGGAAGCGCATTATCGCGCCGCGTCGAACATGACCGAAATGACCGCAGGGCTTGCCGCGCTCGCGCGCATGACGAACCCGCGGCGCGATTCCGCTCTCGCCGACTTCCACGAGCGTTTCCGCAACGATCCGCTCGTGCTCGACAAATGGATGGGATTGCAGGCGATGTCGCCACAGCCCGATACCGTGGAGCGGGTGCGCATGCTGATGGGCCATCCGGTGTTCTCGCTCAAGAACCCCAACCGCGTGCGCGCCCTCGTCGGGGCCTTCGCGATCGGCAACCCGTTGTGCTTCCATGACCGCTCCGGAGCGGGTTACCGCCTGGTGCGCGAAGTGGTTCAGACGCTGGATTCGATCAATCCGCAGACGGCAGCGCGCATGGCGGCCGCCTTCGAAAACTGGAGACGCTACGATAGCGAGCGCCAAAAGCTGATGCGCGGCGAACTCGAGCTCATCGCCGCACGCCCCGGGCTTTCCGCCAATCTCTACGAGGTGACGACGAAGATCCTCGGCTAGAGCGCAATCCGGCGAAGTGCCTACTGCGGTTCGCCGCAGATTGCGCGACAAGACCAATGAATCGAGAGCGCGTCACAACGCCCCTTCGCAAGGCTTGCGTTTTTTGACACCATCGGCACGAGCCGTCGCAACAAACGCTGCGCTTAACGTTTTCAGCTCGGAATCGTTCATGTCCGACGGAAGTTCGCCAGAACCCCCGCCGATCGAGGGGCGAAAGTCGGCTCGCAAACGGGTTCTGCTCGGCGGCAAGTGTGTCTACAACGAGGGTGCGTTCAGCCTCGATTGCCGGATACGCGATCTCTCGGAGGGTGGCGCGCGGATCACCCTTCCGGCCGGACAGGTCCTGCCCACGCGGGTGATCTTGATCGATATGAGAGACCGCGTGGCCTATGAGGCTGAAGTGGTCTGGTTCAAGCCGGCGGAGTGCGGCCTGAAATTTCTCAACAAGTTTTCTCTCCGTTCGGAGCTGCCGCCCGCGATGGCCTATTTAAAGCGATTCTGAGCCTGTAAACATGGCATGATTGCGCGGACATCCCGATCACGAGACATATGGCTGACAAACCAACATCGCCTTCACCAGGCACGGCGCAGGCGCCCCAAGACCGCCCCGTCTTCGAGCTTTTCACCAGCCGCGGATTCGAGTCCTGGCTCAAGTCCCATAAGTCCAGCATTGCGTTCACCACCTATCAGGTCGGGAAGATCTTTTTCCTCGGCTTGAAGCCCGACGGCAAATTGTGGGTCTTCAATCGCGACATCGGCCGCTGTCTCGGACTTGCGGTCTCCGGACCCGATCTGTGGGTCACCGGGGGCACGCAGATTTATCGCTTTCGCGACGCGATGAGCGACGAGACGCCCGACCGCAATGAGGGTCCCGACGTCCTTTACGTGCCGCAGCTCAGCTATTTCACGGGCGATCTCGACGCGCACGATGTCGCCATTGACGGCGGCGGGCAGGTTCTGTTCGTCAACACGCGGTTCAATTGCCTCGCCACGGTATCCGACACGCACAGCTTCCGCGCGCTATGGAAGCCGCCCTTCATCGGCCGCTTGGCCGCCGAAGACCGCTGCCATCTCAACGGCGTCGCGCTTCTCGAGAACGGCGGTATCGTGGTCGACGTCGACAGCGGCGAAATCGTGTGTTCGGGTCTCTCGATGCCGCATTCGCCGCGCTGGCATGACGGACAGCTGTGGGTGCTCAACTCGGGAAGCGGTGAGCTCGGAAGAGTCGGCCTCGCGTCGCGGAAATTCGAACCGGTCTGCTTCTGCCCCGGCTATTTGCGCGGTCTCGCTTTCATCGACAAGAGGTACGCGCTGGTAGGCCTCTCCAAACCGCGCGAGAACCGCACGTTCTCGGGCCTGCCGCTCGACGCGGCACTGAGGGAGCGAAACATCGCGGCGCGTTGCGGCGTCTATGTCGTGGACATCACGACCGGAGATATCGCCCATTCCGTCACCATCGAGGGTATCGTGAGCGAGCTTTACGAAGTCACGGTCATTCCGGGCGTCCGGCAGCCGAGCATGATCGGCCTTACCAGCGAAGAGCAGAAACGCACGATCTCCGTCGAGTGAGAATTCGACGGCGCGAACGTTAGTCCTCCAGATTGGCAAATCGAACTTCTATGGACTTCCAGGAGAGAGCATAGACTCTCCGGCCTCGGAGTCGACACGCAAGAGGTTCTCGATGGCGCTTGGGATCATTCTATTGGTCGGGTTGATCATCGGAGTGCCGATTGTCGCAATCGCCGCTTTCTCCAAGTCGAGGATCAATGAAAACGAACTTGCGGACCTGCGCTCGATTCTGAAGGGCCTGACCAGGAACGTCGAGGGACTTCATTCCGAGCTTGAACGATTGCGGGCGCAGCTCGGGGTGCCGCCGGCGGCGATGGAGCCCACCAATGAAAAGCCCAGCCCGGTTGAACCCATAAGCAGCGAGATGCCCGAAGCTCCGTCCGTGGAGGCGGCGTTGGCTGAGACTGCAGAACAAACGGCGCGCGACGCTCCGCCTGCAGACGAGCGTATCGGCGAGCCCGATATGCGCTCCGT
>WNFK01005653.1_pt1 | contig 10917 bp, 11 predicted proteins | sample 5400281 | NCBI WGS metagenome assembly WNFK01 (sample SAMN13153350, study PRJNA577476) | soil metagenome | isolation source: 20 cm soil on Douglas fir-dominated hillslope | place: USA:California | collected 2013-09-17
GGTAGAGAATCGCCATGCCCTCGTAGGCAACGTCGTCGTCAGCCGCAAGCCGCGCGTACTCTGCCGCGAGCCACTCCGCCTCATCGCGCTCGTCCGCCGCGGTCAGCAGGACCACCGGGTCACCGCCGGGCTTGGCGGTGAAGAGCGTCTTGCCAAGTCGCGTCGTGTTCTCGGCGATCACGCCGTTGGCGGTGTCGAGGATGATCTGGGTCGACCGGTAGTTCTGCTCCAGCTTCACGAGCGTCGTGCCCGGGAAGTCGTTCTGGAAGGCGAGCATGTGCCGCACGTCGGCGCCGCGCCACCCGTAGATCGCCTGGTCGTCGTCGCCCACCGCGCACAGATTGCCGTGCTTGCGCGCCAGCTGCTTGACGAGCAGGTACTGCGCCGCATTGGTGTCCTGGAACTCGTCGACCAGGACGTGCTGAAAGCGGTCCTGCCAGTACGCCAAGCGTTCTGGGTGCTCGCGAAACAGCGCCAGCGGGTGGAGCAGCAGGTCATCGAAGTCCATCGCATTCGCCTGCTTCAGCGCCGGGCCGAGCGCCTGGAACACGTCGGCGGCGACCCGCGTGAGCGGGCTCTCGGCCTGGGCACCCAACTCTTCCGGGAGCAGCATCCGGTTCTTGGCGGCCGAAATGATGCCCTGGAGGACGCGCGGCGGATACGCCTTGACCGAGTGACCGCGCTGCTCGAGCAGCCGCTTGATCAGGGCTTGCTGATCGTCGACGTCGTAGATCGTGAAGTTCGGCCCGAAGCCGAGCAGCGGGGCTTCGCGCCGCAGCAGCCGTGCCGAGAGCGAGTGAAACGTGCCGATCCAGAGACCGCGCGGATCGGCGCCGAGCAGCACGCCGACGCGGCTGCGCATTTCCGCGGCCGCTTTGTTCGTGAAGGTGACGGCGAAGATCCGTTGGGGCGCTACCCCTTGCGACTTGATGAGGTGCGCGATGCGAGCGGTGAGCACCCGAGTCTTCCCCGAGCCCGCACCCGCGAGCACAAGCAGCGGCCCGCCCGGATGCTCCACCGCCGCCTGCTGGGCGGCGTTCAGCGCAAGCGTCATTTCGCGCTGTGGGGAAACTCGAGCACGAACACCGAGCCGGTCCCGCCGTCGCCGGGATGAAACGAGACCCGCCCGCCGTGCTGCTGCTCGACAATGCGGCGCGCCAGCGCGAGGCCGATCCCCCAGCCCCCCGTCTTGGTGGACGCGCCGGGCTCGAACAGCTGGCCACGCACCTCGGCGGGCACTCCGGGCCCGTCGTCCGAAACCGCGACGCGGGCGCCGCGGTCGGTCCCGTCCACCACGACCTCGATCCGGCCGCCGCGCCCGCTGAGCGCGTCGATCGCATTCTTCACCACCACCTCCAAGGCCCACTCGATCAGCACGGGATCGCCCGTCGCCGTCGGTCCGACGCCCGGAGAGACCAGGGCGATCGTCACAGTGTTCGCGAGAGTCGGCAGGCGCGGCAGGAAGTACGCCACGACGCGCTCCGCCGCGGCGCCCAGGCCCACCGGCTCGCGCCGCGCCGGGCGTCCGATGCGCTCGAACCGTTTGGCGACGCGCTCGAGCCGCTCGGCGTCCGCCTGAAGATGCCTCACGAGGTCGCCACCCGGCGTACCCGGATTCTCCTGCAGGTAATCAATCCAACCCGTGAGACTCATCAGCGGCGTCCCGAGCTGGTGCGCCGCTTCGCGCGCCATTGCCACCCACAGCCGGTCGCGGGCGGCGCCGACCCGCACGTGCATCGCCCACCACGCGAGCAGCGCGAGGCTGACGAAGACGACGGCCTGCAACGCCGCGAGCCCCGTGAAGCGCCGCGCCACCGGGAGCGCGCCATAGTGAATCGTGCCGACTCCAGGTTCTACGAGGGGCTCGTTGATGCGATCGAGCTGCGCGATCCAGGCGCGGCGCTCCGCTTCGCTGGCCGCGGCGCCGAAGGGCGCATTGTCGAGCGCGGTGATGCGCCCGCTGGGATCGGTCACGGCGATGGGGATGCCGAGGCGGCGGACCTCTTCCGCGAGATTGAGGAGGGCGTCGGCCGCGGCGCCTTCGTGCGGATCGTTCAAGCCGGCAAACACGCGGCCGAAGAGACGGCTCGTTTCGCGCGCGTCGTCCTGCAGGTGGCGCGCCACGATCCAGGCGTAGCCTACGGAGAGCGCGCCGAACAGCAACGCGAGGCCGACGAGCGCGGCGGGGCCGCCCCGTCGGAAAGCGTCCTTAGCCGCCACCGAAGCGGTCGGCGCCGAAGTACGGCGTCAGGGCCGGCGGGAGGGTGACGGAGCCGTCGGCTTGCTGGCGGGTCTCGAGCAGCGCCGCGAGGGTCCGCGGCAACGCGAGACCCGAGGCGTTCAGCGTGTGGACGAACTCGGGTTTCTCACCCGGTTTCGGGCGACAACGAATGTTGGCGCGACGGGCTTGAAAGTCCGTGAACGAGCTGGAGCTCGAGACCTCGAGCCATTGCCCCACGCCCGGGGCCCACACTTCGAGGTCGTAGGTCTTGGCGCCGGCGAATCCCAGGTCCCCTGCCGCGAGGAGCACGACGCGATACGGCAACTCGAGACGGCGCAGCACCTCTTCGGCGTGTCCGGTCATCCTCTCGTGCTCGGCGGGCGAGTCGGCGGCGCGACAGAACCGGACCAGCTCGACCTTGTCGAACTGATGCACGCGCAGCAGGCCGCGGGTGTCCTTCCCCGCCGCCCCCGCCTCGCGCCGAAAGCACGCCGTGTAGGCGACGTATCCCTTGGGCAGCGCGGTGCCGTCCAGGATCTCGTCGCGATGCAGGTTCGTCACCGGCACCTCGGCCGTCGGCACGAGAAACAAGTCGTCGCTCTGGATGCGATAGGCATCCTCCTCGAGCTTCGGCAGCTGACCCGTGCCGGTCATCACTTCGCGCCGCACGAGGAGTCGCGCGCCCGCGCCGACGAGCACGGGAAACCCCGAGCCCGCGAGCTTCGCGCCGCGAGCGAGATCGAGGACGCCGAGACGCTCGCCGATCTCCCAATGCGGCTGGCCGGCTTTGGGCGCCGGTGTGCCCCAGCTCCGCACGACGGCGTTGGCGCTCGCGTCGCCGTCCGGGACCTCGGGGAGCGGTATGTTCGGAACGAAGAGGGCCTTCGCTTCGAGAACCGATTCGATCTGGCGCAGCTCCGACTCGAGCGACGTGATGCGCGTCCCCAGCTCGCGCCGCGCGGCCGTCGTCGCCTCCGGCAATTTGCCCTGCGATTTCGCGGTGAGCGCGTCGGCCTTCGCCGCGTCGTTGCGCTCCGCCTTGAGCTGATCGAGTTGTCCGGTGAGCGCGCGGCGCTTCATGTCGAGCGCCTCGATCTCGTCGAGCAAACGGGTGAGCGCGCCGTCGCCACGTCGCGCGAGCCCCGCCCGCACCTGAGCGGGCGAGGCGCGCAACAGCTTCAGGTCAATCACAGATCAGTGACGCGGCTTGCCGGGCTCGAGGCTTCGATACCCGCAGTTGTCGTTCACGAGGATCTTGAAGTCGATGCGACGAGACGCCGTGTCCACCGCCAGAATCTGGAGCTTGGCGTAGTAGACGGTGTAAATGCCCGTGTCGCACTGCGATTGGCGCGAATGCAGGATGGCGCGGCCGCCGACGGGGACCGTCACGGCGCTGTCGAGGCGGTAGCCGCCCGACGGCGCGATCTTGATCGAGTCGAACAGCAGGGTGCTGATCTGCACGCCCGAGCCACTTCCCATCCGCAGCGCTCCGGTCGATTTCAAGAGCGGCCGATACGCGCTGTCCAAGTCCATCGCGAAATCGAAGGGCGAGCCGTCCTGGATGATGATGGTCTGGGGCAACGCGATATAGTTTCCCAACCAATACGCCGACGGCGTGCGCGGCGGCGTCCCGCTCAGGGCGTAGAGGGACACCAGGGTGTCCACGACGTTCACGTTGTTCGCCCTGCCCAGGGGGTCGTAGCCGCAAGCGGCCGCGAGGGCGAGGCCGGGGAGCACTAGGAAGCGAAGAGAGCGCATGGGGTGCCCCCAAATTACCCCGCCGCGTCCGAGTGGGTCAACCCACGGTGGCTGCTTGACTTCGCCCGACGCGAACCCTACGTTGCCCGTCCCTATGGCGACGATCCGCGACGTGGTGGAGGCGCTCAGCCGACGCACTGGCGTCGACGCGGTCGTGGTGGTCGGCCGCGACGGCCTGCCCATCGACTCTCGCACCGCCAACGGCTTGGATCCCGAAGGGGTTGCCGCGCTCCTCCCCTCCGTCATCAAACAGATGGCACAGCTGGGCGACGCAGGGGCGCGGGGTGAGTTTGGGACGGCCGTGCTCGAGTTCGGACGCGGTCTCGCGGTGGTGACCGTGCTGCACGCGGACGCGCTCCTCGTGGTCTTGGTGCAGCCCTCCACTAATGTGGGCGGCCTGCTCTTCGACCTGCGGCGGCACCGCTCGGCCATCGCCGGCCTGCTCTGAGCGGGAGCCGCCGCGTGGCGACGCCCCCGCGACACCTCCTCGTTGTCGATGACGAGCCCCACATCGGCCTCGTGCTCCGACCGTATCTGGAGCAGCTCGGGTACCGCGTGAGCTTCGCGCGCTCCCTCGCCGAAGCCCGCGCCGCCGTCAGCGGCGCGCCGCCCGACGGCATGCTGCTCGACCTGCACCTGCCCGACGGCTCTGGCCTCGATTTTCTACGCGACCTTCGCGCCAAGAGCGCTACTGCGCGCCTCCCGATCCTGGTTCTGACGGCCGAGGGAGAGGAACGGGTGCTGCGCGAGGCCCGTCGCCTCGGTGCGGCGCTCGTCACTAAACCGTTCAGCCCGACCAAACTCAGCCAGCGCATCGCGACCATGTTCGGTGATCTCCCCGTCCCCGAGGACGAAGCCTCGTGAGCATCTGGGCGGCGATCCTCGCCGGCGGGTCGGGCACGCGCTTCTGGCCGCTCTCGACCAGCGAGCGCCCCAAGCAGCTGCTCCCGCTCGCCGGCGACCGGCCGCTGCTCGCGCAAGCGGTGGCGCGCCTCAAGGGGCTGGTGCCTCCGGAGCGCACGCTCATCCTCACCGGGCCGTTTCTGGTCGACCGCGTCGCCGCCACCGTGCCGGAGATCCCGCGCGCGAATGTCCTCGCCGAGCCGCGCGCGGCGTCGACGGCGCCGGCGCTCGCGTGGGCGGCGCACTGGATTTCGAAGCACGATCCCGGCGGACAGATGCTGTCGCTGCACGCGGACTGGGCGGTGGGCGACGATTGCGCCTTTCGCGCCGCCGCGACGAACGCCCTCGACCTGGCGGCGGAGCACGACGTGCTCGTCACCGTCGGGGTGAAACCGTCCCGTAACGAGACCGCCTATGGCTACATCGTCCCGGGGAAGCCGCTCGCGAGCGCGCGCCGCGTGCAACGCTTCGTGGAAAAACCGAGCCTCGCCCGCGCCGCGCTGCTGCGGCGCCGCGGCGCGCTCTGGAACACCGGCCTCTTCGCCTGGGGCGTTCCGCGTTTCCTCGGCGAAGCCGGGGCGTACGCGCGCGAGCTCACGGCCGGCTGGGCCGCGCTCTCCGCCGGCGATGTGCCTCGCTTTTTCGCCGCCGTCACACCGGTGGCGGTAGACGTCGCCGTCCTCGAACGGACCAAGCGTCTCGCCGTGGTCACGGGGGCCTTCGCCTGGGACGACATTGGGTCGTGGGCGGCGACGATGTGCGCCGCTCGGTGATCTGGTCGGAGAGCGAGCACATGGCCGTCGTGGGAGTCCAGGACACGGTCGTCGTGCGGGCGAATGGCCACACCCTCGTCATGCCCACCGGGCAAGCGCAGCGCCTCAAAGCGTTGGTGCAGGACCTGTGAGTCACGCGCTCTATCTCCTGGATCCCGATCCGGCACCGGCGTGGGCGCCGTTCGCCGGTGTCCGGCCCTTGTGTGAGCTGCGCGCGGGCGCGCACCTGGTGCGCGAGCGGTGGGAGAGCTTCGTCGGAGCCGAGGCGAGCGCGATCTTCGCCCTGCCACATCTGGCCGGGTTCCCGGAGCCCGGCGTGCCACCGGTCGAGGCGCGGCGCTCCGTGACGGGCCCGGCGGTGATCGGCTCGTCGACGTTCGCGCCGCGGGGGCTCGCCCCCCACCTGCCCGATGCCCCGGCGCGCCTCACGCACGCCGGCATCACCGTCGGATGGGCCGTGCCGGCCGGAGCCACGTGGACGGGGCCCCTGCCGCAGGCGCAAGCCGTCGAAGTCGAGGGGCTCGTGTTGCGCGGGGTGTACGACCTCGTGCACGCGCTCGAATTGCTGCTCAAGGAGGACCTGCTCGGCCTGCTGGGAGACTCCGACGCAGTGCCGCGTGCCGCCATCGTCGTCGGCGACCCCGCCTGGCTGGCGCTGCGCGAAGCCGCAGTCGAACCCGGCGTCGTGTTCGACACCACCGCCGGGCCCGTCGTCCTCGAGACCGGCGTGGAGGTCAAGTCGGGCGCGCGCCTCGAGGGGCCGCTCTGGGTCGGGGCCAACACCCACATCGTGGGCGGGCCGATCCGTATGTCGGCGATCGGCCCCTGGTGTGTGGTGCGTGGCGAGGTCGCGAAGACGACGATCCTCGCGTACACGAACAAATCGCACGACGGCTTTCTCGGGAGCTCCGTGCTCGGGCGCTGGGTGAATCTGGGCGCGGGCACCATCACGTCGAATCTGAAGAACACATACGGGCCGATCCGGCTCGAAGTCGGCGACGCGCGCCTCGAAACCGGGCACACGTTCCTCGGCAGCCTCATCGGCGACCACGCCAAGACGGCGATCGGCACGCTGCTCGGCGCGGGGACCGTCGTGAGCGCGGGCGCGAACGTGTTTGGGGCGCTCCGCCCGCCGAAATGGATCCCACCCTTCGCCTGGGGCGGCGAGGGCTCCGAGCGAATGCGCCGGGACGGCTTCCTCGAGATCGTCGAGCGCGTGCTTCCGCGCCGGCAAGTCCAGGTCGAGCCCGCGATGCGCGCCTATCTCGAACGCATGTACGATTGGCTGATGCGCTGACGGAATCGCAGCGATATCGTCGCCTCGGCAAGTACGAGCTCCACACTCTCATTGGCGAGGGTGCGATGGGGATCGTGTGGAAGGCGTACGACACCGTATTGCGCCGTTACGTCGCGTTGAAGCTCCTCAGCAGTCACTTCCGCAAAACGAAGGAGATGCAGGAGCGCTTCCTCCGCGAGGCACGAGCCGCGGGCGCGATTCAACATCCCAACATCGTCACCGTCTACGACCTGGGGGACGCCGAGGGGCAGCTGTTCATCGCGATGGAACTAGTCGAGGGACGCGACCTGAGCGACATCATCACGCTGCGCGAGCCGCTGGCGCTGGAACGGAAGCTCGACCTCGTCATCGAAGTGCTCGACGGTCTCCACTTCGCGCATCAGCGCGGCGTCATCCATCGCGACGTCAAGCCGTCGAACGTCCGGGTGGTCCCCGACGGCCGCGTGAAGATCATGGACTTCGGCATCGCGCGGCTGCAGTCCGCCGACGCGAGCGGCTCCGGCGCGATCGTCGGCACGCCGACCTACATGGCGCCCGAGCAGATCACCAACGGCGCCATCACGCCCGCCACGGACATCTTCTCGGTGGGGTGCATGCTGTACGAGCTGCTCTCGTTCCAAAAGCCGTTCGAGGGCGAGTCGGTGCACGGCGTCCTGTACCAGGTGCTCACCACCGAGCCGAAGCCGTTGCGCACCGTCGCGCCGTCGATTCCGGCGGCCCTCGAGCGCGTCGTCGCGAAGGCGATGGCCAAGGTGCCCGACGAGCGCTACGAGTCGGCGGCCCAGATGCAAAGCACCTTGCTCGGCATCCGCGCCGCCCTCTCCGGCGCGGGTGAAGAGACGACCCAGCGCCTGGGGATCCGCTGGACACCGTTGCCGGGACCGGTCCTGAAACTGGTGACCCAGGCGCCGATGAAATGGCGCATCGCGGTGCTGTCCGCGCTGGCGGTGGTGGTGGCCCTGCTATTGTTCTCACCCAGTCCGCCCGCGGCCAACGAGCCTCCGCCCCGGGTGACGCCGCCCTCGGGACCCGTCGCGTCGCAGATTCCGCCCGTCCCCGCCGCGCTGGGCCAGCGCCGGGATTCGGCGCTGGCGGCGCGCGACCGCGCGATGCAGGCGGGCGCCCTCAAGAACAACGTCCCCGCGATGGCGCTCGCCGAAGCGATGTTCCAGGTTTCCGAGCAGGCGCTGGTCGCCGGCAATCAATCGCAGGCCTTGAACGGGTACATCGCCGTGGTGGCGCAGTATCGCAAGGCGCAAGACGAGGCGCGTGTCCTCCAGCAGGAGGCGACGCAGATGCTGCAGCGAGTCACCCCCGTCGTCCAAGCGATTCCCGCCGGTCCCGCCGCCGCCAACGCGGCCACGTTTCTCGCGCGCGCCGACTCGCTGCTGCGCGAACAGGATTTCAGGATGGCCCAGGTCGCAGCCCAGAGCGCCGAGCAGGGAGCGATCGACGCCGGGATCGCGCCGCCCAGCTCGCAGCCGGCGGATGCCCGCGGCGCCATCGACGTGCTGCTGACGGACCTGGGGCGCGCGCTTGCCAGTGAACGCGTCAGCAACATGCGTGTGCTCTATCCACGGATGAACGACGCCGAGCGCAGCGGGTGGGAGGCGTTCTTCCGCAACTGGGATCAGATCACGGCGCGGTTCACGGTCGAGCGGTTCACCGCGCAGGGGCCGGTGGCGAGCGCCGAAGTGCGGGCTCTCTTCGAATACATCCCTGCCGGAGGCGGCGCGCCCCGTCAGGATCGGCGGCGCTTCGGCATGCGGTTCGAGAAGCGCGACGTGGGTTGGCGCGTCTCGGCGGTAACGGAGCTGAAGTAGCCTCACCCCCTGACCCCCTCTCCACGTCGTGGAGAGGGGGAACTACCAGGCCCGAGCCGTTACGGGAGGAGGGTCCGGAATCGCCAAGGAGTCGGGCCGCGGGACGGGCGGACCCAGCCGGCGCAGCGTGACGGGTTTTTCGAGGTCGCCCCCCGAAATCGTGAGCTTGTCCGCCGCCAGCTTCATCGCGTACACCTGCCAGACGCCGTCGCCCAGGGTGATCCACAGGCTGTCCCCCACCACCCGCCAGCGGGCGACTTCCTCACCGAACTGCGCCGAGCTGTCGTTGCGCACCACGATGTGCCGGATTTCGTCGCCCGCGCGCGCCTGCCAGGTGCCCTCGAGGCGCACGCGCGCCTGGGCGGCGATCACCGTCGCGCCGATCAGCATGGGTCCCCACCACCGCATACGCCGCTCCTGGCGGAATCGGCGAATAATACCCGGGTTCAGGCGGTTAGGTACCGGTGGAGACCGGCACCGGCGCGTGCTCGTCGTCGAGCACGGCCACTTGCGGCTCCCACTGGCGCATCATGCGCGTGAATGCGGCGACGAGCTCGGGGTCGAACTCGAGTCCCGCCCGCTCACTCAAGTACGCGAGCACTTTCTCGAACTCCCAGGCGTCGCGGTACGGGCGCCTGGTGCGCAGCGCGTCGTAGACGTCGCACACGTGGACCAACAGGCTGGCATGGTGACACGCCCGCGGATAAGCGAGCGCCGGATACCCGCCCCCGTTGAGCATGATGTGGTGCTCGTACGCGACCACGATGGCGAGATCGAGGTCCTCTTCGGTATCGAGCAGGAGGCGGGCGCCGGCCGCGGGGTGCTCGTTCATCAGAACCCGCTCTTCGTCGGTCAGCCGGCCCGGCTTCGTGAGCACTTCGATCGGAATCTTGGTCTTGCCGACGTCATGCAGCAGTCCCGCAATGCCGAAGGCGCGCACGTCACGGGCGCCAAGGCCCTGGAACTCCGCCAGCGCCATCGACAGCACCGACACATTCATCGAGTGCGTGGTGGTGTACTGATCGAACTCCTTGAGCTGCAGCAGCGGCAGCACGATCTGCCGGCCGCCATGCATCGCCACGGCGAGCGAGCGCACAACCGCCTCCGCCTCGATGAGCGGCACGGTGCCGGTACTTTGCACTTCCTTCTGCAACCAGCGCAGTGTGTCGGCCTCCTCACCCAACGAGAAACTGATCGTCGCGGTGGGGAGTGGCTCAGCAGGCTGATCGGCCTCGCCGCGCAGGCCCACCGCCCCGAACCGGATGCTGCTGCGTCGCATCTGGCGTGACTCGGACGTATCGATCATGGATAGGTTGATCCGCGCCAGCACCTCGTCGAGAAACCCCTCGAAGTCGTCGCGACTGACCTGGTCCTCGAACTCGAGTCGCTGAATCCCTGCCTCCGCGAGGCGGCGGCCCCAATCCCACTCTTTGAGGTCGCGCAGCGGCAGCCGTCCGTACACCACCTCGTCGCCCAGAAAGGTGAAGAGCGGGCGCGCCGTGTCGGCCTGGAGGTCGTGCAGCTCCTGGTACGCGGCGTCCACTGCCCGCCCGCGCGCGGGGTGCCCGTCGCGATACAGGGTCATCGCCGCCAGCGCCTGCGCGAAGCTCGTGAGAAAGCGGGCGGGATCGCTCATCGGCCTGCGCCCTCGTCACCAGGGTCCGTGGCGTTCCGAACGTCGGGATCCTTCGACGCCGCAGCCAGCGCCAGTACCGCGCGGGCGCGCGCGTCGCTACTCCAGCCGGCCGCAAGGGCCATCACCGCGGCCACGAGCTCGATCGAGCGCGTCGGGAGCTTCGGTCGACCGAGCCACGTCTTGCCCCCATCGGTCAACGAGAGGAGCGCCGCCAGCGCGGCTGGGTGGCGGGACCGGCCCAGGACCTTGATCGCGAGGACGCGGATTTCGGAGGCCGCGCGCCCGTCCCGCGCGACGGCCGCGACGAGAGGTACGGCCCCCGCGGGGCAGTTGTCCAACGCGGCGGTCAGGGCCAGGCGGGCCGTGCGAGGGTCGGGGTCGCGCAGGGCGCCGACCAGCGTGCGCTCGCGCTCCGCCGGCGCCTTGAGGGCGAGCTTCAAACCCTCGCGCCGAACGCGCGCGTCCGCATGCGCGGCAAAGGTGGCCGCGGAAAACCCCTCCGGCAG
>WNFK01048344.1_pt1 | contig 10910 bp, 7 predicted proteins | sample 5400281 | NCBI WGS metagenome assembly WNFK01 (sample SAMN13153350, study PRJNA577476) | soil metagenome | isolation source: 20 cm soil on Douglas fir-dominated hillslope | place: USA:California | collected 2013-09-17
GCTTCTTCGAGCACCTTGTTCACGTACCAGCGCTTCACCTCCTCCAGCGTCATTCCCGCGGCCGGTAAACGAGGGGCGCGGCCGGACGCCTCCTCGCAGAGGTGGGGCGGAAAGTCGTCGGGAAAGAGCGCCTCTGAGGCGGACAGCGCCACCGCGCGCTCGATCACGTTCTCGAGCTCGCGCACGTTGCCCGGCCAGTGGTACGCGACCAGCCGCGCGAGCGCGTCCGGCGCGAGGCGCTTGACCGGGCGCTCGGTCCGTTGGGCGAAGGTCTCGAGGAAATGCTGGGCGAGAAGCGGGATGTCCGACGGCCGCTCGCGCAGCGGCGGCACCGTAATCGTGACGACGTTCAGCCGGTAGTAGAGATCGTCCCGGAATCCACCTTCTGCGGCCAGCTTCCGGAGATCATGGTTCGTGGCGGCCACGACCCGGACGTCCACCGGGATCGAGTCGTTGCCGCCAACGCGGCGGATCGTGCGTTCCTGGAGCGTCCGGAGGAGCTTGGCCTGGAGCGGTGCGGTGAGCTCTCCGATCTCGTCGAGGAAGCAGGTGCCGCCGGCCGACGTCTCGAGCAGGCCTCGCCGCGCGGCGAACGCGCCGGTGAACGCGCCACGCTCGTGGCCGAACAGCTCCGACTCGAAGAGTGTCTCGGGCAGCGCCGCGCAATCCACCACGACGAACGGGTGGCTGGCGCGGGCGCTGGCGCCGTGGATCGCTCGGGCGACGAGCTCCTTGCCGGTGCCGGTCTCGCCCTGGATCAAGACCGTCGTCTCGAGACTCGCCACGCGCGCGATGAGCTTGTAGATCTCCACCATCTGGTGCGACTGACCGACAAGGGTTTCAAAGCCGTAGCGGGCCTTGAGCTCCTGTCGGAACTGGAGGTTCTCGCGCGTGAGCCGCCGCGCGTCGAGGGTGCGCCGGACGACGATCTTGATCTCCTCCATCCGGAACGGCTTGGAGAGATAGTCGGACGCGCCGGCGGCGACGGCTTCGATCGCCGACTCGATGGTGGCGAAGGCCGTGAGCATGACGACCGGCAGGTCGGGCTGGATCGTCGCCAGCTGCTTGAGGACGCCGAGCCCGTCGAGGTCCGGCATGCGGAGGTCGACCAGCGCCATGTCGAAAGGCTCGGCCGCGGCCAGCCGCACGCACTCCTCGCCGCCGGCGGCGAGGCGCACCCGGTAGCCCTCGCGGCCGAGCGCCTCGGCCAGCAGCTCGCGCGCGACCTGATCGTCGTCCGCGACCAGGAGCATCGGGGAGGGGGCGCTCACGCTCCACTCCGGGCAGCGGGGAGGACGACGCGGAACGTGCTGCCGCGCCCCGCATCACCCTCGATCTCGATCCGCCCCTTGTGCTCGCGCACGATCTCGGCGCTGATGAAGAGCCCGAGCCCCGTTCCACGGCCGGGCTCCTTCGTCGAGAAGAAGGGCTCGAAGATCCGTTTGCGGTCCGCCGGAGCAATGCCTGGTCCGGTGTCGGTGATGACGACTTCGACTTCGCCCGCGTCCTGCGCGCGGGTCGTCGTCGCCGCGATCCGGCCTCCCCTCGGCGTCGCGTCGATCGCGTTGGTCAGAAGGTTCAGGATCACCTGCTGGAGCTGATCCGGGTGACCCCACACCAGCGGCAGGCCAAGACCGTTGAGGTCGACCGCGCTCGGCTCAGCCGGCGCGCGCCGGGTTGCGTCCAGGAGCCGGCCGATGATCTCGATGACGCGTGTGACCTGGGTCTCGATGATGGCGAGGCGCCGCGCGACGTCATCGGTCAGCACGGCCGGCGGCAGGTCCTTGCGAAGCAGCTCGAGATGCCCCGCCACCGAGTGCAGTGGTGTGCCGACCTCGTGGGCCACTTCGGCCATGACCTGCCCGCTGAGCGCCAGCCGCTCGGCGTGGCTGAGTCGGCGCTGCATCTCGAAGAGAAGCGCGTTCAGCTGCTCGACCTGCCGGTACCGTCGGTCGAGCTCGCCGGTGGCGTCAGCGATCCGCGTCCTGAGCTCCTCGCTGAACCGGCCGATGCGCGAGACCATCTCGTTGAAGTGCCGAGCGAGCACGCCGAACTCGTCCGTCGTCGTCACCGAGACCGTGGCGGGCGGACCGTCGTCGACCGAGGAGATCGCGTCCATGAATCGCCGGATCGGCCGGTCCACGACGAGCTGGATCGCGCCGCTCATCAAAACCCCCATGAGCACCAAAGATCCCGCGGCGAGCGTGAGCGCCCAGAACCGGATCCTCGTCGCCAGCTCTTCGGCCCGCTGCGCCGAGAACTTCACCGCAACCGCGCCCGCCACCACGCCCTCGAGCGTGATCGGAGCCATCACTTCCCAATGGTGCTCGGTGCCGGTGGTGACGGCGCGCGACACGACGTGACCTCTCTGAACCTCCTCGGCGTCGTGCCGACCGAACGGCAATCGAACGTTCGGCTCGTTCGTGGCGACGACCGTCGTGCCCTCGAGCCCGAAGGTGAGAACGTCGAGCTGGAGCACGCTGCGGCGGATCTCGAGGAGGCGCGCGATCAGCGCACGGAGCGCGGGACCGCTCTCGAGCTCGCGGCGGCCGCCGATGGCGGCGGCCACCTCACGAGCGTAGACGATCGCGCGTGCCTGCAGATCCTCTTCGATCGCCTGGCGCGCGAGGACCAGGCTGACCCAGGTGAACCCCGAGGACACGACGAGAATGACCAGCGTGCTGAAGAGGGTGAGCTTGTGCCGAACGCTGAGGCGCACGCGGTCCCTCGCCCGTCACCCGAGGGCGACGACGCGGCGCTCCCGTCGCCCGTCGTCGTCTTGGCGGTGCTGCGGATGCAGGACGGCCCCGACGATCACGCCCGGACGGTAGCACGTGGGGCAGGCCGCGGCAACGCGCCCCCGATGCGCGAGCGGCAGCCCACGCGCTCGATCCTCCCCATCCGGTATTGCGATCCCGGCACGATGTTCGTCGAGAACCGGGTGGATCTCCCTGGTAAGATCGGGTGATCAGGAGGACGAGGCTATGTGGGGGTCGAGAACGAAGCTGGCGATGCCGTCGAAGGAGAAGGCGCTTCCGGGCAGGGCCGAGCGCATGCCGGTGCCGGCCGCGCACTACGTGAACCGTCAACCGCTCGCCGCGCCGTTCCCGGCGGGGCTCGAGAAGGCGATGTTCGGCCTCGGCTGCTTCTGGGGCGCCGAGCGCAAGTTCTGGGAGGCGCCCGGCGTCGTCACGACCGCGGTCGGCTACGCCGCCGGCCTCACGCCGAACGCCTCCTACGACGAGGTGTGCAGCGGCCTCACCGGCCACAACGAGGTCGTGCTCGTCGTCTTCGACCCCAAGCGCATCGGCTACGACGGTCTGCTGAAGGTCTTCTGGGAGAGCCACGATCCGACCCAGGGGATGCGGCAGGGCAACGACGTCGGCACGCAGTATCGCTCCGGGATCTACGTGTACACGCCCGAGCAGCGCCGGCAGGCCGAAGCCTCACGCGAGGCCTATCAGCGCGTCCTCTCGAAGGCGGGCTTCGGCGCGATCACGACGGAGATCCTCGACGCGCCCGAGTTCTATTACGCCGAGGACTATCACCAGCAGTACCTCGCCAAGAATCCCGGCGGCTATTGCGGCCTGGGCGGCACCGGCGTCCGCTGCCCGATCGGGCTCGGGGTTCAGGCCGCCGAGTAGTCTTGCCGGACCGCGGGCCTCCAGGCCCGCTCATGAATCTTTGCTGGGAGCGCGCCACTCCAGTGGCGCCCTCTTCGTTGCGACGACAAAGACGCGCAACTGGAGTTGCGCGCTCCCAGCCATGAGCGGGCCTGGAGGCCCTCAGGCGCATGTGAATTCGCCGAGTCCGGCAAGACGTTATTTCTTCTCGACGTTCCAGAACACGACCGCCACGAGCTGACCGTCCTCGCCGTACACCAGCTCTTCGAGCAGGGCCTGGGCGATGCCCTGGGCGAGCCCGCCGTGCACCTGTCCGGCCACGAGCGTCGGGCTGATGCGCACGCCGCAGTCGTCGACCGAGGTGAAGTCGCGCACGGTGACGCGACCCGTCTCGCGATCGGCTTCCACCACCGCGATGTGGGCGCCGAAGGGATAGACGAGCGCCGGCGGCCGGAAGAACTCGGTCGACTCGAGCCCTGACTCGATCCCGTCCGGCAATCCTTCGCCGTAGGCGCGCGCGGCGATCGCGTCGATCGTGAGCGCCTTGTCGGGCACGCCTTTCACCTGGTAGCGACCGTCGGCGAAGACGACGTCGTCGGCGGCGGCCTCGAGCATGTGGGCGGCGAGGCGGCGTGCCTTGGCCTGGACCTTCAGCGCGGCCCCCATGATGGCCGAGCCGCCCACCACGAGGCTGCGACTGCCGCCCGTGCCGTTGCCCATCGGGGTGTTCAGCGTGTCGCCGTGCCGCACCACGATCTTGTCGAAGGGAACTCCGAGGTGGTCGGCGATGATCTGCGAGAAGGACGTCTCGTGTCCCTGGCCGTGGGCCGAGGTGCCCGTGTACGCGGTCACGGTGCCGCCTGGCTCCACGCGTACCACCGCGCTCTCGAAGGGGCCGAAGCCGCACATCTCGACGTAGCAGGACATGCCGATGCCGAGCAGCTTCCGGTCCTGGCGCTGCAGACGGTCCTTCTGCTCCGCGCGAAGCTTCGCGTAGCCGGCCAGGTCGAGCGCCTTCGTGAGCGCGCGGTCGTACTCGCCGCTGTCATAGTGCTGCCCGGTCGGCGCCTGGTACGGGAACGCGCTGGGCGCGATGAAGTTCTTGCGCCGGACGTCCTCGGGCGGCCGGCCGAGCTCGGCCGCGATCACGTCCATCAGGCGCTCGAGGTAGTACGCGGCTTCCGGCCGTCCGGCGCCTCGATACGCGGCGACGCTCGTCGAGTTCGTGAAGACGCACGTGGACTGCAGGTCGACGTTCGCGACCTTGTAGACGCCCACGCCCATGCTCAGCGTGAGGTCGGGGATGAACGTGAAGACCGGGTAGGCGCCGATGTCGGCGGTCACCCGCATGCGGAGCGCCGTGATGGTGCCGTCGTCCTCGACGGCGGCCTCGAGGTCGGCGACTTGCGCGCGTCCGTGCGTGGTCGCCATCATGTGCTCGACCCGTGTCTCCGTCCAGCGGAGCGGCATGCGGTAGAGCCGCGCGAGCGCGGCGAGCGTCGCGTCCTCCGGATAGCAGCCGAACTTGACGCCGAAGCCCCCGCCCACTTCCGGGGCGATCACGCGGATCAGGTTCTGCGGCATGCCGAGCGCCGTCGCCAGGTCGTTGCGCAGGCCGTGCGGCGCCTGATTCGTCGCCCAGACGATGAGGCCGCCCGAGGTCGGATCGGGCGCCGCCAGCGTCGCGCGCCCCTCGAGCGGGACGCCGCAGAGGCGCTGGCTCACCATGCGCTGCTTCACGACGCGCTTGGCCTTGGCGAAGACCCCGTCGGGGTCCCCGGCCTTGATCGTGGTCTGGTGCTCGATGTTGCCGGCCGCGTCGTCATGGATCTGCGGCGCGCCTTTGGCCATCGCGCGGAACGGATCGGTCACGGCCGGCAGCGGCTCCCAGTCGACGACGACGTCGGCGGCGGCGTCCACCGCGACCTCCTCCGACGTCGCGATGACGGCGGCGACGGCTTCGCCGACGTGGCGCACGCGGTCCACCGACAGCGGGTAGTGCTTGCGTCCCGTGTTGGCCGACGCGTCCCCGCCACCGCCCTCGCCGGCGCCGGCCAGCGGGAGCGGCGCGCAAAGCTTGCGAATGTCGCTGCCGGTGACGACCTTGAAGACGCCGGGGCGTCCGAGCGCGGCCGCGACGTCGATCCGGCGAACCCGCGCGTGGGCGTGAGGACTGCGCACGAACGCGACGTAGTGCATGCCCGGCAGCGCCAGATCGCCCACGTAGCTGGAGGTGCCCGTGATCAGGCGAGGATCTTCCTTGCGCTTGACTTCCGCTCCCATCAGTCGTGGAGTCGCCATCGTCAGTTAGAATACCCCATGCTCGGTCGCCGTCCAGGACTCCTCGCCGTGTCGTTCCTCGGCCTCATCCTGGCCGCGTGCGCCGCCGGACCCTCCGGCGGAGGCGAGTCGCGGAACGGCGGCCGCGCGCCGATCGATCACATCGTCGTGCTCTTCCTCGAGAACCGCACGTTCGATCATCTCTTCGGGACTTATCCGGGCGTCGACGGGCTCGCGGGCTACCGGGGCCGGCAGGCCGACCGGAGCGGCGTGACGTACGTGACCCTGCCGCATCCGCTCGGGCGCGACCGCCAGCCCGATCCACGGTTCCCCGCCGATCTGCCCAACGCGCCGTTTCCGATGCAGAAGTACGTGGGACCGTTCGATCTGACCAACAACCCCGTCCACCGCTTCTATCACATGCAGCGCCAGTACGGCGTCGGCGCCGACGGCGTGCCGATGGGCAAGTGGGTGGTGGAGGGAACGAGCGGCGGGATCACCATGGGGTACTACGACCGATCGTCGAGCCCGGCGCAATGGCGCCTGGCCGACGAGTTCGTGCTCCTCGATCGCTGGTTCCAGGGGATCCACGGGGGCTCGTTCGCGAATCACTTCTATTTGATCTCGGCGGGCGTCGCGCGGTATCCAGACGCGCCGGCCGACGAGCGCGCCGCCGGAATCGGGCCGGAGGGGCGCGCCGAGAAGGACGGCGAGGTCGATCCCGACGGCTGGGTCGTCAACAACCTCGATCCGCCCTATCCGCCCCAGCGCGTGGACCACATTCTCCGCACGCCGCAGACCGCGCCGACGATCGCCGACCGACTCGACGCCGCCGGCGTCACCTGGGCCTGGTACGCCGCCGGCTGGGGCGGCGGCGCCGACGCCGTGAAGCAGGGCCTGATGCCCCACCACAACCCGTTCCAGTACGTGAAGCGCATCATGGAGACGCCGGAGGGCCGGGCCCACATCCGGGACGCGGCCGAGTTCAGCCGGGCGCTTCGCGACGGCGGCCTGCCGTCGGTCGCGTTCGTGAAGCCGCACTCGAAGGACAACGCGCACGCGGTGTCCTCGACGGTGGGCGCGGGCGATCGCTGGATCGCCGAGATGGTCCGCGAGGTGATGGCGAGCCGCTACTGGCCGCGCGTCGCCGTCGTGATCACCTACGACGAGGGCGGCGGCTGGTTCGATCACGTGCGGCCGCCGGTCGTGGACCGCTTCGGACTCGGGACGCGCGTCCCGACGCTGATCGTGTCGCCGTACGCGAAGCGGGGCTTCGTCGGCCACCGCGAGTACGACCACGCGTCGGTGCTGAAGCTGATCGAGTGGCGCTTCGGGCTCGAGCCCCTGACCGATCGCGACCGACGCGCCGCGGCGCCGCTCGAAGCCTTCGATTTCTCCCAGTCGCCGCGCGCCCCGGTGGCGCTGCCGTGAGCGCCTGACCGTGGCCGATCGGCTCGACGCGATCGAGATCGAGATCACGGTGCCCGAGCTTCGCCTGCCCGCGCGCCCGGGCGTGCGGTTCGTGTTTCCTCACGCGCCGATGCGGCCGGTGACGATCAACGGCGGCTCCGTGATGCGGGCCTGGTACGACATCCGCGACGACCAGGGCCAGCGGCGCGAGGATCCCGCCGGCGTGCGCGCGTCCCAGAAGGCGATCGAGGTGCTGATCCAGCGCGAGAAGGAACGCGGCGTGCCCGCGGCGGCCATCGTGCTGGCCGGCTTCTCGCAGGGCGGGGCCATCGCGCTCCACACCGGCCTGCGTCACGGCGAGCGCCTGGCCGGTGTCCTGGCGCTCTCGTGCTCGCTCCCGCTCGCCGACACGCTGGCCGCCGAGTCCGCGCCCGCGAACCGCGACGTGCCCATCTTCATGGCGCACGGCACGCACGACCCGATGATCCCGATGGCGCGCGCGCTCCGGGCGCGCGAGGTGCTGACCGGACTCGGTTATCCCGTCGAGTGGCACGAGTACCCGATGCCGCATGCGGTGTGCGCGCAGGAGAGCGCCGGCGACCTTCCGGAGATCCTCGACCAGCATCGCGTAGAGCTGCGCCTGCTGCGCCTCGTCCGCGCCGCGAAGCACGGCCGAGGGATGGTAGGTGGCGATCGTCTTGGGCGCCCAGCGCGTCGCCGCGAAGCAGCCGCGGTCCTTCGTGATCCGGAAGGTGTCACCGAAGATCGCGCGGGCGGCGGTGGCGCCGAGGCAGACCAGGATGTCCGGATGGATCGCCGTCAGCTCGGCTTCGAGCCACGGGCGGCAGGCCGCCAGCTCGGTCGCTCGCGGCGTCTGGTGGATCCGGCGCTTGCCGCGCTCCTCGAACTTGAAGTGCTTGACCGCGTTGGTGACGTAGACTCGCTCGCGGTCGAGGCCGACCTCGGCCAGCGCCCGGTCGAACACCTCGCCGGCCGGGCCGACGAACGGCGCGCCATGCCGGTCTTCCTGATCTCCCGGCTGCTCACCCACGAATACGATGCGCGAGTCGGCCGGCCCGCGGCCGAAGACCGTCTGGGTGGCGTGACGGTAGAGGTCGCAGCCGGTGCAGCGCGCGGCGGCCGTGCGGAGCTCGGCGACTCCGGCGCCCGCGGGCACGAGCGGCGCGGCGCCCTCGACCTCAGCCGCGGCGTCGCTCTGCCGCGCCAGGAGCGCGCCGAGCCGCCGCACGCCCGGATCGCGCGCGTCCTTCAGGAGGTCGTGATTCTCGTGGACGAGTCGCCAGAGCGTGTCGTAGAGGACCTGCCAGCGCGCGGGATCGGGCGCCGACGCCGCCTGGCGCGCGAGGTCGAGGAATTGGCGCGGCACCCGCACGGCGGCGGAAGGCGTCGAAGCCTCGGCGGCCAGCAACGGTTGCTCGCCGGGCCGGGTCTCGCGCCACCGGACATCGGCCGGCGCCACGCCCTCGCGCAGGAGCGCGCGCGCCGCCGCCTGCCAGCCCTCGAACGTCGGCTCGATCTCCACCGTCCTCACGACGGTGACGCTACTCGATCCCCCGATCCACGCACGGCCATCTCTCATCGCGGCCTCCTGGCGTCGGATGTGGGCCGAGGGGGATTCTAGCAGCCGCGTCCTAGCGCTTGCGGTCGAATCCGAAGAAGCCGTCCTTGGGTCGCGCGTGGGCGTGGTAGTGATCGGGAATGTTGCGCATGTGGCCGTCCACCCAGAACTCACCGAGCTGCGTCGTGGCCACCTGGGACAGGCGCTCGCGCATGTGCGCCACGTGCTCCGCGGGCGGCGTGGTGCCGTGGAAGCGCCAGACCACCATGGGCGTCTCGCAGATCTCGCATTCGGCGATCCAGCAGATCTCGTCCTCGAAGAACCAGGGCGTCAGCTTCAGGGCCCGGCAGAGGTCGCAGTCCTTCACGCGGGTGAACTCAGGCCCGGCCGCGGGAGGCGTGCTCACGCTCCTACCCTACCTCAACCTTTACGATCAGCGCTCATCGCTGGCGAACCCGCGTGGGCGCCGCGAGCAGGCCGAGGCCCGCCACCACGAGCGCGCCGGCCAGAAGCCAGAACACGGGCTCGTAGCCGCCGAGCGCCACCTGCAGCAGCGAGGCGCCGAACGGCGCGACGGCGCGCGCGCCATTCGCCCCGAGCGCGATCGCGCCGCTGATCGACCCGTAGTGGCGCGGTCCGAAGATCTCGGCGATCGTCGTCGCCCGCGCCAGCGTGGCCATGCCATTGGCCGCCCCGAGCATGATCACCATCGGCGCCAGCGTTCTCAGACGCCCCACCAGGGCGAGCTGGGCCAACGACACCGCCTGGAGCACGAAGATCCCAACGGTGAGCGTCCGGTGGCCGAAGCGCGCGACGATCGGCCCGAAGACGAGACGCGCCGGGAGCTGCATGGCGCCCATCCAGCCGATCATCGCCGCCGCCAGCGTGGGCGAGTAGCCGCGGTCGCTCAGGTACGGGATGAGATGGACCGTGACGGTGTTCGTCGTGAAGTTGCTGGCGACAAACGCGAGCCCCAACACCCAGAACACGCCGGTCCGCGCGGCGGCGCCGAGCGTCAGCCCCGGCAGCGCGGCCCCCGCGCGCGCCCCTGCCGCGTCGCGCCCGGCGCCTCGCGGCGGCCGCCGGAGCACGAGCGCGTGGATCGGAATCGTCGGCGCCGCGAGGATCAGGGCGAGGGCGGCGAGCGCGCCTCGCCAGCCGAGCCGGCCGACCAGCCACGCCTCGAACGGCATGAAGATGGTGCTCGCCAGCGCCGCGACGAGCGTCACGACGAGCAGGGCGCGGTCGCGGCCCTGCATGGGGAACCAGCCGACGATCGCCGCGAAGGCGGGCTCGTAGAGCGTCGCCGCCATCGCGAGGCCCATGAGGGCCCAGATTGCGTAGAGCGCTCCGAGGCTCTCGATCCGCGACCAGACCAGGAGAAGCGCCGTCGCCAGACAGGAGCCGAGCGTCATGACCCCGCGAGCGCCGTGCCGATCGATCCAGCGCCCGACCGGCAGTGCCGCCAGCGCCGAGGTCAGGAGCCCGATGGAGAGGGCGCCGGTGAGCTCGACGCGCGAGAAGCCGAGGTCGGCTTCCATCGGCCGGAGCATGACCGGGAAACCGTAGTAGAGGATGCCCCACGACACGGTCTCGGTGATCGAGAGGCTGCCCACGATGATCCAGCCGTAGTAGACGCGCGGGGAGGCGGTCAGCGCGATCTCGTCCTTGGCGGCTCGAGGTCGGCTCAGCGGCCGTCCGCCGGCACCGCTCGGAGGATCATGCAGGTGCTCACGGCGTGAGCGACGAGCTTGTCGCCGGCGTCGAGCACATCGCATTCGATGAGCCCGAGCGTCCGCCCGGCGTTCTTCACGCGGGCGCGCGCCGCGATACGGCCCGCGCGGACCGCTCTCAGGAAGTTCACCTTCATCTCCACGGTCGTGTAGCTCTCGCCCTCGCCGAGGGTCGTCATGTAGGCCCAGCCCATGGCGGCGTCGGCGACCGCGGCCAGGATCCCGCCCTGCACGGTGCCCATCGGATTTCCGTGCGCGCTGGTCGCGTCGAGCTCGACGAGCGCC
>WNFK01085055.1_pt1 | contig 10909 bp, 10 predicted proteins | sample 5400281 | NCBI WGS metagenome assembly WNFK01 (sample SAMN13153350, study PRJNA577476) | soil metagenome | isolation source: 20 cm soil on Douglas fir-dominated hillslope | place: USA:California | collected 2013-09-17
CAGGGCCTGCAGTATTACTTCTGGAAGGAGAGCGAGATCATCGCGCGGCTGCAGGAGATCATGGCGCGGTCGTTCACCAGCGTGTGGCGCACCGCCCAGAAGAGCGGCGTGGATCTCCGGACCGGCGCGCTGATGGAGGGCATCAGCCGGGTGGCCGACGCCCACGTTTCCCGCGGCCTGTACCCGTAGCCGGCGCCGGAGCGGCGGCCGCCGGCGTCGCGTGGATCGGGGGCCGCCGCAGGGCCCACCAGATCCCCGCCGCCGCCACCAGCACCCCGGCCACGCTCGCGAGCTGTCCGACCCGCAGCGGTCCGATCCAGAAGCTGTCGAGCCGCAGCGCCTCGATGAAGAACCGGCCCACCGAGTAGAGCCCGACGTAGGCGAAGAAGACCGCCCCCGGATACCGCCCGACCCGCGGCCGGATCCACCACACGAGCAGCGCGAACACGAGCAGGTTCCACAGCGACTCGTAGAGGAACGTGGGGTGGAAGAAGTCGACCTGCCGGAACTCGGGCGGACGGTGTGTGGGCGAGATGTAGAGCTTCCACGGCAGATCGGTGGGAGCCCCGAAGGCCTCCTCGTTGAAGAAGTTCCCCCACCGGCCGATCGCCTGGCCCAGGATCATGCTGGGCGCGATGACGTCGAGGGAGCGCAGCACCGGCACGCCCCATCGCCACGCGAGCAACGCGCCGACCAGCGGGCCCACGATGAGCCCGCCGTGCATCGCGAGCCCGCCTTCCCAGACCGCGATGATCTTCCACGGGTACCGGCCGTAGTAGTCCCAGTTGAAGACGACCTCGTACAGCCGCGCGCCCACCAGGCCCGCCACCACCGCCCACTGCGCGGTGCGGATAATCTCGTCGGCGGGCAGCCCGTCGCGGAGCGCGCGCCGGTGGGCGATCCAGAAGCCCACCAGGATCGCGGTGGCCATGAGGATGCCGTACCATCGGATCTCGAGCGGGCCGAGCCTTAACGCGATGGCGCCGGGCGAGGCAAACACGTCAGCACGATAGCACGGCGCCGCCCGGCCGGACCGTCAGGGCTGACGGTAGTCGAGCCCCGCGGCGGCGAACTTGCCCTTGAAGGCGGGACGGCTCAGGAACGCGATGAAGGCCCGCGCGGCCTCCGGCGCGGCGCTGCGCGCGGCCAGGCCCGCCGAGTAGACGGTGACCTTCTGGAGATCGGGCGGCAGCGGGCCCACCAGCGTCACGCCCTTCACCGGCACGATCTCGCTGATCTGGTGCACCACCACCTCGGCCTCGCCGGACGCGACCTTCTCGGCCGGATAGCCACCCGGCACGAGCTGGCTCTTGCCCCGCACCGCCTCCGCGATGCCGAGCCGGTCCAGCACGCTCGCGAAGTGGATGCCACTGGTGGCGCCCTGCTTGGGATCCACGTACACGATCGACTTCGCGGCGAGCAGGGTCTGCTTGAACGCCTCCGACGTGGCGATGTCGGGCCGGGGCGCGCCCTCGCGCACGCCGAGCCCCATGCCGGTCCGCGCGAGGTCGGCGCGACTGCCCGGAACCACCGCGCCCTGCTTCGCCACCTCGTCGATGGCCACGTCGGTCATGATGACCACGTCCACCGGCTCGGCACCCGCCAGCTTGCCGCGCGTGACGCCGACGGTGCCGAAGGAAAGCGTCACGGAGTTTCCCGTTTCCTGCTGGAAAGCCTGCGCGAGCTCGGTGACGATGGCCCGCACCGCGCCCGCGCTGAAGACGTGGAGCTCGGTGGCCGTGGCGACGCCGACACCTGCACCCGTGATGCCCGCCCAGAACGCCAACCCGATCACCGCCCGTCTCAGGGTCGTCATGTCTTCTCCTTTTCGGAGGCCGGGACCAGGCCCGCCTCCGGATTCAGATCGTAGAGCTGCCGCCGCACGCCGCGCCCGAACGCCGCGGCCGGCCCGCTCCAGAGCGCGGGGTCGACCGGTCGGCCGTGGGCCCGCACCCAGTCGGCGAGCGGGCGCCCGGCCGCCTCGGCGCCCATGAAGCGGCTCGCGATCGAGAGGTCTCCCAGCATGACGAAGCGCACCTGCCGCTCCGCGACGAGCCGGGCCAGGCGCTCCGTCGTCAGGATGGGATCGAGGCCGTGGAAGCCGCCCATCGCCATGACCGGCTCACCCGTCGCGATGATAACCGGGGAGGCGAGCTGCGCGCTCGGGGTCGCCAGCAGGAAGCGCTCGCCATGGTGGTTCACCCGGAGGAAGGCGATCAGGGCCTGGCGGTCCTCCGCCTCCGCAAGGCGCCAGCGCGGCTCGACGCCGAGCGAGCGCCCGGCGAGCCGCCCGATGTCCGCCGACGGGATCACCGCGATCCCACGCACCAGCACGCTGCTGAGCGCCCACGCCGCCGGCATCACCAGCAGCGCGGCCAGCCCGACGCCCATCGCCGCGGCGGCCGGAGCCGCCGCGAGACCGGGACGCATCGCCAGCGCCACCAGGACGACGGCCGCCACCAGCACGGCTCCGAGGGCCCAGATCGGCAGCCGCCGGTGCCAGTCCTCCGGGATCGCCGGGAGTCCGGCCGAGTGCACGTACACCTGCCAGAGCGCGGTCACGAGCAGCGCTCCCGGCAGCAGCATCGCGGGCGCGCCACCGCCCCGGTAGCGCACCCACGGGTGGCTCGCGCCCACCGCGGCGAGCGCGGCCAGGGGCGGCCCGAGCGTCGACATGTAGTAGAAGTGGAAGATGCCGCCCGCGTAGCTGTAGACCGCCGCGTAGGTGAAGGCCCAGCCGGTCCACAGGATCACGTCGAGACCCCCCCGCGACAGGGGCGGCTTCAGGCCGCCCGCGATCAGAACCGCCAGGGGAACCAGCGCGAGCGGAAGGAGCCACTCGGCCTGGGCCGCGAGCAGGCCGTCGGCCAGCCGCCCCGGCCCCACCGGCGCGCGCACGAAGAGCCGCCCGTAGACGGACGCGGCCGCGGAGGCCGGCGTCCCGCCCGTCGCGATGCGAGGCGCCTGCGGCGGCGTCTCCCCCACGCGGGCCGTCTGCCAGAGCCGCACGAACCGCCCGATCCCGTTGTGGCCCAGCGCCAGGTCGATCATCGAGTTGCGCGGGCTGCTCCCCACGAACGGCCGGCGCGCCGCCGGCGTCAGGTCATAGGCGATCATCCAGGGCAGCGCCACCGCGGCGAGCAGCAGGCCGCCAAGGGTCAGATCCACGAGGCGGCGGCGCCACGGGCGCGCGGCGCCCAGCCAGTAGACCAGCGCGAACGTGGGCAGGACCACGAACGCGGCCAGCATCTTCACGTTGAACCCGAGGCCGATCAGCGCCATCGCGAGCAGCAGGAGACCGCGGCTCGCGCGCTCGGCGGCGACCAGCACCGCCCAGGCGGCGAGCAGCAGCACGAGCACGAGTCCGGTGTCGGTATTGCCCGACCGGTCCGCCGCGACCGCGATCGGGGTCAGCGCCAGGAAAAGCCCGGCGAGCAGGCCGGCGGCCGCGCCGAACCGTCGACCCACCAGGTGGCGGAGCAGCGCCACCGCGGCCAGCCCCTCGAGCACCTGCGGCAGGAGCACCGCGAGCGACGAGAAGCCGAAGATCTTGACGGTCGCCACCTGGATCCAGAGCGCGAGCGGCGGTTTGTCCACCGAGACGAAGCCGGCCGGGTCGAACGAGTTATAGAAGAACGCGTGCCAGCCGCCCATCATGCTGCGCACCGCGGCCGCGTAGTACTCGTTATCGAACCCGTTCTGGTCGAGCCGCCAGAGCCGCAGCGCCGCGGCCAGCGCGAGCACGAGGACAAGCCCCACGCGCGGCCAGAGGCGGCCTGGCGCCGCGGCGACCCCCTCCGGGTCTGACGCCGCCACGCTAGGGTCCACGGTCGCCTCGGAGGGTCGCGGGCAGGATCGGCAGCGCCGTGATCGCCACTCCGAGCGGCTTCATCGCGTCCGCCACCGCATTGGCGATGGCGGCCGGCGCGCCGATGGTACCCCCCTCGCCCATGCCCTTGTAGCCGCCCGGGGTGAGCGGCGACGGTGTTTCGAGGTGGCCCACCATGAAGAACGGCAGCATCCCGGCCACCGGCAGCGCGTAGTCCATCAGGGTGCCGGTCGCGAGCTGCCCGTTCTCCTCGTAGACGAGGCGCTCGCTGAGCGCCTCGCCGATGCCCTGGGCCACCGCCCCGTGGATCTGGCCCTCGACGATCATGGGGTTGATCACCGGCCCGCAATCCTCGACGACCGTGTACTCGCGCACCGTGACGCGACCCGTGTCGGGATCCACCTCGACGCCGGCCACGTGCACCGCGCCCGAGAAGGTCGGCCCCGGCGGATCGAAGGACTGGGTGGCCGCCAGCCCCGGCTCCATCCCCGGAGGCAGGGCATCTAGGGCTGAGGCGCGGCGCGCGACCTCGGCCACCGAGACACCGCGATCGGGCATGCCCCGCACGCTCACGTGCCCCTCGCGCAGGAGCAGGTCCGCGGGGCTCGCCTCGAGCAGGTCGCCCGCGATCGCCAGGAGCTTGCGCCGTACCGTGCCCGCAGCCGCGTCGGCCGCGCCGCTCTGGGCGATCGCGCCGCGGCTCGCGAAGGTGCCGGTGCCGCCGGGGGTGGTGTCGGTGTCGGGCTGCCGGACCGTCACCGCCTCGAGGGCCACGCCGAGCTGATCGGCAACGAGCTGCGCGGTGGTGGTCGCGTGCCCCTGACCCTGGGAGGGAAACGACACGTAGCAGGTGACGCGGCCGTCCGCCGCCATCTCGACCCTCGCCGCCTCGTGCCCCGGCACGTCCGCCATCCCGCGCCGGCGGTACGTCTCGGAGCCGACGCCCGTGTACTCCGTGTAGCACGCGAGGCCGATGCCCAGCAGCCGCCCCCGCGCGCGCCCCTCGTCGCGCTCGCGCACGAGCCGATCGTAGGCGGCCAGCGTGAGCGCCTGCTCGAGAGCCTTCGGGTAGTCGCCGCTATCGTAGACGAAGCCGGTGGCGGAGGTGAAGGGATAGGCCTCGCGGGGGATGAGATTGCGGCGGCGGATCTCGGCCGGGTCGAGGCCGAGCCGACCCGCGAGCAAATCCATCGTGCGCTCCATCACGAAGGCCCCCATCGTCATCCCCACGCCCCGATACGCGCCGAGCGGCGGCTTGGTGGTGGCGAGCGCGGTGAGGTGGAAGGCGTAGGCGGGCGTCCGGTAGGGCCCGGGCAGGATCGACGCGCTGCCCAGCGGCTCGAGCGCCGCGGTCAGCGGGTAGACGTGATACGCCCCCGCGTCCGACCAGAGTCGCGCGCGCAGCCCCAGCAGCACGCCGCCCGGGTCGGCGGCCGCCTCGATCTCCACGCGCCCTTCGCGGGCCTGGGCCGCCGCGGCCAGGTTCTCGCGCCGGGTCTCGATCCACTTGACCGGGCGCCCGGTGCGGCGGGCCAGGGCGGCCACCGCGAGATCCTCGGGCATCAGGTGCATCTTCTGTCCGAAGCCGCCGCCGGTGTCGGGCACGATCACCCGCACGCGCGCGTCCGGCAGGCCGAAGGCGCGGGCGACGCCGGTCCGGAAGACGTGCGGCACCTGGCTGCCCGTCCAGAGCGTGAGCGCGTCGCCCTCCCAGCGCGCGATCACCCCGCGCCCCTCGAGCGGCGCGGCCGAGCAGCGCGCGTGGGTGAACGTCTCGCGCAGCACGACCGCGGCGGCCGCGAAGGCGCGGTCCACGTCGCCCTGGCCGCCCCGGCTCTCGAAGAGGATGTTGGAGGCGTGCGCGGGATGCAGGCGCGCCGCGCGAGAATCGAGCGCGGTGTCCACGTCGGGCACCGCGGGCAATGGATCGTAGTCGACCTCGACGAGCGCGGTCCCGTCGACGGCGGCGTAGGCCGTGCTCGCGGCCACCACCGCCACCGCTTCGCCGACGAAGCGCACGCGGTCGGTGGGCAGCGCGGGCCAGACCGTCCCCGCGAAGCCGGGCGCCTCGAGGCGTGGCGCGAGCGGCGCCACCTGTCCATCGAGATCGCGGCCGGTCAGCACCAGCTCCACCCCGGCCGCCGCGCGGGCCGCCGTCGTGTCCACCGAGCGCAGGGCCGCGTGGGCGTGCGGGCTCCGCGCGAAGGCGGCGTGGAGCAGGCCGGGGAGCGGAATGTCGTCGAGATAGCACCCCTGCCCCGCGAGCAGGCGCGGATCCTCCACCCGCTTGACGTGCGCGCCGAGGTAGCGCGGCGGTGGGGCGCTCAGCGTCAGGGCCTCGCCACGCGGGGCAGCACCTCGTGGGCCAGCAGCTCGAGCTGCTCGATTCCCCAGTCGAGCGGGTTCAGCACGATGTATTCGCAGCCGCCGAGGTTGGCGACCTTGGCCCGGATCTTCTCGGCCAGCTCCTCCGCCTCGCCCAGGAGATAGAACTCCTTCCAGTAGGGGAGGTCCATGCCCGAGTACGTCTTGAAGTGCGGGATGGCGGTCTCCGGCTTCTCGCCCTTCTTGAGCACCCACACGAAGTTCGAGTAGACCTTGTGCATGTCACCGGGCTTGCGGCCGAACTCGCCCATGAAGCGCTGGATCTTCTCCCAGTCGCCCTTGACCATGTCCGCGGTCGCGGAGGAGTGCGGGACCCAAGTCTTGGCGTACTTGGCGATGCGCCGGAGCACCGGATCGATGTTGGTGACGGTCTGGCCGTAGACCTTCTCGAAGGGCTGGCTGCCGCCGCCGATCCAGATGGGCGGGTGGGGCTTCTGCACGGGCTTGGGGTCGATCGTCAGGTTGCGGAACTTGTAGTACTGGCCCTCGTAGGTGACGTTGTCCCCCGCCCAGAGCGCGGTCACCGCCTCCAGCATCTCGTCCATTCGGCGGCCGCGCTCCTTGTGCGGCACGCCCATGAGGGCGAACTCCTCCTCGTGCCAGCCCACCCCCGCGCCCAGGATGCTGCGCCCGCCCGAGAGGAGGTCGAGCGTGGCCCATTCCTTCGCGAAGTAGGCCGGGTTGCGGAGCGGCAGGACCAGTACCATGGTGCCGAGCTTGATGGTCCGGGTGACGCCGGCCAGCGCCGAGAGCAGGGCCACCGGCTCGAGCCAGGTGCACGCGTAGGCGGGCGGGGTCAGCAGGAGATGGTCGATGGAGACCGCGCAGTCGAAGCCCAGGTCCTCCGCCCGCCGCAGGTAGGCCCCCATCTCGGCGAGCGACGCGGTCTTGGGGCCCAGCGCGAAGCTCGGGAGGCGCAGGCCGAATTTCATACTGCCGGCGCCGATGCTACCGCCGGCGGGCGACCCACCGGAGCGACTCTTCTCTGAGCGCGTCGCCGCGACCTTCTGCGGGCTACGGTTTGGCCTCTTCGCCCCTCTGGGGCTCATCGGAGTCCGTCCTCTTTCTTGGCCTCGGCGACGGTGAGGCCGCCGACGCGGGGGTGAGGCCGCCCGCCGTCCGTGACGACGAGGGCCACCAGGATCTCGTTGGCGCGCGGCGCGTCGTTGACCCGCACCTCCATCGCGTCGAAGTGGGTGCGCACGAAGGCCGCGTCCTTGTAATGGAGCGGAACGTCGATGGTCGTGCCGGGCGCGCCCAGCTTCTTGGCGGACGGGATGATCGCCTTCCCGCCGTGCACGAGCGCGCGGAACGGCGCGCCGAGGGTCGGATGCAGGATGGCCGCGGCGTGCTCGTACTCGCCGTCCGTCCCCACGATGGCCGCCTTGCCGTAGGAGTGCACCGGCCCGCCCAGCGCCATCACCGCGCGGCGGCCGAGCAGGTCGCCCAGCTCCTCGCCGGTCTTGATCAGCTCCTGCAGGTCCTCGACGTAGCGCCCCGCGAACGGGTTCGCGATCACCGCGATCGCCGCGATCTTCCTCAGCGGCTTCTCCAGGCGCCGGCCGCCGTCCTCCTGGATCTCCTCGACCACCGTGAGCAGCTTCCGAACTTTCATACACGACCTCCTGCGGGCATCAGTGACCTCCCGCGGCGGGGCCCTGGCCCTTGACCACCTCCGCCGCACGCGTGGCGGGCGGAGTGTTGCGGCTCCGCCCGATCTTGATCTGGCCGTCGATGAGAATCATGGATACGCCGAAGAGATCCCCGACCCGGAGCGCCTCGAGCGCGGTCCGGCCCTGCGAGCCGATGGGCGCATCGACGATGCAGACGTCGGCCTCCCGTCCCGGAGCGATCACCCCGACCGGCAGCTTGTAGACCCGCGCGGTATTGCCGGTGGCCATGCACACCGCCTCCTCGGGGGCGACGCCCCCGAGCGACACCAGGTGCGCGAGCACCCGCAGGATACCGAGCGGCACCACCCCGGTGCCGGAAGGCGCGTCGAGGCCGATGATGATGCGATCGGTCGCCTTCGCCTCCTGCGCGCGCCGGAGCGCGTGGAGCGCCGCCTTGCCGTTGCCGCAGTGGACGATCTCGAGCGCCATCCGGGTGGCCACCAGCGCGTCGATCTCGCGCTCGCTCATCGCGGTGGTCCCCCCGTTGATGTGGCCGACCACGTCGGGATCCGCCTCGAGCACGACCTCACCCGAGATGGCGTTGGAGCCCGCGATCGACGGCCCGCCGGTGTGGATGGTGACGGTCATGCCGTGCTTCTTGGCCCACTTCACCATCGGCGCGGCGTCCTTGCCGGTCTTGACCGAGCCGAGCCCGATCTCGCCCACCAGCTTGACCCCGGCCCTCGCCATCTCCGCGAAGTCGTCCTCCACCATGCCCAGCTCCAGGATCGGGGCGCCCGCGTGCATCTTGACCCCGGCCGGCCGCGCGTTCGCGTAGGACTTGGCCGCCACGACGGCGAGCGCCTTCAGCCCCACGATGTCCTTGGGCCGCCCGGGCAGGTGCACCTCGCCGGCCGAGATCATGGTGGTGATGCCGCCGTTGAGGCCGGAGTCGATGAAGTCGATCGTCCGTTGCCGCGGGGTGAAGTCCCCGAAGACCGGATGGCAGTGCGAGTCGATGAGGCCCGGGACCACCGTGCTGCCCCGGGCGTCGATGACGGTATCGGCGTCGTCGTCGAGCCCCCGGCCGATCGCGACGATCTTGCCGTCCGCGATCGCGATCGAGTCGCCCTCGAGCAGGGGCTTCGCGATGTCCCCCGACACGATCTGTCCGATGTTCCTGATCAGCGTCTTCACGGACTCCTCCTGGTCGTCATACGGTCAGATACTTCCGCCGGACCGCCTCGTCGGCCATGAGCTGGCTCATCGGCCCATCGAAGCGGATCTCGCCCTTCTCGATGATGTAGGCCCGGTCGGCGAGCCGCGCCGCGAACTTGAGATTCTGCTCGGAGAGCAGGATCGTCAAGCCCTCCCGCTTGAGCGCGGCGATCTGGTCGCCGAGCGCCCGCACGATCACGGGGGCCAGGCCCTCCGACGGCTCGTCGAGCAGGAGTACGCGCGGGTTGCCCATCAGGGTGCGCGCCACCGTCAGCATCTGCTGCTCGCCACCCGAGAGGCTCCCGGCCCGCCGGCCCGACAGCTCCAGGAGCTTGGGGAAGAACTGGTAGACGCGCGCTTCGCTCCAGACGCCGCCGCCCTTGGCGCCCACCGTCAGGTTCTCCTCGACGGTGAGATCGGAGAAGATGCGCCGGTCCTCCGGCACGTACCCGACCCCGAATCGGCTGATCTCGTGGGTGGGACGCCGGGTGATCTCCTGCCCGTCGAAGCGGATGGCGCCGCCGGTCACCTCGACCAGGCCCACGATGGCCTTGAGCGTGGTCGACTTGCCCGCGCCGTTGCGCCCCAGCAGCGAGACCACCTCGCCCGGGCGCGCGGAGAGCGTCACGCCGTGGAGCACGCGCGAGAGACCGTAGCCGGCCTCCACGCCCTGCAGCTCGAGGGAATCCTTCAAAGCCCTTCATCCTCAACATGCCTGAAGGCATGTTGACCGTGGTCGAGATGGTCGGGGCACCCGTTCGCGGCCTGCATCACTCGTCCTCGCCGAGGTAGACGCGCTGGACCTGGGGGTCGGCGCGGACCGCGGCGGGGGCGCCGTCCGCGATCACGCGTCCCTGGTGGAGCACCATGATCCGGTCGGCGATGGCGAAGACCACGTCCATGTCGTGCTCGGTGAACAGCACGGTGAGCCCGCGCGCGCGGGCGATGCGCTGGGTGAGCGCCATGAGCGCCCCGCGCTCGGCGCAGCTCGAGCTTCTTGAGATCGCCGTAGGCGAGCACCGCGGCGACCCGCCCGGCCTGGTCGGCGAGGCCCACCTGCTCGAGCAGGGCGCGCGCCGCCTCGGTCTGCAGCGGCTGGGCCCGCTCCAGCAGCGCGTAGGTCTTGCCGAGGTGCGAGAGCCGCGCGACCTGCACGTTCTCGAGCGCGGTCAGGGTCCCGAAGGTGGCGGTGATCTGGAACGTGCGGCTCACCCCGCGCCGCGAGACCGCGTAGGGGGGCAGCCCGCTCAGTCGCTCGCCCTTGAGGAGGACCAGGCCCGCGTCGGCCCTGAGCTGGCCGGTGAGCATGTTGAAGAACGTGGTCTTGCCCGCGCCGTTGGGGCCGATCAGGGCGCGGATCTCCCCCTTCGGCATCGCGAGGTCCACGTCCCGGACCGCGCGCACGCCCCCGAACGCCTTGGACAGCCCGCGCGTCTCGAGCACCGGCACGCCCCCGAGCGCCGCGCTCACGACCGCCGCCCGTCGAGCATGCCCGCGACGCCCCGCGGGAACGCGAGCACCAGGACCAGCAAGATGGCGCCCAGCACGATCTGCCAGTAGTCGGTGTAGCGGGTGATCACGGTATCGAGCAGCTTGTAGACGGTGGCTCCGATGAGCGGGCCCGCCGGCGAGCCCACCCCGCCCAGCAGCACCATCACGAGCGGCTGCACCGACATGGGCGATTCGGTGTAGACCGGGAACACGCTGCCCTTGAGGAAGGCGTAGATGGCGCCGCCGAGCCCGGCCACGAAGCCGGCCACCACGAACGCGGTCCACTGCAGCGCGCGGATGTTCACCCCGACCGCCTCCGCGCGGCGCGCGTGGTCGCGGACGGCCCGCAGGGTGAGGCCGAACGGCGAGGCGG
>WNFK01245838.1_pt1 | contig 10909 bp, 16 predicted proteins | sample 5400281 | NCBI WGS metagenome assembly WNFK01 (sample SAMN13153350, study PRJNA577476) | soil metagenome | isolation source: 20 cm soil on Douglas fir-dominated hillslope | place: USA:California | collected 2013-09-17
TGAACGGACAGCACGTCACGGCATAAAGAAACCGTAGCGTCTCATCGACGCCCACCGCTGCAGGCTATATCCTTCTGGCCCGAAGGAGCGGCCGCATATCAATGAAGAATGGGCTTTACTCTGTTCACATCCATATGCTCGACGGCGTAAGGGGCCGGGACAGTGGCGTACTCATCCTCCGAGACGGCGTGTTTCTCGGTGGCGGCCCCTATTTCTGGTCGACCGGCTCCTACACCGTCGGTAACGGGACCTGGAAGGGTGACCTGCGCACCAATCAGCACACGCCCTTTACTGACCGCTTCGTTCGCCCGCTATTCGCCGGGCAGGAAGTCACCAGTGGGTTTTCGGGGACTTTTGCCGACGACGGGGCCGAGGTGTTCGGTACCACCCTGGTGGGAAACCGAAGCCTGAGTTTTCATGCGACATTGAAGAAACTCGCAGATATTTGACACGTTGCGATGCTGGCGGCTGCCAACCGGCAATCTCGATCCCGACGAGTGGGCAATCCTGCGGCGGGTGATCGACTTGATTCAGCAGAATGCGAAGGGCGCCGAGCTGGGGCCGGTGCTTGAGACGATCGAGAACGCATTGCGTGTGAATAAGCACCGAAGCGGGACCCCAACTCAGATGAGCGCAATGCTTTGATGTAGCACGAGGAAATTCGTTCGGGGTGGGGTCCAGATCGGCGCCGATCGGGACCCCGGTTGTCTGCCAAGTTCACGAACTAGATCAGCAGGTTGGCCCTCACGCAGCCCGGGGTCCCACTTCGGTGCTTATTCACAGTTTGAGGTCCTGCATGGCGGCGAAGGGTCGTCATTCACCAGCTTTCGAGCCGGGACGAGCTATCTCAACCTCATCGCCCAACCTGCCGAGCGGCGCTGGTCCTGGTGGGGGCGGGTAATCTTCTACGTTGCCGATGTTGACGCACTTTACGACCGTGCGCTCGTAGCGGGATTCCAGCCAGCTACCGTGCCCCGCGACGCCGAATGGGGTGAGCGCTTCTTCCACCTGATCGACCCCGACGGCCATGAACTCAGTTTCGCTCGGCCTTTGCGTCCGGTTTCCGTCCCATAGCGGCTCGAAGCGGCCAGCCATTCCAAGGGGCGCCGGGAGAGCGTACAATGCTCCGATTATGCGCGGAACCTGGGAGGCAATCATGCAGTTCAGGACAACCGGACTACTGTTGCTCGGCGCGATGGCGCTTCCAGCCTCCGGGATCGCGCAAACCACCCCAGCTCCACCGACAATTACACGAACAGTGGTCGCTGCAAGCAGACTACCGACCGTCACGGACGTGCCGCTCCATTTCAAAGCCGTGAGCATCACTCTTCAACCGGACGAGAAGAGCGACGTCTCGGCGGCCAACGGCATCCTCTACCAGATGTCAGGATCGACCGAGGTCGCGCTCGATAGCGAGACCAAAATGCTCAACGCCAGCGAGGGGCTGTTCATCGCCGGCGGAAAGACCGCGGCGCTTACGGCGGGCAGCGGAGGGCCATCTACTTTCCTCCACTTCTTCCTTGTCCCTGCTGTGGACCTGGGTCGGCCTGTTGAAACGGCGCCTGCTGCTGTGAGAGAATTATATCGCACACCGAATCCGATCTCCGACCTGAAACCAGGCAGTTACGATCTCAATCTCACGCGAGTTACATTTCCGGCGCAGATGCCCTCCAACCCGCCACACCATCGGTCAGGCGCGGCTCTATACTTTATCATCTCCGGCACCGGGGCCAACACGGTCGACGGTAAGACAGAAGCAAGGGGACCGGGTTCCTTGATCTACGAACCGTACGCCCTCGTGCACCAATGGGGAAACCCAGGCAACGAGCCGTTGATATTCTTGGCCTTCAACATCAATCCGGAAGGTGTGGCAGCCGTGCTTCCGGGCGTACCAGCAAAGAAGCAATAGCTAACGGCGGGTGGCCCACCGCATCCGGAGGACCAAAGGACTGCTTGTGAAAGACTTCATCATGGCAAGTGTTTCTCGATCGCCCGGATAGGTCCCTCGACTTCAAGCAGTGAGAAGCTACGACATGAATTGGCTAATTTGAACCATGGCGGCAACGAATGGTCGCACCGTCACCGTGTTCGGCGGAACCGGCTTCCTCGGCCGCCGCATCGTTCGGCATCTGCGCTCTCGCGGATTTCCCGTTCGCATCGCGTCAAGGCATCCGGATCGGGGGCACAGACTGTTTGGTCCCGATGATCCGCAACTTCAATCCGTAGGGGCCAACATTCACGACGAGCGATCAGTCGCGGATGCGCTTGCCGGCGCCTACGGCGTTGTAAATGCGGTTAGCCTTTACGTCGAGCACGGACAGGAGACTTTTCATTCCGTTCACGTCGAGTCTGCGCAACGGGTGGCGGATCAAGCACTCCGTGCCGGAGTCGATCGGCTCATTCACATCTCGGGAATCGGCGCCGATGCCGCTTCGCAATCACGGTACATCCGCAAACGTGGCGAGGGCGAACTGGCGGTCCGGGCCGCGTTCGTCGAGGCACTTTTCATTCGCCCGGCCGTGATGTTCGGACCGGACGACGCGTTTCTCACGACCATCCTCAAGCTCCTCCGCCAGCTTCCAGTCTATCCGATGTTCGGCCGCGGCGTGACCAGATTGCAGCCGGCCTATGTGGAAGACGTGGCGGAGGCGATCGTTCGGGTCATGCAGCGAGCACAGACGCCTTCAACGATCTTCGAGTTCGGTGGCCCTCGCGTCTACTCTTACGAGGAGCTTCTTAGAGCCGTGGCGCACCAAGCTGGACTTGCGCCCCGACTGCTTCCAATCCCGCTTGCCGCTTGGCATGCACTTGCATGGGCGTCCGAAATGTTCCCGAGTCGGCTCCTGACGCGCAATCAAGTGGAACTGATGCAAATCGACACCGTGTCATCGCCGGACATGCCCGGATTTGGTGAACTTGGGATTTCGCCGCACTCGGTCGAGACAATACTCCAGGAGATGCTGTCGAATTGCGGATGAGGAGGCTCCTCGGTCAATCCGCTTCAACGGACTAAACCCGGTTGGCCTATTTCGCCCAGCGCCCGGCTTTTTGGCTGCCCTGGAGCCTAGGCAGGTGAACCAGCGGGCGCGCGAATTAACTCGCATTTGAGATCCCTGCGGCGCATACTTACACTATCACCGCTCCGGCTCCCGGGCATTACCGGTGACAGAGAGTGTTGCGCTCCCGCCTATTCGAGGGGAAGCGTCATATGCCCCAATCTCAACGCCCGTCGTCCGCCATTCCGCCGGTTGCATTTGGGCGCCCTGCCTGTCCGAAGTGCACGGCCGAGATGATGCTCGCCAGTATCGAGCCAGCACGCCCAGGCGTCGACTTGCATACGTTTGAATGTGCTGTCTGCGATCACGTACTTACGGCCCTTGCCGCGTATGAAGATCCTATGAAGTCCAAGGCCCTTGGACGCTGGCTTCAGGGCGATTTGCACTCGCCGACTTAAGGCGCGCGCCGCAGAATTGCGCGCAAGGCAGAGGAAGCTCAACGATCGTATCGACCACACTGATAGACGCCTGCGCCATCGCGGGTGTGGGTGTGCTATCTCGAAAGAGGAGCAAATCTAATGTGTGACTATAGCCTGAATGCAGTGGCTTCGCGTCCGGCCAAAGCTGGGGAGACGCTCATCACCACAACGTTTCGCGGCACAGGGACCAGAGGGTTTGCAGCCGAAGCAGAGCCCGAAGTGGCGGTCTGTCTGCTCCCGGGGACCGAATTAGCCTTCGCAGACGCAGTGGCGTACGACGACGACTGGGGCTGGAAAAGGAGTACGACCGTCAGAGTTGCTCGTTTTCGCAAAGTTGAGCCCGATGTTTCATATCGGCATCATGATGCGATCGAGTTTCCAGACGGAAGTACCGTGCTTGTGACACAGCTAAGGAAAGGCCAGCGAGCGACCGTGCTGCAATTACCAATAGGAGCTCAGGTGCCGGAGCGCTCGCCTAAGGCCACAACGCCTGCTGAAGCACAAGCACACGAGACCGAAGCGGCTTCTGCGGTTTGAAAACAGTGACCGCCCGCTGGAGATGAAACCGCACCCGGCGGGAGGTTTCAAGCGGCATCAGATGCCTCCGCACTGAGGCCGTTTTGTGGGCGCTTGGGATGGTCAGTTGTTCGCGGTCTCGGTTGGACGGGCGATAAACCGAAATCGTGGAACCCAAGCCGAGTTCCAATTTTCGATTGTCGCGCCACAGACAGCGCATTCAAAGCTGCTGATCTCACGCTGCTCCACAATATGCTCGCTACGATCATAGACCGCGCCGCATTTACACGCTCGATGCACACTGCTCATGGACGGAATATGCCCTCAAGTCGGTCTAATTTCCAGGCAGCTATCCTGCCACAATCAATCTGACCCACCACCACCGCCGGATAGTGGATCAGTTTGATTGTGGCAGACTTCCGTGCTGGAAAAGGGATAGTCCCGGGCGCATATTCTGAGGATGACGACAATCGTCCGATGCGAATGCGGCGCTGAGTACAAACGCACTGAGGAAAAGTTCTTGGTACCGCACGCCGGTCACGCATCGTGTAAGGTCTGCGGCGCTACGCTAGAGTCTTGGTTGGGAACCACTCACGTTCCCGCATTCGAGCTGGTTAAACGTCCAGACGGAAAGCCGGTATGACCCAGAGCGCGCTAGGGGCTGCCTAGGACACCCGCTCTGGAAAATTAGGACACTGTGCTTGGAGCTAGAGGTTTCGCCAAACGTCGAATCTGGGCTTCCGGCTAGATAGATATTGCCCCCCAAGACCCAGCCGGAAGAAAACCCACCACTGAGTTGGCGGCCCCCAGGTTCTGGGGCGTTTTTCGATAGCCTTCGATCCGACGCGAAAGGATCCGCATTGGGGCAAGCGAAAGCTGAAGCACGACGAGTAACTGATCAGCCCAGCCGCAAGTTTCCGGCCGACTCCTTGCCGCGATCGGCGACAATCTCGTAACTCACCTTGGCGCCCTCAGCGAGCGAACTGAAACCGGCTTTCTCAACCGCGGAGATATGGACGAACACGTCCTTGCCGCCGCCATCCGGTTGTATAAATCCAAAGCCCTTGGTCGCGTTAAACCACTTCACAGTACCTGTCGCCACGGTTGTCGTCTCCCAAACATTTGTGGACTTCTATCCCATGGCAATTGACGATCGAAAGCAAGAAAAACCCGCCGGCGGGGCTTAGGGGAGGACGGGCGTCGGATCGCGTTATTGGATTGCCGTCTTGATCGGCTCAACGATCGGCGGCTTCGTTCCCGCGCTGAGGGGCGGCGAGCTGCTGTCCTGTGCTGGAGTCCTGTTCAGCGGCGCCGGAGCGGCCGTCGGATTATGGATTGCCTGCTGTCAGCCCCACCTCAAAGATTGTGTTTGATCAAGGCCCGCCGGCGTGAACCGGCCCTGTAGATGATCCCAAAGGTGGGTGGGGGCCGTCGATCTTTTCTGCAAAGGACCAAACCGAGGTTGAGCGTCTTACCGCCGACCCGATAATTCTGGATGATGTCGGTGCTAGGTATGAAATTCTTCTGATGAAACAACTTTGGATGAAGGGAGCGAACTGATCGTGGCGGCGGAAATGGGGTTGATCAGTCTCCCCGAAGGGACATATTCGTAGGATGCCATCGGAGTACGATCCTTTTGACTTAAAGATCTCCGTCAATCCTCATGGCGGCATTGACGAATGGCAATGGACTTTATCAATTGGGGATGACGCACCCATTGAGAGCGGTGTGGTGAAGGGGTCGCGCATGGATGGAATCAGAGCGGCCCGTGAGGAACGAATGAGACTGATCGTCAGGGCAGTGGAAGCCATCCGATGACCCACCTACCCAAACGCGGCACTGCGCAGTGTATTGATCTAGATTAAGCCGAACGGTCAATCTAGGTCAGCACGGCTCACTTGATTTTTTTCCTGCCTCTCTCATTTCTAAGTTGGGTTTGATCGATAAGGTTCTCGCACCGGCTAGCACCAATAAGAGACCAGTCCCATAGTGGCACTGTCCATACAGCTAGAGCAAAGTCGAGCGCATCAACCCCAACGGACATGCATGTCAACGAAAGGACCGTCGGTCGATCTGGCGGTCTTTTTGTTTGGGCTCCTGGCGCTATCATAAGTGAAGAAAGAGTTCTCCAGTCATGGTTCGGTAGTGTCTCAGTTTGAATTTATTGGCCCTTGACGGGCGGTCGCGCCGTCCTAGCTCCAGTGATATGCTTAACGGAAAGCAGGGAGACGAGGCTTATGCCCGTTGGGCTGTTCCGGAGCGAAGATGGATGGGTGCAGGTCGATTACGGAACCGGCACCAACATTCCAGTCGTGCGCTCAAAGTACGAGGCAAATCGATATAATTGATCTTCTTTGAACCTCGCGCACTTTAAGGATTGGGAGGTGTTTCATACGGCTAGAGCAAAGTCGAGCGCATCACAACAAAAGGACCGTCGGTCGATTACGGCGGTCTTTTTTTGTTTTGGTGAACGACACGCATTTGCTCTCGACGGTGCACTGCGTGGACGAAGAGGTCATTGAGTGACTGAAGCGGCGGGCGCGACGACGAGCGCGTCGCGCCATGTCCGCTCTTCCCCCATGCTGCGCGAGCGTCGCCTTATTCGTCTTCGTCGGGTTCTCTGACGACCGCCGGCTCGCGCTCGTCATCCGGTTCGGTGTCGCTGTCTTCGTCTTCGTCATCATTGGGGTCTCGCGGCGGAATCGTGTTGCCCATGTTGGTGACGAGGCTCCAGTCGACCGTGGAGAAGTTCTCGGGGATGCGTTGGGTCATGTCGGCTCCTTGCTGGATGTCGCGACAGTCATGCGCGGACGTTACCATGCGGGCCCGGGGTCCAGCAAAAGGGTCGACGCGACAAGGCGCCACGGCGGCGGCAGCCAGAGGAAGATGAAGAGAACTCGAAAGGCCCCCGACAATGCTCGAACCGCCGCTCGGCAATGTCGCATCATCATTGGCAATCTTGCCGGGCAGCGCAATGATCTAGATTAAGCTTCGGTGACCCAAAGTGTTTCACAAGCCATTTATCGAAAGGTGCTGCGCTTTGGTGATGAGTTGACCAATTTCGTTAGCCTGTTTGGCTTCGCCGGCATCGGTCAACAAATGCTGAAGCTGGGTAGCGCCAGTCAAATCCAGGCCGACCGGCAGATTTCCTGTTGATCGAAACCACAGTCGCGGCACACCCAGGTCATCTTTGCGGACTTCGATTTCGCATTCGGTGGGCGGTATTCCGAACATGCTTAAGAACTCTGATTTCATCTCAGCCTCCAGTGCCCCGCCCCCTTATTAAGTAAGTGGGAACGAAAATGCGACTTTGCCAACCATGGTGTAACATTTTCATTTTTTCCTCCTTTGACGTGTTGCAGAGTCTAGTCATTTCAGCGCGAGTGCCTCTGAACGGAGGCTCCCTACTAGACCCTCTTGCTAGCTTGGCGGGCAGCGCATTGATCTAGATTAAGTTGATCGATCGGAGGTGGGTCAGCATCCCTCACTTGATCTTTTTCCGTCCAAGCTCATTTCAAAGTTGGGTTTGATCGATTGTCGCGCGGCTAGCACCAATAAGGAGACCTGCCCTATATAGTGGCACTGTCATACGGCTAGAGCAAAGTCGAGCGCATCACAACAAAAGGACCGTCGGTCGATTACGGCGGTTCTTTTTTGTTTGGGTGGCTTCATCGGGCGATCAAGGCCTCGTGTTATGCTTAAGCCAAAGCAAGGAGCGCTGGCATTATGCCCACCGGATTATTTAGAACAACAGATCAGTCGGCTCACGTTGAATACGACGGCGTTTCCATCCCGATACCCAGGTCGACATACGAGAAGAAGGGCTACAAGCCCGATTTCGACAAACTGCCCCTCGAAGACGAATATAAGGCGGCACGGGAGAAGTTGCGTAATGCCCCGGGGCCCTAAAGGGCCAACGCCGTCCAGGCCGATGTGACCAGGTTGATCTGGATCAAGTTGATCGGTCGATCTACGTCAGCACAGCTCACTTGTACTTCTTTGAGCCTCGCCCATTTCTAAGTTGGGTTTGATCGATAGGGTTCTCGCACCGGCTAGCACCAATATGGAGACCTGCCCTATATAGTGGCACTGTCATGCGGCTAGAGCAAGTCGAGCGCATCAACCCCAACTGCCAACGAAAAGACTGTCGGTCGATCCGGCGGTCTTTTTGTTTGGGCTGATCCAGGCCGGGCAGCGCTTGCTCGACCAGACCCTGCCAATCGCACAGGCCGGCATGAGGAAGACGGATGCTGCAGAAGTTTTTCGAGGCTTGGCCTGCGACTGCCAGAATTACGCTCGCTGAACGAAGACTACTACTCCGCTGCCTGCTTCTGCCGAGCGAGACAGTGCGCTTTGTGAGCGAATGGCGCCAGAATGGCGCGACAAGCGCCAAGTCGCAGGGCGGCGATCAGCGCTCGCACCGCATTGAGGCTCACCGCGAGATGATCCTGAGCGTGATCAAAGCCAAGCCAGACATGACCCTGGTCCAGATCGCAGAAATGCTCGAAGCCGAGACGGGAGCTTCGTTTGCGCCGAGCTCGGTTTGGCGCTTTCTCGACCGTCACGCCATCACCTTCAAAAAAACCGCGCACGCAGCCGAGCAGGACAGGCCCGACGTCGCCGCCGCCCGCGGCTTGGCGTGAACTTGCGCCGCGTCTCGATCCCGACAAGCTGGTATTCATCGACGAGACTGGTTGTCCTTATCGCAAATCAAATCCGGGCATATTGATGATGGAGACCGCCGAGGATCGGGCGGCAGACAATATTCCGGGCCCGCTCGGCGCCGCGAGGGACCGGCGCATCCTTGTTCAATGACCAATGAGTGCGCGTGGAGTTGTAGTAATCTTTGTACGACAGCAGAACGTGGCGCAGATGGCGTTCGCCGAATACCACTATATGATCGATGCATTCCGCGCGATGTCTCATGGCCATGCATGACCTCTACGTCCCTTTCGAAAACATGCCATTTCCAGAGGTTAGGCTTCTCTGCCGTGACAGTGACCTCAAGAAGGCGCACGCGGGGTCGTCTGGCCATCCTCGGAATATGCGCCCGGGACCGTCCCTTTTCCAGCCCGGAAGTCTGCCATAATCAAACTGACTCACTTGTTCCTCCAACGACCGGCGTTCTGGCCCTCAAGCCTCATCTTCGACATGAACGGCGAGGCCAAGACGGCCAGTACGAAACACAGTAGCCCCGATCATTCTTCCAGCTTAGGCGATTCCGTCACCTCATCAACTCGGATAAGGTTTTCGGTACACACACCGCGCCGAAAATCACGCTCCGCTGTTTCCATCAGCCCGGCCACCAAATCTTCCGGCACTCCGTCGATCGCAGCATCTTGATAGACTTGGGAGTCGACTGAATAAGTGAAGCCATTTGCCGGAATGCCCTCGACAAAAATGCGAACCTTCCAACCGTTTAACGTCGGGATCGCGCGAACTTCGTAGACCTTGCCGCCGTGTTCGAAGGTCGTGGTCTTATTCATCGCACTCTCCAACTGCCAACAAGGGTGGGCTAGCCTATCCTCTTACGGCTCGAACTCCAGAGGATCCCATGACCAAGCCGAATCGAAGACTAAAACCGCAATGCGCCCGGTGCTCCGACAATGTCCGCCTCAATCACCCGCGCCGGGATTTGGTGAGAAGTATTGAAGTTTGTCCGGCTTCCCCTCCCACTCCTTTGAGTCGGGCGGGGGCGCTTTTTTGATCGTTATATTTGGCCAGATTTTCGCGTATTCCGCATTCAGCGACAGCCATTTCTCAAGCCCCGGCTCGGTGTCAGGTTTGATCGCGTCGAACGGGCATTCCGGCTCGCAGACCCCGCAATCGATGCATTCGTCCGGGTGGATGACGAGCATGTTCTCGCCCTCGTAGAAGCAGTCCACGGGGCACACGTCATTAAGCGTCCTTTCGGCAGATCGCAGTGATGAATTCTTCATAGTGTCCGTCCGTCCTCGCGGTGCTCGTTCACTGGTTGAAAATGGATGCACAGAAGACCTATGTCCTCAGGCTGAATCGGAACACCGAGGAGCAGGCATTCAGCGGCCGAGGCGCCCGTGCTCGGCGGGTTGCCGCGCTTCTCTCTGCCGAAATGCGTGCAGTCCTGGCAAACACCGATCCGTCGATGCGCACCACTCGTAGCTAGAGTCGACAGCACTTGGTGTAGGGCGCGACGCATCGCAGTTCGCTCCGGCGCGTCGAGCGAATCCACGGCGCGCACCAGAACTTCGAACGGATCGCGGGCAAGCGCTTTTTTGCCCTTGCTCGTCAGTAGCAGACTTACGCTTCGCCCGTCCGTCTTGAATGGCTTTCGGACCATGTACCCACCTGCTTCAAGCGCCTTAATGGCTTGTGTGGCGGTGCCGCGGGTTGTCGCTTGAAATTCCGCGAATGCCGACGGGGTCCGCGAGAACGGGTTGGCGCGCGCGAAGAAGCGGAGCGCCATCCATTGGGCCGGACTGAGTTCGCCGTCATAGCCCTCAGCTTGTACGAGCCGTCCAACCTGCAGCAGGAGCTCTGCCGTTTCGCGCGCTGACATTGATTGCCTCTTGACAACATAATAGCGTTTCGAAATCAACTTGACAACCGATCGGATGCGGTATTTTGTTTCGCGAAACTAGTTGGAGGGCTGATCATGGCCCGCAACGCGGCCCTGCCGATCCTTACGGCGGAACCCGGCTTCACCCACTATCTTGAGGAAATCCGGCGGTTCCCGATGTTGGAGCGCCAGGAAGAATACCTGCTAGGCAAGCGCTGGCGCGAGCACGGCGATCGCGACGCAGCGCACAAGCTCGTCACCAGCCATCTGCGGCTCGTGACCAAGATCGCCAGGGACCATGGCGGCTACGGCCTGCCGATCTCCGAGGCGATCTCCGAGGGCAATGTCGGCCTGATGCAGGCGGTCGAGCGCTTCGAGCC
>WNFK01246460.1_pt1 | contig 10909 bp, 11 predicted proteins | sample 5400281 | NCBI WGS metagenome assembly WNFK01 (sample SAMN13153350, study PRJNA577476) | soil metagenome | isolation source: 20 cm soil on Douglas fir-dominated hillslope | place: USA:California | collected 2013-09-17
CTCGATCGAGTACTCGAAGATCCCCAGGTCGAGATACAGACCGGTCGTCTGGTAGCCTTCGTCGAGCAGGACATCCCAGAGCGCGAGCGAGTCCTTGCCGCCGGAGACGGCGACCAACACCGTCTCGTCGCGCGTGAACATCCGGTGCTTGCGGATCGCCTCGCGGACCTGGTTGCGGAAGAACTCGAGGAAGTCCGGCGCGCAGAACGCGGCGTTGTGGCGGCGCAGCTCGAGCACGGCGGCGTCACCGCACTTGCGGCACTTCATCGCGAGCCCGCGCTCCCTCCGGACATCACCGGCCGCAGCTCGATCGTGTCCCCCTCGCGGACCACATGGTCGGCCGTAACCAAGTCGTCACCGCAGATCACGAGCACCGTCTCGGGGATGATCTCGAGCTCACGCAGGATGTCCTTCACCCGCCGGTTGCCGACGACGTCGACCTCGCGCCGCGGATTTCGCAGGATGACCTTCACGGGCCCGGCGGTCACGCGCGGGGGAACCCCGGCGCGCGCTTGATCTCGCGGATCTGCACGAGATGGATGCCGTCGTGATGCGCCTGCAGCTGCCACCACTGCGAGAGATCGAGCTCGCCGAAGCGGAAGTGCTTGAATGTCAGCGGGCGCGGGTCAATCGCGCCGAGCTTGTCGATCGACTGGCGGCTTCGCTCGCGCGTGGCCCGCATCGTCGAGAGCAGCTCGGCGATCGGCCTGCCGCGCTCCGGCCAGACGAGCTCAGGCGCATCGGCCGCGCCCGCCGGCGGCGCCGGGAACGGCTTGAACGCGGTGAGGTCGGCGGGAAAGCGGCCGGATGCGCCGGCGGCCTCGGCCTCGCGCGTGAGCTTCGTGGTCAGCTTGCCGGTCGCGACCTCGGCGAGCGTCAGATGATGCACGACCTCGCCGACCGACCAGTCCGTCTCGCTCGGCTTCCAGTCGGCCTGACCCTGCGAAAGTCCTTCGGCTTCCCTCAGGATGTCGGCGCGCACCAACTCGAGCTCAGACCACAGCGCTTCGACGGGCATGGGAAGAGGCATGGGGCGAGTATACCTCCGTTCCTCGCGCGAACCGCGCGTGCTACAGTCCAGCCGCCGCTCGGGCGGCAGGAGGTCATCACGTCGTGACGGACCGCCGGCAGCTGGCGCGTACACCCTGGCGAAGACTCACCACTCGGCCCGTGTACGAAAATCGCTGGATCCGCGTGCGCGAGGATCAGGTCGCGCTTCCCGACGGGAACACGACGATCTACGGCGTCGTCGAGTGCGCCGGCTGCGTGGGCGTGCTCCCCTTCCTCGACGCGGAGACGGTCGTCCTGGTCGGGCAGTATCGCTACGTCTTCGGCAGCTTCTACTGGGAGATGCCGACGGGCGCCATGACACCCGGCGAGAGCGAGGAAGCCGCCGTGCAGCGCGAGCTCGCGGAAGAAGCGGGCTACGAGGCCGAGCGGCTCGTGAAGCTGTGCTCGTACCACACATCGAAGAGTGTCGTGGACGAGACCGCGAACATCTATCTCGCGGAGGGACTTCGCGCGATCCAGCTCCCGCCCGATCCGACGGAGTTCATCGAGGTGCGGGCGTTCCCGTTCGACGAGGTGGTGCGGATGGTCGAGCGCGGCGAGATCAAGGACTCACTGACGATCGTGGCGGTGCTGCACGCGGCCCGTCGTCGTCGCCGCTAGCACGGCGGCGCGTTCTACTTCGCGGACGCCAGCACCATCGGCCCTTCCGGCTGCGGCACGCCCGCCTCGGTCTCGAGCGTGACGGCGAAGACCTTCACGGGCTTGCCGCCCTCGACCGGCGCGATCCGATGGGCACCCTGCCCCGAGCCATCCACCTGGAAGACGCCGGCCGGCTGCGGCGCCGCGTCGCCGATCGTCCACAGCTCGTACGCCTTCCCCGGCGGCGCCGACGGCAGATTGGCGACGAACACGTAGCCTCCTTTGACCGGATGCCAGATGACCCGCCCGGTCGCCGCGGGGCTCGGCCCGAGCCCTCGCAAGGTGACGACCTGCACCTGAGGATCGCGCAGGAGATCGGCGGCGTTCCGATAGACCGCGAGCTGTTCCCGCAGGGCCGCCTCGTCTCGCTCGACCTTCGCTCGCAGGGCCGCCGACTCGCGCGCCATCACACCGAGCTGAGCCTCGTAGCGAGTCGCGACGTACGTGCCGGTGAACGCGGCGGCCGCGATCACCGCGGCGACCGTTCCCACCGCCCAGACGAGCGGGCGCGGGCGCCGGCGCGAGGCATCGAGGCGCGCCGGTGTCGTGGCCGCGATGCGGCGCATGAGCTCTTCCTTCACGGCCGGAGGCGGGATCATCGGCGGTCGCGAGCGCGCGAGCGTCGCCAGCGCCTCCGCCGATTCGCGCAAAGTCGTCTCACAGACGTCGCAGCCGCCGGCCAGATGGCGCTCGAAGTCCACGCGCTCCTGGCCGTCGAGCGCTCCGACCGCGTACGTCGCCGCGAGCGTGTCGTACGGTTCGTGGTTCATGAGCTCGCCTTCACCACCTCGCGGAGACGCTCCAGACCCAGCCTGATCCGCGTCTTCACGGTACCGAGCGGCTGTTTGAGACGCTCGGCGATCTCCGTCTGCGTGAGCCCGGCATAGTACGCGAGCTCGATGACCTCGCGCTGGGCGTCGGGCAGCCGATCGAGCGCCGTCATGACCGTCCCCCGATCGGCGGCGAGCTCGGCGGCGTCCGGCGCCGACTCGCGGGGCGCCGCGGCGATGCCGTCGTCCAGCGGGGCCACGAACGTCTCGCTCCGGCGGCGGGTCGCCCGGATTCGATCGATCGCGCGCGTCCGCGCCCGCGTGACCATCCAGGCTTCGGCGCTCCCCCGGTTGGCGTCGTAGGCCGGGGCATCTCGCCAGGCCTCCCAGAAAACTTCCTGGAGGACGTCGCTCGCGTCGGCGCGCTCGCGGACGATGCGGAGGATCAGCGGGAAGACGACCGGAGCGTAGCGATCGTAGAAGACAGCAAAGGCCTCCCGGTCACCGGCAGCCATCTGCCTGACGAGATCCGCGCCGATCGTCGCCATCTCCGCCTTTCACTACCATGACTACGGCCGACCTCCAACTCTGGATCGCTGCCGGCTCCACAGCGCGGCCAGGATGCTATTCTTGCGGCGTGAAATGGCTGCCTGAAAAGAAGGCATTCGACGAGGCGTTCGACCGGAACGGCACCGCGCGCCAGCACTACCGGCCGCTCGTGTCGATTCTGGAAAGCTTCACCCAGGATGAGATCGAGCGGCGCGAGCGCCTGCAGAAGCTCTCGCTCATGGACCAGGGCATCACGTTCACGGTCTACGGCGAGAAGGAGGGCACCGAGCGCATCTTCCCGTTCGACTTCGTGCCCCGCGTCATCCCCTCGCGCGAGTGGGAGCGCCTGCAGGCCGGGCTCGTGCAGCGGGTCACCGCCCTGAATCTCTTCATCCTCGACGTCTATCAGAGCCAGAAGTGCCTCAAGGACCGGATCATTCCGCCCGAGATCGTGCTCTCGCGCAAGGAATACAAGCGCGAGCTCTTGAACGTGATTCCGCCGCGCCAGATCTTCACGCACGTCGTCGGCACCGACATCATCCGGAACGGCGCCGGCGAGTACCTGGTACTCGAGGACAACTGCCGCTGCCCGTCGGGCGTGTCCTACGTGCTCGAGAACCGCAACACCTTGAATCGCGTCTTCCCGGAATTCTTCAAGTACTATCCGGTTCGGCCGATCAAGGACTATCCCACCCTGCTGCTGGATACCCTGCTCCACGCGGCGCCGCGCTTCCGCGAGAAGCCTGTCGTGGTCATCTTGACGCCGGGCATGGCGAACTCGGCGTACTTCGAGCACTCGTTCCTGGCGCGCGAGATGGGCGTGACGCTGGTCGAGGGCCGCGATCTGATCGTCGAGGACAACTACGTCTTCATGCGCACGACGCAGGGCAAGCAGAAGGTCGACGTGATCTATCGACGCGTCGACGACGACTTCATCGATCCCCTGACGTTTCGCCGCGACAGCCTTCTCGGCGTCCCCGGCCTCATGAACGTCTACCGCGAGGGCAACGTCGGGCTCGCCAATGCCCCCGGCGCCGGCGTCGCCGACGACAAGTCCGTCTACGCGTTCATGCCGGAGCTGATCCGCTACTACCTCGGCGAGGACGCGCTGCTGGCGCAGGTGCCGACCTATCTCGGCGCCCGCGCGACGGATCTCGCGTACATCCAGGACCACGCGCACGAGCTGGTGATCAAGACGACCGGCGACTCCGGCGGCTACGGCATGCTGATGGGGCCGTTCGCGGCCAAGAAGGAGATCGAGACGTACGTCGGGCAGGTCAAGAAGAACCCCGGCAACTACATCGCCCAGCCGCTCGTCGACCTGTCCGCTCACCCGACCTATGTCGACGGCAAGTTCGAGGCCCGCCGCATCGATCTGCGGCCCTTCATCCTCTACGGCGACTCGGTCCGCGTGCTCCCGGGCGGTCTCACGCGGGTGGCGCTGCGGCCGGGCTCCTACGTGGTCAACTCCTCTCAGGGGGGTGGCAGCAAGGACACCTGGGTGCTGGCCGAGAAAAGCGCCTGATGCTGTCCCGCGTGGCGGACTCGCTCTACTGGATGGGGCGCTATCTCGAGCGGGCCGAGAACATCACGCGGCTCCTGCTGGTCACCGAGGACTTCTCGAACGAGACGCAGGGGCTCGCGGAAGATCTGGCGCAGACGGCGTGGAAGGACATGCTCGAGATCTTTCCGTCGGCGCAGCTCACGCGCGAGGTCACGCCCTTCGCGCCGCTCTCGGTGCCCTACCTGCACGCGTTCTTCACCGACCAGAGCAACGCGTACTCGATCAACTTCTCGATCCGGAAGGCGCGCGAGAACGCGCGGTCTGTCCGCGAAGCGTTAACCCTCGAGGTGTTCCTGACGCTCAACGAGGTGTTTCGGGCCGTCGAGGTGTACGAGCGCAAAGGCATGCCCGATCTGCCGGCGTTCCGCGACGCGCTGGGCGCGATCCACAAGGGGATCTTCACGGTCGTCGGCGCGATCGAGCACACCTCGGCCCACGACGAGGGCTGGCGCTTCCTCAAGCTCGGCGAGTCGCTCGAGCGGAGCTACCGCTCGGCGCTCGTGCTCCGCGCCAAGCTCCCGGCGCTGCTGGCCGCCGAGGCGCGGGGCGACGCGCCGCTCTACTACACACAGTGGCGGTCGCTCCTGCGCGGGTTGTCGTCGCTGGAGAACTACCGGCGCGTCTACGGCGCGCGGCTCGAGCCCAATCTGGTCATCGGCTTTCTCCTCTTCGACGCCGACTCGCCGCGCTCGCTGCGCTACGGCGCCTCGGTTGTCCGCGACTACCTGGCGGCGCTCTCCGGCAACAACGAGCTCACCACGCCGGCGCGAATCATGGGACGGCTCCACGCCGATCTCCGGTACGACGACGAAGCCCAGATGCGACGCGGCGACTTCGTCGGGCTCCTCGACCGGGTCGTCGGCGAGCTGGCCAAGACCCACGACGCGATCGCGACGCAATACTTCGTGACCTGATGCACCTGCAAGTCGAGCACCGCTTCGCGTTCGAGTACGACACGTTCATCAGCGAGTCGTTCCTCGAGCTGCGCGTCCAGCCGAAGACGACGCCCCAGCAGGCGGTCGCGTCCTTCGAGCTGGCGGTCGGGCCGCCGACCAGCGTGCATCGCTATCGCGACTGGAACGACAACCTCACGCACCACTTCACGATCACCAAATTCCACGATCGGATCGCGGTGTCGGCGCGCTCGCTCGTCGAGACCCGCCTGCCGAGCGTCGCGGTCGCCTCGCTCACCGAGCGGCCGGCCGCCGACGGTCCGTCGTACGCCCTGCGCGATTTCCTCGAGTTCGGCGGCCCGGTCAGGCTGTCGTCGGCCCTGCGCGCCGCGCACCGGGCGATCGGCCTGGCCTCGACGGCGCCGACCGGTGAGCAGGTGCTGGCGCTCGGCACCTACATCCACAAGCGCTTCGAGTACCGGAAGAACGTCACCGCCTACGACTCGACGACCGAGGATTTCCTGAAGATCGGCGGGGGCGTCTGCCAGGACTTTGCGCACCTGATGCTCGGCCTGCTCCGGCTTCGCCAGATCCCCTGCCGCTACGTGAGCGGGTATCTGCACGTCGAGCACCAGCAGCGCGAGCCCTCGCAGAGCCACGCGTGGATCGAATTCCGCTCACCGTCGGCCGGCTGGGTCCCCTTCGACCCGACGCACAATCGACCCGTCGACGACCGCTACGTCGTGGTGGGCCACGGCCGCCACTACGACGACGTGCCGCCGAACAAAGGGATCTTCCGCGGCATCGCCAAGGAGACGTTGAAGGCCGAGGTCGTCACGGAGATCGTGCCGAGCAAGGTCGTCTCGACCTTGCGCGAGGAGATCACCCACATCGATCTCCCGGTGTTTCGCGAGGTCCCCGCGCGCCCACCCGATCGCGTCGTCACCAACGCGGCAGACATCGGCACTCAACAGCAACAGCAGCAGCAATAGCAGCAACAGCCTGCTAAGCGACCTGGCCTTGGATGCGGCGGCGCAATTCGAGCGGCTCGCGAACTCGGTGGAAGACTTCGCGGACGCCGCCCGTGCCCGAGAGGGTGATCGTGCCGTAGTCGAGCATCCGGCCGCTCAGGCTCTGGTCGACCGACAGCGCTTCGACTTGCCGCAGCAAGAGCTCGAGCGTGCGCCGCCGGATGAACCCGACCTTCACGATCATGCGCTTGTTGGTGACGCCGAACTCGGTGGTCCAGTACGCGACCAGTGGCGAGGCCGACAGCAGCACGCCGAGCAGCACGACGGGGACGCCGACGAGGGGCACTTTGGGAAACGCGATCAGGGCGGCGACCCCCGCGATCAGGACCAGGAGAGGACGCGCGAAGATGATCGGGTGCAGCGAGGTCCGATACACGACGTGCTCGTCGGGGAGCAGCGTCTCGTCGATGTAGCTCACGACCCTCGGGGCGATGGAGTCGGCACACCCACGGCCCACAGATAGCCGTCGGGATCTTCCACCATGACCTCGCGCCAGCCGTGCCCTTTGGTCGTGGCGGGCTGCACCACCTTGGCGCCGCGCGCCCGAGCGCGCTGCTCGACGGCGTCCGGGTCGAGGCCGAACACACGGAGCTCGGCGCCGAGTCCGCGGCGTTCGCCGCGGGTGAGCGGGCCGTGCCAGGGATGCTTGTCGTAGGTGTGGTCGGCGTGCACCATCATCTCGACGCCGCCGACGTTGAAGGCGGCGAAGTCGGGATCCGCATAGTGGATCGTCGCGGTCAGGATCTGCGAGAGAAACTCCACGGCCTGCGGCACGCCGCGAACGAGAAGGTTGATCGTGAACGGCGGCAGCTCACGCCCGTAGCGGTCCGCCGGTTTCCAGGAATCGCCCGTGCGCTGCTTCACCGCGACGGGCCGCCCGGACGCGCGAACATCGATCGAGCGGCGGCCTGCTGACGAGGCTGCTTGATGCTCATCGTCAGCTCGTACGTCGCGCGTTCGCCGGGGTGAGGGTTGAAAACCGCCACCCACACACCGAAGTTGTCGCGGCCGAGGTTCGGGATGGTCACGCCCGCGGGCGGGATGAGCTTGGGATCCGATCGCCCGCTGAGGCTGTCGCGCACACTCAGATACCAGCCTCGATCCGACGGCGCGTCACCCGCGGTCAGCCGCACGTCGACGTCGCGAGGCGTCTGCAGCTTTCCGCTCTTGGCGTAGAAGAAGCGGGTCGTCAGCGGCTCCACGGTCACCAGGAACCGTCGGTCGGCCCCTCGATCGTGGGGATCGGTCAGTCGGACCGATTCTTCCTGCCCATCACCGATGGATCCTGTCGGCCGCGAGATCAGGGTCGTGAAATCATCGTGCTCGACGATTCCCGCATCGGCCCACATCCCCGGTGTCGGGACCGCGACCTGGATGACGTCGCGCACGAACGACGCGTAGGTCTCGCGCAGCCGGCCGTCGTCTACCAGAAGCTCGTAGAGCCTGCGGCCGAGCCGCTCGGGGTCGAGGCCGACGTCCGCGACTGCGCGGTCGAAGACCGTGCGCATGAATCCCGGCGACAGGTTCTCGACGTGCTCGAGGAGGAGGAAGTATCCCCCCGCCAGCTGGCCGTCGTCGTGATCCGCGGCAGTCCGGATGTGCACGCTCAGGAGATACGGGAATCGCCCCATCTCCGCCCGCAGCGCGTGGGCCCAGGCGAGTCCCGACGGCTTCCACTGACTCCACGCCGCGTATCCGGCGGCCCACCAGCGGACGACGGTGGCCCGCTCGTCGAGCGGCGGCGGCGCGAGCGCGGCGGCGACCGAGCTGCGTGGAGCTGCGGCCGGCTTCGGGGTCGGCGCCGGCTCCGGCTCTTTCGCGACCTCTCTGACGGGCTCGGGCGCAGGCGCGACGATCGGCGCCGCCGGTCTCTCGGCCATCGCAATAGTGAGACGTCCGCGCGCGGCGGCATTCACCAACGTGCGCCCGAACACCCGGGCAACCGCGGTGTCGAGCTGCGCCCATTGCTCGTCGGTCAAGGTGTCGCGCTCGAGCATGAGCGTCAGCAGATTCTCGAACGGCTTGATGCTGTCGACCACCCTGTCCTGGGTCGCGCTACGCCCCCCGATGCCGGCACGGGACACCGCCACGCGAAGCTCACTGGCCTTCGCCTGACAATCGAGCAGAGACGGAAAGGCCGGATCGTCCAGGTGGCTGATCCCGAGGACGCGCGTCAGCACGTTGAGCGCGCGTAGCACCGCGGCTCTGACCGCGGCGATCTCCGGCCCGTCGGTCGACAGCGCGGCCGCCTCGGTCGCCGGCTCCGCGCCGATCATCGTCCCCGTCGGGAGCCACGTGACCTCGAAGAGCCGCTTGGGCTCCGGAAAACCCTTGAGCGGCTGGAGTCCTCGATCGACGTACTCCACGACGCCGCCGCCGTCGGCTTTTCTCAGCTCGATGCGGCCGGCGACGTAGCGGGTCGACTCCGCGACGAGGATCTGACCCGGGCCGGCGGTCGCGCAGATGCGCGCGGCCAGGTTCACCGTGCCGCCGATGTAGTCGCCGTCCTCCTGCCGGATCGGCTCGCCGGTGTTGATGCCGATGCCGATCGCGATTCTGGGGCCCGCCTGGTCGCTGTTCTTCTCGGCGAAGGACCGCTGGATCCCGATCGCGCACAAGATCGCGCCGCGAGTGGCCTTGAAGGCCACCATGAAGCTGTCGCCCTGGGTCTTGACGACGTCGCCGCCGTACGCCTCGATGTGGCTGCGGACGATGAAGTCCTGCTCGCGGACGAGCTGGTTGGCGACCTCGTCGCCGAGCTCCTCGGTGGTGTCGGTGAATCCCCGGATATCACTGAAGAAAATGGTGATCGTGTCGGGCACCGACACGTCAGGCGTAGCCCGAGGACCGTTCCCTTCGCCCTGCGCGTTTTCGTTCATCCCGGCGGCACTTCTGGTGGCACTAAAAATAGTAGCCGATGCGTGGACAAAACAACGCGCCTTTCAAAACGGCTCGTGGCGACGCGATCTTCTGACGACGCGCCGCGCCTTGAGATCGAACCGGGGCAGGCTCCGCGCCGGCACCGCCGCGACGTCCAGCCGGATCCCAAGGGTCGCCCGAAGCGCGTCTCGCACCGGCGCCACGCCCGAGGCGTCGTCGAGCTCGACCAGGACACGGACCTCGTCGAGCTCACCGTCCTTGAACACCTCGATCTGGAACTCTTCGATCGCGGAGAAGCGCCTGACGACGCCCTCGATCGCCGCCGGGAACACGTTGACCCCGCGGACGATGAGCATGTCGTCCAGGCGGCCCAGAATGCCGCCCGCCAGGCGTCGGAAGGCGCGCCCGCACGGGCAAATTCCCTCGGCCAGGCGAACGTGGTCGCCGGTCCGGTAGCGGATCACGGGCGATCCGACCCGACCGAGGTTGGTCAGGACCAGCTCGCCGTCGGTCGCCGGCTCGGCCGTCACCGGATCGACCACCTCCAGGATGAACTCCGACTCGTTCACGTGAAGCCCGGCCTGCTCGGCGCACTCGTAGCCGTAGGCGCCCATCTCGGTCATGCCCCCGTGGTCGAACGTCCGGGCCTTCCACCCGGCCTCGATACGCGCCCGGACGGCCGGGATCCCGGCTCCGGGCTCGCCCGCGTGCACGGTCGTTCGGACCGGCAGCTTCGCCAGGTCGACGCTGCGCTCGCGGGCGACCTCGACCAGATGGAGCGCATAGGAGGGCGTGCAGACGAGCACTGTCGCGCCGAGGGCCTCCATCCACGCCAGTCGGGTCGGCGAGTCCTGGCCGCCCCCGGGGATCGCCAGAGCGCCGAGCGCGCGGGCCCCCTCGAACCCCGCCCAGAATCCGATGAACAGTCCGAACGCGAACGGGAAGAAGACCCGGTCGGCCGGGCCTACGCCCGCGCCCCGCAGCACGAAGCCCCAGCAGCGCGCCCACCACTCCCACGACTCCTGGGTGTCGAGCCACCGGAGCGGCACGCCGCTCGTCCCCGACGTCTGGTGCACACGCACGTAGCGCTCGAGCGGGTACGTCAGATTGGTGCCGAACGGCGGATGCGCGGCCTGATCGGCGACGAGCTCCGATTTGCTCGTGAGCGGAAGCCGGCGGAAGTCGAGCCAGTCCCGGAGATCGTCGGCCGACGCGATGCCCGCCCCGCGCCATTTCCTCGCGACGAACTGATTGGTCGCGAGGAGCTCTCGGGCCATCGTGCGAAAGCGGCGCCACTGATGCTCGCGCAGCCGGTCGGCCCCAAGCGTCTCGAGCGTGCGGTCGAACACCGTCGGGGAGGCTCGGGCCTCAGGCCCGCAGCTTGAATCGCTGGATCTTGCCGGTCGCCGTCTTCGGGAGATCGGTGACGAACTCGATCCAGCGTGGATACTTGTACGGCGCGATCTTGTCCTTCACGAACAGCTTCAGCTCGTCGGCCAGCTTGTCGCCGGC
>WNFK01246571.1_pt1 | contig 10908 bp, 10 predicted proteins | sample 5400281 | NCBI WGS metagenome assembly WNFK01 (sample SAMN13153350, study PRJNA577476) | soil metagenome | isolation source: 20 cm soil on Douglas fir-dominated hillslope | place: USA:California | collected 2013-09-17
CACACTGGATAGTCAAGGCGTCTCACCCATTTGTTCACGCGCCCGGCATAGGCTAGGCTCCCGCCATGCCGACGCCCGTCGGATTCCTCCGCGCACGGATCGCCGAGATCGAGCGCGACGACGCGTTGCGCTGGTACGGCGTGGCCATGGCGTTCCTGCACGTCGTCACCTATCTGTACTGGGTCGACCAGCGGATCGTCACGTTCGTCAGCGCGCAGGCCGAGGCGATCTGCTGGCCGCTGCTCCCGGCGTGCGAGAACGTCCGGGTGCTGTCGGCCGGCGGCATCGCGCTGCTCCTGCGCGCGTATTTCGCGGCGGCGATCGGCACCGGCTTGCTCTTCGCGTTCCGGCGGCTGGTGCCCTGGGCCTACGCGGGGCTCGTGCTGGTGAACGGCCTCAAGCTCGCGGTCCTGCTGCTCGACTATCGACTGCGCATGAACCAGCACTACATGGGATTCTTCGCGACGTTCGCGTACCTGCTCGTGCCCGGCAAGCGCGACGCGCTGCGCGTGCTGATCACGCTCTTCTACTTCTGGGCCGGCATGCTCAAGCTCAACTGGGAATGGATCTCGGGCGCGGGGCTCTATCGTCCGATGTGGCCGTTCTCGGGCGCGGGCGTGATCGTCGCGTGCGTCTACGTGATCGTCCTCGAGCTCGGCGTGGCGTGGGGGCTCCTGGCCAAGCGCGCGTGGATCTTCTGGGCCGCGTTCGCGCAGTTCCTCGTCTTCCACGCGCTGTCGTGGCAGGTCGTGGGGTTCTTCTACCCGCTGCTCATGTTCGCGATCCTGGCGATCTTCCCGCTGAGCCGGCTCGTCGCGCCGCGCGATCCGCCGGAAGGACTCCTGGCGGCGTTCTTCCGGGGTCGGGAACTCCGGTCGGCGTATGCGCTCGCCGCATTCTTCTCGGTCCTGCAGCTGATTCCCTACGCCTTCCCCGGCGATCGGGCGCTGACCGGACAGGGGCGCCTCTACGCGCTCCACATGTTCGACGCGCGCGCGACATGCGTGGGGTGGGCCGATCTGCACAACGTCGACGGCACCACGACGCGCCGTGATCTGAAGCTGCCGCTCGACACGCGTATCGCGTGCGACCCGATCGTCTACTTCAATCGGGCCCGGAATCTTTGCCGACAGCGCGACGCCGGACGCGCCGCGTTCATGGATCTCGATCTCTTTCTGTCGGCTCGGCGCTCGAGCGAAAGCGAGCTGAGGCGCGTGATCGACACGAAAGGCTTCTGCGCGAAGCGCGAGCGCTACGATCCCTTCCGGCACAACGCCTGGATCTTGACGGAGTGACCGTCAGGCCGACGGGCCGAGCACGACCTTGCGGTGCAGCGCGCTCAGGATCTCGTCGATTCCGGCGCAGGCCCAGATCTGGAAGAATGGCGACTGCTGCAGCTCGACGAATTCGCGGTCGCCGCGCTTCTGGGTCTCTTCCTTGCTCTCGCCCGGCCGCGCGCCGCGGATTCCCGCGACCACCTGGTCCTTCTGGTAGATCGCCGGGAACTCGGTGTAGTGGTAGATGTACTCGAGGTCTTTCGTGTAGAACACGGCGACCGGGATCGACTGCCACGTCTGGCCGTTCTTCGAGTTGAGGAACTCGGCCATGATGTCGGCGTTGCTGTCGGGGGCCTCGGCCAGGGTCGGCCGGTGACTCGAGCTGAATCGCTGGCCGTCACGCCGGAAGATCCTGAGCTCCAACCCTCCGGCCTCGGCGAGGCGCGCGAGCATCGGCACGTCGCGCCGGCAATCCGACGACCACTCCTCCGAGATGACGAGCACCTTGGCGGGACCGTTCGGCCGCGCCGCCAGCCACTTGATCGCCGCGGTCTGCGCATCGTCCAGCCGCGCCGCGGCATAGCCCGCGCGCAGGTTGGCGGTCATGTCGCTCCGCGGACGTCCGGAGCCCTCGCGCTTGAGATTCTCAGGTGTGCCGACGTAGGCGACGTACTGATCGAACGTCATCCCCGATGCGAAGCGCTCGCGCGTGACCACGCTATTCTTGCGTTCCATCACACTCTCCTCTATCGTCTCGCCACCGGTCTCGCCGTCCGGGCGGGCAGCGGAACTCTAGCACAGGAGACGCATCATGAAAGCGCTGGCACTCCCGCTCATGGTGGGCTTTTCGCTGCTCCTCGTCGCCGGCGCTGCGGCCGATCCGCTCCCGCGCGCGAAAGCGGACGACGTCGGACTCTCGTCCGAGAGACTCGACCGCATCGGACAGATCCTGCGCGCCGACGTCGAGCGCGGCCGCATCCCCGGCGCCGTCGTGATCGTGGCGCGCAAGGGGCGCATCGCGTACTTCGACACCGTGGGCTTCCGCGACAAGAGCTCGAATGCGGCGATGCCGCCGGACGCGATCTTCCGCATCGCGTCGATGACCAAGCCGCTCGTGTCGGTCGCGACGATGATGCTCTACGAGGAAGGCCGGCTCTTGCTCACGGATCCCGTCTCGAAGTACATCCCGGAGCTCGCCAACCGCCAGGTCGGCGTCGAGAAGCTCGATCCGGCCACCGGCAAGACCGTGTTCTACACGATGCCGGCCGCGTCCGAGATGACGATCCAGGATCTGCTGCGCCACACGTCCGGCTTCACCTACGGCAACCGCGGTACGACGCAGGTCCACAAGCTCTACGAGGGCGCTATGACCGGGCTCACACGCGAGCTCACGGCGCAGGAGTTCATCGCGCGGCTCGCCAAGCTGCCGCTCCTGAATCAGCCGGGCACGACGTGGGAGTACGGCTTCTCGACCGACGTCCTCGGCCGCGTCGTCGAAGTCGTGTCGGGCAAGCCGCTCGGCGAGGTTCTCGCCGAGCGCATCTTCCGTCCGCTCAAGATGACCGACACGGGTTTCGTCGTCGCCGCCGACCGGCAGGCGCGTCTGGCGCAGGCGCTGGCGATCGATCCCGACACGAACAAGGAGACCAAGCTCTTCGATCCCACAAAGCCGCCGAAGTTCGAATGTGGCGGTGGCTGCGGCGTGTCGACCGCCGGCGACTATGTGCGCTTCACCCAGATGCTCCTGAATCGCGGCACGCTCGACGGTGCGAAGATTCTCGGCCGCAAAACGGTCGAGTACATGACCTCGGACCATCTCGGCACGCAGATCGCGCCGGGCCCGGCATATTCGCCGGGGCCAGGCTACGGTTTTGGGCTCGGCTTCGCCGTGCGCAAGGAAACGGGCGTGGCGGCACTTACCGGCTCGGCGGGCGATTACAACTGGGGCGGCGCCTACGGCACCGGCTTCTGGGTCGATCCGAAAGAAGAGCTCACGGTCATCTTCATGGCCCAAGCCCCCGGCCCGATCCGCGTGCACTACCGCCAACTGCTCAAGACCCTGGTGCTCCAAGCGATCGTCAACTAGCCCAACTTCCTCGATTCAATGGGCTGACGGACGGGTGGCGACGACGGGCCCCGTCCGCCGGCTCGCTGAATCCAGGACGCCGGGCTAGCGGGCGATGTCTTGGGCCAGGTCGGGGATGATCGTGGTGTTCGGGATGCGGCGGAAGACTTCGGGCGAGATCTTGATCTTGGACGACCGGCTGCCGCTGCCGAGGATCACCCACTCGCGATCCATGAGCTTGTCGTCGACATAGATCGGCAGATCGGGCGGCAGCGCGAACACGGTGACGCCGCCGATCATCATGCCGGTCAGCGCCTTGGTCTCCTCCGCCGAGGCGAACGACACCTTGGAGACACCGAGCAGCGCGCGCACGGCGTGGTTCACGTCGAGCCGCCGGGTCGCCTTCACGACGCACGCGCCGAATTTTCTCGGCTCCTTCTTCGAGGCGACGACGATGGTGTTGCCGGCACTTTCCAGGGGCAGCGCATATTTCTCGCAGCATGCCGCGGTGTCGGCGAAGGCCGGGTCGATCTGCATCAGCTCGTACGGCACGCCGAGCCCATCGAGGATCTGGACGACGCGTTCTTCGATCATGGCCGAATCAGGGTGATGCCGTGGGTCGCCAGTGTCAAGGCGACGGGCGAGCCGGGTGCGAGCGGCGCGTCGACCGCCGGGCTCGTGACGAACAGCTCGCCGATCTCCGAGGCGATCGAGTATTCCATTCGCGAGCCCAGGTAGGCCGCCCGGCTCACGGTGCCGCGCAATGCTCCGATCTCCGTGCCGGCGCGGGCGATCAAAATCGCCTCCGGTCTGATGGCGACGTCGACCGCACCGTCGGGAAGCCCTCGATGGAGCAAGGTCCGGGTGAGTCCGCCGATCGTCACTCGGCCGGTGCGATCGTCGAGGCGCCGGAGCACGCCCTTGACTCGGTTGGCCTCGCCCATGAAGCCGGCCACGAAGACGTCGTCCGGTGTCTCGTAGAGGTCGCGCGGCGGTCCCTCCTGGGCGACGACGGCATGATTCATCACGATGATGCGGTCGGAGACGCCGAGCGCCTCTTCCTGGTCGTGCGTGACGTACACCACCGTGATGCCGAGCCGCTGCTGGAGCGCGCGGATCTCCTCGCGCATCTGACGCCGCAGCCGGGCGTCGAGGTTCGAGAGTGGCTCGTCGAACAACAGCACCCGCGGCTCGAGCACGAGCGCGCGGGCGATGGCGACGCGCTGCTGCTGGCCACCCGACAGCTCGCTGGGCAGTCGCTCGCCGAGGTCGGCGAGCCCGACGCCGGCCAGCGCCTCGCGCGCCAACTCGGCCGCGTCGCGCCGCGATCGTCCGCCGACGCGCGGTCCGTAGGCGACGTTGTCGAGCACGGACATGTGCGGGAAGAGCGCGTAGCTCTGAAACACCATGCTCACGCTCCGGTCGGTCGCGCCGAGCGCGGTCACGTCGTCATCGCCGATCAGGATGCGCCCGGACGTGACCGTCTCGAGCCCGGCGATCAATCGAAGCGTCGTCGTCTTGCCGCAGCCGGACGGGCCGAGCAAGGTGACGAGGCTGCCGGCGGCGACGATGACGCTCACGTCGCGCACGGCCGTCACCGGCCCGTACCGCTTCGTGACGTGGGCGAGCTCGATGCGCGCGGCGCGCCGGTCGCTCATGCGGAGGGTCCGGCCGGGAGCGGCGCGAGCGCCGGCGCCGGGCGCCGCAGGCGCCGCTCGCCGACCAGCAGCTGGATGAGCCCGATCGCGCCCAGCATCAACACGATGAGCACCGAGCTGTAGGCGATCGCGACGCCATAGTCGCCGTTCAGGACGCGGTGAATGATGAACGTCGTCGCCATGTCGTAGTCGGCGGAGACCAGGAAGATCACGGCGCTGACCGTCGTCATCGCGCGGACGAAGCTGTAGACGAGGGCGGCCACGACCGCGGGCCGCAGCAGCGGAAGGATGACCCGGCGCAAGGTCACGAAGCTCCGGCCGCCGAGCGTGCGCGAGGCTTCGTCCAGGCTCCCGTCGATCTGACTCATCGCGGCCATGCCCGCGCGAAGACCGACCGGCATGTTCCGGAATACGAAGCAGACGATCAAGATGACACCGGTGCCGGTCAGCTCGACCGGCGGCACGTTGAAGGCCAGGATGTAGCTGACGCCGATCACGGTGCCGGGAATCGCGAAGCTCAGCATCGCGGCGAACTCGAACGCGGCGCGCCCCGCGAAGCGCTGGCGCACCAGGAGGTAGGCGGTCAGGATGCCGAGCGCCGCCGTGAGCGGAGCGGCGATCGAGGCAAGCTCGAGCGTCGTCCAGAAGGAGCGCCAGGCCGAGCCCGACCAGATGATGCCGGTGGTGCCCCATTCGACGGAAAACGCTTTCGCGTAGTGGCGCAGCGTCGGCGTGTAGTTGCGTCCCCAGGTCTCCACGAATCCCCCCGCGAGCGCCATGCCGTAGATCGCCACGGTGAGCAGCGCCCACGGCAGCGCCACGCCGAACGCCAGGCGCCGCACGAGCGGCGGCAACGGCGCCGGGCGTCCGCTGTCGCCCTTGCCCGAGATGGCCGTGTAGACCCGGCCGCCCACGACCCGGCGCTGCACGAAGAATGCGCCGAGCGCCAGCGCGAGCAGGAGCACGCCGAGCGCCGCCGCGCGCCCCTGGTCGAGCTGGGCGCCGACGATCGAGAAGAACGTTTCGGTCGAGAGCACGCCGAAGTTGCCGCCGAGGACGATCGGGTTGCCGAAGTCGGCGATGCTCTCGATGAACCCCACCAGAAACGCGTTGGCGAGGCCGGGGAGCATCAGCGGCAGCGAGACACGGCTGAACGTCTGCCAGCGGTTGGCTCGCAAGGTCTGCGACGCTTCTTCCAGCGATGGGCTCACACCTTCCACGACGCCGATCAGTACCAGGAAGGCGACGGGCGTGAACGCGAACGTCTGCGCGAGCCACACGCCCGGCAGGCCGTAGATCCAGCGCGAGGGCGGAATCGCGAGCGCCGATTCCAGGAATTGGTTGACGAGGCCGGACCGGCCGAAGATCAGAATGAGCCCGAGGCCGATCACGAACGGCGGTGTGATGATCGGCAATACCGTCAGCACGCGCAGGAGTCGCTTGGCCTTGAATCCGGTCCGCGTCGCCACCAGCGCGAACGCGAGGCCCAAGGTGGTCGTCGTGGTCCCGGTCAAGATCGCCAGCAGGAGCGTGTTCCATCCGACGCCACAGCTCCCGCCGGTGAGGCAGTCGAGCCGCCAGATCTTTGCCGCGAAGAGGCGCTCGGCCAGCGCGCGACCCGAGACGGCGCCGTCACTCCCCTGGATCGCGCTCAACAGAATCCGCGCGACGGGATAGAACGTGAAGAGCCCGACGAGGACGGTGACGACCACGATGGCGCCGGCGACGAAGCGGTCGCCTTTGAAGAACCCCCGCGCGGCGAGCCCGAGCGAGAACAGCATCACGAGGCTCGTGGTGACGACCGCGGCGCCGAGCCCTAGAGGGGGGTGACCGGCGACCGCGAACCCCTGAGCGGCGACATAGATGAAGCCGCCCCCGCCGAGCGCCGCCAGCCAGAGCCCCAGGACCGGCCGCGCGTCACGCCGGAGCGCGACCGTCAGGGATGCGAGGAGCGCGGCCGCGGGCGCCAGGCGCCAGACGCGGCTCGGCGCGGCGCCATCGTAGGCCGAGTACCAGGACAGGACGAGAAGAGCGGCGCAGCCCACCAGGCTCCAGACGAGAGCCCAGCGGCGAAGACTGTCGCGCATGGCGCCGCGCTACTTCGGCTGGCTGTTGACTTCTCGCTCCCACCGCTCGAGCAGGCGCTTGCGCTCGGCGCTCGAGCCGTACTTCGCGAAGTCGTAGTTGATCAGCTTGACGTCGGCGAACCGCGGCGCCTGCGGCGGCAGCTGTGCCTCTCGGTTCGACGGCACCTGGAACTGCTTGGAGTCGGCGCCGAGCTTCTGCGCCTGCGGCGTCAACGCCCAGTCGACAAACTTCTTCGAGCCCTCGAGATTGCGCGTGCCCTTGATGATGCTGAGCGAGCCGACCTCGTAGCCGGTGCCTTCGCACGGCGCCTGGATCTTCACGGGGAAGCCGGCGAGCGCCTCGGTGACGCCGTCGTGCATGAAGCTGATGCTGACCGAGGTCTCGCCGCGTGCGACCGCCTTGATCGGGCCCACGCCCGACCGCGTGTACTGGTTGATGTTGCGGTGAAGCTGCCGCAGGTAGCGGAACGCCTCGTCCTCACCGAAGAGCTGCACGATCGTGGCGATGGCCGTGTACGCCGTGCCCGACGAGTTCGGGTTCGCGATCTGGATCTCGTCCTTGTAGTCCGGCTTGATCAGGTCTTTCCAGCACATCGGCGGCGCGAGCTTCTTTTTCTGCAGGAGCTCGGGGTTGTAGCCGAACCCGAGCGCCCCCGCATAGATCCCCACGGTCTTGTAGCCGGACTGCTCGGCCTGGCGGCGCGCCCAGTCGTGTAGCTTGTCGAGGTTCGGCGACTTGTAGGAGACGGTCAGATTCTGCTCGGCCGCCGCCAGATGAGGATCGCCGGTGCCACCGAACCAGACATCGCCTTTCGGGTTTGCGGCCTCGGCGCTGACCTGCGCAAAGGTTTCACCCGAGCCTTTCAGGGTGAGCGCGACCCGAATGCCGGTCTGGCGCTGGAACTCGTTCGCGACGGCCTGGCACCACTCGGCCTGGACGCTGCAATAGACGTTCAGGCTTCCCTGGGCGAGGACGCCGGCGGGCGCCGTCAGCGAGCCCACGGCGAAGAGCACCACCGGAATCAGGAACCGGCGCGCGCGCGTCATCAATCGGCCCTCCCCAATCGCCCCTCCCCTTGGCCCCGAGGTCGCGGTATTCTCCCACACGGGAGGATGGCTATGACCCTGGAAGAGCTTCGCGACCGCATGAAAGCGGCCCGAGTCGAGATCGCCGAGAACCGGCTCGAGGTCGTGCGCCGGCTTCTGACCGACGCGCTCCGGCCGATCCATGCGATGGACTCGCGGGCGCACCGCACCCTCGAGCCTGCCGTCACGTTCGAGACCGTGCGCTCGCGAGGCGATCATGGCCAGTGAGGAGCTCTTCTACGCGACGATTCGCGACATCGGCTCGCGGCTCCGGCGCCGCGCGATCTCGCCGGTCGAGCTGACGCGCGCGCACCTCGAGCGGATCGAGCAGCTCGATCCCAAGCTCCACGCGTTCGTGACGGTGACCGCCGATCGGGCGCTGGCCGACGCCAAGGCCGCCGAGACCGCGCTCGGCCGCGGCGATATCTCGAGCCCGCTGCTGGGCATCCCGCTCGGCTACAAGGACATCTACGCGACGCGCGGCATCCTCACCACGGGCGGCTCGGCGCTGCTCGCGAACTGGATTCCCGACGAGGACTCGACCTGCGTGGCGCGGCTTCAGCGCGCGGGCGCGGTCATGCTGGGCAAGCTCATCACGCACGAGTTCGCCTTCGGCATCCAGTTCCCGGGACACCGCTACCTCGCCGCGCGCAATCCGTGGGATCTCCAGCGCATGCCCGGCGGATCCTCGAGCGGCTCGGGGGCCGCCCTCGCGGCCGGCATGGCGTTCGGCGCGCTCGGCTCGGACACCGGCGGCTCGATTCGCGGGCCCGCGTCGCTCTGCGGCATCGCCGGGCTCAAGCCGACCTACGGTCGCTGCAGTCGAAGCGGCGTGTTGACGCTCTCGTGGACGCTCGACCACACGGGCCCCATGGCGCGGACCGTCGAGGACTGCGCGTACTTGCTGCAGGCGCTCGCCGGCTACGACGCGACGGATCCCGCGTCGAGTCGCGAGCCCGTCCCTGACTACGTCGCGCCCCTCGGCCGCGGCGTCCGCGGGCTGCGCGTCGGCGTGCCGCGCGAGTACTTCTTCGAGGGCGTCGACCCCGAGGTCGAGAAAGCCTTCGAGCAAGCGCTCGCGACCTTGCGTCAGCTCGGCGCCTCCGTCGAGGACGTGCAGATTCCGAGCATCCAATCGGCCGGCGCCTTCATGGCGATCATGCTCACCGAGGCGTTTGCCTATCACGAGCGCGACCTGCGCGAGCATCCCGAGCTGTTCGGGGAGATGCTGCGCGAGCGTCTGCTCGCGGGCGGTCTCATCACGGGCTCCGAGTACGTGCAGGCGCAGCGTCTTCGCACGCGCCTGCAGGCCGACATGAACGCCGTGCTCCGGCGCGTGGACGTGCTCGCGACGCCGACCAGCCCGAAGCCGGCGCCGACGTTCACCGCGGTCTACGATCCCGAGTACGGATTCCCGCGCGGCAACACCGGACCGTTCAACATGACCGGACTCCCCTCGCTGGCGGTGCCGTCCGGCTTCACGGCGGAGGGGCTGCCGATCTCGATCCAGATCACCGGACGCGCGTTCGACGAGACGACCGTCCTGCGCGTGGGCCACACCTACGAGCAGGCCACCGACTGGCACAAACGCCACCCCGCGCTGTAGGAGACCGCCGCGCATGTCACCCTCGAACCTCGAGAGCCGGTTCCAGACCCTTCACGAGATCGTGCGCGCCGCGAAGCTCGCGCTGGCGCCGGGACCGTGGGATTACCTCGCGGGCGGCACCGAGACCGAGACCACCTTGCGGCGCAATCGGCAGGCTCTCGACTCGATCGCCTTCCGGCCGCGCGTGCTGCGCAACGTCTCCAAGATCGACAGCACGTCGACGTTGTTCGGCCGCAAGGTGCGAATCCCCGTCATGATCGCCCCGGTCGGCTCGGTCGAGACCTTCGAGCCCGGCGGCGGCGCCACCGCCGCCAAGGCCTCCGCCGAATTCGAGGTGCCGCAGATGCTGAGCTCGGTCTGCAATCCCGGGCTCGAGGCGGTCGCCGCGGCGGCCGACAACTTCCGCATCTTCCAGCTTTACGTCCGCGGCGACGACGCGTGGGTCGACGAGCACGTGAAGCGCGCGAAGGACAACGGCTACGCCGCGTTCTGCCTCACGGTGGACACGGCCACGTACAGCCGTCGCGAGCGCGACCTGGCGCGCCGCTTCGTGAAGCCCTGGCGCGCCCGCGCCACCGGCCAGGAGTTTCAGGCCGCGCTCAACTGGGACCACGTGAAGCGGTTCAAGGATCTCCACAACATCCCGCTGATCCTCAAGGGCATCGCCACCGCGGAAGACGCGGCCCTCGCGTGCGATCACGGCGTCGACGGCGTCTACGTGTCCAACCACGGCGGTCGCCAGCTCGATCATGGGCGCGGCAGCACCGACGTGCTGCCCGAGGTGGTCGCGGCCGTCAACGGACGCGCGACCGTTATCGTCGACGGCGCGTTCATGCGCGGCACCGACGTCGTCAAGGCGATTGCGCTCGGCGCGCAGGCGGTCGGGATCGGTCGGCTCTCCTGCTGCGGGCTCGCCGCGGCCGGGCAGGCCGGCCTCGTCCGGGTCTTCGAGCTCCTGGAAGAAGAGATCCGGATCTGCCTCGGTCTTCTCGGGGTCAATCGGCTCTCGACGCTCGACTCGTCCTATCTGCATCCCGCATCGCCGGTCCGCCCGGCGCACGTGACCAGCGCGTTTCCGCTCCTGGACGAGGAAGGCTACTGAGCGTGCTCTGGAGGGTCCTGGCCCTGG
>WNFK01232508.1_pt1 | contig 10905 bp, 6 predicted proteins | sample 5400281 | NCBI WGS metagenome assembly WNFK01 (sample SAMN13153350, study PRJNA577476) | soil metagenome | isolation source: 20 cm soil on Douglas fir-dominated hillslope | place: USA:California | collected 2013-09-17
ACCACATTCACGACGCGGATTTTCAGGTCGGGCAAGGATGTTCGAAGCAAGTCCACGGCGGCGAGTGTTTCGAGCGTTGGAACGTCGCCGGCGCAGGCCATCACCACGTCCGGCTCGGAGCCTGCGGTTTCGGTGCCGGCCCATGCCCAGATTCCGACGCCCGCGTCACAATGCGTCGCGGCCTGCTGCATGGTCAGCCATTGCGGCGAAGGCTGTTTGCCGGCCACGATCACGTTGATACGGTCATAAGTCCGCAAACAATGGTCGGCGATCCAGAGCAACGTGTTGGCATCCGGCGGAAAGTACACGCGGACGATGTCAGCCTTCTTGTTGGCGACGAGATCGACAAAGCCGGGGTCCTGATGGCTGAAGCCGTTATGGTCCTGCCGCCAGACATGTGAGGTGAGGAGATAGTTGAGGGAGGCGATCGGGCGTCGCCACGGCAGGCCGCGCGAAACCTTCAGCCACTTGGCGTGCTGGTTAAACATGGAATCCACGATGTGGATGAAGGCTTCGTAGCAGGAGAAGAAACCGTGCCGGCCGGTGAGCAGATATCCTTCGAGCCAGCCCTGGCAAAGATGTTCGCTCAGGACCTCCATCACCCGGCCATCCCGAGCCAGATGAACATCGTAAGGCTCGATAGCCTCCATCCAGACCCGTTCGGTCACCTCGAACACCGCATCGAGGCGGTTTGACGCGGTCTCGTCAGGTCCCATCAGCCGGAAATGACGCGTCTCGGCGTTCAGCCGCATGATGTCGCGGAGGAATTGCCCCAATAAGCGCGTCGCCTCGGCCTCGGTGCCGCCGGGTCGAGGGACATCGACAGCATAATCATGAAAGTCCGGTAGCTTGAGTTCGCGCTTTAACAAACCGCCATTGGCATGCGGATTGGCACCCATTCGCCGCTCGCCGACCGGTGCAAGGGCTTGCAATTCCGGGAGGAGGCGGCCGGTCTTGTCGAACAGCGTGTCGGGCTCGTAGCTGCGCATCCAGTTGGCGATCGGCACCTGATGGGCACGCCAGAAGCCTTCGACCTTTAATCCATCGACTTCCTTCGGGCCGGTCCAGCCCTTGGGGCTGCGGAGCACGATCATCGGCCATTTTGGACGATCGCCGGTCGTGCGTCCGTCACGTGCGGTTTTCTGAATGGCTCGGATGCTCCGCAGCGCGGTCTGAAGCGTGTCGGCCATCAGCCGATGCATCAGCTTGGGGTCGCTGCCTTCGACAAACAGCGGTTCATGGCCGTAACCGACAAAGAGACTGCGAATCTCATCGTCGCTCATTCGGCCGAGTACGGTGGGATTGGCGATCTTGTAGCCGTTGAGATGAAGGATCGGAAGCACCGCGCCGTCATACGCGGGATTTAAGAATTTGTTGGAATGCCATGAGGCAGCGAGTGGGCCGGTTTCGGCTTCGCCGTCGCCCACCACGCAGGCGACGACAAGGTCAGGATTATCGAAAGCTGCCCCATAGGCGTGCACCAGGGCGTAGCCGAGTTCGCCGCCCTCATGGATTGATCCGGGCGTTTCCGGAGCCGCGTGGCTCGGGATGCCGCCGGGAAACGAGAACTGGCGGAATAATTTGCGCAGACCGTCGCCGTCGCGGCTGATGTCCGGATAAATCTCGCTGTAGGTACCTTCCAGATAGGTATTGGCGACCATTCCTGGCCCGCCATGTCCTGGTCCGCATACATAAATAACGTTCAGATCGGATGCACGGATGGCGCGGTTGAGATGGGCGTAGATGAAGTTGAGCCCCGGCGTGGTTCCCCAATGCCCAAGCAGCCGTGGCTTGATGTGTTCCGGCCGCAGCGGTTCGTGCAGCAAGGGATTGTCGAGCAGGTAGATCTGACCGACCGACAGATAGTTCGCTGCGCGCCAATACCGGTCGAGTAAATCCAGATCGCTGGCCGTTGCCAGGCTATCGTGAACGGCTGCCGTTTGCATGTTGATGCCCCAAGGATGACTATGCGCAACAAAACCGAGCCCTCATCGATCCCTGCTCATGTGAACAAAGATGAGGCGGAATGCCTGGATCGCGCCAGCAGGCAGCGATCGCATCCAAGCTGCGGCCGTGTCGGCAGGTCCCACCGCGCAACCCTATCTCGCACCGACTGGCCCGGTATTGATTCTCCGCAACGAAGAAATCAGCGGGTGTGCCTGGCGACCCCGGGTTCAATTATCCCGCAGGGCGGTCCTTTGTTCTTGATTTGTTCTATCGGCGTGTTATGTTCTGACCATGAGCAGAGCATCCTCTCGTGCCCTCAAGCACCCGCCGGTCACGGCGCCCTCCGAGCCGGCGGGTGCGTCTTCTCCCTTTCCCGAGCTCGCCGTCGCGATCGAACGCGAGCGGCGGCGCGGCCGCGGCGCGCAGTCCAATGACAGCGGCCGCTTCGAGGCCGAAGCTCGCGTCGCATTCGATGACGGCTGGCAGAGCCTCGACGAATTGCCGCCCTTCAAGACCACGGTGGCGGTCGATCGATCAACCCTTACCGGGGCTGCGAGCATGGCTGCGTCTACTGTTTTGCGCGGCCGACCCACGCTTTTCTGGGCCTCTCGCCGGGCCTCGACTTCGAATCAAAGCTGTTCGCCAAGCCCGATGCGCCGGGTCTCCTGGAGAAGGAGCTGGCGGCGCAGGATTACGAACCGCGCATGATCGCGATCGGCACCAACACCGATCCCTATCAACCGATCGAGCGCGACCGCAAGATCATGCGCGGCATTCTCGAAGTGCTGGAGCGCGCCTCGCATCCCGTCGGCATCGTCACCAAGTCGGCGCTGGTGACGCGCGACATCGACATCCTGGCGCGGATGGCGAAACGCAATCTCGCCAAGGTGGCGCTGTCGGTCACGACCCTCGATCCAAAGCTCGCCCGCACCATGGAGCCGCGCGCCTCGACGCCGGCGAAGCGGCTCGAGGCGCTGCGGCAACTGTCAGAGGCCGGAATTCCGGCCACGGTGATGGTGGCGCCGGTGATCCCCGCGCTCAACGATTCGGAGATCGAACGGATTCTCGATGCGGCGGCTCATGCCGGCGCCAAGGAGGCGAGCTATGTCTTGCTGCGGCTGCCGCTCGAGGTGCGCGACCTGTTCCGCGAATGGCTGATGGCGAATTATCCTGATCGCTATCGCCACGTCTTCACGCTGATCCGCGATATGCGCGGCGGTCGCGACTACGATTCGCAATGGGGAACGCGGATGAAGGGAACGGGGCCGATGGCCTGGATGATCGGGCGCCGCTTCGAGATCGCCTGCGAAAAGCTCGGGCTCAACAAGCGGCGTTCGAAACTGACCACCGATCATTTCGCACGGCCAAAACGCAGCGGACAGCAACTGAGCTTGTTTTAGTACGATGGAGAAGTTCCGGTATGAATCAAAAGCCGCCTGCGCCGGTCGCGCGCCTCACCATGATTACGCTCGGCGTCAGCGACATGCGGACCAGTATCGCGTTTTACGAAGCGCTGGGTTTTGAGCGGAAATTTCGCGCAACCGGCGAAGCCGTCGCGTTTTTCGAGACCGGCGGCACCGCGATCGGGCTGTTTCCGTGGCATCAGCTCGCGCAGGATGTCACGCTGCCGGAAAATCCGCGGCCGCAGGCGTTTCGCGGGATGACGCTGGCCTGGAATTGCCGCACGACCGACGAGGTCGATGCGGTGCTGGATTTTGCGATCTCGAAAGGCGCGTCGCTGCTAAAACCCGCGCATCAGACCGACTACGGTGGCTATTCCGGATATTTCGCCGATCCGGACCATCACCCCTGGGAAGTCGTGGTCGCACCGGGCATCGAGGTGGGTGAGGACCGGCGCGTTCATTTGCCGGATTAAGCCTCACGATTGAATAACGGGAATAGCTCGGAATTCCCGGTTGCGCCAAGGGCTTCGCCTGCGCACGATCCCGGCATGATTCGCGATAAATCCGGGAAAGATCCCGCCAAGCTGCCAAAAGGCGTGATCGCGGTCGCGCCGCCGAGCTTTCGCCGCGAGCGCGCCTTGATCAAGCGCGGCGTCTGGCCGGTGGCCGGCTGCGACGAGGCCGGGCGCGGTCCGCTGGCCGGTCCGGTGGTGGCCGCGGCTGTTGTGCTCGACCCCAAGCGGATTCCCAAGGGTATCGACGATTCCAAGCGGCTCACGGCGGGGCGGCGTGAGGAACTGTTCGAGGAAATTTGCGCCACCGCATCGTTTGCGGTCACCTTCGCATCGCCGGCGCGGATCGACCGCGACAATATATTGCGCGCGTCGCTGTGGGCGCTGGCGCGCGCGGTAGATGCGCTGCCGGAAATGCCAAGACACGTGTTCGTCGATGGCCGCGACCGGCTCGACACGGCTTGCGATTGCGAAGCGGTAATCGGTGGCGACGGGCTGGTTGTCTCGATCGCGGCGGCGTCGATCATCGCCAAGGTCTCGCGCGATCGCCTGATGTGCAAGCTGGCGCAGGATTGCCCGGGCTACGGTTTCGAGTCCCATAAAGGCTATGCCGTGCCGGAGCATCTGGAAGCTCTCGGCCGGCTTGGGCCCACGGTGCATCATCGCCGCTTTTTTGCCCCGGTCGCCGCGGCGCGGCAACGACACCAGGCGATGACGGCCGAAGGCGAAGTCGTCGCCATCGAAACGCAGATCGAGGTCGAGGTTTCGGCGCAGATCTGACGCAGTTGCCTCAGCCGCTCACGCGCTTTATCACACGTTCGGGATCGAACAGGCCGGCCAATAGGTTCGAGTCAATAGTTCGACTTGGGCATTTGGACGTTTCATGCGTTTTACCTCCCTGGTCATCGAACTGATCCGCGCCCGGCCGCGGCTGGTGGTCTGGCTTGTGGTGCTGCTTCAGGCGGCGCTGTGGCTGATCCTGCCGTTGCTATTGTATCGAAGCCCTCCGGGCGACCTTGCCACGATGCTCGCCTATGGCCGGGAATACCGGGTCGGAACCGATCTCGGCCCGCCGCTGGCGTTCTGGCTCGGCGATATCGCGTTTCGCGCCGCGGGCAATCATATGTTCGGCGTCTATCTGCTGGCGCAGCTTTGCGGGGTCGCGACGTTCTGGACGCTATATCTGCTGGCGCGTTCCATCGTCGGCGGACAACATGCGGTACTCGCCGTCCTGCTGACGATGACGGTGACCGCATTCGGTTCATCCAGCGTCGAGTTCGGTCCCCTGGTGCTGGCGCGCCCGCTGTGGGCGCTGCTGCTGATGCATTCCTGGCAACTGATCGGCCAGGGCCGGCGCAACGCCTGGTTCGCATGGTCGATCGAAGCCGGACTTTTGCTGCTGACGACTTCCAGCGCGATCGGCCTGTTGTTGCTGATCGCCGGATTTGCGCTCGCCACCGAACGCGGGCGGCGCACCCTGATGTCGTTCGATCCGCTGTTCGCGCTCCTGGTGATTGTCGTGCTGGTGCTGCCCTATGCGATCTGGCTGATCCGCGCCGACACGCTGGCGTCGCCGTCATGGCCCGGCATCGCCGATTTGGGCGAAAGGGTGCTGCATTGGGCCGAACTGCTCGGCGGCCTGCTTGTCGCAATATCCGGCATCGTGCTGCTGGTGGTGCTCAACTCCGGCTGGTTCGCCCGCAACCCGGAAGAGGCGCCGATCATCTTTCGGCCGCCGGTCGATCCGCTGGCGCGGGATTTCGTTTATTTCTTCGCCGTCGGCCCCGCGCTGGCGGCAAGCCTGATCTCCGGGTTGTTCAATCTCGACCGCGTCGTGGGCGGGCCGGGCATCGCGCTCTTGATGTCGGGACTGGCGGTGATCGTCGCGACCGGCGATCTCGTTCATCTGCGGCATCAGCGTCTGCTGCGTTCGGTCTGGGCAGCCGCGGTCGTCGCTCCCGCGCTGGCGGTAACCCTGTCGGCGCTGATTCTGCCCTGGACCGGCAGCACCGAGGTGGCGACGGCCTTGCCAGCAACCGCGATCGCGCATTTTTTTGGCGACAATTTCGAGCGGCGCACCAACCAAAGGCTGCGCGCGGTGACAGGCGACGCGCAGCTCGCCACCCTGATCTCGCTGGACGCCGGGCGTCCGCATCTGCTGCTCGACGCCGCACCCGAACGGACGCCGTGGCTGAGCCTGGCGAAATTCAAGGAAACCGGCGGCGTCGTGGTCTGGCGTGCATCCGATACCGTCGGCACGCCGCCGGCCGACATCGCGCAACGGTTTCCCGGCCTGGTGCCGGAAGTGCCGCGGGCATTCGAGTGGCCGGTGACGGGCCGGCAGCCGCTCTTGCGGATCGGCTGGGCCATCGTGCGGCCGAAGACGCCGTAGCTCGAATTCCTTCATGGTGAGGAGCGCGTCTTCGCGCGTCTCGAACCATGAGGCCGTGGCCCATCCTTCGAGACGCGGCGAAGACGCCGCTCCTCAGGATGAGGAAACGTTTGCCTGCTCCAGCGCTTTTGCGATGGAACGCAAATCCTGCCACGCCATGCGCTTGTAGGACGGCGAGCGCAGCAGATACGCCGGATGGAAGGTGGCGAGCGCGCGGATCATCCGTGTGCCGGTGTCGTAGTCGAACCACTTGCCGCGGGTCTTCATGATGCCTTCGCGGGTCGACAGCAAAGTCTGGGTCGAGGGATTGCCGAGCGTGACCAGCACGTCCGGGTTCACCAGTTCGATCTGCCGCTGGATGAACGGCAGGCAGATCTGCGTCTCCTGCGGCGTCGGGGTGCGGTTGCCGGGCGGCCGCCACGGAATGACGTTGGCGATGTAGGCGCTGGAGCGGTCCAGCCCGATCGCAGCGATCATCCGGTCCAGCAGCTTGCCGGAACGTCCGACGAACGGCAGCCCCTCGATGTCTTCCTCGCGCCCGGGGGCCTCGCCGACGAACATGATGCGCGCCTGCGGATTGCCGTCGGCAAACACCAGCCGCGTCGCCGTGTGCCTCAACGCGCAGCCATCGAAATTCTCCAGCAGAGCGCGCAGTATTTCGAGGGTGGGCGCGGTCCGCGCCGCGTCCCGTGCCGACAGGATCGCCGCCTCCGGCGCAGGCGCTGCCTCGCCGCGCGCAGCCGGGATCGTCGCGGCAATAGTCCTGACCGGTTTCGGCGGTGCCGTTTCCATAGTGGCGGGCACGACGTCGGGATCGGACAGCCGGTTGACCGGCTCCTCCGTCAGCGCACAGTCCACCCCGGCCTCCAGATAGAAGGTCAGCAACTCCAGAACGTTGGGGGCGCGCTCAGGCGTCATGGCGGCGATGGCAGGGGCATCCGGTCATTCTAGAGCGTTTTCCAGCGAAGTGGATACCGGTTCGCGTGAAGAAAACGCCTCAAAACAATAAATGGAGCCCCGTTCCGATTCAATCGGAACGGAAAAGGCTATAGAGCGGATTGCGCCGCAACGAAACGTCCGGCCGCGCATTTCCATGGTTGTTCTTCATGCAAAAATCGGAAACAAACCAACTTAGAAGCTTTCTCAACCGGGTTGAGATCAGATCATGAGCACCGAAGAATTGCCGCCCCGCGAATCCATGGAATTCGATGTCGTGATCGTCGGCGCCGGGCCGTCGGGCCTTGCCGCCGCGATCCGGCTGAAGCAGCTCAATGCCGATTTGACGGTTGTCGTGGTGGAGAAGGGGTCGGAAGTCGGCGCGCATATTCTATCCGGCGCGGTGATCGATCCGGTGTCGCTCGACAAATTGATTCCGGATTGGCGCGAGGACGCCGATTGCCCGCTGAAGACCCAGGTCAAGGTCGACAAGTTCTACTGGATGACCGCGGGCTCGGCGATTCCGCTGCCGGCTATCATGATGCCGCCGCTGATGAACAATCATCACTGCTATATCGGCTCGCTCGGCAATGTGTGCCGCTGGCTGGCGCCGAAGGCCGAGGCGCTCGGCGTCGAGATCTATCCGGGCTTCGCCGCCGCCGAAGTGCTCTACGATGAGAAGGGCGCGGTGCGCGGCATTGCGACCGGCGACATGGGCATCGCCAAGGACGGCTCCCACAAGGATTCGTTCACCCGGGGCATGGAACTGCTCGGCAAATACACGCTGTTCGCCGAGGGCGCGCGCGGCAGCCTGACCAAGCAACTGATCGCGAAATATTCGCTCGACGCCAACAGCGAGCCGCCGAAATTCGGCATCGGCCTCAAGGAAGTCTGGGAGATCGATCCGGCCAAGCACCAGAAGGGCCTGATCCAGCATTCGTTCGGCTGGCCGCTGAATAATTCGACCGGCGGCGGTTCGTTCCTCTATCACTACGACGACAACAAGGTGGCGGTCGGTTTCGTCGTGCATCTCAACTACGACGATCCGTATCTGTCGCCATTCGACGAATTCCAGCGCTTCAAGACCCATCCGGCGATCCGCACCTTGTTCGAAGGCGGCAAGCGGCTCGCCTATGGCGCGCGCGCCATCACCGAGGGCGGCTACCAGTCGGTGCCGCGCCTGAGCTTCGCCGGCGGCGCGCTGATCGGCTGCGCGGCGGGTTTCGTCAACGTGCCGCGCATCAAGGGCGTGCACAATGCGATGGGCAGCGGCATGCTGGCTGCCGAACACGTCATCGCCGCGCTTGGCGCCGGACGCGCCAACGACGAACTGGTCGATTATGAGAATGCGTGGCGCGATTCGCCGGTCGGCAAGGACCTCTACCGGGTCCGCAACGTCAAGCCGCTATGGTCGAAGTTCGGCACCATTGTCGGCGTCGCGCTCGGCGGCATCGACATGTGGTGCAATACGCTCGGCTTCTCGCTGTTCGGAACGCAGTCGCATGCCAAGCCCGACCGCAAGACGCTCGATCCGGCCAAGGCGCATGCGCCGGTCGCAGCCCCGAAACCGGACGGCAAGCTCACCTTCGACAAGCTGTCGTCGGTATTCCTTTCCAACACCAATCATGAAGAGGACCAGCCGGTTCATCTCAAGGTCGCCGACATGAATCTGCAGAAGACGTCCGAACACGATGTCTATGCCGGTCCGTCCAACCGGTATTGCCCGGCCGGCGTCTATGAGTGGGTCGAGGAGACCTCAGGGCCGCGCTTCCAGATCAACGCCCAGAATTGCGTCCATTGCAAAACCTGCGACGTCAAGGACCCGAACGGTAACATCACCTGGGTTCCCCCCGAGGGTGGGGGTGGACCGAATTATGAGGCGATGTAACCACGTTTGCGTGAGCCGGGGTTTGCGAACGCGCGCCCCGGCCACGATACCGCCACACTGAAAGCGTTTCCAGCTAGTGTCCCTGATACGCGGTTCGCTGCCCTGGTACATCGCCTGGGTTGAACCGCGGATTCAAAAGGACGCTGGAAATCCATAGGTTTGGGGTAATTGGGGTCCGGAAATCCGCTTGATGGACCCGGCGCGAAGGGAAAGAAGCCTCTGAACCCGAACCCTACCGGCTGGTTAAATCGGCGGCTATCCGGCCTGTGCCGCCAGTTGATTCGTAACCCCGTATCCTTGCGGTTGAACGCCAAACGCGGCATTGTTGCATCGCTTAATGCCGCCGGTTGGGTTCGCATTCGAGATTGATCGTAAGGTCCTGCCGTAAATTCCTGGAGCTCAAGGCGAACCCTGATGTTTTCCATTCGTTTCAATCGCTTGACGATCGCCGCACTCGCCTTCACCGCAGTGGCTGTGCCTGTTTCGGTTTCGGCCCAGACGCCCGATCATCCCACCGACAACTCGGCGCAATTTCCGAGCAAAGGCGACCTGAAATCGCTGACGACGTCCGGCAGCTATCTGGCCGCCCGTCATGCCAGCGTGGAGCGGGACGCCAACTCGGCGGCGGCGTTCTATCGCTCGGCGCTTCGCTCCGATCCGAAGAACAACGAACTGCTCGATCGGGCGTTCATTTCCTCGCTCGCGGATGGCGATATCGACGAGGCCGTGAAGCTTGCCGATCGCATTCTGACGATCGACAAATCCAATCGGGTGGCGCGGCTGGTGGTCGGCGTGCGCGATCTGAAGCTGAAAAAATATCCGGCCGCGCAGCTCAACATCAATCAATCGATACGCGGGCCGATCACGGATCTGGTGGCGACGCTGCTGTCGAGCTGGGCGAGTTATGGCGCCGGCGACATCAAAACGGCCGTCGCCAACATCGACAAGCTGACGGGGCCGGAATGGTACCCGATCTTCAAGGACCTGCACTCCGGCATGATCCTCGAACTTGCCGGCAAGGAAAAGGACGCCGGCGTCCGTCTCGAGCGCGCCTACAAGCTCGACGATTCCATGCTGCGGGTGGCCGACGCCTATGCGCGCTGGCTGTCGCGCAACAAGGATGAGGCGGCGGCAGCGGGCGTCTACGAGGCCTTCGACAAGAAGCTCGCACGGCATCCGCTGGTGCTGGAGGGCTTGCGCGAGACCAAGGCCGGCAAGAAGCTGACGCCGCTGGTCGATTCGGCGCAGGCCGGCGCCGCCGAGGCGCTCTACGGTATCGGCGCGACGCTGACGCGCCGCGGCGGCGAGGATCTCGCGCTGGTCTATTTGCAGCTCTCGCTGTATCTCAACCCCAATCATTCGCTGGCGCTGTTGTCGCTGGCCGATCTCTATGAGTCGGTGAAGAAACCGGCGATGGCGATCAAGGTTTACGAGCGCATGCCGGCGAATTCGCCGCTGAAGCGCAACGCGCAAATCCAGCTCGCGACCAATCTCGATGCCGCCGACCGCAGCGACGAGGCGATCAAGATCCTGAAAGGCGTGACCGCCGAGGATCCCAAGGATATCGAAGCCATCATGGCGCTCGGCAATATCGAGCGCGGCCGCAAGAAGTTCGCCGACTGCTCCCAGACCTACTCGCAAGGCATCGATGCATTGCCGGCGGCCACCGAAAAGACCACCTGGGTTTACTATTATTACCGCGGCATCTGCGAGGAACGTTCGAAACAGTGGAGCAAGGCCGAGGCGGATATGCGCAAGGCGCTCGAACTGCAGCCCGAGCAGCCGCATGTGCTGAACTATCTCGGCTATTCCTGGATCGATCAGGGC
>WNFK01246682.1_pt1 | contig 10902 bp, 7 predicted proteins | sample 5400281 | NCBI WGS metagenome assembly WNFK01 (sample SAMN13153350, study PRJNA577476) | soil metagenome | isolation source: 20 cm soil on Douglas fir-dominated hillslope | place: USA:California | collected 2013-09-17
CGTCGAGGACAGCCGGCTCCTGCACACGCTCCTCGACATCCGGACGCCGGACCAGCTCGAGCGCCATCCCAAGGTGGGCGCTTCCTGAGAGGGCCTCTGCCTAGGCCAGGTGATCGAGCACCTCGGCGCGAAACCACAAGAATGCTTCTTCTGGGCGACACACGCGGGCGCCGAGCTCGACCTGGTCATCGTGCGCGTCGGGTCGGAGCGGCGCGGCATCGAGTTCAAGCGCACGACGGCGCCGTCGTTGACGCCCTCCATGCGGACCGCGGTTGCGGACCTGAAGCTCGACTCGCTCGAGGTCGTTCACGCCGGGGCAGATGCGTTCCCGCTGGCGCGCAAGGTCCGCGCCGTGCCGCTGGCCAGGTTGCTCGAACTGATACGGCCACTGCCTGGCTCGCGAGCCTGAGACAGCAAGAAGAGTCAAACGAGGCACGCATGCGGAGCGGGGAGGCGGGTTGCCAGAACGACGCTTATCCGACTTCTCTCTAGAAAGGCCTTCGCGCGTGGGCGAGGCGATATGCTTCGCCCATGCGACCCTTCATCCTGCTCTGGCTTTTCGGGCTCTGCCTGCGCACCACGGTCCTCGCGGTGCCGCCGGTGATTCCCGTGATCCACCAGAGCCTGGCACTTTCGCAGGCGGAGATCGGTGCGCTGGCGAGCCTGCCGGTGCTGCTCTTCTCGTTCGCCGCGGTCCCCGGATCGATTCTCATCGCGCGCTTCGGCGCCTTTCGCGTGCTCGTGGGCGGCATCCTACTCACGGGCCTGGGATCCGCGCTGCGCGGCGCGGCGCCGGATGCCGCGATGCTCTTCGCCGCGACCTTCGTGATGGGCATCGGCATCGCGATCATGCAGCCCTCGCTGCCGCCCGTCGTGCGCGAGTGGGTGCCGCGCAAGATCGCGCTCGGGACCGCCGTCTATTCGAACGGGCTCCTGATGGGCGAGGCGCTCGCCGCGTCGCTCACGATTCCCGTCGTGCTGCCGCTCGCCGGCGGCGATTGGCGACTGGCGCTCGTGGCGTGGTCCGTGCCCATCTTCCTCGTCGCTCTCGCGGGCATGCTCCACCAGCGCGGCCGGCCCGCGGAGCCCATGCACGAGAAGGCGCGCGTATGGTGGCCCGACTGGAAGTCGCCGGTCACGTGGCGCCTCGGGCTCATCTCCGGCGGGTGCTCGAGCATCTACTTCACCACCAACGCGTTCCTCCCGGACGTGCTGCATCGCGTGGGAAGGCCCGAGCTGCTGAATCCCGCGCTCTCCGCGAACAACTGGCTGCAGATTCCCGCGTCGCTGCTGCTGCTCTTCTTTCCCGGGAGGCTCATGATGCGGCGCTGGCCGTTCATGGCGATGGGCGTGACCTTCACGCTGGCCACGATCGGCCTCGTGCTCGCGCGTGATGCGTCGATCGTCGCCTACTCGGGCGTCATCGGCTTCTGCAGCGCGTTCGTGCTCACGTCCACGCTGGCGCTCCCGCCGATGCTCGTCGATCCGCACGACGTGCCGCGCGTGTCGGCGGCGATGTTCGCGATCGGCTATCTCTGCGCGATCGTGACCCCGGTGCTGGGCGGCTACCTGTGGGACGTGACCGGGCTCGCGTGGACCGCGTTCGTGCCCGCGGGATTGTTCGGGCCGCTGATGGTGGTGATGGCCGCGGGCCTGGAGATGCGGCCGCACGCGGCAGCCTGATGCCGTCGCTCTTCTACCCTTCCTCCGTTGCCACCATCACCGTTGCGAACATCGAGCCATCCACACTCATGAAGCAGAAGCGCTCCTGTGTCGGGCGTTGCGTGAACACATTTCCGACACCTGTCGCCGAATCCGTTAGATCGCAGCGCTCACGCGCTCGCACTTGTGTTCGACGGGGCGTCTTTGCGTCGATCGAGCGAGCAATCGATGCGATCTGCGCCGGCGCGATGTTCGTGGCCTGCATCCTGCTCTTTCGCGCCGCGATGACCGGGATCCCCCCGGCGTCAAGGAGCAATCATAAATGGAGTCGGTCCGGAAGAAGCGCAACGCGCAGATACCAATTGCTGCATTCTTGTGTAGCGCCCTTTTGCTGGCGCCGGCAGTGAACGCGGAAGACAACGTGTCCCACCATCGCTCCGGCAAATGGCGAGTCGCCGGGCACGATCTGGGCAACAGCCGGAGCCAGCCGGCGGAGCACGACATCGGCGCCGGCAACGTCAAGAGGCTCAGTCCGCGCTGGACGTTCACGACGGAGAGCGACGTCTCCGCCACTCCGACGGTGGATGGTAACGCCGTCTATTTCCCCGATTGGGGCGGCAACCTGTTCGCCGTCGAGAAGAAGAGCGGCCGTCTCATCTGGTCTCACAAGATCGCCGAGTACAACGGTGTTCCAGGATCCGTCTCTCGCGTCAGTCCCGCAGTCCATGGCGATCACGTGATCGTCGGCGACATCCTCAGCTCCACCCGAGTGCACGACGGCGCGAACGTGATCTCGGTGCACCGCCGAACCGGAAAGCTGCAATGGATCACGAAGGTGGATCCTCATCCCGCAGCGGTCATCACCGGATCCCCGGTCGTATTCCAGGGCGTCGTTTACATCGGCGTCTCTTCGATCGAGGAATTCGTGACGGGGGATCCGGCGTATCCCTGCTGTACGTTCCGCGGCAGCATGGTGGCGCTCGACGAGGAGAGCGGCGAGATCCTCTGGCAGACCTTCACCGTCCCCGAGAACGGCGGCAAGCCGGGTGGATATAGCGGTAACGCGATCTGGCAGCCGCCCGCGATCGATCCGAAGCGCGGTTCGCTCTTCGCCGGGACAGGCAACAGCTACACCGCTCCGCCGGAGGTGGCAGCGTGCCACGACGCCAATCCCTTGGCAGAGTGCGCCGCACCCGACGACTTCTTCGATACCGCCCTCGCGCTCGATTTGAAGACCGGCAAGATCAAGTGGGCGAAGAGATTGCAGGGTTTGGATGTGTTCAACATTGCGTGTCTGCTTCCGACTGGACCGAAGGCGAACTGCCCCCTCCCCGACAGCCCGGACTTCGATCTTGGAGGGTCAGGACCGAATCTGATGGGAAACATCGTCGGCTGGGGCCAGAAGAGCGGCATCTACTGGGCGCTCAATGCAGACAACGGCAACATCGTCTGGAGCACGCCGGTCGGTCCAGGCGGCCTTGCCGGAGGGATCCAATGGGGGACCGCGACCGACGGTCAGCGCATCTACGTCGCAGTCTCGAACAGTCTACACATGCCGTATACCCTCGTCCCTTCCGGGCAGACGATCAACTGGGGAGCGTGGAGCGCTCTGGACGTCGCCACCGGTAAGATCCTCTGGCAGACCGCGGATCCGACTCCGGGCACGGTGGACCTCGGCGCGGTAAGCGTCGCCAACGGCGTCGTGTATGCAGGCTCGTTGGCCGGCCAGATGTACGCACTCGACGCGAGGACAGGAGACATCCTCTCGGGCTTTGCCAGCGGCGGATCGGTGATCGATGGACCGTCGATTGTGGACGGCGTCGTCTACTGGGGTTCCGGTTATCGGAGGACCACGGGAGGAGTCGGTAACAACAAGGTCTATGCGCTCGGAGTCGATTCTTCCGAGGAGGAACTAGCCGACGAGACCGACGACGACTAGATGTAGCGAGTGATGATGGGAGCGGCGGCGGGGCTCGGATCGCCCGCCGCCGCTCCCATTTTGCACTGCCGCTTCCAGACGTTCACGTCGTGTCAGTGCGAGGATTGGCGTCCGGTCAGTACGCTGCACTCAATCCGCTTTGTACCCATGCCAATTGCGCGTCATTCCTCTCTGCCGCGCAGGGTGTAGGTGCGGCGGCGACGAGGTGTACTGACAATCCTTGAATCCCACCTGCGCCGTGATTCATCCTCGTCCCTTGGCGCGCCTCCGAACGCCATGGAAGGACTGTTGATGCGACAAGCGAGGAAGTCCATGGCGGTGCTGGCCGCAGCAGCAATCTCCGTGGCATGTGGCCGCGAAGTCCAGACGTCCGCGCCTCCACCCCCCGGAGGGACGGGTCTCATCCCCGCCGATCGCCAGACCGCCTGGAACCCCGGCATCACCAGGGACGACCAGCTGGGCCTCGCGCTCGGTCCGGACGGGCTCCCGCAGCGGATCGCCATCTGCGCCACCGTCAGCCCGGGATCGAGCATCCAGAGCGCCATCGACGCCTGCCCGGCCGGCCAGGTCGTGCAGCTCGCGGCGGGCACGTTCACGGTCTCATCCACCGTCACGCTCACGAAGGGAGTGGTCCTGCGCGGCTCCGGCTCGCAGGGAGCTCCCTCCGGCACGACCATCGTCAAGACCGGCGGCAGCACCGTGCTCGCGATCGGCACCGACCGCGACTCGACCTGCTATGGCGGCACGGGCTACCCGCTCGCTGCTACCGGTCTGAAGGAGGCGACCACGCTATCGGTCGGGTCCGCAGCGGCAAACTTCCGCGCCGGGGACCTCGCCCTCGTGGACGCCGTGGACGACGCCTCCATCGCCCAGGGGGACTGCACCTACTACAAGCGCGTGAGCGGGCGGTCGGCCTCGCAGCGGGCCGAGGTGAAGGCGGTGGACACCGCGAGCGGCACCCTCACGCTCGGTTCGCCACTCCACTGGACGTTCCCGGTTGCCGCGCCCTACCTGAGCCAGATCACGCGAGTGACGCGCGCGACGACCCGCTGGGCGGGCATCGAGAGCCTGCGGATCCAGGGCGGGACGAACTCGAGCTACAACGGCGCCATGGCAGGCGGGATCGACATCTCGAACGCCGCCTGGTGCTGGGTGAAGGACGTCCAGACCGACGGCACCATCGGCGGCATGCATGTCTCCCTCACGGGCACCTACCGCTGCGTGGTGCGGGACAGCGTCTTCCACCACTCGGCGAACTACGGCTTCGGCGCGGACTGCTACGGCATCGTCCTGCGCTGCGGGTCGGCGGAGAATCTCGTCGAGAACAACGTCGTCCGCTTCATGAACAAGCCCATCCTGTTCAATACCTCCGGCGGGGCGAACGTGGTGGCCTACAACTACACCGACAACTCCTGGTCGACCCCGCCCGCCTGGCAGGAGGTGAACATCGATTCTCATTGCGCCTTCCCGCACATGGAGCTGATGGAGGGCAACTGGGCGCCGCACATGGGCGCGAGCACCACGCATGGCAACGCCGGCTATCTCACCTACTTCCGCAATTACGCCTCGAGCAAGTTCGCATCGCCGGCGGTGGTCGGCTCGACTGTCACGCAGACCGGCAACATCGCTTCCCTGGAGCTCGACGGGGGGGACCTGGGCATGAACGTGCTCGGAAACGTGCTCGGCATGGCCGGCTGGACCACCACCTACGATGCCCACACTTCGGGTCCGCTCGCGATCTACCAGACCGGCGCGAACGGGTCCGGTGCAGCCGACATCGCGCTCACGTCCCTTTTCCGCCATGGGAACTTCGACAGCGTGAACAATACCGTGATCTGGGACCCCGGCACCGCCTCGCACGTGCTCCCCGACTCGCTCTACCTCGGTGGGAAGCCGGGCTGGTGGCCCGCCGCGACGCCTTGGCCCTGGGCAGGGCCGGACCTCTCGCCCATGGTCGGCGCGCTGCCCGCGAAGCAGCGCTCCGACGCGATGGGACTCTAGCGGGCTGTCGAGAAAGTCCCCTCGACGAGCTCTCTCTACAGCCAGAGCTCCGAAAGGCCCTGCGTGGGGGACGGGTAGTGTGCTCACGAAGCCAGCGCCGGCGGGGCGCGGAGGCGTCAGGGCAAGCACCCGGTGTCGAGCAGCACGGCCACGCTGCCTCTGTTGAGTGCAACCACGTCCAGCTTCCCGTCGCCGTTGAAGTCCCCGCTCGTCGCCGAGACCCCACCCGTGTAGTTGACGGGTGCCCGGAAAGTGCCGTCGCCGTTCCCCAGGAGCACGCCCACGCTGCCGCTTTGGCCCGTAACCAGGTCCAGCTTCCCGTCGCCGTTGAGGTCCACGCTCGTCACCGAGTTCAAGGGACCGACGGGGTAGCTGACGGGTACCTGGAAGGTGCCGTCGCCGTTCCCCAACAGCACGTTCACGTCGTTGCTGAATTGATTGTTGTTGCTCCATTGATTGGCCGTAGCCAGGTCCAGGATCCCGTCGCCGTTGAAGTCCCCGCTGGTCACCGAGACCGGGAGACCACTACCCGCTCCGTAGCGGACGTCTGCCTGGAAAGTGCCGTCGCCATTGCCCAAGAGCACGTTGACGGTGTTGTTTGGGCTTGGGTGGTCACCGCCGGTCAATGCCAGGTCCAACCTCCCGTCGCCGTTGAAGTCCCCGATCGTCACGGAGCGCCGGGTGCCAGTCGTGGCATAGCCGACGGCTGGCTGGAAGGTGCCGTCGCCCCTGCCCAGGAGCACGCTCACGTTGACGCGATTGGCCACGGCCAGGTCCAGGTTCCCGTCGCCGTTGAAGTCCCCGGTCGCCACCGAGAGTGGGCTGGAACCGACGGAATAGGGGACGGCCGCCTGGAAGGTGCCGTCGCCATTGCCCAGGAGCACGCTCACTTTGTCGGTGGCTTGGAGGGCCACTGCGAGGTCCAGCTTTCCGTCGCCGTTGAAGTCCCCGCTCGTCACCGAGACCGGGAGGGCGCTACCCACGGGGTAGCTGACGGTTGCCTGGAAGGTGCCGTCGCCGTTGCCCAGGAGCACGCTCACGGTGTCGAAACCATGGTCGGCCACGGCCAGGTCCAGCTTCCCGTCGCCGTTGAAGTCCCCGCTCGTCACCGAGAACGGCTCCAAGCCGACGCCGTAGGTCGCAGGTGCCTGGAAGGTGCCGTCGCCGTTACCCAAGAGCGGGCTGACCCTGTTGCCGGACTCGTCAGCCACGGCCAGGTCCAGCCGTCCGTCGCCGTTGAAGTCCCCGCTGGTCACCGAGAACGGCATGTAACCGGTGAGGTAGCTGACAGCTGCCTGGAACGTGCCGTCGCCGTTGCCCAGGAGCACGCTCACGTTGCCGGAGTCTTCGTTGGCCACGGCCAGATCCAGCTTTCCATCGCCGTTGAAGTCCCCGTTCGTCACCGAGACCGGGGTGGTCCCCGTGCCATAGCTGACGGCTGCCTGGAACGTGCCGTCGCCGTTGCCCAGGAGCACGCTCACGTTGTGGGAGTTTGCGTTGGCCACGGCCAGGTCCGACTTCCCGTCACCATTGAAGTCCCCACTCGTCACCGAGAACGGACTGGTACCCGTGGGATAGCTGACGGCTGCCTGGAAGGTGCCGTCGCCGTTGCCCAAGAGCACGCTCACGTCGCCGGAGTTTTGGTTGGCCACGGCCAGATCCAGCTTCCCGTCGCCGTTGAAGTCCCCGCTCGTCACCGAGAACGAAGTGGTACCCGCGCCGTAGTCGACGGCTGCCTGGAAGGTGCCATCGCCGTTGCCCAGGAGCACGCTCACGCCGCCCGAGCCGGCCACCACCAGGTCCAGCCTCCCGTCGCCGTTGAAGTCCGCGCTCGTCACCGAGAGCGGAGTGATACCCGTGCCGTAGCTGACGGCTGCCTGGAACGTGCCGTCGCCGTTGCCCAGGAGCACGCTCACGCTTTTGGAGCTTGAGTTGGCCACGGCCAGGTCCAGCTTCCCGTCACCGTTGAAGTCCCCGCTCGTCACCGAGAACGGCACGAGACCGACGTCGTAGCTGGCCGCTGATTGGAAAGTGCCGTCGCCCTTTCCCAAGAGCACGCTCACGTTGTTGGAGCCTTGGTTGGTGACGGCCAGGTCGAGCTTCCCGTCGCCGTTGAAATCCCCGGCCGTCACCGAGTTCGGGGTTCGACCGACGGACGGGTCCGGAACCCCCGGGAGGAGGAGCGTGCCGGTGCAGACGCTCGTAAGCGGCGGCTGGAGCCGCAGCGAGATCGCCAGCGTCGCTACGACGTGGGCAGCGGTGGGCAGCAGCGCGGTCGAGGCCACTGAACGGACGTGCCAGACCCCCTCGGACGGATCGGTGATCGTCAGGTCCTCTTCGCCCGGTCCGGTCGAGGTGGTGTTGGGGGATCCCGGCCCATGGCGCTCGCCGCTCGGCCCGATGGCGAAGATGTCGAGATCGGTAGGGAGCGCGCTCGACCACGTGTACTTGAAGGTCAGTCGGGCGGTCATCGTCTGGTAGAAGATCGCCGCCGGCGCCGGCAGGTCCACCCGCAGGTCGTAGTTGTCGCAGACGCCGGGCGGGCACGTCTCCGGGGTCCCCAGGTCGACGACTGTCTCGGCCACCACCGGGGCGAAATCCCACCAGACCGTTCCCGAGGCACTGCTGATCGCCCCGCTGGAAGGCAACGCGGTCTTCGCGCTGCTCGGCAGCAACGTGAGCGCCGCGATCAGACCGCCGACCAGAACGCGCGTCGAGACGCTCGCCATCGACCGATTGGGCATTGGGGGGCTCCAGAGGCAAAGCGAAAGACTGACTGTTGAAGGTGTTCACTCCGCCTGAGAGCGTCAATCGCGTCGGAGGTGTCACCTCCACGCTGCGCGTGACCGCGCGCAGCGGCTCGGGCCGTTATCCCCACGGCACGGGACTTAGGTCCTGTTTCCACAAGGAAAATGGTCGGAGCCGCCCTGTAAGCCGGGGGCGACCGGACGTGTCCACACCAGACCGCGACAAGTAGACAAGCGCGGACAAATCAGGCGCTTGCGCTTTCGCATGTTTCTGACCGACCGCGTCGCCCGGTCACTTTTCCGGTGCACTTGGCCACGAAATGGCCACGGCTCAGGGCGTTGCCTGCGCCTGTTGGCCGAATTCTCTCTTACCGAGGAGGCGCAGGCATCGCCGAGGAGTGATGATCCACGATCATCCAGTTCCCGCCCTCCTTGACGAATGTGAAGCTGTACCGCGCCGGCAGCGTCCTGGCTTCCCCATCCTTGACGTAGGAGAACGTGTAGTAGCCAGTGTTGACCGCGGTGTCGCCGTAGACGCGGATCAATTGATCGCCAAAAGTGACCTTGAGGCCCGGCAGCACTTTGAACGCGGTGACGAAATAGTCGCGCAGTGCCGCTCGATCCGATCGCACCGTTGGAGAGAGCGTTCCCCAGAGAACTCCATCCGTCGCGTAGAGAAGAACGATCTTGTCGGGGTCATTCTCCCCCAGGGTTTGGCCCCATTTCGCCGTCGCGGCGGCAACGTCTTCCTTCGGCCCGGCCGAGGCGACGGGTTTCGTCTGGGACAGAGCGCAACTGAGTAGGAAGAGCGCCGACAGAGTCGAGAGCCGGTATCGCATGGTCCTGCCTCCTCTTCGATGAAGGGACTTCCGCGGCCGGATAGCATGCTACTCGCTTTGACGACACGGTCGCGTCCCGGGTGATGTGGGAAATGAAAATGGCGCATTCTTCCGGTTGGGAAACCACCAACCAGTCGCCTTGCAGGGCGACTACCGGAGGAACACGCCGTGGGCAAGGCTATCAAGAAGCTGAAGCTGGTGCATGAGGAGATCTCCCTCGGAGTCCTGATTCACTGTCATGTGCGCGCCGCGGTCGAGCAGGCCGTACACGAGGAGCTGGCTGCGGTGCTCGGTGTCGAGCTGTACGAGCGCAGCGATGCGCGCCGAGGAGAGCGCAACGGCGTGAAGACCCGCACGCTGACCGGGCCGACAGGGCCACTCGAGCTGACGCTACCGCGAGCGAGATTGTTCACGCCGACTGGAGAGCAGGAGTGGGCGTCGAAGCTGGTGCCGCGCTACCAGCGGCGCATCGGCGAGGTCAACGAGTCGGTGCTGGCGGCGTACCTCTCGGGTGCGAACACGCGGCGGATCGCCGGTGCGCTGCGGCCGCTGCTCAAGGCGGCGCCGCTCTCGAAGAGCGCGGTCTCGCGGGTGGTCGGCACGCTGAAGGGCGAGATGGAGGCGTGGCAGAAGCGGTCGCTCAAGGATCTCGATGTGGCCTTTCTCTACCTGGACGCGATCGCGCTGCGGGTGCGTGCGGACAGCCGCGTGACCAGCCTGCCGGTGCTGGTCGCGCTGGCGGTGCTCGCCGACGGGACCAAGCAACTCGTCGCCATGGAGATGTGCGGCAGCGAGTCGCACGAGGCCTGGCGAGGCTTTCTCGACGGCCTGGTCGAACGCGGGCTACGAGCGCCGTTGCTCTGCATCGTCGACGGCAACGCGGGTCTGCGGCGGGCGCTCTCGGCGGTGTGGAGCAAGACGCCCGTCCAGCGGTGCGCGGTGCACAAGCTGCGAAACCTCGAGCGTAAGGCGCCCAAGCATGCGCTGGTCGAAGTGAAGGGCGACTTTCACCAGATTGTCTACGCGGTGAGCGAGGAGGCCGCGCGCACCGCCCATGCGGCCTTCGTGAAGAAGTGGAAGCCGCGGTGCCCTGGAGTCGTGAAGAGCCTGGAGGAGGCAGGCGACGAGCTGTTTACGATGTACCGCTTCCCGAAGCAGCACTGGAAGAACGTCCGCACGACGAACGTGATCGAGCGGCTCAACGGGGAATTTCGCCGGCGGGTGAAGACGCAGAGCTCGCTGCCGAGCGAAGACTCCGCGCTCGTGCTGCTCTACGGCTTGGTCGCCACGGGACAGATCAGGCTGCGGAAGATCGATGGGTACAGAAAGCTGGCGGCAGTCATCAGCGAACAGATGAGGGGCGCGGCCTGATGGTCAGGCGGTCATGCTATGGAGACTGAAATCAGCCGGAAGCTGCGGCCATTTCAAATCCCACACGAAGCGGGACGCGACCGGTGGCGGATGCAGCCGAGACTTCGGCAATTACATCGGTGAGGGGAGGTGCCAAGTGATCCAAAGGGAGAAGTCGGATAAGGCTCGTTCTGGCAACTCGCCGCCCTGCTCCGCATGCCAGGGAGCCTAGCAAAGTCTCGCGCGGCCCGCTCGGTGGAGCGGCCGCGCACTATTTCCTCGGCGCCGACGCCTATCCGTTGGTATCCAGGTCGTCGTACTGCGGGTGTCGGGCGTCTTGAGGCAGTGACCGGCGCCCTCTACT